>Ga0187809_10001501_pt1 | contig 10775 bp, 9 predicted proteins | sample NC_wetland_sal_i_8_FD_132415 | JGI IMG/M metagenome (GOLD analysis project Ga0187809, IMG submission 132415) | Wetland sediment microbial communities from Neuse River Estuary, North Carolina, USA - ASW_4 | ecosystem: Environmental > Aquatic > Freshwater > Wetlands > Sediment | place: USA: North... | reverse complement strand
GACCAGCATGCCGAGCCGGTTCAGCTCCGCCACGACCTGGCGGCCGAGTGCGGAGAGGCCGCCATGCTCCGCCGGCGCGTCGTTCAGGTCGGCACGCGGGTTGCTGGAATCCGCCACCGCGTTGTGGCCGTTATGGGTCAGCGTCAGGTAGCGCGCGCCGCGGGCGCGGAACTGCCCCAGGCGGGACAGGTCGCGGCCGATGGCGAAGCCGTTTTCCACCACGGGGATGATGGCGAGCACGCCGTCGCGGTGCGCCGCCTCGATCTCCGCCACGCTGGAAGCGACGCGGGCGGTGATGCCGGCCTCGGTGCGGCCCATGCCATTGATGGTGTCCAGCATGGACATGGCACGCTCGAACGCGGCCTGCTCATTGGCGGGGGTGCGGGCCGCCTGCGGCACATAGGCGACGAAGCAGCCGGCCGACATGCCACCACGCTGCATCTTCGGCAGGTCGACGCGCCGCTTGCCGTCCTGAAACGGATCGGGACCGGTGGGCCAGGGGATGTCGATATGGGTGTCGAGGGTCAGCAGCGCGCGATGCAGCGCCAGGGACTCCGGGGGCGGGCTATCCTGCATGGCAGGCAGGCTCGCAGATATCCCCGGCAGGCGGAAGGGGCGGGCGCGCTGGATGGTTTGCGGCGGGCGGCAGCGTATGCTACTATCAGGTAGGTTTCCCTACCAATCGCCATCAGGCACAGGTCCGTATGTCCGCTACCGCAACTCTTGCACAAACCGCGCCCGCCCGCACGGAGCATTTCGATGTCGTGATCGCCGGCGCCGGCATTTCCGGCATCGGCGGCGCTTACCACCTGACCCAGCAATGCCCGGAAACCAGCTTCGTCGTGCTGGAGGTGCAGGAGAGCTTCGGCGGCACCTGGATCACGCACAAATACCCGGGCATCCGGTCCGACAGCGACCTGCACACTTTCGGCTACCGGTTCAAGCCGTGGGTGGGCGCGCCGATCGCCACGGCGGCCGAGATCCTGAAATACATGGGCGAAGTGATCCAGGAGAACGACCTCGGCCGCCACATCCGCTACCGGCACCGGATCGGCGCCGCCAACTGGGACAGCACCCGGAACCGCTGGACGGTGGACGCCACGCGCACCGACACCGGCGAGGCGGTGCGCTTCACCTGCAACTTCCTGTGGATGTGCCAGGGCTACTACCGGCACTCGGAAGGCTACACGCCGCAGTGGGACGGCATGGAGAACTTCCGCGGCCGCATCGTGCACCCGCAGACCTGGCCGGAGGACCTGGACTACAAGGACAAGCGGGTGGTGGTGATCGGCTCCGGCGCCACCGCGGCGACGCTGATCCCGGCGATGGCGCCGGACTGCGCGCACATCACCATGCTGCAGCGCTCGCCCACCTATTTCCGACCCGGCCGCAACGCCATCGAACTGGCGGAGGAGTTGCGCGAGTTGCAGGTCGACGAGGCCTGGATCCACGAGATCGTGCGCCGCAAGATCCTGCTGGAGCAAGCCAAGTTCACCCAGCGCACCTTCGAGGAGCCGGAAAAGGTCAAGCAGGAACTGCTGGCGGCGGCGCGCGCATACCTGGGCCCCGACTACGACGTGGAGACGCATTTCACGCCGAAATACCGTCCCTGGCAGCAGCGGCTGGCCTTCATACCGGACGGCGACCTGTTCCGCGGCATCCGCAGCGGCAAGGCCTCGGTGGTGACCGACGAGATCGAGCGCTTCGTCGAGAACGGCATCCAGCTGCGCTCGGGGACGGTACTGGAGGCCGACATCATCATCACCGCCACCGGCTTCAACCTGAGCGTGCTGGGCGACATCGACTTCAGCATCGACGGGGTGCCGCTGGCGTTCCACGACACCGTCACCTATCGCGGCATGATGTTCACCGGCGTGCCGAATTTGGTGTGGGTGTTCGGTTATTTCCGCGCCAGCTGGACATTGCGCGCCGACCTGGTGGCGGACTTCGTCTGCCGCCTGCTGAAGCACATGCAACGCAAGGGCGCGCAGCGGGTGGTGGTGGCGCTGCGCCCGGAAGACAAGGACATGAAGCTGCTGGACTGGATCGACGCGGAGAACTTCAACCCGGGATACATGATGCGCGGCATGCACCTGCTGCCGAAGCGTGGCGACAAGCCGGAGTGGCAGCACAACCAGGACTACTGGGCGGAAAAGGACGCGTTCCCGGCGATCGACCTGGACGACGCGGCCTTCGTTTACGGCTGACGATCGCTGGCGCGCAATTGGAGCGGGTCCGGTGCGGCAAGCGAGCCAGCAGCCGCCTGCCGCAGCAATGCGCCAGAGAGGGACGGCCTGCCGGCGAACGGCCCGGTGCGACAGGGCATGTGGGCCGCCGTCGGACGCGGGATCTTCGCGGACTCACCGCGTCGGCGACAGCAGCGCCACCACCGGCTGCGGCAGCAGGCCTGCCGCCCTGGCCGCCAGCCCCATCCACCACGGAAACGTAACCCTCAACCGTCCGGCGGCAATTCCGTGCAGGATGATCCGGGCGGCGCGGTCGGCATCCATCAGCCCCGGCATGGGGAACCGGTTGTTCGCCGTCATTGCCGTCCGTACGTAACCGGGGCAGACGCTGGTCAGCACGATGCCGGAGCGCCGCGCCGACGGCGCCGCGGCCACGGTCAATCGGTCCACTGCCGCTTTCGCCGCGCAGTACGCCGGAGCGCCGGGGACGGCGATGAACGCCGCGATGGAGGCGACAACGGCGATCCGCCCGCGCACGCCATCCGATCCCGGCGCTTGCGCCTGCATCGCCCGCATGGCCGGAAACACGGTATTCAGCACGCCGTCCACATTGGTGGCGAAGATCGCCCGGGCCTGTTCCGGTGTTTCCGGCTCGCGCCCGCCGGTTCCTGCCGACCGGCCGGCGTTGGCGACGACCAGGTCCAACCGGCCCGCCGCGGCGATCCAGTCCGCCATACCGGCGGCGTCGCGCACGTCGAGCACCCGGGCGTTCACCCATGCGCCCGCCTGCCGGCAAACGGCAGCCACCGCCTCCAGGCGTTCGGCATCCCGGCCGGACAGATGCAAGGTCACGCCAGGCGCGGCGAGCCGTCGCGCCAATGCCTGGCCAAGGCCGGATGAGGCGCCGGTTATCAGACAGGAAGCGAAGGTGGACATCGCCACAGTTTAGGCCAGGATGGCGGCCCGCGCATTCGTCCGCGCTGCCGGCAGCCACGCGTCGTTGATGACCGCTGCGAGCGTCGCTCGCGCGCGGCGCGAGGGACGGTTCCGTGGCGACGCAGGCGCACAGACACAGCGCGCGGGCCTGACGGATCGCGAGGGCCTGCAAGGTAGGGCATCATCGAGAGGGGGAGCGGATGGAACTCATCGGCAAGGCCGCGCTGGTGACCGGCGCGCAGCAAGGCATCGGGCGGGCGATCGCCATTGCCTTTGCGCAGGCGGGCGCGGACGTGGCCATCAACTATCTGGATGATCGGGAAGCAGCGGAAGATGTGGCGGCGAAGATCCGCCAGGCCGGGCGCCGCGCCGAACTGGTGCAGGGCGACGTGGCCAGCATCGCCGCCTGCCAGGCAATGGTGCAGACCACCGTCACGCAGTTCGGCGCGATCGACATCCTGGTGAACAACGCCGGCGTGTTCCCGCGCGTGCCGTTCCTGGACATGTCCGAGGCCGACTGGGACTTCGTGCATGCGGTCAACCTGAAGGGCGCCTGTTTCTGTGCGCAGGCGGCGGCGCGGGCGATGCTCGCAGCGGGCCGGACGGGGGCCATCATCAGCCTGGCGTCGCAGGCGATCACCGGATCGTCGCCGGATGGGGTGCATTATGCCGCGAGCAAAGGCGGCGTGGTGTCGCTGACCCGCGCCATGGCACTGGAACTGGCGCCGCACCGCATCCGCGTCAACGCCATCGCGCCGGGGCTGACCGACACCGCGCAGCCGCGCTACGGCCACTCCGAGGCGGAACTGCGGGAACGTGCCGCACGCATACCACTGGGGCGAATGGGCCAGCCCGAAGACATCGCTGCCGTCGCCGTCTTCCTGGCCAGCGAACGCGCAGCGTTCATGACCGGACAGACGCTGCACGCGAACGGCGGGACCTACATGCCGTCCTGACATCGAACCTGTCAGAAACGCTCACCCGTTAAGGATGTGTTAACCCTTTTTCCGCTATCGGCCTGCCAGCCAGCTCGCACGGACGACCCGCCAGCCGCGACCAGGAGAGAGAGTTGGCGCGCGCGTGAACCGAAAAGAACAGTCCCATGACCCGAAAACTCCTTTCGCGTGGCGTGTCGCTTGGCGCGCTCGGCCTGCTGGTGGCGGCAGCGTCGCCGGCGCCGGCCGCTGCTGCGCGTCCCGGAATCCGCCGCGGGCGTCCCGCATACCGCGTTGTGGGACTTCGTGTTCTATGCCTCGGTCGGCGTCGTGGTGACCAGCTCGGTCGCGATCGCCGGCGTGCTGCTGGTGTTTTCGCTGCTGATCATCCCGGCAGTCATCGGCATGCTGTTCGCGCGGGGCATAGTGGCGGCACTGCTGGTGGGCTGGGCGGCCGGACTCCTGGCATCGACCGGCGGATTTGCCGCCTCCATGGCGATCGACCTGCCCACCGGCGCAACGCTGGTCCTGGCGCTGGCAACGGCGCTGCTCCTGGCCGGCGCCGTGCGCGTGCTGTTTTGCGGTGCCGTGGAGCTCCGCCGGAGCGCTGAATGCCACGATCGAGGCTGCACGTGCCGGCAAGGCTGGCAAGGGATTTGCGATGGTCGTCTCCGAGATGAAGGCGCTCGCCACGCAGACCGGCAAGGCGACCGACGAGATCGGCACGCAGTGGCGCGCATCCAGCAGGCGACGCAGCAGGCAGTCGCGATGATCCAGGGAATTGCCGGCACGATCGGCGAGATCAATGCGATTGCCGAAGCCATCGCCGCCGCCGTGGAGGAGCAGAGCGCCACGACCCAGGAGATCGCCCGCAACGTGCACCAGGCTGCTTCCGACACCCAGAAAGTATCGAGCACCATTGCCGGCGTGAAGCAGGACACGGCGGAGACTGGCAACGCGGCGAACCAGGTGCTGACAGCGGCGCATCAATTGTCGCAACAGGCGCGGACGCTGACCGAGGAGGTCGATCAGTTCCTTTCCGCGATCAAGGCGGCACAGGCCTGATCCAGGTCAGTTGCGATCGTGCCGGGCACGCGCCCCAGCATCGGGAAAGCGCGCCGCTGAAGCGACCCGGATAAGGGCATCACGAAGCCCGCGGGCGATAACGTAGGCTTGGCGGAAAAAGTGCCTTGGTCGCGGCTCTGCCGCCGGTGCGTGATCGCCCTCGCGGGTCGGTATTACTCTTTGTCACACCCGGACATCGCCCGCAGCGCTAGTCTCCCACCATGGACAGAAGCAGCGCCCAGGCACTGATCCGCTTCGGACTTGGCCCTCGTGGCGGGGAACCGGCACCGGCCGATCCCACCGCCTGGCTGCTCGCGCAGCTGCACGCCAGCGACCGGCCGGCCATCGCGCCGTTCCCCAGCACAGCGCGTGGCCTGACGACGCTGCGCGCCGACCGGGAGAACAAACCGCCGCCCGGCAAATCCGCCTCCCGCGCGCTGTTCCGCTCCGAGGCACAGGCCGAACTGGCACACGCGCTGACCACCCGCGCGCCGTTCCGCGAGCGGCTGGTCTGGTTCTGGACCAACCACTTCACCGTCTCCGTGCGCGCCGGCGCGGTGGCGCCGCTCGCCGCTGCCTTCGTGGAGGAGGCGATCCGCCCACACGTCACCGGCCGCTTCCAGGACATGCTGCTGGCGGTGATGCATCACCCCGCCATGCTGCTGTACCTCAACAACGCCGGCTCGGTCGGCCCGGACAGCCCAGCCGGCAAGCGCGGGCATCGCGGGCTGAACGAGAACCTGGCCCGCGAGTGCATGGAACTGCACACGCTCAGCCCCGCCGCCGGCTACACCCAGGCGGACGTCACCGCCTTCGCCGCGGTACTCACCGGCTGGTCGATCGACCTGCGCGCCGATCCGCCCGGCTTCCGTTTTCGTCCCTTTGCGCATGAACCCGGCTCGCAGATCGTCATGGGCCGACACTTCCCGCCGGGCGAAGCGGGCGGGATCGAGGCGCTGGAATTTCTGGCCAACCACCCCGCCACCCATCGCTTCCTCGCCGCCAAGCTGGCCTGCCACTTCGTTGCCGACTCACCGCCGCCCGACGCGGTGCGGCGCATCGAGGCAGTGCTGCGCGAGACGCGTGGCGACCTCGGCGCCGCGTCCGCCGCGCTGGTGCATCTGGACGCCGCCTGGCCGCCTGGAACGAAGTTGCGCACCCCGCAGGACCTGGTCGTCGCCACGCTGCGCCTGCTCGATCTGCCGGAGGACCACCGCCCCAACCTGCTGGGTACTCTGGGCGGGCTCGGGCAACCGTTCTTCGCCGCGCCGCAACCGAACGGCTGGCCGGACCACGCCGCAGACTGGGCCGGTCCGGAGGCAATGCTGCGCCGCATCGACTGGGCCTATGCGGTCTCCGGCCGAGCCCCCCAAACTGACCCGCACGCCATGGCGGATGCGGCGCTCGGCCCGCTGCTGCGGCCGGCAACCGCGATGGCGATGCACCGCGCCGGCTCGCGCCGGGAGGCTCTGGCCCTGCTGTTCGCGTCCCCCGAGTTCCAAAGGCGCTGACCCATGCTGACCCGACGCTCCGCCCTGCTCGGTCTGACCACCGCCGTCACGCTGGGCCGTGTTTCGCTGGCAGTCGCCGCCGCCGCAACCGAGCAGCGCCTCGTGGTGGTGCTGCTGCGCGGCGCACTGGACGGCATGGCGGCGGTGGTGCCGTACGGCGACCCGGCGCTGGGCGAGCTGCGCGGTGCGTTGCTGCCGCCGGCGGCCGGTCAACCGAACGGGCTGCTCGACCTGGGCGGCTTCTACGGGCTGCATCCGGAACTGACCGGGCTGCACGCGATGTACCGCGCCAACGAACTCCTGCCGGTGCATGCCGTTGCCGGTCCCTATCGCGTGCGCAGCCACTTCGAGGGGCAGGACTACCTGGAAAGCGGCACCGATCACCGGCTGACCAGCGGCTGGCTGAACCGCGCGGTGCAGGCGCTGCCCGGCACCACGGCGGCACGCGCGAAGGACGCGGCACTGTCGATCGGCGTGGAGGTGCCGCTGCTGCTGCGCGGCGCCGCCCGGGTGGGCAGCTGGGCACCGCCGGGGCGCGTCACCGTTCCTCCAGCGCTCTACACACAGATCGCCAAACTGACCCGCACCGATCCGGTGATCGGCCCCGCGGTGCGCGAGGGGCTTCAGGGGCGCGGCTTCAGCAGCGCGATCATGGCGGGCGACGCCGATCCCGGCCGCGACCGCTATGCCTTCCCGGCACTGGCCAAGGCCGCCGGGGAATTGCTGCACGCGGCCGATGGCCCGCGCGTCGCGGCACTGGAACTGGTGGGCTGGGATACGCATGTCGCGCAGACGCCGCGGCTGACCTACGTGCTGCGGCAGCTTGACGCGGGGCTGGTGGCACTGAAGGCGGCGCTCGGGCCGGCCTGGCAGCGCACCGCCGTGATGGTGATGACGGAGTTCGGCCGCACCGCACGGATCAATGGCACCATGGGCACCGACCATGGCACGGCATCGGTGGCACTGGTGCTGGGTGGCGCAGTGGCGGGCGGGCGTGTGCTCGCGGACTGGCCGGGGCTGGGCGCCGGCAAGCTGTTCGAGGACCGCGACCTGGCGCCCACCACCGACCTGCGCGCGGTGGTCAAGGGCGTGCTGGCGCAACACCTGGGCCTGGCCGAGGCGAGCCTGCGACAGGTGTTTCCCGGCAGCGGTGGGGTAACCGGCATCCCCGGGCTGATCCGGGCCTGAGTCCGGCGGCCGGAAGGATCGCGTCCCGCTCGGCGAGGGCCCCGAAGCCGCCGCCGCTTGCAGCCGCTCGCCCGATCGCGGATCGTCCCGCCACACCGCATCGGGAAGGAGCCAGCATGAGCCAGCCGGGACCGCTGTCCGGATACCGCATCGTGGATCTCACCTCGATGATCTCCGGTCCGCTCGCCACCATGATCCTGGCCGACCAGGGCGCCGACGTCATCAAGGTGGAGAACCCGCAAGGCGGTGACCACACCCGCGCCGCCGCCAACCGGCGCGGCGGATTCTCCGCCTCCTTCGTCAACAACAACCGCAACAAGCGCTCGGTCGTGCTGGACCTGAAGACCGATGCCGCGCGCGTGGCCCTGCTGCGGCTGGCCGCCACCGCCGACGTGTTCATCCAGAACTTCCGGCCCGGGGTGATCGAGCGCATGGGCCTGGACGAGGACGCCATCCGCGCCGTCGCCCCCAACATCGTCTACGTGTCGATCAGCGGCTTCGGCGAGAGCGGCCCCTATTCGCACAAGCCGGTCTACGACCCGATCATCCAGGCGCTGTCCGGCCTCGCCACGGTGCAGGCCGGCTCCGACAGCGAGCGGCCGCGGCTGGTGCGCACCATCCTGCCGGACAAGCTGACCGCGGTGACCGCGTCGCAGGCGATCACCGCCGCGCTGCTGGCGCGCGAGCGTACCGGGCAGGGCCAGCACGTGCGGCTGTCGATGCTGGACGCGGTGGTGGCGTTCCTGTGGGCCTCCGACATGGGCAGCCAGACCTTTGTGGGCGACGAGCTGCCGCAGCAGGACGCCGCCAGTTTCATCGACCTGATCTACGCCACTGCGGACGGCCATATCAGCGTCGCGGTGCAGACCGACCGGGAGTGGACCGCGCTGACCCGCGCGCTGGACCGGCCGGACTGGCTGGAGGATCCCCGCTTCGCCACCCCGGCGCTGCGCCACCAGCACATCAACACGCGGCTGCAGATGACGCAGGACGTGCTGATGACGCGCACCGCCGCCGAATGGCTTGACCGGCTGACCGCCGCCGGCGTGCCCTGTGCGCCCGTGCTGACCCGCACGGAGATGATCCGCCACCCGCAAGTGGTGCAGAACGGCATCGTCGTGCAGACCGGACATCAAGCCGCCGGCACGCTGCGCCAGGCGCGGCCGGCCGCGCGCTTTTCCGGCACGCCCGCCGGCATCCGCCACGGCGCGCCCGCGCTGGGGGAGCACACCAGCGAGGTGCTGGCGGAACTGGGCTATGGACCAGACGATATTGCAGCGCTGACGTCCTCAACGTGAGGCGTAGCGCGGCGGAGGCGATCGCGATAATCTGCCGGCATGCCGGACGATCTCTATCATCACGACGTGCTCGCCTGGTCGGAATATCAGGCCAGCCTGTTGCGTCGCATCGCGCGTGGCGAGCGGGTCAACGACGTGGACTGGGAGCATGTCGTCGAGGAGATCGAGGACGTGGGCCTCTCAGAACTCAACGCCGTGCGCAGTTATCTCCGCCTGATGCTGGCACACCTGCTCAAGGTGCATGGTTGGCCGGACAGCCCGTCCGTCGATCATTGGCGGCAGGAAGTCGTCTCCTTTCAGAGTGATGCTGAACAGCGGTTTGCACCGTCCATGCGGCAGCGCATCGATCTGACCGGATTGTACCGCGCTGCCTGCAAGCAGCTCGAGGACGTCAGGTACGATGGTGCAATGCCCGAGGGTTGGCCGGCGGATTGCCCGTTCACCCTGGATCAGCTGCTGCGCGATGCGCGTTCCGCACTGGAACAGCATTTGGCGGCGGCCAGCCAGCCCTCGGGTTGACCGCCCAACTCTCCACTTGCCAGCCTCCGCAACACAGGCCGGCAAGCGCATCCGCGCGGCCTGGAACATGGGAGAACGGCCGCATGATCGACTTCTATTACTGGCCCACGCCAAACGGCTGGAAGGTCTCCATCATGCTGGAGGAGACTGCTCTTCCTTACCGCCTGATCCCGGTGAACATCGGCAAGGGCGACCAGTTCAAGCCGGAGTTCCTGGCGATCAGCCCGAACAACCGCATGCCCGCCATCGTCGATCATGACGATTCGGACGCACCGCTGCCGATCTTCGAGTCCGGCCCGATCCTGCTGCACCTGGCGGAGAAATCGGGCCGCTTCGCGCCCACCGGCCGTGTCGCCCGCAAGGAAATGATGGAGTGGCTATTCTGGCAGGTCGGCAATCTGGGCCCCATGGCCGGCCAGTTGAGCCATTTCGTCAACTACGCCCAGGGTGACCACACCTACTCCCACCAGCGCTACGCCAACGAATACAACCGCTGCCTGGGCGTGCTGGAACGGCGCCTGGCCGGCCGGGAGTACATCCTCGGCGACGAATACTCCATCGCCGACATCATCTCCTGGCCCTGGGTGCTGATCGCCAAGCCCTTGGGCCAGGATCTGGGAGAATTCCCCAACGTCGCCCGCTGGCGCGACGCCATCAAGCAGCGCCCGGCGGTGCAGCGCGGCGTGGACCTGGGCAAGGAGTTGCGCCGCCGCGCTCCGCCTGGCGAAGAGGAACGCAAGATCCTGTTCAACCAGACAGCTTCATCCATCGCAAAAGGCAGCGCGGCATGAGCATCGACCTGAAAGGCAAGACGGCAGTCGTCACCGGCAGCGCCGGCGGCATCGGCCTGGGTATCGCCAAGGCGCTGGCCGGCGCCGGCATGAACCTGGTCCTGGCCGACCTGCAGCCGGATAAGCTGGACACCGCGCGCGCCGCAATCGAGGCGATGGGCGCGCGCGCCGTTGCCGTGCCGGTGGATGTGTCCGATGCGGATTCGGTGGCCAACGTCGCCCGCATTGCGGAGCAGGCGTTCGGCAAGCTGCATGTCGCGGTGAACAACGCCGGCGTGGCGATGCACGGCACGCCCATCGAGCAGGTGACGCCGCAGGAATGGCAGTGGCTGATCGGCGTCAACGT
>Ga0187809_10001500_pt1 | contig 10782 bp, 10 predicted proteins | sample NC_wetland_sal_i_8_FD_132415 | JGI IMG/M metagenome (GOLD analysis project Ga0187809, IMG submission 132415) | Wetland sediment microbial communities from Neuse River Estuary, North Carolina, USA - ASW_4 | ecosystem: Environmental > Aquatic > Freshwater > Wetlands > Sediment | place: USA: North... | reverse complement strand
GGCTATATTTAAATAAAACTAATAGATAATATGAGAATGATGTAAGGGAACCGGACCCTTAAAATACTGGGCCGAATTTATTACCAGAGATATGACAGGTTATGTCGTGTACATGAAAGAATGTGTCATATCGCTGATCTTAAATACGGTCCAGCCGCTCTATGCTCCGGCGGCATTCCATTTGAACCATTTGATCCCCAGGAAACAGAAGACAACGGCGTAGGCAGCGGAAATAAATAGGGCGATCGTCGTGTCCTGGGTCCACAGGCCCGGGTCCATGCTCCCGGTAAGCAGCATGCGCACGGTCCCGAACGGCGACCAGTGGACCATCCGGTTGATGGGGGCGGGGAACTGGTTGAGTTCCCCGAACATGCCCAACATTAAAAAGGCGATATACACCAGCCGTGTCGTGGAACTCACGGTCTCTGCATTTTTTACGAACCCCACAATGGTCTGCCCCAACCCCAGGTACAGGGCGCCCCCGACAATACCGGTCGCGAAGGTGAGCGCATATCCCCCCGGGGACAACGCGATGTGGTCGAACCGGTAGCCGACGATGAATACGCAGGCCACCAGCAGCAGGATCATCACGAGTTGCACGGTCAGGCGGCTGATCATGATGAAAAAATTGGGGGTGGGCGTGGCGCGCAGCCGCTGGAAGATCCCCTTGTCGCGGTCGCGGGCAACCGAGATCGCATACCCCATCAGGCCGATCGAGGTCAACCCGATGGTCAGGGAGATCGAGATCACAAATGGTCCTCCCACCTTGGACACCAGGCCTTTCCAGGAGACCAGGATCACCGCGGGCACGAGGATCGACATGACTACGGCCCGGCGGTTGCGCCATTGGGTGGTAAAATCTGCACGGATGAGCGATAAAAAAGCTTCGCGCGGGTTCGGTATCTTGGGTTGTATCATATCAGGCTCTCACGTTTTTGCCGGTTAAACCAATAAATACGTCTTCGAGGGTGATCTTGCCCTTTCGAGAGGCGGCGATCACATCCGGATCCCTGCGGTGCATTTCAATCAGGGCCTCGGGCGTATTGGTGGCGATCACCCGGCCGTGATCGATGATGGCGATCCGGTCGCAGACGGCCTCGGCCTCTTCCATGGAATGGGTCGTCAGCAGCACGGCGTGATTTTTTTCGCGGATTGCCTCGATCCGTTCCCAGAGCTGTCTTCGAGACTGCGGATCCAGGCCGGTGGTCGGTTCATCGAGCAATACCAGTATGGGATCATGGATGGTAGCGATCACCAGGGACACCCGTTGTTGCTGGCCGCCGGACAATTGCCCGAACCGTTTGGAGGCGGCATCATCGAGCTTGATGTCCCGCAGCAGCGCCTGCAGCCGGTCGTGGGTGAGGGATATACCGTAGATGCCGGCGAACAGCCGGATGATCTCGGTAATGGTCAGCTCGGGCTGGAAACTCGTGGCCTGCAGCTGGATCCCCATGTTCGCCTTGGCATAAAGGGATTGCCTGCGGATGTTGAAACCCGCGACTTGGATTTCCCCGGAATGGGGCTTCAGTAATCCTTCCACCGCGCTGAGGGTGCTGGTCTTGCCCGCCCCGTTGGGGCCGAGCAAACCGAATATCTCGCCGGGCCTTACGTCGAAGCTGACGTCCTTGACGGCCTGGAACGATCCGTAGAATACATTAAGTTGGTCCACCGTCAGGATGGCTTCACCGGGGGCATTGGTCATGTGCGAAACGGCTCTTTTATCGACAAAAATATAGGATACCGGTTAACCGGTCATAAAAAAAGGATGTACGGCCCTAGATCTCCAGGGTCTCCAGGACCATCAGTGTGTTCATGAGCTCCACCCAGGCGCTTTGCCACTTTTTCTTGGCCTCGTCGGCCTTTTGCTGGTGTTCGTTGTGCATTTCCTTTGTTTTCAGGTACCCGTCCACTTTCTCGACGGATTCCTGGTGCAATTTTTCGAGGTGCTCTTTGAGATCCATTTTTTTTATAAAATTACCAATTATTCGAATTACGGGCTTCCACAGCCACGCCCCCCCGGGCGCCTTCTGTCAAAAAAGCAGGGTGGCATCGCTTCTTTCGTATTATCTTCCGTGCCATAAAACAGCTGTATGATCAAAAGTATGTTCCTCCCGGTTTTCGTAATGATTGCGCTGCCGCTCACCGCGCAGCAACTCTACTGGCCGCGTGACCTCCGGCAGGCCTACCAGAACCAGACGCGTTCCAATGACGGGTGGCCGGGCAAAAAATACTGGCAAAACACCGGCCGGTATGACATTACCGTAACGGCGTTACCCCCGGACCGCACCATCCGCGGCACCGAACAGATCACGTACATTAACAACAGCCCTGATACGCTGTTTGGTCTCGTGTTCAACTTCATTCAGAATATTCACAAACCCGGCGTAACCCGCCTCGGCGACGCTTCACCGGATTACCTCACCGACGGTGTGCACGTCGACCGGTATACCGATAACGGCACCGAGGAGCAATGGGGACACGAGGACGGCGGGACCCTGCAGTTCAAGCGCCTGTCGGAGCCGTTGCTCCCGCATGATTCCGTACGGCTTTCCTTTGAATGGCACTACGAGATCTCCCTGAAAAGCGGCCGCGAAGGCATGATCGATTCCACGACCTACTACCTGGCCTATTTTTATCCCAGGGTCGCCGTATACGACGACGTTGCCGGGTGGGACGACATCGAACACAACGATGCCCTGGAATTTTATAATGACTTCAATAATTATACCCTGCAGGTGAAGGTGCCCAGAAACTACCTGGTGTGGGCCACGGGGAACCTGCTGAACGCCCCCGAAGTGCTCCAGCCAAAATACCTTCAAAGGCTGCAAGCTTCCGGGAAAACCGGGCAACTCGTGCACATTGCCGATTCAGCGGACCTGGCCGGCCGCCAGGTCACCGCCCAGCAGGACGTGAATACCTGGAAATTTGCCTACGACGACATCAGCGATGTCGCCCTGGGGCTGAGCGATCACTATGTATGGGATGCATCGAGCGTCGTGGTGGATGCCTCCACCGGCCGGCGGGCCAGCGTACAGGCGGCCTATAATGACACTGCCATGGATTATCACCATATGACGGAGTATGAGCAAAGCGCCCTGACCTTCCTTTCCGGTCAGTGGCCCGGCGTACCGTACCCCTTTCCCAAAATGACGGTTTTCCAGGGATATGCCGGCATGGAATACCCGATGATGGCCAACGACGAGACCTACCAGAACTTCGAGTTCTCACGCTTCGTCGCCGAACACGAAATTTCACATACGTATTTTCCCTTCTACATGGGGATCGACGAGACCCGTTACGGGTTCATGGATGAAGGCTGGGCCACCACCTTCGAGCTGCTCTACAACCGCACGGTGATGTCCCGGGACTCGGCCGATGACTTTTACCGGCAATTCCGGGTGAACAACTGGATCGAGGACAACAGCGCGGAGGAAGACCTTCCGATCATCACCCCGGGCGACGATATCGGCGGAAGGGGACTGGGCAACAACGAATACGGCAAGCCTTCCCTGGCCTATCTGTCCGTGAAAGACCTCCTGGGAGACGACCTGTTCCGCAAGTGCCTGCACGGGTTCATGGAACGCTGGCACGGCAAACATCCCCTGCCGTGGGATTTCTTCTACTCGTTCAACAGTATCTCAGGCAAGAACCTCGACTGGTTCTGGAATGCCTGGTTCTTCAGCCACGACTATATCGACCTGGCGGTTTCCAATGTTCAGAACAGGGGCGGGGACTGGGAAGTACACCTGGACAATATCGGCGGCTTCCCCGTGCCGGTGGACCTGCTGGTTACCTATACCGACGGGAGCACCGTGACGGTCCACCGGACACCGGCCATCTGGGAGCAGGATCCGGCCCGGGCCTCGATCGCACTCGGCTCGAAGAAAAGCGTCCGTTCCGTGACGCTGGTTCATGGGATCTACGTGGACGCGGACGCGGCCAACGATACCTTTGAAGTCAAATAGCCGGCCGTGTGCCCATAAAAAAAACCTTTGATCGCTCAAAGGTTTTAATTCATTCGTTCATTCGGATATGCTAGAGCCCTGTCAGAATGGCCGCCAGCGCCATCAGGCCGTAAAAGCCTACAATGATTCCAATAGCAACCAGGATGTCTGTGAATTCAGTAGAGTAAACTTTTTTCATAAACCTACAATTTAAATTGGTTAAAAAATCTAAAAGTGCTCGGTTTCCCAGGCAACTTCAGGATTATGACTTGTTTACAGAGGGAGCGGTTTAAAAGGCACCTCTAAATTAGCACCTCATTCTCAAATATGCAAGTTTATTTTATTAAATATCAGCGGAAAAGACTGCCCGCAGGGATTCCTGCGGGCCGGACGGTGATGCAAAACCGGTTGGTTTTTCACCGAAATCCTTGATCTTGATAACATTTTTCAGCCTTTTTATGAATTTTAATTAACTTTAATAAGATTCCTGAAAAATTACTTGATATGGTAAATGACATTCTCCAGCGCAAGGGACGCGACCCCATAGCCGTCTCTCCCGATACCAAGGTGGTCGATGCACTCCGGGTCATGGCCGACAATAATATCGGCTCCGTGATGGTAATGAACGAGGGCCGGTACCTCGGGATCATGACGGAGCGCGATTACTCCCGCAAGGTCATCCTCAAGGGCAAGAATTCCACCGATACCAAGGTTTCGGAGATCATGTCCGCCGATCTGCCCCGGATCCGGCCGGAAGATTCGATCGAACACTGCATGGAACTGATGACCTCCGGCAATATCCGCTACCTGCCGGTATTCAGGAACGACCACCTGGAAGGCATCATTTCGATTACCGATGTCGTAAAGGAAACGATCCTCAAGCAGCAGCAGACGATCATGCACCTGGACAGTTATATCAACTCCTGACCGGCACCGGCCCGCAGGTTTTCCCATGATTATTTTTAGGAAATATTTCTATAATATTTTCAAGTTGCCCTTCGTTTATGTGTAAAGTTTTCCAATACCTTTACGCCCGATGAAGACTGCGCGCACCCCCCTCGTTCTGCTGTTGTTCCCCTTGATCGCATGGTTCAGCTGGCATTGTAATAACGCCTCTTCGGCAGACGCCCCCAAGGGCGTTTCCGCCGGAAACAGGCAGGATACGCCGAACGTCCCGCAGGTTCCGGTGCTGGACACCGTGGCCTATAACCGCGACCTGGCGAACCTGGCCGACGGAGATACGACCGGGCGCTGGCCTGCAAAGTTTCCCTACCCGCTGCCCGGGGCGGTCTTGCCATTCAACCGGATCGTGGCTTTTTATGGTAACCTTTACTCGAAAAAGATGGGGATCCTGGGCGAACTGCCCAAAAGGGAGATGCTCGAAAAACTCCACGGGGAAGTGGACCGCTGGCAACGGGCCGACAGTTCGCTGCCCGTGATCCCCGCATTACATTATATCGCGATCAGCGCGCAGGGCAGCCCGGGAAAGGAGGGATTATACCGGGCGCGCATGCCATTCAGCCAGATGGATACCATCGTGAGCTGGGCCAGGCAGATCCACGGGCTCATCTTCCTGGATATCCAGGTGGGCAAGAGCACGGTCAGGGCAGAGGTGCCCTACCTGGGAAACTATCTTAAAATGCCGGATGTACACCTGGGGATCGATCCGGAGTTTTCGATGAAAACGGGTTCTGTTCCGGGGAAAAAGATCGGCACCTTCAGCTACGAGGATATCAACGATGCCATCGATTACCTCGCAGCTCTGGTTCGCAAATATCACCTGCCGCCCAAGATCCTCATCGTTCATCGCTTCACGCAGGGCATGGTCACCGGCTACGAGAAGATCAGGAAGGTCCCGGAAGTCCAGGTCGTCATGGATATGGACGGGTGGGGGGACAAGACACTGAAACGCTCCACTTACCTGCGGTATATTTACCGGGAGCCCGTTGAGTTCACCGGGTTCAAGCTTTTTTACAAGAACGACACCAAATCGGGCCATATCATGTATACCCCCGAAGAATTGCTGAAATTCATACCCAAGCCCAGCTACATCCAATTCCAATAGCTCATTATCGCAACGCCATGAGACATTTTTCGAGGATCTTCCCGGTACTGCTGCTGACGGCGGTATCATGCTCCCAAAACAACCTGGATAAAAAAGCCGTCGGGCAAGCCAGGAAAGCCGCACCGGTTTCCGCAGCGGACGTCGGGCAGGCGACCAACCTTCCACGGCTTTCGCTTTCCGACATGCTCGCCCTCAAACAGGTACCCGTCCTTTGTTATCACCATATCCGGGAACCGAAGCCGGGGCAAAGTGAATCCATGAAAAGTTATTCGGTCTCCCCGGCGCAGTTCGCTGAGCAGATGCGTGCCCTGAAGGACAGCGGCTACGAGACGATCCTGCCGGACCAGCTGTACGATTACCTGGTATACGGAAAAAAGCTGCCGGCCAAACCGGTCATGCTTTCTTTTGACGACACCGACGAGGAGCAGTACAGCATCGGGTGGGAAGAGATGAGAAAGTACGGCTTCAAAGGGGTGTTTTTCATCATGACGGTCTCCATTGACAAACCGCGCTACATGACCAAAGCGCAACTGAAGGAGCTGTCGGATAACGGCAACGCGGTGGAATCCCATACCTGGGACCACCACATGGTCACCCGCTATTCCGGGGATGACTGGAACAAACAGTTTGTCATTCCCCGCAGGACGATCGAGAACATCACCGGGAAGACCGCCGCGTACTTTGCCTATCCTTATGGCCTGTGGAACGAAGCGGCCTTTCCCCACCTGAAATCGGCCGGGTTCAGGATGGCCTTCATCCTTTCCACCCACAGGGATACTACCGAACCGCTCTATACGGTTCGCCGGATGATCGTTCCCGGCCAGTGGTCCACCACCGGGGTGTTCCGGGCCATGGAAAGCACTTTCCGTCACTGAGGCCAGGCGCCTTTTTCACACTGCCGGATCATCCGCCCGGCGATCGCCGCAGTTTTTCGGGACCGCATGCGACTGGGACGTACCTTTGCGGCACAGGGTTTGTCATTTGTAAACACTAAAAAACCGAAAGATGGAAACAAATATTGGAATTACACAAAAAAACAGGAGCGCGGTGGCCGCCGAGCTCTCCAAGTTGCTGGCCGATGAATTTGTTCTGAATACCAAGACCAGGAACGCACACTGGAACGTGGAGGGAAAAGATTTCCACGCCATGCACCTGTTCTTTGAATCCCAGTACGAGGAGCTCGATGACATCATGGACCAGGTTGCCGAACGCATCCGCAAGATCGGGCACTATGCGCCCGCCACCCTGAAGAGCTTCCTGAAGCTCACGCATCTTTCGGAGAACACCGAACGGGGGAATGACAGCATGAATTTTATCCGGGAACTGACCGAAGACCATGAAAGCGTCATCACCTTCATCCGGGGACTGATCGGGAAATTCGCGGACACCTACAAGGACCAGGGTACAAGCGATTTTATCACCCAGCTGATGGAGACCCATGAGAAGATGGCCTGGATGCTGCGGGCGCACCTTTCCTGATCATCCGTCTTTTTTAAAGATCCGCTTCGCATGACGGGTTATCGTCAATGAATTTCATGCAGGCATACGGGCCGCCGCGGGGCGGCTTTTTTCATATCAGCCGTACGGCAGGCTGCTGTAAATAAGGAAGGCTGCCCCGCTGGGCAGCCTTCCCGAATATTCAATTTCCTGCACGTTGATTACGGCAGTCTATTTCACAAAACGGATGACCTGGCGTTCCCCCTGGCTTATGGCATCCAGGAAATAAACCCCGCTTTGCAGGTTCACCGGCAGGCTCACCTGCCCATTCTCATCCTGGAGGTTAGCCGTATATACCGACCGGCCGGCGACATCCCGCACGGTCAACTGCAGGTTCCCGGAGATGTTGGACAGCAGCAGCGAGAGATTATCCCGGACCGGGTTGGTCAGCAGCCGGACGTTCCAGTGGCCCTTGCCGGATACGCGCAGGGTGATCACGTTGGTCAGGCTTGATTTGCCATCCTGGTCGTTGGCGGATAACCGGTAATAAACTACGGCATGACCGCTGGTCATAATGCCGGGATCGGTATAGGAATACCGGACGGCAACATTGGAGTTACCCGTTGCAACCACGGTACCGATATTGTCAAAGTGCGCGCCGTCGAAGCTTCTTTCCACCGTAAAATCCTTTCCGTTGACCGCCTGCTGGATCGTCCATTGCAACAGGGCATCGCTGTTGCGGGGCACGACCGTGAAACTGGTCAGCTGGAGCGGAAGCGCGGTAAAGCTGCCGTTGACCACATAGAGATCCGTCAGTGTAGGATCGTCACCGTCGGAGGCTGTGAAAAATATCTTGTTGTTCACGACGATCGGTGGATCCATTTCAGGGTCCGCGCTGCCGCTGTTCACGACCGTGGTATTGATGTTCTTTACGATCGTCGTTCCCCCCGAAGTCCCGTCACTCACCCAGAGTTCGTTCCCATTGGTTCCGTCATCCGCTGCGAAATACAGCGAGGAGGTCGTGTACAGGTAGGTCTGGTTGTTCTGGATACCATCACCGGCACCCGGGTTGATATCCTTCACCATCTGGGTGCCCCCGATCGTACCATCAGTGATCCAGAGCTCCTTGCCGCTGGCAGCCGTGGACGCGACAAAAAAGAACTTGTTCCCCTGGAAAAGCGGCTGGGTCAGCGTGAGGGTTGAATAATTAATGTTGTAGGGTACATATAGCTCGGGGATATTGGCGCCTGCTGCGGAAAGATCATCGAACAAGGTGGTATTTCCCGGTGTCCCATCCGACTGCCAGATCTGGGATATACCGGAGCCGTCGCCATAGGGAAAGAAGAACTTCGTTGGGTAGTTCACGGCGTCAAGGGCCACGACCGCCGTGGGGGTTGCCCCCCCGAAATCGTGCATCAGCACCGTTCCGGAGGACGTCCCATCCGTTACCCAGATCTCGCCGACGCTGGCGCCGTCGGTGGCGTTGAAGACTGCCTTGTTGTTAAAAATGTGGAAACCGTATAACAGGGGAAGCGAGAACCCGGGGAACAGTTCGTAACTGGTACTGCTGCTGGTGCCGGGATAGATGTCCTTCACCAGCACGGTACCGCCCGGCGTGCCGTCGGTCTTCCAGATCTCATTTCCGTGGGTGGCGTCGGTCGCGGAAAACAGGACGATGCCGTTCAACAGCGTGAAATTGTCCGGGTTGGATGAATCAACCCCGCTATTGATATCCTTCAGCAACGTCGTGCCAGCGGTGGTCCCGTCGGATTTCCAGAGTTCGATCCCGGAACCAGAGGACTCGGCGGCAAACAGCAGGTAGGAGCCGTTGCTGAACAGGTGGAAGCTGTCGAGGCCCCCGTTGCTGCTGCCGGATCCCGACACAATATCCTTCAGCACGGCAGTGCCGCCCGACGAACCATCCGACTTCCAGATCTCCCACCCGTCGGCGGCGGTGAACGCGTTAAAAAATAGGTTTCCACTCAGAATCGTCATCTGGCCGATATCGGATCCGGCCGCGCCCGGGTTGATGTCCTTCACCAGGCCGGTACCACCCGCCGTGCCATCCGACACATAGAGTTCGTTTCCATTCACCGGGTCACTGGCGCTGAAATACATTTTTCCATTGAGATAGGTCGATATGCCTTCATACTTGGCGGTGGAGATCTGGATCGTACCGGCCAGTGTGCCGTCGGACGCCCATATGGAACTGTCGATATCCGACGAGAGGATGACCTTGCCGGAACCCGTCACCCCGAAGGAGTGAAGGCTGCCATTGTTATTGATCTGGGTAACCTGGGATTGTACGAGCACAGGTAACAGCATGCAAAGGGCCGGGAGTAATGTTCTTTTCATGTTTTACTTTTATTTGGTTTTGTATGATGGGTCGCTTGTTTATATCCGATCGCCACATGTTTCCAGGGTGCCGGCTTTCGGGCCATGCGCCAGGTACCATGAGCGGGTTCGCAGGGTAGGCGTCGTATCTGCAACAGGCAGATACCGGGATCTCAAAGGACATGATTTTGGGTGAAGTGCAGGATACCGGGTAAGGATCTTTCATCCCGGCCTTAATCAGGAATTGAAGGTAGCAAAATTTTCATAGAGCCGTATAGGACGAATGTATGATTTTCAACATGGTGAATTTTTCTTACACCTTTGGCCATCCGGTGCCGGCTGACACGGGCCGGCGAACCGCTCAGGGTAGTATGCCCTGGGGGTGGCGAAACAGGTTTCCCGGGTCCAGCTGCCGCTTCACCTTTTGCAGTTCCGGGTAATTGGTGCCAAAATAGGCCGTCTCCCAGTTGGCCAGCCCACTGTCCGGGTAGCTGGTATACTGGCTCGTGATGCCGCCGTGGAAGAACAACTGCTGCACTTCATTAAATGCCGCCACGCAGGCCGCCGTTTCGGAGGGGCTGTTCCAGTAAGTCTGCAGCTCGGCAAGATAGGACTTGTCCCGGTGCGCAAAGCTGGACAGGCGCGCGAGTGCAGGATCGGTGATCCGGCCGCCCAGGGTATTGACCTGGTAGATCATCCCCGGGGTCGCCATGACCTTTTCGAGTACCTGCAGGATACAGGCGCGGAGTTCGTCGAACCCATGGTAAAACCCGGCCGACGCATTCTTGAAATAGATGGGCCCGGGGCGACCGTAAAATGCCCCGACTGCATGGGGAAGCGGCAGGGGTATTCCAACGGATGTCCGGTCGAACCGGGCGGCCAGCCGGTGGGTAATTTTTTGCACAACATCGTTTTCCGCGCCGCAGTTGGTCAGCAGGACATATAAAGATGGGCCGTTGAGTACATAGGAGGAAAAACAGCTGTCCGGTAATGCGGCTGTGC
>Ga0187809_10001499_pt1 | contig 10784 bp, 6 predicted proteins | sample NC_wetland_sal_i_8_FD_132415 | JGI IMG/M metagenome (GOLD analysis project Ga0187809, IMG submission 132415) | Wetland sediment microbial communities from Neuse River Estuary, North Carolina, USA - ASW_4 | ecosystem: Environmental > Aquatic > Freshwater > Wetlands > Sediment | place: USA: North... | reverse complement strand
TGCCCGTTTGGCTTGTTGAGATCGCTCGCCATCTTCGCGAGGAATTTGCAATAGGAAATGCCCGCGGACGCGTTAAGGCCGGTCACTTCCCTGATGCGTGCCCGGATCATGGTGGCGATCTCGGTGGCGACTGCAATGTTCTGCTTGTTTTCGGTGACGTCGAGATAGGCCTCGTCGAGCGAGAGCGGCTCGATCAGGACGGTGTGCTCAGCGAAGATCTGATGAATCTGCGCTGACACGGCCCGATAAACATCGAAGCGCGGTGCCACGAAGATAAGGTCGGGGCAGCGCCTCTTCGCGGTAACCGACGGAAGCGCCGAGCGGACCCCGAACACACGGGCCTCGTAGCTCGCCGCTGCGACTACCCCGCGCGCGGCGGAGCCGCCGACCGCGACCGGTTTACCACGCAGCTCGGGATTGTCGCGTTGCTCGACCGAGGCATAGAAGGCATCCATGTCGATATGAATGATTTTACGGACGGGGGCGTCCTTCTTGCTCTCGTCGTCAACGTGCTGCGCAGGCCTGTCCTTGTCGTTCGTGTCCATTTCCGCACGTGCTACTGCTGCCTCACAGCAGCAGAAGGTCATCCCCTGCTACGACTGGCGGTTCAACCAAGACCAGCATATTTCCAGGTAGCGGCCGCTGCAGATGCTTGACTGCCTCCCAGTCGGCGGTGAGCCAAAGGTCGACCTCCTCCGGCGTGGTGAGGATCGCCGGCATGGCCTTCTGATGGATAGGACTGACAATCTCGTTGGGCGAGGTGGTGAGAAAGCCGTAGAGCTCGAACTCGCGCTCGCCATCGCGAACCTTCTTCACTCCCTTCCACGGGGTCCAGAAACCTGCGAAGAACATCAGCGGCCGATCCGCATTGCGCGCGAACCATGCGTTCGGCACCTTGCCGCCAGGCACCTTGCTCGCTGGGTCAGGCTCGGCAAACGAGGTAAAGGGCACGACGCAGCGGCTCGTCGGTCCCAGCCAACGACGCCAATGGGGCGAGTTGACATTGCGGATGTTGGTGACGCCGGGATCGTAGTTCCCTTTGACGTAGGCCGGAGGGGTCGGCATGCCCCATGTGGCGCTCACTATCTCGCGGTTGCCGTCGGTGCCGACGCGCACGATTGGCGCCAGCGTGTTCGGGTAGACGTCGAGTGACGGCTCGTTCCACCCCGCCTTGTCGGCGAAGGCCTTGGTGAATTCCATCACCGCGTCACGGGTAGTGGTGAGGTTATAGAGATTGCACAATACGGTTTCTCCTCTTACCGCCACATGCCCCGCATCCGAGCACCGACATCGAGGCGGACTTGTCGCGGCCCGACATCGGGACCAGAGCCGGGTGCGACTACGGGCCAGGCGCGGCATTCGAACAGTTCGATGAGATTAGCCGGAATGAACCGCGTCCGCGAGGCGTAGACATGGCGGTCGCCGGTCGAGGACTGGCCATGGGTGAAGAAGCGCTGCGGGACCACGAGGTTGAGGCTGTCCTTTGCCCTCGTCATGGCGACATAGAGCAGGCGGCGTTCCTCCTCGATCTCATCGGAGGTGCCGACGCCGAGATCTGAGGGGATGCAGCCGTCGACCGTGTTGAGCACGAAGACCGAGCGCCATTCCTGGCCTTTGGCAGAGTGGATCGTCGACAGGATCAGATAATCCTCGTCGAGAAGGGGTACACCGGCCTGTCCTGACGTGGCGTCCGGAGGATCGAGGGTGAGTTCGGTGAGGAAGCGTTCGCGGGTAGGATAGCCGGCGGCGATATCCTCGAGCTGGTGTAGGTCCGCCCGCCGCATCTCGAAATCCTCGTGGATACGCTCCAGGTGCGGCTCGTACCAAGCCCGAACCTGCCCGATCTCGGCCGGCCAGCCCGCTGATCCGGAACGCAGACCGGCGAGCAGCTCGACAAATCCCGGCCAATCGGTTTGGGTCCTGGCAGGGCAGGGGTGCCGGTCGAGCGTCTCAATCGGGTCGGCACTGTCGGCGATCGCATCGAGAGCGGTTTGAGCGGTCGCGGGTCCGACGCCGGGCAAGAGCTGCATCAGACGGAAGCCCGCCACACGGTCGCGCATGTTCTGTGCGAAGCGCAGTGCGGCGAGCATGTCCTTCACATGGGCACTGTCGAGGAACTTAAGCCCGCCGAACTTGACGAAGGGGATGTTGCGCCGCGTGAGTTCCACCTCCAGCGGCCCGCTATGGTGGCTCGCCCGGAACAGTATAGCCTGGTCCTTCAGCCGCAGGCCGGTCTCCCGGTTCTCCAGCACCTCGTCCGCCACGAACTTCGCCTGGTCGGCCTCGTCTCGCACGGTAACGAGCCGCGGCCGCTGGTTTGACGGCCGATCGGTCCAGAGGTTCTTGGTGAAGCGCTCCTTCGCCAAACCGATCACGCCATTGGCGGCGGCAAGGATGGGCTGGGTGGAGCGGTAGTTGCGGTCGAGGGTGATGACCTCTGCCGCCGGCGAGAACTCCTTCGGAAAATCGAGGATGTTGCGGACCGTGGCCGCGCGGAAGGAATAGATCGCCTGTGCGTCGTCGCCGACGACAGTGAGACCCCGTCCTGCTGGCTTCAATCCGGTGAGGATCGTCGCCTGAAGGCGATTGGTGTCCTGATATTCGTCAACGAGGACATGGTCCCACTTGCCGCCGATCTCGTCGGCCAGCGTGGCATCGCCCATGGTTTGCGCCCAGTAAAGCAGCAGATCGTCGTAATCGAGCACGTTCTGGATCTGCTTGGCCTCGACATAGCCCGCGAACAGTTCGCGCAATTCCTTCTCCCAGGCCGTGCACCACGGGTAATTGGCCCGCAGCACATCCTCGAGCGGTGCCTCGGCATTGACGGTACGCGAATAGATCGACAGGCACGTCCCCTTGGCCGGAAACCGGTTCTGTGTCTTGGAGAATCCGAGATCGTGGCGGACGAGGTTCATCAAATCCGCCGAATCCTCCCGATCATGGATGGTGAACTGCGGATCGAGGCCGAGCTCGAAGGCATATTCGCGCAGGATACGTGCGCCGATGCCATGGAACGTACCGGACCAGGCGAGCGCATCGGTCAGGATGCCGGCCTTGTCGCCGAGCACCTTGGCGCAGATGCGTTCCACCCGTTTTGCCAATTCGCTCGCGGCCCGACGCGAGAACGTCATGAGGAGGATGCGGCGCGGATCGGCGCCGGCGATGATGAACTGGGCGACACGATGGGCAAGCGTGTTGGTCTTGCCCGAACCGGCGCCGGCAATGATCAGCAACGGTCCTCCGGTCCGGCCGTCGGGAAGGCCGATGCCGTGGACGACTGCGGCACGTTGACCGTCATTCAATTTTTCCAGATGCGCCGCATTCATGCTGTCCCCGCTCCTATCGCCCTCAGATTCCACAACAAAGGCCAATACTGCACCGTTGCTTGCCGTATATCCCCACTCTCTCCTCTGAGAGTCAGATTGACTCATTCCTGCAAAGAGAACAAATAATGAACATAACAGCGCCTTGGGGCGTTGCAAAGCCCTCAGGAGAACCGAATTCGCCATGGCCGATCGCGCGGCAAAGCCTGTTATTGCCCGGCTTCAGGAGCGCATTGCGCACCTGGAGGGCGGTGCAGGCCGCGTGCGCGAGGTCCTGCCGTTCGGCCTTGCCGACATCGACCGCAGGCTTCCGGGGGGAGGGCTGGCATTGGGGGCGCTGCATGAATTTGCCGGCGGCGGCAATGGGGCAGTGGATGGGGCGGCGGCGGCGCTGTTTGTTGCCGGAATTGCTGCGCGGACCCGAGGAAAGGTGCTGTGGATCGTCACACGCGCCGACCTTTTTGCTCCCGCGATCGCGCAGGCGGGCCTGGCGCCTGACCGCGTGATCCATGTCGAAACGAGTGACGAGAAGGCGCTTCTCGCCTGTTTCGAGGAAGGTTTGCGGCATGGCGGTCTGGGCGCCGTGGTTGCGGAAACAGCGCATCTGTCAATGACTGCATCGCGGCGCCTGCAACTCGCGGCGGAATCATCGCGGACCATCGGCCTCGCCATGCGCCGATGGCGCCGGCAAACCGAGGCCGGCGATTTCGGCCAGCCCACGGCCAGCGCCACGCGCTGGCGCGTCTCCGTCCTTCCTTCCGCCCCCTTACCTGTTCCGGGACTCGGCCGCGCCCGCTGGCTGGTCGAGTTGATCCGGGCCAAGGCCGGGGAAAGTGCAGATTTCGAAGTGGAGGCCTGCGATGCACAGGGTCGTATCGCTCTTCCTTCCAAGGTGGCCGACAGACCGCCTCAGAAGGAAGTCTGGCGACGCGTCGCCTCCGCCTGAGGCGCCGCTCGTCCTCGTCGGCCGTACCGGCAGGCGGCGGCTGATCACTGCGGTTGACGCGAATGCGCAGGCACGTGGCGTCGGTCTCGGCATGGCTGTCACAAAGGCCCAGGCGCTCGTGCCTGGCCTCACCGTCATCGATGCCGATCCGGTCGCCGATGCCGAAGGCCTCGACAAACTGGCACTTTGGGCGCTGCAACGGATCTCGCCCGTCGTGATGGCCGATCCCCCTGACGGGTTGGTGATCGACACGACCGGTGCCGACCATCTGCATGGTGGTGAGGCGGCCATGCTTGCCTCTCTCGTTCGGCGCTTCGCGTCCTCCGGGGTCGAGGCGCGGGCGGCAATCGCCGATACATGGGGCGCTGCCCACGCCGCGGCGCGGTTCCTGGGGCGCGAGGTGTTGGTCGTGCCACCCAGGGCGAACGAGGCGATGCTTCGACCGCTGCCGCTCGCCGCCCTTCGTCTGGACGGCGAGACTGTTGCCGGCCTGCGCACGCTCGGCTTCGAGCGGATCGGGGAAATACTGGATCGGCCCCGCGCGCCGTTGACCCTGCGCTTCGGGCCCGAGCTTGGACGGCGGCTCGATCAGGCGCTCGGCGTTCTGGCTGAGCCCGTCGATCCCGTCCGCTCGCCCGAATTGGTCGAGGTGCGCCGCGTCTTCGGCGAGCCGATCGGCGCCGCCGAGACTATCGCCCGCTATACGGGCCAGCTGGTAGACGCCCTTTGCCTCGAGCTGGAGAAGCGCGGTCTTGGCGCGCGCCGGCTTGATCTGCTTTTCCATCGCGTCGACAACACGCTTCAGTTCATTCGCGTCGGCACCGCCCAGCCGGTGCGCGATCCAAAACGCCTCACCCGGCTCCTCTGCGACAGGATCGAGACTATAGATCCCGGCTTCGGCATCGAGGTCATGGTGCTGGTCGCCATCGAGGCCGAGCCGCTTGGACACAGGCAGACGATAACGTCGCTCGTCGATGCGCCGGAGCCGGATGTCTCCGACCTGATCGACGTGCTCGCCAACCGCATCGGCGAGAACCGGCTCTGTCGCTTTGTACCGGTACAGAGCGACGTTCCCGAACGCTCGGTGGCCCGCGTGGCGCCGCTCGCGCCCGAGACGGGGGCAACATGGGAAGGGGACTGGCCGCGGCCGCCGCGGCTTCTGTCTCGTCCCGAGCCGATCGAGACGATGGCGCTGCTCCCTGATCATCCGCCAGTCTGGTTCACCTGGCGTGGGGTGCGCCGGCGCGTGCAGCGGGCCGACGGGCCCGAGCGCATCCGCGGCGAATGGTGGAAGCGCGATGCCGAAATGACCACGGTGCGCGACTACTTCCGCGTCGAGGATGAAACCGGCGAGCGCTATTGGCTGTTCCGTTCCGGGGACGGCGAGCATGAAAACAGCGGTTCGCAACGCTGGTTCCTGCACGGAATTTTCGGATGACCGGGCCGCGTTATGCCGAATTGCAGGTGACGTCGCATTTCTCGTTCCTGCGCGGAGCAAGCAGTTGCGAGGAACTGTTCGCGCAAGCCGCCTTGATGGGAATCGAGGCGCTGGGCATCGTCGACCGCAATTCGCTTGCCGGCATCGTGCGCGCCTATGAAGCGGCTCGGACTACCGGCATTCGTCTCGTCGTCGGTTGCCGTCTCGATCTTATCGACGGCATGTCGGTGCTGGTCTATCCGACCGATCGCCTAGCCTACGCGCGGCTGTGTCGTCTTCTCTCGCTCGGCAAGAAGCGAGCCGGCAAGGGCCAGTGCCATCTCGAATGGCAGGATCTGGTAGCTTATGGCGACGGGCTTCTCGCCATACTCGTGCCAGATGTCGCCGACGAAACATGCGCTCAACAGCTTCGCCGCCTGCGCGAGGCGTTCGGCGACCGCGCCTATATCGGGCTCACCTTGCGCCGGCGGCCGAACGATCAGCTCCGCCTGTGGGAACTGTCGCAGCTGGCGGCCGCCGCCCGCGTGCCCACCGTTGTTACCAATGACGTGCTGTTCCACGAGCCGGATCGTCAGATGATGCAGGACGTCGTGACCGCCATTCGGCACAATGTCACTATCGACGAGCTCGGGCACCGCCGCGAGCGCTTTGCCGATCGTTACCTCAAAACCCCTGAAGAAATGCACCGGCTGTTCGGCCGTTATCCGGAGGCGCTTGCCCGGACAGTCGAGATCATGGTGCGCTGCACATTCTCGCTTGATGAGCTCGCATATCAGTATCCGGAAGAAAAGCTCTTCCCGGACCTCACGCCACAACAGGCGCTTGAAAAACTTACGTGGGAGGGTGCCGCCGAGCGCTATCCCGAAGGCCTGCCCGACAAGGTACGGGGCAATCTCATCTATGAGCTTGGGTTGATCGAGAAGCTGGGGTACGCGCCTTATTTTCTAACCGTGAATGCCATCGTGCGCTTCGCCCGTTCGAAAGGCATTCTCTGCCAGGGCAGGGGATCGGCCGCCAATTCGGCGGTCTGCTTCGTCCTCGGTGTCACCTCGGTCGATCCGGACCGCAACGACTTGCTCTTCGAGCGTTTCGTCTCAGAGGAGCGACGTGAGCCGCCCGACATCGATGTCGATTTCGAACACGAGAGGAGGGAAGAGGTCATCCAATGGGTCTATGAGACCTATGGCCGCGACCGCGCCGCGCTCTGTTCCACCGTCATCCGCTACCGGGCAAAGGGTGCGTTGCGCGATGTCGGCAAGGCGCTTGGCCTGCCTGAAGATCTGACCAAGACGCTTTCATCGCAGGTTTGGGGCTGGTCGGAAGGGGTCGAGCAAAAACACGCTGAAGGTCTCAATCTTAATATGGGCGACCGCCGCCTGCGCCTGGTGCTTGAGCTCGCGCACCAGCTCGTCGGCACGCCCCGGCATCTCTCCCAGCATCCGGGCGGCTTCGTCCTCACTCGCGACAGGCTCGACGAGCTTGTGCCGATTGAACCGGCTGCCATGGAAGACCGCCAGGTGATTGAGTGGGACAAGGACGACATCGATGTTCTGAAGTTCATGAAGGTCGATGTCCTGGCTTTGGGCATGCTGTCGTGCATGCGCCGCGCTTTCGATCTCCTCGCCGAGCACAAGGATATCCGGCTCGACCTCGCCACGATCCCGGCTGAGGATCCCCGCACCTACGCGATGATCCGCAAAGCCGACACGCTCGGCACGTTCCAGATCGAATCCCGCGCGCAGATGGCCATGCTGCCCCGCATCAAGCCGCGGACGTTCTACGATCTCGTCATCGAGGTGGCGATCGTCCGCCCCGGGCCGATCCAGGGGGACATGGTCCATCCCTATCTTCGCCGGCGCGAAGGCAAGGAGGACGTCACATATCCAAAACCCGAACTCGAGGCCGTGCTCGGAAAAACATTGGGTGTTCCACTTTTCCAGGAGCAGGCGATGCGTGTGGCCATCGAATGCGCCGGCTTCACTGCCGGCGAAGCGGACCAGCTTCGGCGCGCCATGGCGACTTTCAAGCACACAGGCGGGGTCTCGAAATTCGGTGAGAAACTTGTCTCTGGCATGGTCGAGAACGGCTACGACCGCGATTTCGCCGAGCGCACCTTCAAGCAGCTCGAAGGATTTGGCTCATATGGCTTTCCGGAAAGTCACGCAGCTTCCTTTGCCCTCATTGCCTATGCCAGCAGTTGGATGAAATGCTGGCATCCCGATGCGTTCTGCTGCGCCCTTCTCAATGCACAACCCATGGGATTCTACGCCCCCGCCCAGATCGTCCGCGACGCTCGGGAACATGGCGTTGAGGTCCGCCCCGTTTGCATCAATGCGTCCCACTGGGATTGCACGCTCGAGGCGACCGGTGACGAAAGCCGCTTCGCTGTCCGGCTTGGCCTACGGATGGTCAAAGGTCTGGGGAATGCTGAAGCCGCGCGACTGATCTCCTGCCGGGAAGACCGACCCTATCTTTCGGTCGACGACCTCTGGCGCCGGGCCGGGGTTCCCGTCGCCGCTCTGGTCGAGCTTGCCGAAGCCGACGCCTTCCGGGCAGGGCTCGGCCTCGCCCGGCGCGAGGCGCTCTGGGCCATCAAAGCCTTGCGCGATGAACCACTTCCACTCTTTGCCGCGGCCGCCATGCGCGAAGCCGGTGTCGTTCCGGAACAATCCGAGCCGACTGTCTCGCTGCGGCCAATGACGTCGGGAAGGGAGGTGGTTGAGGACTACAGTCACCTCGGACTGACGTTGCGCGCGCATCCGGTCTCCTTCCTGCGTGCGGAACTGGCTCGTCGGCGCGTCATCACCTGCGCTGAGGCAGTCGCCAGCCGCGATCGCCGCTGGGTTCATGTGGCGGGTCTCGTGCTGGTGCGGCAGCGTCCCGGATCGGCAAAAGGCGTCATGTTCATAACGCTCGAGGACGAGACCGCCGTTGCCAACCTTGTGGTCTGGACCAAGGTTTTCGAGAAATTTCGGCGTGTCGTGCTGGGCTCCGGCATGATCGGTGTGAAGGGCAGGGTCCAGCGCGAAGGCGAAGTGGTGCACATTGTGGCGAACGAACTGGTCGATCTGTCGACGGAACTCGCCAGCGTTGGATCGCGGGAGGGTGCGTTTCCGCTCCCTCATGGCCGCGGGGATGAGTTTCATCACGGCGCCCCTGCGCCAGATCCACGCGGCCTGCCAAAGCCCAGAAACATGGTCGACCCCTATGGCCACATCGATGAGATCAGAGTGAAGACGCGCGATTTCCGGTGATTCATGCTCTCAGTCGGGTATTCGCGCGTGACAGTTCTCGACCCCATTGTCGCCGTTCGGCATGCTTCCGTCGACGCCTGAAACCTGCCGTTCGTTCACTCCATCCATACGGCAGAGTTGGGGCCGAAGAACGAACCCGCTGCGCGGGAGGGCGCTTGCGGTTGAGGTAGAGGTAACAGGCCGGTCGTCTCGCTCGCGTTGAGCGTTGGTTGGCGGCGGCAGAGCATGACGGGCTTCTTCAACAAGGAGCCTGACCATGCCTGATCCCGTTCTCGATACCCCTATCAGCCCGCTGCGCCAGCGGCTGATCGACGATATGAACATGCGGCGTTTCTCACACGAGACGCAGCGCAACTATCTCCGCGACATCGGACGCCTGGCGACATTCCTCGGGCGCTCACCAGACACTGCTACCGCCGACGACCTGCGCCGGTTCCAGATCGAGCAGCAGGAGGACGGCGTTCCCGTTCCGACGATGAACAGCATCGTGTCGGCGCTGCGCTTCTTCTTCACCCACACGCTCGACCGTCCGGACCTGGCTCGCCGGCTCGTCCGGCTGGCGCATCCGCGCAGGCTCCCCGTGGTGCTGAGCCGCGACGAGGTTGCCCGGCTCCTCAACGCCACAACCTGCCTCAAGCACCAGGCCGCGCTGTCGGTCGCCTATGGCGCGGGCTTGCGGGTCGCGGAGGTGTCGACGCTGAAGGTCGCCGACGTCGACAGCGAGCGCATGCTGCTCAGGGTCGAGCGTGGCAAGGGTGGACGGTACCGCAATGCGATGCTCTCGGAGGACTTGCTCGCACTTCTGCGTGAGTGGTGGAAGGCCGGGCGGCAGCAGGGCGTGATGCACCGCGACGGTTGGCTGTTCCCCGGGCAGCACGCGATGAAGCCGATCAGCACGCGGCAGCTCTATCGGATCGTCGTCGAGGCGGCGCAGGCCGCCGACATCGCCAAGCGGGTCGGACCGCACACTCTGCGCCACAGCTTCGCGACCCACCTTCTAGAGGACGGCACCGACATCCGGATCATCCAGGTCCTGCTCGGGCACGCCAAGCTAAATAGCACCGCCTTCTACACCAAGGTTGCGACCCGCACGGTGCGCACCGTCACGAGCCCGCTCGACAAGCTTGGCCTCTTCAAGCCGGAAGAGATCTCACCCGACGGCTGAGCGTGCGCGCCTCGATCGAGGTGGCCGACATCTTCCGCACTGCCGGGCCCGCCTACCGTATCGCCCATGCCGGACACCTGAGCCTCACCCAGCTCAAGGTCATGTCGGCGATCGAGAACTGCCGCACCGGGGCGCTTGGCGGGCATGTCGAGGCCTGCGAGGATTGCGGCCAACGGCGCATCGCCTATAACTCCTGCCGCAACCGGCACTGTCCGAAGTGCCAGGGCGCGGCGGCGCGGACCTGGCTTGCCGAGCGAGAGGCCGACCTCTTGCCGGTCGGCTACTTCCATGTCGTGTTCACCCTGCCCGCCGAAGTCGCCGACATTGCTTTCCGCAACAAGGCGCTCGTTTACGACCTGCTGTTCAAGGCGGCATCGGAGACGATGATGACCATCGCGGCCGATCGCAAGCACCTCGGCGCGCGCATCGGCATCACCGCCGTGCTCCACACATGGGGTTCGGCGATGACGCACCATCCGCACGTCCACATGATCGTGCCGGGCGGCGGCATCGCGCACGATGGCAAGCGCTGGGTCTCCTCGCGGCCGGCCTTCCTCCTTCCAGTCCGGGTGCTCGGCAAGCTGTTTCACCGGCTCTTCTTCACCCGGCTGGTCGCTCTGCATGATGCCGGCCGGCTCGCCTTCTTCGGATCGATGGC
>Ga0187809_10001498_pt1 | contig 10794 bp, 11 predicted proteins | sample NC_wetland_sal_i_8_FD_132415 | JGI IMG/M metagenome (GOLD analysis project Ga0187809, IMG submission 132415) | Wetland sediment microbial communities from Neuse River Estuary, North Carolina, USA - ASW_4 | ecosystem: Environmental > Aquatic > Freshwater > Wetlands > Sediment | place: USA: North... | reverse complement strand
GTGCACGCGGCCGCGGACACGCTGGTCGGCGATGGGTTCCAGACCGTGTCCATCTGGGTGCTCGAGGCGGATGCGGGCCTGCGGCGTTTTCTCGAGTCGTCCGGCTGGGCCGCCGACGGCTCCCGGGGCGAACTCGATGTGGGAGTCAGCGTGCCGGTCGTGCGGCTGCATACGGCGATCAGCGAGTGAACGAGTTCACCTAGGATCGGTGCGTGGCTGATGCTCGGCAATGGCTGGCGGGAACGCGGCCCAGGACGCTTCCGGCGGCGGTCGTCCCGGTGCTGATCGGCTCGGGCGTGGCGCTCGGGTACAGCCGGTTCTCCTGGTGGCGGGCGCTGCTGGCCCTGGTGGTGGCCCTCGCCCTGCAGGTCGGGGTCAACTTCGCCAACGACTACAGCGACGGCGTGCGCGGCTCGGACGCCACGCGCGTCGGACCGGTCCGGCTGGTCGCCGCGGGGCTGGCCCGGCCGCGGCAGGTGCTGTCCGCGGCTTTCGCGAGCTTTTCCGTGGCGGGCGCGGCCGGGCTGGCCCTGGCCGCGGTGACCGCGTGGTGGCTGGTGGCCGTCGGCGTGGCGTGCGTGGCCGCCGCCTGGTTCTACACCGGCGGCCCGCGGCCGTACGGGTATCACGGGCTCGGCGAGGTGTTCGTGTTCGCGTTCTTCGGCGTGATCGCCGTGACCGGCACGGCGTACGTGCAGATGGAGCGGTTCAGCTGGCTGGCGCTGGCCGCCTCGGTGCCGGCCGGGCTGCTGGCGTGTGCCCTGCTGATCGTCAACAACCTGCGGGACATCGCCGGCGACACGCTGGCGGGCAAGCGGACGCTCGCGGTCCGGCTCGGTGACGCGCGCAGCCGGCTGGCGTACGCGCTGACCGTGCTGGTGCCGTTCGGCTGCGCCGCACTGATCGCCATTTACCGGCCGTTCACGCTGCTGGTGGCCGTGACGCTACCGCTGGCGCTGGTTCCGGTGCGGTCCGTGCGGGCGGGTGCCTCGGGTCCGGCGCTGATCAAGACGCTGGGGCAAACCGGGCGGCTGCAGCTGGCGTTCGGCGTCGCGTTCGCGATCGGCCTGGCCATCCACGTGTAAGCCTGGTTCCTGCCTGGTTCGTCGTCGGGTGGCCGGCTTAGGCTGGCTGTGTATCCCCCCGACCAGGAAGAACCCTCGAAGATGGCTGACGACCAAGCACCGAAGATCCTTGACCTGCCGATCGGGCTGTCGGCGACCGGGATGCGGAAGGAGTTCGACAGCCTGGGCCAGGTGGAGGTGCCGGCGGATCATTACTGGGGGGCGCAGACCCAGCGGAGCCTGCAGCACTTCAACATCGGCCACGACCGGATGCCCAAGGAGGTGTACCACGCCTACGGGTACGTGAAGAAGGCCGCGGCGGTGGTGAACGGCCGGGCGGGGCGGTTGCCGGCGTGGAAGGCGAGCCTCATCGAGCGGGTGTGCGATGAGGTGATCTCCGGGGCGCTGGACAGTGAGTTCCCGTTGTACGTGTTCCAGACCGGGTCGGGGACCCAGTCGAACATGAACGTCAACGAGGTCGTCTCCAACCGGTGCATCCAGCTGGTTGGCGGGACGCTGGGCTCCCAGCAGCCGGTGCATCCCAACGACCACGTGAACATGGGGCAGTCGTCGAACGATACCTTCCCCACGGCCATGCATATCGCCGGGTACGAGATGACGATGGGAAAGACGATCCCCGCGCTGCGCCGACTACGGGAAGTGATCGACCGCAAGTCCAGGCAATGGGCCGAGGTGGTCAAGATCGGCCGCACGCACCTGCAGGATGCCACCCCGCTAACCGTGGGCCAGGAGTGGTCCGGTTACGCCAGCGCGCTGGATGACGCGATCACCGAGGTCGAGCGGGTCACTGCGGGGCTGCTGGAGCTGGCCATGGGCGGGACCGCGGTGGGCACCGGGCTGAACGCCCCGCCCGGGTTCGGCGAGCAGGTCGCGGCGCAGATCGCGGCGATGACCCGTGCCCCGTTTACGACCGCGGCGAACAAGTTCGCCGCGCAAGGCACGCTGGACCGGATGGTCCGCGCGCACGGCGGGCTCAAGGCGGCGGCCGTCACGTTGTTCAAGATCGCCAACGACCTGCGCTGGCTGGGCTCTGGCCCGCGGGCCGGACTGGGTGAGCTGCTATTCCCCGCGAATGAGCCGGGCTCCTCGATCATGCCGGGGAAGGTCAACCCGACCCAGGCCGAGGCCATGCAGATGGTGGCCATCACCGTCATCGCCTCCGATCTGGCGGTGACCATGGGCGGCGCGGAGGGGAACCTCGAGCTCAACACGTTCCGCCCGATCCTCATCAGCAACTACCTGCACTCCGCACTGATCATGGCCGACATGTGCGACCACTTCCGCGAGTACATGGTCGAAGGCACCGAACTGAATCATGCCAAGCTGAAAGACGACATCGACCGGTCGGTCATGATGGTCACCGCCCTGTCTCCGGTCATCGGCTACGACAAGGCCGCGGCCATCGCCCATTACGCCATCGACCACAACCTGACCTTGAAGGAAGCCGCACTGGCCAACGGCGTCAGCGAGGAACTGTTCGACCGGATCGTCGATCCGGTCGAACTGACCCACGGCGGCTCGGCCGACCTCCCGCAATCGTGACCAAGGACCAAACTCACCCCAGAGCGGGCCTGGCTCGGTGAGGTCGCGTCGGTGGCGCTGGTCCAGGCCTGCCAGGATGCGCGCCGCGCGTACAGGAACTGGTTCGACTCGCTTCAGGGCAGGCGTAGAGGGCCGAGGATCAGGCACCCCAAGCTCAGGCGCAAGCGGGGCCGCCAGTCCATCCGGCTGACCCGAAACGGGTTCGCCCGGCACGGGGAACGGCTGTACGTGACCAAGGTCGGAGACATCAAGGTCGCGTGGTCGCGGGCCCTGCCGTCCGTGCCGTCATCAGTCACGGTGATCCGCGACAGCGACGGCCGCTACTACGCCTCGTTCGTGGTCCAGCGGCAGGCCACGCCGCTGCCCGCCTGCGACCGCGAGGTCGGCGTCGATCTGGGGCTGGCCAGCCTGGCCGTCACCTCGGACGGTGAGGTGATCGCCAACCCAAGGTTCTACCGGGCCGCACAGCGGCGGCTGCGCCGGGCGCAGCGGGTGCTGTCCCGCAGGAAGAAAGGTTCCGCGAACCGGGCCAAGGCCCGGCACCGGGTCGCGGTCGTGCACCGCAAGGTGCGGGAGGCCCGGCTTGATTACGCGCACAAGACGGCGCTGCGGCTGGTCCGCGACAACCAAGCGGTCTACGCCGAAGACCTCGCCGTTTCCGGCCTGGCCCGCACCCGATTGGCCAAGTCGGTCGCCGATGTTGGCTGGTCCCTTCTGCTGCGGTGTATCCAGGAGAAGGCGGCCCGGTATGGCCGCACGTTCGGCAAGATCGGCCGGTTCGAGCCGACCAGCCAGGTGTGCTCGGCCTGCGGCGTCAAGGACGGTCCGAAGCCGCTGGGTATCCGCGTCTGGACGTGCGCGGCGTGCGGGACGGTGCACGACCGGGACGTGAACGCGGCCCCGGAATATCCTCGCCCTGGGGCGCAGGGAGAGGCTAAATGCCTGTGGAACCGGCGTGAGACCACCGCTCACGGTGGCGGCTGGTGCTGAAGCAGGAACCCACCAGAGTGCGGCGTGAGCTGCGCTGGAGGAATCCCGTCCTTCAGGGCGGGAGGACGTCAAGAGAGACACTTGATACGAAATGCGCGATATCAGCGACATCGCCGCGGCTGGCGTTATACCCTCCCCGTAATCCCAGGTTATGAGATACGGGCGCGGAACAGTGCCTGAGCGCGTGCGTGTCCAGCGGGAAGGGTGCCCAGTTGCAAGCGCAGGGAATGTGGTCGGCCGGCGCGGCCGACGATAAGGAGAGATTCCTTGCCGACCTGCGTGCGCTGCGTGACACGGCTGCGCTGGAATTCGACGAACTGGCCGCGCGAGCCCATTACCCGAGCAGCGTCCTGAAGGAAGCCGAGCACGGCCCCTCCCTGCCCACCCTGCCGATCCTGGCCGCTTACGTCCGGGCCTGCGACGGGGACGTGCCCGAGTGGGAGGAACGGTGGCGGCGCCTCGGTGTCGAGTCCCGGGCCGACCCCGGCCTGCCGGTCAGGCCCGCCGGGGCCAGCCCGGCAGCGGTGGCCGGGGCCCGCGCGGGCGTGAGCGTGGCCCCGCCGGACACGTACGACCCGGAGCGGATCAGGGCGGCGCTGCGGGGCTCCCACGGGCGTTCGGACGCGGGCGCTCGCGGCACGGTGAGCCGGGCCGCGGCCAGGCGCGTGGAACCGGATACCGGAGGGCCGGCCATCGCGGAGCCGAAAGTCCCGGAAAGCCCGGCCGCCTGGAGCGCCGGGACGAGCTGGGAAGAGACCACGCGCTGGGGCGCCGACGCTCAGCCGGGCCCGGGCTGGGACGGGGCTGCTCAGCCGGGCACCGGGACGAGCTGGGACGGGGCTGCTCAGCCGGGCACCGGGACGAGCTGGGACGGGGCTGCTCAGCTAGGCGCCGGGACGAGCTGGGACGGGTTCCAGCGGGACGCGGGTCCGCACTGGGATGGCGCTGCGACCGACGGGAGCGGCGGGTCGGCCAACGGGAACCACCTCGTGACCACGGCGGACGACGGGTCGGCCGACACCGCGGTCATGCCGGTCGCGGATACGGCCCGGGCCGATACGCTCCGGCGGGATCCGTTCTCCGCCGACTGGCTGGAGGACACCGAACTGGCATCGCGGCCCGACCCCGACCCCGACCCCAACCCCGACCCCGACCCCGAGTCGCGGTCGCTGGAGCAGGCCGAGGCCCAGGCTTCGTCAGCCGCCCTGGACAACTGGTTCACTCCGCCGGAGACGGCTGACCCCGAGCCGACCTGGTCACCGGCGGCCGCCGAAGCGTCGGCCGCCGCCACGGACACCTGGTTCACCCGGCGCGAGCGCGCCGAGGGCGACGGGTCGGCGTCGCCGCAGCCGACGGAGGTCCAGCCGCCAGGTCCGTCGGCGGCTCAGGAACACGCGATTCCGCAGGCTTCGTGGCCCGCGGCCGCCGAGACACCGGCCAGCGACGCGGCGGCGGCCGGCCGGATGATGCCCGTCCGGGCCCAGGCGGCCGCGGCGGCATCGTCACGGACGATAGCCGGACCCGCCGTGCCGCCGGGGCCGGTCGTCCCGCAGGGCAGATCGCGGTCGGACCGGCTCTATCCGGTGCGGCTGCTGGTGGTCATCGTGGTCGCCGCCCTCCTCGGCAGCATCCTGGTCCTGTTGCTCAAGTAGCGGCGGTCGTCGGCGCGCCGACGGCCGCCGCTGATAACGATCCCGAACGTCCGACCTGTCCGGCCAGACGCGCCTCGCGCTGGGGCACGATCCGGTTCTTATCCCTGCTCGATGCGAAGCCGGTTGCCCGCGGGGTCGCGCACGGCGGCGTCGCGGACGCCCCAGGGCTGCTTGGCCGGCTCCTCCAGCACCTCGACTCCGGGCGCGGTGGCGATCTTGCCGAAGGTCGTGTCGAGGTCGTCGGCGCGGAAGTGGACCGGGTACAGTTCACCCTTGGCGAGAATGGCCGCGAGGGCGTCCCCGTCCTCCTGGGAGCGGCCCGCATGCGGCTGCGACAGTACGATCGCGATCTCGGGTTGGCTGTCGGTGACGAGGGTAATCCAGCGGAAGCCGCCGAGGGAGACCTCGTTGCGCACCTTCAGCCCGAGGGTGTCGCGGTAGAAGCCGAGAGCGGCATCGGGGTCGTCGACCAGGATGTGCACGGTGCTGAGGGAAACGGTCATGGCACCGACTCTAGGCGGGTGCGGCGGCCGGGTGCGGCTCCGGAGCTGCCTTCTTCCGCGCAGCCCCTGGCCCCGCCTTGCGCGGCCGGGTCACGACCATCGTCTGGCAGGTGGGCATGCCGCTGAGCTCCTGGTGGTTGCGGGCGCGGTACATGGACGGCGTCTCGCCGACGAGCTCGGTGAACCGGGCCGAGAACGAGCCGAGACTCGAGCAGCCGACCGCGAAGCAGACATCGGTCACGCTCAGGTCGCCGCGGCGCAGCAGCGCCTTGGCCCGCTCGATACGCCGGGTCATGAGGTAGGAGTACGGCGTCTCGGAGTACGCCTCGCGGAAGCGCCGGCTGAAGTGCCCCGGCGACATCAGCGCCGTACGGGCGAACGCCGGGATGTCGAGCGGCTGCGCGTACTCGCGGTCCATCCGGTCGCGGGCCCGGCGCAGTCGACGCAGCTCATCCAGGTCGACGCTCATGTACCCATTCTGCCGCACGTGAGATCACCGCACTCGGCACAGCCCAGGCGGGGTGCCGGCCGACACGTGGTCTCGGCCGGCACCCGATCTCGGGCCGCCGCCCGGCCTAGCCGACGGATTCGCTCCCGTTGGCGGCCGAGGGGCCCAGGTCCTGCGGCACCGCGGGTCCACCGGCCTGACGGTAGTCCCCGCCACTGAGCGGATCGGCGGAGCCGAGCGGGTCGCCGAAGGTTACGTCCGGTACGGTGGCGGCGAACATCGCGCTCATGGCTTCGGCCGCGGCGAGCGGGTCAGGTCCGGTGGCCGCCTCGGCCAGCGGCGCGCCGCCGGTCGACGGCTGGGCCGGGTGTTCCGGTGTGGCGACGGCTGGCGCGGCGCTGATCGCGGGCGTCGCGTCGGCAGCGGACACGGCCGACCGCTTGGCCTGATCCCTGGTGGCGGGGCTGGGCTCAGCGGCCGCTTCGCCGCCGAAGGCGCTGGCCACGGACCTCAGCGCGGTGGTCACCTCGCTCGGGATGACCCAGAACGTGTTGCCGGGGCCCTGCGCGAGCTGCGGCAGCGTCTGCAGGTACTGGTAGGCGAGCAGCTTGGGGTCCGGGTCGTTGTCGTGCACGGCCTGGAAGACCGAGGCGATGGCCTGGGCCTGGCCTTCGGCACGCAGGATCGCGGCTTGCCTGGCGCCTTCCGCGGTCAGGATCGCACTCTGCTTGGCGCCCTCGGCGGTCAGGATATTGGCCTGCTTGACCCCTTCCGCGGTCAGGATCGCGGCGCGCTTCTCCCGTTCCGCGCGCATCTGCTTCTCCATCGCGTCCTTGACCGACTTCGGCGGGTCGATGGCCTTGATCTCCACCCGGGTGACTCGGATACCCCACTTGCCTGACGCGTCGTCCAGCACGCCGCGCAGCATGTTGTTGATGTGGTCGCGCGAGGTCAGCGTCTTCTCCAGGTCCATGGACCCGATCACGCTGCGCAGCATCGTCGCGGTGATCTGCTCGATGGCCTGGATGTAGTTGACGATCTCGTAGTCGGCGGCCCGGGGGTCGGTCACCTGGAAGAACAGCACGGTGTCGATGAGGACGCTCAGGTTGTCCTCGGTGATCACCGGCGCGCCGGTGAACGAGACCACTTGCTCGCGCAGGTCGATCTCCTTCTTCACCCGGTCGATGCCCGGGATGATGAAGTTCATTCCTGGTTCGAGCGTCTTGCGATACCGGCCGAACCGCTCTACGTTCCGCGCGCGCGCCTGCGGGATGATCCGGACCGAGCGCATCACGGTAATGATGACGATAATCACCACGACCGCGGCGATGATGGGTGCTGCCAGTTCCATGGCTACTCCCGGGGATAGACGAGGACGGTGGCCCCTTTGATCTGCATGACATCGACCTTGGTGCCGACCGGGATGATGAGGGTTTCGTCGTAGGGACGTGAGGACCACTCCTCGCCGTCGATGCGAACCCGCCCGCTGTGCTCGGTGACTTCCTCGAGGACGATCGCCGAGCGGCCGACCAGCGCGGCGACTCCCGTGCGCAGCGCCGGCGGTTGCTTGATGTGCTTGATGGCGATCGGACGGACGAAGCCGAGTCCGGCCCCGGCCGTCACGGCGAACGCCGCCAGCTGCAGAGCGAAGCTAAGGTGGAAGGCCCCGACCACGGCCGCGGCCACCGCCGCGATCGCGAGGAGGCCGAACGCCAGCGTCGTGGTGAGCAGCTCGGCCACGCCGAGCACTGCTGCCACGACCAGCCAGACGATCCAGGAATGCATGGCCGCTCCGCTGAATGAACCTACTTGAGAGTATCCCCTGCCGGGATCGGTCCGTATCGCGACCCGAGTGCGTCACTCGACGCATCTCGATACCCGGTGTTATCACATCAATACCACTCGAATATGTGCAATTGATGACAATTAGCCGTCTAGGTTCTACAGGGGATTTCGCCCGACCTACACTCGTGAGGTACAACATGTCCGCGGCGCGGCTGGGCAATACAGTCCAGGAGGTACCTGGTGGAACGTGGCGGCACCGGCCTGGGCCGCGATGCCTACGGCCAGCCTAGGCGAAGACGCCTAAGCGATCGCCGCGCCTACCGGCCGGACGCCGGAAATGGACACGGCCCAGGCCCGAACGGGCCGGACGATGCTGACGACGATGAATACGGCCAGCTGCTGCGGCGACCCGGGGAAATGCCGCCCCAGCAGCCGGGCCGCTCGCGCCCGCGCCCGCCGCCGGGACGCTTCGCGCCGCCCCCGCCCACCTCGGGCGCCGGGAATGGACAGAGCTTCGGGCGGAATGGCGCACCGGGCGGCCCGGTGACCGGGGGTTCGCCGGACGGCGGGCCCATGCCCGGCCGCCAGTACCGGTTGCCGAACGGGCGCCGGGTGCCCCCGCGCGCCGATCGCCCGTATCGCCCGCAGGCGCCGGGCGCCGCAGGCGGAAGGCGCGGCCCCTGGGATCAGCCCGGCCCGGCCCGGCCCCCCAGCCAGGAACCGCTCGGCGACTGGGGGCGGCCGCCCCGGCCACAGGCTCCGGGCGGCCCGCCGCCACGGGCTGATGGCCCGCACGCGTACGCCAACCCGGGCTCTCCCGGAACCTACGGCGCACCGGGCTTCACGCGCGCGGCCGGGCCTTCGGGTGCCGCTCAGTTTCCGGGTGCGGCCGGGTTCGCGAGGGGCGCGGGTGCCTCGCGTCCCGAGAACCGCGAGGGCTGGGGCCGGCTGGGGACCCAGGCGCCTGGCGGGGTCGCGGCCGGAACCGCGGGCCCGGTGATCCGGCAGCGCGAGAACGCCGCTCCCGACGAACGGCCGGCGAGCGTGCCGCAGCCGGCGGTGAGCATCGCGCCGGACGGACTCGAGTCGTTCGCGCGGGATCTGCGGGCGCTGCGGGCCAAGGCTGAGCTCGATTACCCCGAGCTGGCCGAGGTCTCCCACTACACGATGAAGACGCTTGTCTCGGCGGCGGGCGGGCTGCGGCTACCTACGCTGCCGGTCGCCGTGGCGTACGTACGGGCCTGCGGCGGGAACGTCGCCGAATGGGAAGAGCGCTGGCAGAAGCTGGCCACCAAGATCACCGCCGATGCGAGCAAGAAGCGCCGCGGCGACGGCGACGAGCGCCAGGCGCTCCCGGAACCCGCCGATCAGCCCGCCGTCCCGGAGCAGCCCGCCCCGCCCGCGGCGCCGGACTCCCAGGCCGAAGCCGGCGAGGTTTACGTCATCACCTCCGCCAAGCCGCGTCAGCCCCACTGGTGACCGCCTAAGCGCCACCACCAGACCTGGTGCCCGCCGCCGACCTGCTGGAATTAGGCCGTGGGGCGCCATGACACAATGGGCAGCGTGCTGCCGCCGGACAACCACGTGCACACCGAATGGTCGTGGGACGCGCCGGCCGAGGCGTCGATGGTGCGCAGCTGCGAGCAGGCCCTGGCCGCGGGGGTGCCCGCGGTGGCCTTTACCGATCATCTGGACTTCACCACTGGAACCGAGGCCGACCGGATCACGGCGGAGCACATCGATCCGCGCCCGTACGCCCGGATGCATGTGCTCGACGTACCGGGCTATCTCGCGAGCGTGCAGGAGTGCCGTCGGCGCTACCCGGACCTGCGGATCCTCACCGGCGCCGAGATCGGGGAGGCCCACCTGTGGGCGGCCAGCGCACAAGCCGTGGCAGCGGGAGCCGGGTTCGACCGGATCCTCGGCTCGCTGCACGCGATCCCGTTCGGCGGGAAGCTGACTGCCGCCGATGAGCTGTTCCGGCGGATGCCCGCCGACGAGGTGATGCGGCTGTACTTCGCGGAGTTGCTGCGGCTGGTTGAGGGCAGCGACATCTTTCAGGTCCTGGCGCACCTGGATTTCCCGCGGCGGATGTGGCCGTGGTCCGCGGCGCCCTACGACGAGCGGGCCTACGAGCCGGAGATCCGGGCCGTCCTGCACGCCCTGGCCGGCGGGGGGCGGATCCTCGAGATGAACACGAAGAGCCCGCTGGCGTCCGCGGAGTTGCTGCGGTGGTGGCGGGAGGCCGGGGGAACCGCAGTGTCGTTCGGGAGCGATGCGCACCAGCCCTGGCGGGTCGGCGACCGGTTCAAGCTGGCGGTCGACATGGCTGAGGCGGCCGGCTTCCGGGCCGGCCGGGACCGGTTCGACTTCTGGCGGCTCTAGCTCACCGGGCTACTACGTCGACGGCGGCGCGGACGCCCGAGCGCCGGAGGAGGTCCGGGCCGCCGCCGACAGCTCTCAGGTCCAGGTGTCGCCGAAGCGGGCGGTCATGTCGTCCCAGCTTTCATGGTCGGGGGCGCTTCGCTGTGTCCGTCTCCTGGTCATCCGGCGCGGCCCGGGGGGCAGGTATCGACCGGCTTTGGGAGTGGACGGCGAAGCGCAGCTCTGCGTAGTAGGTCTCGCGATCGCGTACTTCGGCGCGGGCCTCGGTGTGGTGGGCGGGGCGGCTGGCACCGATCTCCCGGAAGGGGAGAGCGGCTCTGGAGTCGGCCCCCTCGTCCGGCCATCGGCCTTCGTCCTCATGCCTGCTGGCCATGACTCACACCTCAAGTACTTCTGCGATCTGC
>Ga0187809_10001497_pt1 | contig 10796 bp, 14 predicted proteins | sample NC_wetland_sal_i_8_FD_132415 | JGI IMG/M metagenome (GOLD analysis project Ga0187809, IMG submission 132415) | Wetland sediment microbial communities from Neuse River Estuary, North Carolina, USA - ASW_4 | ecosystem: Environmental > Aquatic > Freshwater > Wetlands > Sediment | place: USA: North... | reverse complement strand
GGTCGCGCGCTCGAGGCGCAGCCAGGTCGGCACCGGCGACCGCTCGGAGCGGGTACGCACCTACAACTTCCCGCAGGGCCGGGTCACCGACCACCGCATCGGCTTCACGACGCATCGGCTGACCGAGCTGCTCGACGGCGACCTCGACGAGCTCATCGACCAGCTGCGCCGGGCGCTGCTATGACGGCGCGCGAAATCCTGCGGTCCGGGGAGCTGCCGCAGCGCGAGATGCTCATCCTGCTGGCCCACCACCTGGACGTGGACCAGGCGACCCTCTACCGCGACCTCGACGAGGATGTCCCCGAACCGACGCACCGCAAGCTGCTGCACGACGTGGCGCGGCGCAAGGACGGCTGGCCCCTGCAGTACCTCACGGGGCGCGCGTGGTTCTGGTCCCTGCCGCTCGCGGTCGGGCCCGGCGTGCTTGTGCCGCGCCCCGAGACCGAGTGCCTCGTCGAGGCGGCATGCCGCCTGGCCCCGGTCGGCGCGCGCCTGTGCGACGTCGGGACGGGCAGCGGCGCCATCCTCGCGGCCCTGAGCATGGAGCGGCCGGACCTGCGCCTGAGCGGCGTCGAGAAGTCCCTCAGGGCGCTGCACTGCGCCGAGCGCAACCTCGGCGAGCGCGCCGAGCTCTACGAAGGCGACCTCTGCCGGCCGCTTCCGGACCGCCAGGACGTCCTGGTGGCGAACCTGCCCTATGTGTCGGCCGCGGACTACGCGACGCTCCCGGCGGACGTGCTGCGCGAGCCGCGGGCCGCCCTCCTGGGCGGACCGGACGGCCTGGACCTCATCCGCCGCCTGGTCCGACAGGCCCCCGACCACCTCACCGAGGGCGGCTGGCTGCTGCTCGAGGTGGGCGCGGGGCAGGCGCAGACGGTGGCCGACCTGCTCGAGCAGAGGGGCTTCGCCGAGATCTTCCGCGATCGCGATCTGGCCGGCATCGAGCGCGTCGTCGGAGGGCGATGGACGTGCGCACCGAACTCCTAGCCGCAGACGTCCCCGGCATCCGGCGCGCGGCTGCCCTGCTGCGCGGCGGGTGCCTCGTCGCGTTCCCGACGGAGACCGTCTACGGGCTGGGCGCCAACGCCCTGGACCCGAGCGCCGTCGCGCGCGTCTACGCCGCGAAGGGTCGGCCGAGCGACAATCCGCTCATCGCGCACGTCGGCAGCCCGGAGGAGATCGGCCGCTGGGCCTGCGCCGACGCGCGCGCCTGGCGCCTTGCCGCGCGCTTCTGGCCGGGTCCCTTGACGCTCGTGCTCGTGTCGCGCGGCGACCTCGGGTACGGGACGGTCGCGCTGCGCATGCCCTCGGAGCCGGTGGCGCTCCGCCTCCTGCGCGAGAGCGGGCGGCCCATCGCCGCGCCGTCCGCGAACCGGTCCGGCCGGCCGAGCCCGACGACGGCCGCCGCGGTCCTGAGCGAGCTCACGGGGCGCGTCGAGGCCGTCTTGGACGGTCCGCCGGCGATGGTCGGCATCGAGTCCACGGTCGTGGACCTCACGGGCGAGCGCGCGGCGGTGCTGCGGCCCGGCGGCATCTCGCAGCAGGACATCGCAGAGGCTCTGGAGGAAGAGGTCGCGAGCGAAGCCGGATCGCGACGCTCGCCGGGCACGCGCTACAGGCACTACGCGCCGGACGTTCCGGTGCGCCTCTTCTCGGGCAGCCCCGCATGGCTCAGGAAGGCCCTCGGCGCGGCCCTTTCTGAGCAGCCGCGGGCGGTGTACATTGGCCTTGCCGGGGTGGCTCCGACGGGCGCGGACGGTCTTTTGGCCCGGGATCTCGCGGAGCTGCAGCGCCACCTCTACGAGGCGCTGCGGGACGCCGAGCGGCGCCGTGTGCCGGTCATTGCGGCCTGGCCGCCGCCGTCGCCGGAGGCTGCGGGCGTGCGGGACAGGCTCTACCGAGCGGCCGGAGGGCACCTCGTCGAGGAGTCTGATGCGGGGGGCAGCGCATGAAGCGCGTCGTGTTCGTGTGCAGCGGCAACACGTGCCGCAGTCCCTTGGCCGCTGCGATCCTGCGCGCGGCGGAGGGCGACGCGGAGGTCCAGTCCGCCGGGCTGACGGCCTACGAAGGCAGCCCCGCCGCGGAGTCCGCGCGCAGGGTCGCCCGGACGCGCGGGTTGGACCTCGAGCACCACAGGGCCCAGACGCTCAGCCCGGACCTCCTGCGCGGCGCTGTCTGCCTGACGATGACGCGCGCCCAGGAGGCCGAGGTGCGGCGACGCTTCCCGGAGTTCGAGGGCAGCGTCGTGACGGTCGGCGCGTACGCAGGGCGTCCCGACGAGGACATCGAGGACCCGGCGGGGATGGGTGACCTGCGCTACCGCGAGACGGCGGACCGGATAGCGGAGCTGCTCGCCGCGGCGAAGGCGCGGCACGGCTGGCTCTACCTCCAGGCCGTCGCCCTCGGCGCGGACCACGCCGGCTACGCCCTCAAGCAGGAGATCTCCGGCGCGCTGCGCCAGGAGGGCATTCCCACGCGCGACTGCGGTACGAGCGGCACCGAGAGCTGCGACTACCCGGACTTCGCGCAGGCGGTGGGGCGGGCCGTGGCGTCCGGCGAGGCGGGGGCTGGGGTGCTGGTCTGCGGCACCGGCATCGGCATGTCGATCAGCGCCAACAAGGTGCCCGGCGTGCGCGCCGCACTGTGCGCGGAGGGGCTCGCGGCCGAGCTGAGCCGCCGCCACAACGACGCCAACGTCGTGTGCCTCGGGGCGCGCCTCGTGGGCGGCGCCATGGCGCGCGAGATCGTGCTGCGCTTCCTGCGCGGCGCGTTCGACGGCGGGCGCCACGGCGGGCGGGTCGCGAAGATCGCGGCGCTCGACGCGGGCCGCTGACAACGGCCGAGGGGGCTTCAAGTATGGATGCGTACGGGCAGGCGGCCGGCGAGGCTCTGCGCGAACTGCTCGACACCGCGCGGGTGGAGCGGGGGCGGCTGGTCGTCGTGGGCGGCTCCACGAGCGAGGTGCAGGGCGAGAGGATCGGCACGCGGCCCGCGCTCGAGGTCGGAGAGGCCCTGCTCGCGGGCTTGGCGCCCGCCGCCGCTGCGGCGGACGCGGTGCTTGCCCTGCAGTGCTGCGAGCACCTGAACCGGGCGCTCGTCGTGCCGCGCGAGGCCATGCTCCGCTTCGGCCTGCAGGAGGTGACCGCGCGGCCCGTGCCCGGCGCGGGGGGAGCGCTGGCCGCGGCGTACTGGAATCTTCTAGGCGACGAGGCATGCCTCGTGGCCTCGCTGAGCGCCGACGCCGGCCTCGACATCGGGGACACGCTGATCGGCATGCACCTCAGGCCCGTCGCCGTTCCCGTGCGCCTGGCGGTGAAGTCGGTCGGACAGGCGCACGTGGTCGGCGCGCGCACGAGGCCGCCCCTGATCGGCGGCAGGCGTGCCCAATACCCGGAGGAGTCGCGGCGGTGACGGCGGCCAGGCCGAGCTGGGATGCCTACTTCCTTCAGATCGCGCACACGGTGAGCGGCCGCTCCACGTGCCTGCGGCGCGCCGTGGGCGCGGTGCTCGTGCGCGATCGGCGCATCCTCGCGACGGGTTACAACGGCGCGCCAGAGGGCCTGCCCCACTGCCTGGACGTCGGCTGCCTGATCGTCGACGGCCACTGCGTGCGCACGCTCCACGCGGAGCAGAACGCCCTGCTGCAGGCCGCCGTCCACGGCGTGTCCACGGAGGGCGCGACCATCTACGTGACGTCCGAGCCGTGCCTGCAGTGCACCAAGATGCTGCTCAATGCGCGCGTGCGCCGCATCGTCTATCGCGATGCCTACGAGGACGAGCTCGCGCGTGCGTTGCGCGCGCAGGCGGGAATCGCGTGCGTGCGTGGCGAACAGCCCTCCGATACGACCGAGGACGAAGCGCGGGGAATCCACCTGGAGGGTCGGACGGTTGGCGAAGACGAAGGAGATCCACCTGCCCAGGCTTGACGGCCTCACGCCCACCCTGGAGTCGACGGCGCTGAAGCTGATGGAGGAGGCCGGCGAGCTCGGGGCGGCGATCGGCAAGGTGCGCGGACTCTCGGGCGAGCGCGTCGACACGGGCGAGGCGGAGGCGATGCGGCGGGTTGCGGAAGAACTTCTGGACGTCGCGCAAACGGCCGTGACGATGATGTTCGTGCTCGAGGAGTCGTACGGTATCCAGATCGGCGAGGTGCTCGACGCCCACGTCGCGAAGCTCGTCCGCCGCGGTTATTTGACGGCATTGTGATTGTATTAGCGTTGGATGAGAAATTCGGTTTGCCTGCAGATCTCTCCATTTGACGTTGCAGTCGGAGCGGTCTAACATGATGTGAAGACCCGCCAATGCGATTTGAGGTGTACTTGTAATGCGCGAGCTATTCGCGGCGCTCTTGGCGGGCGCGATCGTGCTCGCCCTGACACCGCTCGTACGCCGCTGGGTGGTTCGGCATGGCCTCCTCAAGCCGCCCAGCGCCCGATCCATGCACCAAAGACCTATGCCGCACATGGGCGGCCTCGCCATCGTCGGTGGCTTCACCGTGGCGGCGGCCGCCACGTGCTGGCAGGTACCGGGCGTTCCCGGCATCCTCGCGGGCGGACTTGTCATCGCACTCGTCGGCGTCATCGACGACGTATGGAACCTCAGGCCGTGGCAGAAACTCCTCGGACAGATCGCCTCCGGCGTGGTGCTGGCAATGTTCGGCTCGCGCATCGGCTGGGTGACGAATCCTCTGGGAGGCATCCTGTACACGGGCGGAGTCGGCTACGTACTGACCGTGATCTGGGTCGTCGCCGTCGAGAACATGGTCAACCTGGCGGACGGGCTCGACGGGCTCGCCGCCGGAGTGACCGGCATAGCCTCCCTGGCCCTGCTCGTCGTGTCCCTGCACCAGGGCGACACCGCGAGCGCGGTGCTCGCCGCGGCCCTCGCCGGCGCGACGGTGGGTTTCCTGCGGGACAACTTCGCCCCTGCGAACATCTTCCTCGGCGACACGGGCGCGATGTACCTCGGCTACGGGCTGGCCGCGCTCGCAGTGCTCGGCACCGACAAGCAGGCGGCGGCACTGGCCATCGGCGTGCCGGTCCTGGCGCTCGGCCTGCCGTTCTTCGACACCGCCTTCGCCATCGTGCGGCGGCTGCGCAGCCACCAGCCGATCGGCCAGGCGGACAGCGGCCACCTGCACCATCGGCTGATCGACCGCGGCCTCTCCCAGCGGCGCGCCGTGCTGCTGCTCTACTCCATCGCCGTCGCGTGCGGGGTGGGCGCCGTCCTCGTCGTCCTCCTGCCGAGGGGCATCGGCTTCGCCATCGTGGCCGTTTTGCTGCTGGCGCTGCTGGCCGTGGGGGTGCGCACCGGCGTGCTCCACATCGCGCCGCGGCCGACCCAGATGCCCAGGGCGCAGGACCGCGGGGTGGCGCATTGAGCCGGAGGGTCCTCGCCGTGTTCGGCACGCGTCCGGAAGCGATCAAGATGGCCCCCGTGGTGCTGCAGGCGCAGAACCACGGGGTTTCCTGCGCTGTGGCGGTGACGGCGCAGCACCGCGCCCTCCTGGACAAGGTCCTGCGCGACTTCGGGATCGAGGCCGCCTACGACCTGGACATCATGCAGGAGAGCCAGAGCCTGACGACGATCGCCACCGAGGTGCTGCGGGGCATGGACTCGGTGCTCGAGGCGGCCGACCCGGAGCTCGTCCTCGTGCACGGCGACACCTCCACGACGCTCTACGCGGCCATCGCGGCGTACTACCGGCACCTGCCCGTGGGGCACGTCGAGGCGGGGCTCCGCTCGGGGCAGAAGTACAGTCCGTGGCCCGAGGAGATCAACCGTCAGCTCGCGGACCGCATCGCGGACCTCTGCTTCGCGCCCACGGCCGTGGCGCGCGACGCGCTGCTGCGCGAGGCCTGCCCCGGGCGCATCCACGTCACCGGCAACACCGTGATCGATGCGGTGCAGTTCATGACCGGCGCCGAGCGGCCTTGGTCCTCGCCGGAGCTGGAGCAGCTCGCGCGCGCGCCCTTCCTCGTGGTCGTCGAGGCGCACCGGCGGGAGAACCTCGGCGAGCGGCACCGCGCGATCTTCCGCGCGCTGCGGGCCTTCGCGGACCGGCGGGAGGTCGAGGTGGCGTTCAGCGTGCACCCGAACCCCGCCGTGCAGGTGCCCGCGCGCGACATCCTGGGCGGGCATCCGCGCATCCACCTCCTCGAGCCCATGGACTACCCCGAGTTCATGCAGCTCGTGGCGCACGCCAAGCTCGTCCTCACGGACTCGGGTGGCCTCCAGGAGGAGTGCCCCGCGCTCGGCGTGCCGCTCCTGCTCCTGCGGGACACCACGGAGCGGCCGGAAGCGGTCGAGGCGGGGGTGGTGCGCATGGTTGGCTGGCGCGAGGACGAGGTCCTGGCGGCCGCCTTGGAGCTCCATGACGACTCGCGGGCCTGGACGGCCATGGCGCGGGCGACCAACCCCTTCGGCGACGGTCGTGCGTCCGAGCGCATCTGGCAGGCCGTCCTGCACTGGTTCGGCGACCGACCCGAACCGCCGGCGGAGTTTTGGCCCTGAGCCGCAGGACGGGGCCATCCGCCCCCGCCGCGCGCGTGCCCGAGCGCCGGACGGACCATTGCGCGCCGTACGAGCGCACAGGCAGAGGGGCCGTCTGCCGCAGTATTCCCTTGTCACTCGTACGCGCATCTCTTATACTATGTGAGGAGATGCACTGGGCGTGCGAAATCCCGTCGAATTCGCCGATTTTAGGCGCTGATAGGCGGAGAGAGGCGATGGCGGACAGAACGCTTTTAGAAGCTTTCTCAAGCTCGCCGTTCGTCGTGCGTTCGTGCTTTTTAAGCGGCCCTCGCATCACGGTGAAGGGGTAGTGCATGCGTAGGACCGCGGTTGCGCTCGGCCTCCTGGTGGTCGCGATCGCGGCCGTCGCGTGGCTGATCGCGCCCCGAGAAGCGGTGTGCCTCGGCTTCTTCGCCGGTGCCGTGGCGGGCCTCGTCAACCTGGCGATGTTGTGGCTTCGCCGAGACGCGATCGTGCAGGCGCACGTCGTGCGTGCGGCGGTGGGCATGGAGATCAACTTCTTCGCGCGCATGGCGGTGCTGGTACTGATCCTGCTGATCCTGCAGCGCCTTGTGGGCACGTCGGGGGATATCGCGTTCCTCGGCGGCTTCTTGTTAGAAGAGGCAGTGGTATTAATCGTAGCCGCGAAGGAGCAACTGTGAGGCATGGAGCCGCAATGGCAGTGGCACATCTTCGGATACATTGTGAATGCGGACACGATGATCTTCACATGGGTCTCCATGCTGATCGTTCTCGTCATGTTCCGCTTGGCGGCGCGCAAGGCAAGCATCGAGAAGCCGCGCGGCCTGCAGAACTTCGTCGAGCTAGCCTTTGACTTTGTGAACAACTACGTGCGGGAGGACCTCAACGACGAGCAGGGGGGGCGCATCTTCCGGCTATTGGTGGCCGAGCTCATGTTCCTGCTCGTGGCCAACATCTTCAGCCTGCTGCCGTTCCCCTTCTTCCACGCGGCGGCGGCCGATGTCAATACGCCTTTGGGCCTTGCCATCATCGTCTTCGTGCTGATCCACTACTACGGCGTGCGCTACCGCAGGCTGGGCGGGCACCTCAAGAGCCTGGCCAGCCCGTGGGGCCTCACGCCGCTCTTCCTCATGGAGCAGTTCACGAACCCCGGCACCCTGGCCTTGCGACTGTTCGGGAACATCTTCGCGGGCGACATCCTGATGAACCTCGCGGCGAGCTTCATCCCTACGGGCCTCAGCCTCTGGTTCGGCCTCGCCTTTGTCGTGTCCGTACTGCTTCAGCTCGGCGTGCTGGGGTTCAACACCTTCATCGCCGTGATGCAGTCGTTCATCTTCATGGTGCTCACGCTGGCGTACATCGGCCAGAGCATGAGGCCCGCGGAGCACTGATCGTCCGACGGCGCATTCTGGAAGGGAGGTGAGCGGGTGCATCTTACATCAGCCGCCATCGCTGCGGTAGCCGCGGGCATTGCCTTCGCGGGTGCCGCCATCGGCGCCGGCATCGGTGACGGCCTTCTCTTCAGCCGCATCATCGAGGGCGTCGCGCGTCAGCCGGAGGCCAAGAGCCTCCTCGCCGGAACGGCCTGGATCTACTTCGCACTGGTCGAGGCCATGCCCATCATCGCCCTCGTGTTCGGCTTCATGCTGATGGGGCACTCTTGAGCCACTTTTCGTGGCGGAGAAGGCGCGGACCCAGGCGGTTCGCGCCCACTCCCTGAAAGGAGTTCGACGTGTCGGCACTAGGGGTCAACGCCGGAACGATCGTCGCCGAGATCGTCTCCTTCCTGATCTTCCTCGCCCTCATGTACAGGTATGGCTTCCCTCCGATGGAGAAGATCCTGCGCGAGCGCCGCGAGCGGATCGAGCGTCAGCTCGAGGAGGCACGGCGCGACCGTGAGGACGCGCAGAAGCTGAAGGAGGAGTTCGAGGCGCAGCTCGCGGGGGCGCGCCAAGAGGCGCACACCCTGATCGAGCGCGCCCAGCGCACGGCGGACGTCCAGGCGCAGGAGACGATCGCCGAGGCCCGGCGCGAGGCGGAGCGGCTCATCACCATGGCGCGTGAGGAGATCGCCGGCGAGAAGCGCGAAGCGCTGCGCCAGATCCGCAAGGAGGTCGCCGACCTGTCGCTCAGCATCGCGGGGCGGGTCCTGCAGAGCGAGCTCGACCAGGAGCGCCAGCGCAAGCTGGTCGAGGAGTTCCTGAGCACGGCGGAAGCGGAGTCATGAACAGCCCGGCGGTCGCGCGGCGCTACGCGCAGGCACTCTTCGGGGCCCGGGGCGGGAACGGCGCCGACGTGCGCAGGGCCTACGGCGAGCTCGTGGCGGCGCTGCGCGGCGAGGCCTCCCTGCGGCTGGCCGTCGCCAATCCGCGCATCGAGGCCGCGGACAAGGCGCGCGTGCTGCGTCGCCTGCTGCCCGACGCGCCGCCGGTGTTGGAGAGTTTCCTCCGCCTGCTCCTCGAGCGCAGGCGGGAGGATGCGATCGAGGACATCTACGAGGAGTATTGTCGCCTTGCCGACGACCTGCAGGGCGAGGCGGAGGCCGTCGTGGAGACGGCCCTGCCCCTCTCGGACGAGGATGTCGGCCGACTGCAGAAGGTCCTGGAGCAGCGCTTTCGCAAGCGCCTCCGCGTCGTGCCGCGCGTGGACCCCGCGGTCCTCGGCGGCGTGCGGGTGCGGGTGGGCGACCAGCTCCTGGACGACACCATCCGCTCGCGCCTCACGCGCGTGCAGCAGAGGTTGCTCGCTGGTACGGAACTGGGGGGATAGCTGTGAGCCTTCGACCCGAGGAGATCACCTCGGTCCTGAGGCAGGAGATCGAGGGGTTCGACCTGCGTACGGCGGTCGAGGACGTCGGCACGGTCCTCACCGTCGGCGACGGCATCAGCCGCGTGTACGGCCTGCGCAACTGCATGGCCGGAGAGCTCCTGGAGTTCGAGAGCGGCGTGCGGGGCATGGCCCTGAACCTCGAGGAGGAGAACGTCGGCGTCGTCCTGATGGGCGACGACACGCTGGTGCGCGAGGGTGAGCTCGTGCGGCGCACGGGCCGCATCGTCGAGGTCCCAGTGGGGGACGAGATGGTGGGTCGCGTCGTCGACGCCCTGGGCAATCCGCTCGACGGCAAGGGCACCATCGCCGCGCAGCGCTTCCGTCCGGTGGAGTCGCCGGCGCCGGGCGTCGTCGACCGCCAGCACGTCAACGAGCCGCTGCAGACGGGCCTGCTCGCCATCGACTCGATGATCCCGATCGGCCGCGGCCAGCGCGAGCTGATCATCGGCGACCGCTCGACGGGCAAGACCGCCGTAGCGGTGGACACGATCCTCAACCAGAAGGGCGAGGACGTCGTCTGCATCTACGTCGCGGTGGGCCAGAAGGCGTCGACGGTGGCGAGCGTCGTGCGCACCCTGGAGCAGTACGGCGCCATGGACTACTCGATCGTCGTCTCGGCGACGGCCGCCGAGCCCGCGCCCCTGCAGTACCTCGCGCCCTACACGGGCTGCGCCATGGGCGAGGACTTCATGTACCGCGGCAAGCACGCACTGATCATCTACGACGACCTCTCCAAGCACGCGGTCGCGTACCGCGCCATGTCGCTGCTGCTCCGGCGTCCGCCGGGCCGCGAGGCCTACCCGGGCGACGTCTTCTACCTGCACTCGCGGCTCCTCGAGCGCGCGGCGAAGCTCAGCGACGAGATGGGCACCGGATCGCTGACCGCCCTGCCGATCATCGAGACGCAGGCCGGCGACGTGTCCGCGTACATCCCTACGAACGTCATCTCCATCACCGACGGCCAGATCTACCTGGAGAGCGACCTCTTTTTCGCGGGCGTCCGCCCGGCGGTCAACGCGGGCATCTCGGTGTCGCGCGTCGGCGGCGACGCCCAGGTCAAGGCGATGCGTCAGGTGACGGGCCAGCTGCGCCTCGACCTCGCGTCGTTCCGCGAGCTGCAGGCGTTCGCCCAGTTCGGCTCCGACCTCGACAAGGCCACGCAGCATGCGCTGTCGCGCGGCCAGCACATGACGGAGCTCCTCAAGCAGCCGCAGTACCACCCGTACCCCGTCGAGGAGCAGGTCGCCCTGATCTTCGCCGGTACCCACGGCTACATCGACGAGATTCCGCTCGACCGCGTCGCCGCGTTCGCCCAGGGGCTCCTCAGCCACCTGCGCGCGGCGGGGGACCTGCTCAAGTCGATCCGCGAGCAGAAGACCCTCGGCGACGACACCTTGAAGCGCCTGCAGGAGGCCGTCGAGGAGTTCCGCAAGGTCTTCCAGGGCTAGGGGGGCGGAAGATGCCGCAGGGCC
>Ga0187809_10001496_pt1 | contig 10799 bp, 11 predicted proteins | sample NC_wetland_sal_i_8_FD_132415 | JGI IMG/M metagenome (GOLD analysis project Ga0187809, IMG submission 132415) | Wetland sediment microbial communities from Neuse River Estuary, North Carolina, USA - ASW_4 | ecosystem: Environmental > Aquatic > Freshwater > Wetlands > Sediment | place: USA: North... | reverse complement strand
CTTTATAACTGGCTGTGTGGCTATCGAGGATGGTGCGCTCGCTATCGGCTGGGACGTTGTAGGTGTGGTCTGTGCAGGTATATTATGAGGTTTATATACGGTCGGAGGTTGTTTTGTTGGCACGGTATTAAGCGACGTTTCATGTTTTTCTTTTGTGAGCGCGATAGTCTTTTGGGCTGCTTGAGTATTTTTGTATGCCACAATGGCATGTTCAGCCAAGGCGCTGCCACTGACAAAAATAACAGCAAAACCTACAACTGCGGCAACCGGAAGTTGGCTGAGGTACGGCTTACTAACCTTAATCTTGAGAAGGTCTTTGGCGTTTGTCTGGATAGGGGGAAACTTCATGACAGAGTACCTCTTTGTATAAATTATACAGCCTCTAGGATAAGGGTTACAACATGGCTAGTGGACAGAACGGAGATTCCGTTTGGCTTTGGAGCGCAAGATTGCAGGTATTGCGAAATGATATAATCGTGAATATGAAAAAACCTACAGTTGGTGTCTTTTTCGGATCGCGCAGTACCGAGCATGATGTGTCAGTCGTGACCGCCATCGCCTCGATAATCAAACCCTTGGAGCTGAGCAAGAAATATCATGTGTTGCCGGTATACATCGCCAAGGACGGCAAGTGGTATATGGACAAAGAGCTTCAGAATATCGAGCTGTTTACGTCCGGCAAAGTTGATGAGTGGTGTAACAAGCACAAGCCGGTACAGCTGCTTTTCGCCGACGGCTTACAGCTGGTGCAGCCGGGTTTTCGAAAGCGTCCCACGAAAATCGACATCGCGTTTCCAGCATTGCATGGCACGCATGGCGAAGATGGCGAGGCCATGGCAATGTTCGAACTGGCTAATATTCCGTATGTCGGTTGTAATGTCTCGGCAAGCGTGATCGCCATGGATAAAGTGCTTGCCAAACAAGTGGCGATCGCAAATGAAATTCCGACGCCGCGGTCGGTCTATTTCACGAAGCATGAGTTTGAGCGGGATCAGGACACATGGATTACGCAGATCAACCGCACGTTAACATACCCGCTTTTTGTCAAACCAGCACACCTGGGCTCAAGCATCGGCATTTCGCGCGTGACCGACCCTAAAGACCTGGTGAACGCCATCGAAGTCGCGGTACATTACGACGACAAAGCACTTGTTGAAGAGGCGGTACCCAATCTTATCGAAGTTACCTTGCCGATCATGGGTAACGATGAGCCGCGCTCGGCGTTGCTAGAGCAGCCGCTCACGAAGCCAGAAGATTTCTTTGATTTCACTACGAAGTATATGAGCGGTGGCAAGAAAGGCGGCGGTAAAAAAGGAGGCGCGAAGGGCGCTCAGGGTTACAGTCGGATCCCGGCCGACTTGCCCAATGAGTTGTATGTGAAGGCAGAGAACCTGGGAATCGCCGTATATAAAGCTTTGGGTTGCACGGGAACCGCTCGCGTTGATATGCTCATTGATAGCGCAGCGGCGCAGGTGTACTTCAACGAGGTCAATCCATTACCCGGCAGTTTGTATTCGCACAACTGGAATAAGGCTGGTGTATCGAATGTCGAGCTGGTTACCGGGCTGGTCGATCTGGCCATAGAGCGGTATGAATCGCGTGCCGCGCTCGCGACAGTTTTTGAAACCAGCTATCTGCAACAGTTTTAGGAGGGGATATCAAACGGTATTTTCGGTGGGCTCGGAGTCCGCAGTTTATCATGGTTCTGGCGGTGCTCGCTTGTATTTCGGCAGGCATGAACGCTATGAGTCAACACCGTTCGGCGTTGGCGGCGCAGGCACAAGTTATTGCTCGTCGTCTGGCGGCTGAACAGAAAGTACAAGTGCGTCTAAAGACATCTGCACTGACTGCCACCTATTCATGGATTTCGCCAGTCGATTGTAAGCTTCGACCGTGCATAGCGCTGACATTCGATGACGGGCCGAATCCGTACACTACGCCGCAAATAGTAAGCATTCTCGAGCATGAGCATGTCCATGCCAGTTTCTTCATGGTTGGATCGCGAGTGCAAGGCAACGACGCATTGTTGCGGCGGATGTACCAGGACGGCGACGAAATCGGCAACCACAGCTGGACGCATCCGGATTTTACGACACTCACACCTGCACAGATCAAGCAGCAGATTGCACTGACGCAGCAGGCGATTATGTCGGCAGGCGTACCTGCGCCGACACTGTTCCGGCCTCCATATGGTGCAGTTGACCAAAAAGTTATCGACAACGTACCGCTGAGCATTATGTTCTGGAATGAAGATCCCGAAGATTGGCAGGCCGACACTCCCGGACAGGTGGAGCAGGCGGTTATTGCTTCGGCGAGGCCGGGCGGCGTTGTGGACATGCATGATATTTATCATCTGACTGCCGAGTCCCTCGACCCGATTATCAAAAAGCTGAAAGCCAAGGATTATCAATTTGTTACCGTGAGCCAGCTGATGGGCATTAAGCCGGGCCAAAAAGGTGAATTCTACGGTTTCAAGCCGAGCGATTTCCATAGCGGCGGGAATTAGCATCGGCAGGTTGCTATTTGCTGAAGATTGTCCATATAATGCGATTAGAACAAAGAAGAAAGCTATTGTAGATGCCCGAAGAACCAGAATCATCAATATCGCACGGCCCTGATAGCCCGCAGTCGGTATCCCCTGAAGAAACAATACAGTACCACCTTGCTGGTGGTGCACAGTCACCTTCGCCGCGAAAGTCCAAGAAAATGATAGGCTTGGTGGCCGGTGCTGTAGTAGTAGTGTTGCTGGTTGCGGGATTCGCTCTCGAATTGTATCTATCTGATACGCCGAGCCGTGTATATAGCGCCAGCCTGGTGAACAGCGGCGAAGCGCTCGACAAGCTCATCGATTATTCCAAGACACAAGCGAAGGCCAACTATAAAAGTGTTTCACTGGACGGCGGCGTCCATGTCAAGAGTCCGAGCGGCAGCTACGATGTTAACCTGAACGGTGCCGCCGGCGAGGGCGGCGATGCTACTATGCAACTCGACGTAGACGCGCTGGGTGAGAAATTCTCGGCGGACGTGTTGAGCAATGTACCGAAGAACAGTACAACGCCTGACGTGTACGTCAAAGTTTCGGGCGTAAAGCAGTTTCTAGACAGCGCCGGATTGAGTAGTCTGAATAATCTGGACGGCCAATGGATTGTCATCGACCACACGCTTCTTGAGACGTATATCAGTAACTTGCAAAAGAGCATCGGCACAGGCTCGGACTCGTCTAATGCTGCCAGAATTCCGACGTACACAGCATTACAGGACGCACTGGCTAAAGCGCAAGCCGTCAATAAGCAGTATCTCTTCACGACCAACTCGTCAAAGGCGGTATTGACCAACGAAAAGTTTATGGACAAAGAAACGAGCGCCGGCCGTACGGTTGACCACTACAAAGTCGGCTACAACAAAGCCCATCTCAAGGCGTACGTTTCGGCGCTGGCTAAAGCGCTAGACAGCAGCAAACTGAATGATTGGTCCAAGAGCGTCAACAAGGGCAAAAGTTTGAGTCAGGTGATGGGCTTTGCTGCACTTGAAAAGAGCGTCACCAATGCTAAGAGCGATTATATGTTTGATCTCTGGGCAGACACGAAGACAAAGCTTATCAGCAAGATAATGTTCACTGATCCCTCTGATACGTCTTCCGTCTTCATCGTTACGCAGGGATACACCGGTGGTAGCAACTATCCGTTTGGGTTAAGTGTCAGCGGTGAGGACAGTACTACCCACGGTCCGGTAAAGGCCACGCTGAATACTACGCTCGATAGCACGACAAACAAAATGCGCGCTACATTCTCAAGCTCCGAGACTACATCCAACGGCACTACTGCTTCCAATGGCAGCTTTGATTTGATGCCGAGCAACAATGCTGTCAAGGTGAACGTGCCGGCGAAAGCGAAGTCCATTACCGATATCCTGCTATCGCTTGGTCTCGGCAGTCTTGCGGGCGGCACGCTGCCGACTGCACTACAAGGCCAGACTGCCAGCCCCTCGGTTATTACTGAGTAGGCAGGGCATTCGCCATTATGTAGACTTTCTGTGATACAATGTCTCTAACATGCGTATCGCAAATATACTATTTTCGCTCGGCCTCCTCGCCCAGTAGGGGCGCATAGAGTTATTGATATTATCTTCAAGCTTTCATAATAAGGAGACTTTACGTATGGACTATAAGCCCGTTACGCACAAATTTGTCGCAGTATTGAATAAAAAAGTGCCGGTCGGCAATCTTATGAACGCACTCGGCCATATTACAGCAGGACTCGCCTCGTCGTATCCTGATCAAGCAGCAATGCGGTTTGACAATTATGCCGACGCTGACGGTAATGTTCATGCGGATATTTCAGACAACCCGTTCATCGTTTTGCAGGCAGATAACTCAAATAAGATTCGTACATTGCGCCAAGCGTTCGCTGATGCCGGGTTGCCATTCGTTGATTTTACGAGCACTATGACAGAGGGTACCTATGCCGAACAACAAGAGCGAACGAAGGCTACACCGGAAGCCGAGCTTGAATACTGGGGCATTGTCACCTTCGGGGAGATTGAAAAACTAAACACGCTGACAAAGAAGTTCTCTCTTTGGCGCAGTTAATCAGCACGATAGGATATATATGCAACGATACAATCCGAAGGAAATTGAGCCGAAGTGGCAGGCGAAGTGGGCGGACACAAAAATCTACGAAGCGAGCGATAGCTCAGACATGCCGAAGCGCTATATTTTGGAATATTTCCCCTACCCAAGCGGCGCGGCGATGCACGTCGGCCATGTGCGCAACTATACTATTGGCGACGCGCTGACGCGTCATGCTCGCATGAACGGGCAGAACGTGCTGCACCCAATGGGCTGGGACGCGTTCGGCTTGCCGGCTGAAAACTACGCGATCAAGAACCAGATCAGCCCGAGCGTGGCCATCGAGCAAAATACCAAACGTTTCAAGCAGCAGCTGATGCAAATGGGCTTCGGTTATGATTGGTCCCGCGAATTTTGGAGCAGCGACCCGGAATACTACAAATGGACGCAGTGGTTCTTCTTACTGCTATTTAAGCGCGGTTTGGCGTATCAGAAGGAAAGCCCGCAGTGGTGGTGCCCAATCGACAAGACAGTGCTCGCGAACGAACAAGTCGAAAACGGCAAATGTTGGCGCTGCGGCAGTGACGTCGAAAAGAAGGCGCTCAAGCAATGGTTCTTCAAAATCACCGACTACGCTGACCGGCTTGAGAAGGATTTGGATGATGTTGACTGGAGTGATTCCATCAAAAACATGCAGCGCAACTGGATCGGCCACAAGACGGGTATCAACATCGACTACAAAGTAGAAAACGTGGACGGCGACGAGCACATCGTCTGCTTTACGACACGGCCCGACACGAACTTCGGCGCGACCTTCGTCGTGTTGGCGCCCGAACACCCATTCGTGCAGAAAGTCATGAGTCAAGAGATCGTGCCGAACGACGGCCAGTCGCACTGGCAGGCCGTGGAGCACTACGTGCAGAAAGCGATGGCCAAAAGCGAGCTGGAGCGCAAAGAAGAGGGGCGTTTGAAGACTGGCGCCTTTACCGGTTTTCATGTCGTCAATCCATTGAATGGCCGCAAGCTGCCAATTTGGGTTTCAGATTTCGTGCTGGCCGGATTCGGCACCGGCGCGGTCGTCGGCGTCCCGGGGCATGATATGCGTGACTTTGAGTTTGCCAAAGAATTCGGTTTGCCAGTCGAGCGTGTCGTCATCGGCGCGGACGGCGACGAAGCGCCGATTACAAAGCCGGAACAAGTGCAGGAAAGTACCGGCAAAATGATCAACTCCGGCCCGCTTGATGGTTTGGATATCCACGACGCGATAGAGAAAATGAAAGACCTGATGGAAGAAAAAGGCATGGGTACGCGTACGCACAGCTATTCCATTCGTGACTGGCTGATCTCGCGTCAGCGCTATTGGGGCGCTCCGATCCCGATTATCCATTGCCCGAAAGACGGCATCGTACCGGTTCCGGAAGATCAGCTGCCGGTAGCCCTGCCAAAAATAAAAAGTTACGAACCGAGCGGCGATGGCCGCAGCCCGCTGGCGCGCGTGCCGGAATTCGTGCATACGACGTGCCCGAAATGCGGCGGCAACGCCGAGCGCGAAACTGACACCATGGACGGCTTTGCATGTTCGAGCTGGTACTTTCTGCGCTTTGCTGACCCGCACAACAACGACAAAGCGTTCGACGACGAAAAAGTAAAATACTGGCTGCCGGTCGATGACTACATCGGCGGCGCCGAGCATGCCGTCATGCATCTTTTGTACGCCCGTATGTGGACGAAGGTGATGTTCGACGAAGGGCTTATCGACTTCGACGAACCCTTCAAGAAGCTGCGGAACCATGGCATGATTCTGGCCCCCGACGGCCGGAAAATGAGCAAAAGCTGGGGGAATACAATTACACCCGACGAACTCATCGAACAAGGATATGGCGCAGACGCAATTCGTATTATGGAATTATTTATCGGTCCGTGGAATCAGACCGCCAATTGGAGTGTTGAAGGCATGGGTGGCAGCTTCCGCTTCCTGCAGCGCGTGTGGGTGCTGGTGCAGTCGTTCAAGGAACAAGCTGGAACGCAAGCCGGAGAACAAGGACCGTATGAACAGGAGCTCCGGCGCATTGCCCACCGTACAATCAAGAAAGTCGGGCAAGACCTGGAGAGTCTGAGCTTCAATACGGCTATCGCGGCAATGATGGAAGCCGTCAATGATCTTTACAAAGTCAAGGAAGAGGATCAGTTTGCCAATGTTGACTCATGGCGATTCACCTTGGAGAGCTTATTGCAGTTGCTCGCGCCGTTTGCGCCGCATATCACCGAAGAGTTATGGCAGCAACTCGGTCATGAAAATTCAATCCACACAAGCGAGTGGCCAAAATACGACGAAAAGTACCTAGTACGCGAAACGGTGACCGTGGTCTTACAGGTTAACGGTAAGGTTCGCGCACAGCTAGAGATGGCAGCTGACGCTGACGAGTCGGCGGTAACCGACGCAGCCAAAACGAATGAGAAAGTACGGGCATATATCGCGGGTAAGGAGATCAGTAAGACGATCTACGTTCCTGGTAAAATCCTCAATATTGTCGTTCGATAAGTCGGATTGTATACAAACCGCTGCGCTCCTCTCTTGAGGTTTGGAGCGTTTGTCGGTATAATTGGAATAATTTGTAATAAATTAGAGAAGCTAATAGGAGCAGCAAAAATATATGGGTAAGCCCAAGAAACGTACTTCACCGCGCAAAACCGGTACACGTCGCAGCCATCTTGTGCTGGAACTTGCACGTAAGGTAAACGCTAAATCACCGATAAAGGTTCGTACAACCGCACGCGAATCAGCCAAGAAGGCCGCCACCAAGACGAACGCGTAAGTATCTCAGCAGTTCTTTGCAATATAAACAAGAAAGCATCCAGAAAATATGGCATCAAATCGTCACCTTGGCCGAATTATCGCACTGCAAACGCTGTACGAGCAGGATTTTCGCCGTGAAGCCGGTGATGACAATTTTGCGTTGGACGAAGTGCTTGCACGGAATATCGCCCGCTATAGCGAGATGGTCGACGACAAAGCTTTCATCGAAGAGTTGGTCAAAGGCGTCGCGCAGCAGGAAAAGACACTCGATGAGCAGCTGCAGCCGATTGCGCCTGAATGGCCAATCGACCAGATTGCCCGCATGGACCGGGTAATTTTGCGCATCGGGCTTTATGAGCTGCAATTTGAGAAAGGCGTTCCGCCCAAAGTCGTTATCAACGAAGCGGTCGAGCTTGCCAAGGCATTCGGCGGTGAGAATTCATCGAAGTTTGTAAATGGCGTACTTGGCACGGTGATGCGGCAGCGTGAGGGCGGAGATGGCAACGCACCGGAGAAGGATGATGCGAAAGCTGTCTCGGCTTCCGAGTCGAAAGGAAAAACTGCGTGAAACGTCCGAAGCCACTGAAGGGCTTTCGCGACTTTGTCTCACGGCGTCGACCCTCGATTAACGAAGTCGTGCGCGAGACCACGTCGGGCGGCATTGTATTTCGCCACAACCCTCAGACAAAACATGTTGAGATCCTCTTGATTCAGGATGTAAAAAACCGCTGGACTATTCCCAAGGGTCACGTCGAGCCGGGCGAAGAGCACGGTGCGACTGCCGAGCGCGAAATCCGGGAAGAGACGGGCCTGCAGGACCTGGAGGCTATTTGCTGGCTTGGTAAGGTCAACTTCCGCTACCGCCGCGGCGATACGCTCGTACTCATGGCTATGCATATTTGGCTCGTCGAAGGCCAAGGTGACACTGATGATCTTGATCCTGAGGATTGGCTGAACGATGTCAAATGGTTTCCGGCTCCAGAGGCGGTTGAAAAGATTGCCTACGATGATATCGGCAAGTTGATGCTGGTAGGTATGAAAAAGATCCGCGAGGGCAAATTATGAGCTTCATGGAACGGCACACATTGCACGCGAAACCCTACGCTTCGCGCTCTGCTCACCGTACCAAAAAGCACGGCCACAGTTTCACGCACTACACCCTTCCGCGACGGTCACCGGCTCGACAGCTTGCTATACTATATTTAAGTTGAGAACTACTAGTTACTGGAACCATATGGATTACAGCGCATATCAGGAATTTGCTAAAAACAAACTCGGGGTTACGTTCAAAGATATCGACTTGCTCGTAACGGCATTTACGCATCGTTCATACGTGAACGAGCACAAGAAGACAGTTAGTGAGCACAACGAGCGTCTGGAATTCTTGGGCGACGCAGTATTGGAACTCGTGTCGACCGAATACTTGTACGGCAACTTTTCGGAACCGGAAGGTATTTTGACGAACTGGCGCAGTGCGCTGGTACGTACCGAGAGTATCGGTGCTGCGGCTTCCCGCTGCGAATTCGAGCCACTGCTCCGCCTCAGCCGCGGCGAAAAGCGCGGTACCGAGCGCGCGCGCGAACAGATACTTGCCAATAGCTTCGAGGCGGTCATCGGCGCGCTGTACCTCGATCAAGGCTATGAAGTTGCTAAGAAGTTCATTACCGATAACCTCTTGGTTACGTTCAAGGAAATTCTGGATACCGGTTCCTGGATGGACCCGAAGTCCCATCTGCAGGAACTTGTCCAAAGTCGCGAAGGCTCGACGCCCGTGTACCGGGTTCTGGCTGAAGAAGGGCCGGATCACGACAAGGTGTTTACGGTCGGTGTTTTCGTGGACGACGCGCTGAAAGGGAGTGGTACTGGCCCCAGCAAACAAGCTGGCCAGCAAAAGGCAGCCGAAGCCGCGCTCAAGAAGTATCAGGCGTGATCTCTGGCTGTTCCCCGTTCGAGACGAGCCAATATTCGGAAACTGTTTGACATCCCTGTTAAACTTCTGTAGAATACCTTAGAACTTGAAGGTAAATTTGGAGAAATTATTCTAGATGTTAGCTATCCGTATGCAACGCACCGGCCGCAAGGCACACGCTATGTTCCGCGTGGTGGTGCAAGATAGTCGCCGGACACCTACCAGCGGCAAAGTGGTCGCGCTGCTTGGCAGCTATGACCCACACGCGAAAGTGGTTTCGCTTAAGAAAGACAGGGCGCAATTTTATCTTGAACATGGTGCGCAGCCCTCAGATCGCGTTGTGAAATTATTCGAACAGGAAAAGATCGCATTGCCGGACTGGGTGAAAAAAAGCACGGTCAAAAAGGGCGCTGTTCGCCACCCGGACAAGCTTCGCAAGAATCAGCCCAAGGAAGAAGTGTCCGAAGAACCCGCAAGCGAAGCCGCAGCTGAGGCTGCAACCCACGACGTTACTGAAGAGAAAGCAGTTGAAGCACCAGCTGCTGAAACCAAAACCGATTCTGAGCCAGAAGCGTAATGTGCGTACAATGTAAGCATACAATCCGGCAGTGCCGGTTTGTTGAAATCCGTTCAATCTGGGAGGATTAGATGGGCAAGCCATTCCTATTAGAAATAATGGAATGACACAGCATGAAGCTATATAATGGAAAGAAGCCTTTAAAAGGGGAGGACCGCTCATGAGCAGCATTGACCAACAATTTGTGGAATTCGTCGTTAAATCACTCGTCAGTAAACCTGATGAAGTAAAGGTTGAACGGCGTATCGACGAGAAGGGTGTCCTGCTTGAGCTGACGGTAGACCCGGAAGACCTCGGGCGCGTTATCGGCAAGCGCGGCGCTACGGCACAGTCGCTGCGTACACTGCTTCGTGCGCTTGGCACGAAAAACGACGCACGGTACAACCTGAAGATCATCGACAACGGTGAAGGCGCAAACGGCGCATCTTTCAGCAGTAACGATCCACAGTCTGACGATGTCGGCAGCGCAAACGATACACCCGCAAGTACTGGTAGTGATGACAGCCAGGCTGCTGCCAGTGACGACGAACCGCAGCAAGAGCAAGATACCGAGGAGAGTAGTGTCGTCAGTAAAACGCGCCAAGAGCTTAATGACCTCGACGATCTCGATATTTAACTCTGACAGGTGTCTGGCATAGGCAGCGCCTATAAACACAACAATTTATACTTGCAAGCTCAAGCAGTCGTTGCTATAGTATTTCTTGAGTCGAAAACATCGACTGAATCTTCAAAACAAACATACCATCCCGGCAAGCTCATTGCGAGCCAGACCGCGTATATCACGCGATTTGGGAGCTTTATATGTGGCAAAAAGAACCTCTATGAAACGAGGTTCTTTTTGTTTGGAAAGACGACGGTCCGAGTATAATAGGGACAATGAAATCACCTATATTTATTGGGACGTTCGATCCGTTCCATGGTGCACACGTCGGCCAGTTGCTCAGAGCCT
>Ga0187809_10001495_pt1 | contig 10800 bp, 9 predicted proteins | sample NC_wetland_sal_i_8_FD_132415 | JGI IMG/M metagenome (GOLD analysis project Ga0187809, IMG submission 132415) | Wetland sediment microbial communities from Neuse River Estuary, North Carolina, USA - ASW_4 | ecosystem: Environmental > Aquatic > Freshwater > Wetlands > Sediment | place: USA: North... | reverse complement strand
CGCTGGACGAGGACGGCAGCCGGATGGCGGCCGCCATCCGGGGCGCGCTGGACATGCTGCTGGACGGCCAGCACACTGGGCGGTACCGCTGGGAACAGCTGCACAAGACCGAGAAGACGCACGCCGGGACCCTAGTCGAGATCGCGCTGGCCCGGTCGTTGCGGCTGGCCGACGGCACCGCGCTGGACTACACGATCGCGGGCGCCGACGTGGACTGCAAGTTCAGCCACCGACTGGGCGGCTGGATGATCCCGCCCGAGGCCGACGGGCAGCTCATGCTCCTGGTGCAGGCCAGCGACGAGGACGGCAGCTGGTCGGCGGGCCTGCTCCGGGCCGCGGCGGAGAACCTGAGCCCGGCGGGCAACCGGGACGGCAAGCGGGCCCTCAACGACCGCGGCCGGGCCGCGGTGTGCTGGCTGCACCACCGGGCCGCGCTGGGTGAGAACGCCCTGCTCAGGCTGCCAGAACGGGACGTGGCGGCGATCTTCGCGCCGGTCTCGGGGCAGCAGCGGGTCAACGAGCTGTTCCGGCGGGCGCAGCGGATGCGGGTGAGCCGCACGGTAGTGGCCACGGTGGCCATGCAGGACGACTACATGAAGCGGGTCAGGGACGGCGGCGGCGCCCGAGACCAGCTGCGGGCCGAGGGCATCGTGATCTTCGGCGACTACGCCGGGGATCAGCTGCTCGCCTCTGCCCTGGACCTGCCGCGGCCCGGCCCGGGCGAGTTCGTCAGCGCCCGGCTGGCCCGCCGCCCGGGCCGGCCGGACGGGGGCAGACCCGACGCCTACGCCCGGTCCGTCCGGCTCGACGGCGCCGACTGGCGGCTCGCCTCCCCCGCCGACCCGGCCGATCCGGCGCCCGCGCTCCCCCGCTGAGCCCTGCTGTTCTCCCGGTCTGTTCTCCCGCGCCGCGCGGGCCGGTCGTTAGGCTGCGTGGATGGCAGAGGACAGGCCGGCGGCCCTGGTGACCGGGTCGGCGAGCGGGATCGGCCGGGCCGCGGCGCTGCGGCTGGCGCGGGCCGGTTACGACGTGGCCATCAACTACCGGCGTTCGGAGGACGACGCCCGGCGCACGATGGCCGAGCTGGAAGCCCTGGGCGGCCGGCACCTGGCGCTGCGCGCCGACGTGAGCGACGACGCCGCGGTGGCCGCGATGGTGGCCGCGGCCGGAGCCGCCTACGGCCGGCTGGATGCGCTGGTGAACAACGCGGGCATGACCAGCTCGACCTGGCCGGACGACCTGGACGGCGTCGACCTCGCCGAGTGGGACCGGGTGTTCGCGGTCAACGTCCGCGGACTGTTCCAGGTCACCCGGGCCTGCGCGGACCGGCTGCGGGCCGCGCAGGGCAGCGTGGTGAACGTGGCCTCGATCGTCGGGCTGCGGCCAGGCCCGCAGCCGCTGGCCTACGTGGCCAGCAAGGCGGCCGTGGTCAGCCTGACCCGGACACTGTCCCGTGTGCTGGCGCCCGAGGTCCGGGTCAACGCCGTCGCGCCGGGCTGGATCGCCGGGGAGTGGATGCAGCGGACCCTCGGCGCGGACTACGACCGGCTGATGGAACGCCGGGCCGCCTGGACCCCGATGAAGCGGAACGTCACCGCGGCGGACGTGGCCGAGACGATCTTCTCGCTGATCGCGTCCAACCCGTACGTCACCGGTGAGACGATCGTGGTCGACGGCGGCTACACGGCCACCACGTGAGGGTTGCCTAATCTGGTGGGATGGGCGGTACGGCGGGCGGCGCGGACGGGCGCAGCGTGCACACCGGGCGCTGGACGGTGGAGCACCGGTTCGACTCCCCCTGGCATTACCTGCCGGTGGAGGTCGGGCCGGGGACGGCCGGACTACGGGTGGAGCTGGAGTACGAGCAGGCCGCCGGGACGGTGCTCGACCTCGGGTGTCTCGGCCCGGCCGGGTTCCGTGGCTGGTCGGGCGGCGCACGGAACTGGTTCGCCATCACCGGCGATGCCGCCACGCCCGGATACCTGCCCGGGGAGATCGAGGCCGGCGGGTGGCAGGTGATGATCGGCCTGCACCGCATCCCCCTGGACGGCGTGCGCTACCGGGTGACGGTGCAGGCCACGAAGCGAGGCGAGGGCCTGCTGCCGCCCGGCGCCCCGGCGCCGCCCGCGCCGCGGGAGCGCCCGCCGCGGCGCGAGCTGCCGGCCGAACCCGGACGGCGGTGGCGGGCCGGCGACCTGCACACGCACACCGTGCACTCGGACGGCGGGCTGACCGTCCCCGAGCTGGCCGTCCTCGCGGTTGAGCGCGGCCTGGACTTCCTCGCGGTCACCGACCACAACACGGTCAGCCACCACGCGGAGCTGGCCGGCGCGGCGCGGCAGTACGGGATCACGCTGCTGGCCGGCCAGGAGGTGACCACCGAGGGCGGGCACGCGGGGGCGCTGGGCGATGTCGGCTGGATCGACTTCCGCCGCGAACCCGACGAATGGCTGGACGCGACGCAGGTACGCGGTGGCCTGCTCTCGATCAACCACCCGTTCGCCGGGCCGGTCAGCTGGACGCGGCCGATGCGCCGCCGCCCGCCGCTGGCCGAGGTGTGGCACTGGAGCTGGTTCGACAAGCGCTGGACCCTCCCGTTCGGGTGGTGGCTGGCCTGGGACGCGACGGCGATCCCGGTTGGCGGCAGCGACTGGCACCGGCCGGGCTCGGACGCCCCGCCGGGATGCCCGACCACCTGGGTCGAGTGCGCCGGGCCCGACCCGGGCGACGTGCTGGCCGGCCTGCGGGCCGGCCGGGTCGCGATCTCGGCCGAGCGCGACGGCCCGGTGCTGCTGCGCCATGACGGCGACCTCGTCGCGATCGACGCGGACGGGACGATCCTGGTCGGGCCGCACGGACCCTGCGCCCGGGTCCGCGGCGACCTGACCCGGCTACCCGGCACGACAGGCCCGCACCGGTTGACCGACCCGGGCGGCGCGACCGTCGCCCTCACCCCGTAGTGCCAGGAACCGGTCAGATCGTGGCCGGCTGACGCCACTGCCCGACAAAGCGCCGCAGCTGCTGCCGTCCGCGCACGCCGCACTTGGCGTAGATGTTGCCCAGGTGATACTCCACCGCCTTGCGGCTGATGAACAGCTCGGCGGCGATCTCGGGATTCGACAAGCCCTTCCCGACCAGGTGGGCTACTTCGGTCTCCCGGCTGGTCAGCGCCGAGCCGGGCTGCCGTTGCGGGGCCGATTCAGCGGGAAGATGGCAGGCCGCGAGCTCCGCTTCGGTCCAGGCGATGAACGGCGCGGCGCGCAGGGTCAGGTACAGCCCGTTCGCCCGGCTCAGGCGCTCGACCGCATCCTTCCTGTGTCCGGTGCGGCGCAGCAGCCGGCCGTGGGCCAGCAGCAGCCGGGCCGTGTGCACCGGGCTGTCGGTGCCGGCGGTGTCCTCGCCGCGCTGGTAGATCCGCTGGGCTTCCTCGGGGCTGCCCTGCTCCTCGGCCAGCCAGCCGTCCAGCCAGGCCAGAGCCGGCTGCAGGTAGGCGACCTGGCCGCAGCCGACCCGCAGCGGGGTCAGCACGGCGGCGGCCGACTCGGCCCGGCCCGAGCCGATCAGGCCCTCGGCCAGCAGCGGCCGCCACAGCGCCGCGTCCCGTCGGCTGCGGCCGTCCAGGGCCGCCTCATCGCGCCAATACCCCAGCGCGTCGGCCATGCCCAGGTAATCACCGGCCGCCTGGCAGACCAGGGCCCGGGCCATCGCCGCGTACAGCCGTTCCTGGCCGTAGTCCAGGCTGGCCGCTACCTCCTCGGCCAGCCGGGCGTGCCGCTCGGCCTCCCCGGCCGCGCCCCGCCCGGCGGGCACGCAGGCCGCCGCCAGCCGCAGCAGCGGCAGTTCGTGGCGGTAGGGATGGATGGCGGTGGCCGAGAGCCCCTGCTCGACGGTGAGCAGCGCGTCATCCCACTGGCCCGCCAGGTAATAAGCCAGCGCCAGAAAGCCGTACGCGCGCTGGCCCAGGGCGAGGGTGGCGCCCCGGCGGACCATCTTGAGGCTGGCGGTCATGTCGGTCACGGCCTGGCCCAGGTCACCGGCCACCAGCTGGAACATCCCTCGCCAGGCCAGACCATCCACGTCGATCGGGTCGACCCGGGCCGGGTTAGCATCCAGGTGCGCCAGCTCGGCCAGCGCCTCGCGCGGGCCGACCGCCTGGGAGGCGCCAATGGCGACCCGGGTGCGCGTCTGCGCGGCGGCGGCCGGGTCTAGGCAGCCGGTGCCCAGCGCCCACCGCCCGAGCGTCATCGTCTGCTCGCCCTTCCCTCGCAGCGTGTAGGTGCCGGCCAGCCGGGCGGCGATGCTAGCGGCCAGCGGCTGGCGGCCCGGGTCGTTCCGCGCTTCCGCGAGCGCCTGGCCGTAGTACTGCTCCGCGTCGGCGAGCTGACCGTCGGCTTCAACCAGCGCGCCCAGCACGTAGCTGCGCAACGGAGACGGCGCCGCCGCCTCCACCGCCGGGCGCAGCGCCAGGCCCTGGACCTCCTCAGCCGCCGTCAGGTGCAGCGCCGCGATCAGCAGCCGCCGCTCCCGGTCGGCCCGGGCCGGGGAGATGTCCGAGGCCCAATGCAGGTGGGTACCGGCCAGCGCGAGGTGGTCGTCAGCCGCCTCCTGGGCCGCCAGGGCCTCCAGCTCGGCGGCCAGGGTCTCGTCCGGCTGCTCCAGGGCGGCTACCCGATGCTCCCAGGACGCCGCCTGGCTGACCATGGCCGCGGCGCGGGCATGCAGCATCCGGCGCCGGGCGGCGGGGATGCCGGAATAGATGGCGTCCCGGACCAGCAGGTGGCGGATCTCGACCGGGCACGTCGGCTCGTCCGGCCACCAGTCCACCAGGCCGGCCGCGACGGCCGGCTCGATGAGCGCGCCGGGCGAGTCGACCTCCGCCGCCTGGCCCAGCTGGGCCAATGGCATACGCAGATTCAGTACCGACAGCATCTCCAGAATCGCCCGGGTCTGTGGCGGCAGCACCCGCAGATGACCACCGACCGCGGCGGCCAGCGACCTGGGCAGCGCCAGCCGCCCGCCAGCCCGCGGTTCAAAGCCGGACCCGTCGCTAAGCACCGTCCGCAGGTACAACGGGTGTCCCCCGGTACCCCGGTACAGCCGCTGGACAGCCTCCTCATCCAGCGATCCCGCCGTGAGCACGGCCGCCAGCGCCGCCACCTCATCCAGGTCCAGCCCACCCAGCGGCACACGTACCCGGTTCTCCACGCTGCCCAGCAGCCGCCGCGCCGCCTCATCCAGGTGGTCGCTGGGCCCGCGGTAGATCACCATGGCCAGAACCGGGTCCACCGACAGCCGCCGCAGCATGAACGTCAGGGCCTCCACCGACCGGCGGTCAGCCCACTGCAGATCATCGATCACCACCGCCACGCCCGTGGCCTGCTGTCCGCTCACGACCTCCAGCAACCGCGCGCCGACCGCGAACGACGAGACGGCCGGACCTGCCCCGCTCGTGGAGGTGACCATCGGGACGGTACCTACGGCACCCCGGAGCAGCTGGTCGATGACGCCGAAGTCCAGATCGGTCTCGGCCTGGTCGGCGCGAGCCGATAGGACCTTCAGGCCGCTAACCTGGGCCAGGCACCGCCGCGCCAGGGTCGTCTTCCCCACTCCTGGATCGCCCTCGATGGCGACCAGCCACGGCTGCCCGGCCTCCACCCGGGTGAGGACCTCCGCCACCTGCGCAAGCTCCGCCACCCGGCCGACGAAAACGTCGAGCGGCACCCGCCGGTCCTCCACGCGCGCACCTCGTTCCCGCTCGTGAGGCTGGGAACCCGGACGAATACGAGCATAACCGCACCTCAGGGGGCCGCGGGCGGGCGGGTTCCTGAGCTGACCAGCAGCTCCAGGCGGGCGTGCAGCAGGGCCCGGTGGGCCACCACGTCGTCGACCTGATCGGGCTGGTCGGGGCACTCGCCCGCGCCGATGGCGGCCTCGAGCTTGCGGCCGGCGTCGGCGGCGTCGATCATCTCGAACAGCACGTGCGGATCGTCCTGCGCCGCCTGCTCGGTCTCCGCGCGCAGCCCGGCGGCCTTGGCCACCCAGACGTCCCTGATCTTGCCGCCGCAGCCGTGATCGATCAGCACGCAGACCGCGTGCGGCCGGTCGCCGTAGCAGAAGGTCATGGTCAGCGACTCCTGGCGGCCGCCGACGTCCGCGTAGTGCCAGCACTCACCGACCTGCGGGGAACCGAGCCGGGCGGCCCACGGCGGGTCGGCCACACCGCGAGCCGATACCCGGCCCGCCGCCTGCCCGGCGGCGGCCCGCAAGGCCGGCGAGCCGACCACCGCGAAGACCCGCAGCAGGGCGAGGGATCCCGGCGTGGCCGCCGTCTCCGCGGCGGGAACCAGCGATCTGGTCAGGGCGTCCATGAGCGAGGCCTGGCCTACGGCCGAGGCGGCCAGCGCGCCGATCAGGTCAGAGCCCCACAGCTCGGCGTCCACCGGGTCATCCAGCTGGCCGAGAACCCCGGCCGCCTCGGTCAGCACGCCTGCGAAGGTGTCCTCTACCGCCACGGGGGCGAAAATCCGGGCCACATCGGAATCTGCCTGGTGTTCATCCGCGCTCATGTCGTGCAGGATAGAGCCTCGGCCCGGGAGTGCGCCCAGGAGTGCGCCCGGGAGTGCGCACAGCAGCCGGGGGGCTGGTCCGTAGGCTTCGTCCATGGGTAACAGTTTCGAGGACCTGGACCTGGACCGGCTGCGACGGCGGCGAAGCGAGAAATGGCGGATGCACCCGCCGGACGTGCTGCCCGCGTTCATCGCGGAGATGGACTACGACCTGGCCGAGCCGGTGCTCGCGGCGCTGCGGTCGGCGGTCGAGGCCAGCGACTGCGGCTACGCGAACGCCTCGGGCCTGGGCGAGGCGTTCGCCCGGTTCGCCGCGGCCCGGCACGGCTGGGCGGTCGACCCCGGTCAGGTGCACCTGGTGCCCGATGTCATGGCGGGCCTGGAGGCCATCCTGCTGCTCACCACCGAGCCCGGTGACGGCGTGGTCATCAACACGCCGGTGTACCCGCCGTTCTTCGCGCACATCCCCAACGCGGGCCGCCGCGTGGTCGAGGTGCCGCTGGTCGTCCGGGACGGCCGCTGGGAGCTCGACTTCGACGCGCTCGAGGCGGCGTTCGCCGCCGGGGCCCGCGGCTACTTGCTGTGCAGCCCGCACAATCCGACCGGCCGGGTGTTCAGCGCGGCGGACCTGGGCCGGATCGGGACGCTCGCCGAACGGTACGGCGTCACCGTGGTATCCGACGAGATCCACGCCTCGCTCACCCTGCCCGGCGCCCGGCACACGCCGTTCGTCGCGGCGGGCCGCGCGGCGGCCGAGCACGGGGTCACGCTGGCCTCTACCTCCAAGGCGTTCAACGTGGCCGGCCTGAAGGGAGCCGTGGCCGTGGCCGGCTCGGCATCCATGCAGGCCGTGCTCGACCGGCTGCCCGCCGCGTGCCAGTACGGGGCCGGCTTGTTCGGTGTCCTCGCCTCGGAGGCGGCGTGGAACTCCGGGGACGACTGGCTGGACGCGCTGATCCGGCAGCTCGATCACGCCCGGGCGGAGTTCGGCCGGCTGCTCGGGGAGCGGCTGCCGACGGCCCGGTACGTCCCGCCCGAGGCCAGCTACCTGGCCTGGGTGGATTGCTCCGCGCTGAACCTGGGGCCCGAGCCGGCCGAGGTGTTCCTGCGCCGGGGCCGGGTCGCCCTCGGCCGCGGGCTCGACTTCGGCGCGCCGGGCGACGGCTTCGTCCGGGTGACGATCGGCACCAGCAGCGCGCTGCTGGCCGACATCGCGGACCGGATGGCCGCCGCCGCGGCGGGCTTATCCGTCCGGCCGGGGTGACCGGTGGGCTACGCGGTCCGGACGAAGCAATCGGCCAGGTGATCGTTGACGATGCCGCAGGCCTGCATGGTGGCGTAGGCCGTCACCGGGCCGGTGAAGGTGAAGCCGTTCCGCTTCAGTTCGGCGCTGAGCGCCTTGGACGCCGGGGTGACGGGGGGCACGTCGGCCAGCGTCTGCGGCGGCCCGGTGGTGCGCAGAGCCAGCTCGTCCGCGTACTTCCAGACCAGGGCGCTCAGCCCGCCGGGCAGGCCGAGCGCGGCCCGCGCGTTGACGATCACCGCGTTGATCTTGGCGCGGTTCCGCACGATGCCCGGGTCGGCCAGCAGGCGGGCCACGTCCGCCTCGCCGAAGGCCGCGACCGCGGCGGCGTCGAAGCCGGCGAAGGCCGCCCGGAAGTTCTCCCGCTTGCGCAAGATGATCAGCCAGGACAGCCCGGACTGGAAGCCCTCCAGGCAGAGCCGCTCGAAGATGACGGTATCCCCACGGACCGGCCGGCCCCATTCCTCGTCGTGGTAGGCGAGGTATTCCGGAGCGCTCAGCCCCCACGGGCAACGCAGCCGGCCGTCCGGGCCGGGGACCGAGCCGTTGGGCCGGTCAGGCGCCGCGGCCGGATCCTGGTCCGTCACCGGGTCTGCTCCTCCGCGAACGTGCTGTCATCGGTAACGGCCGACGGGCGGTCTTCCCCGCCCGGGGGACCGGCCGGGTGTTCCGGACCGGACGGCTCGCCGGGCGGAAGGACCGGGGCCGCTGGCGTGTTCAGGTCGGCCAGCCGCTGCTGCAGGAAGGCGATCATGACGTCACGGTCGCGCACGGCCTGGGCGATGCGCTCCAGTGCCTCGTCGGTCACCTGCATGTTGTAGCCCCACAGGGCGGTCGGCGGGCGCAGCAGCGCGACGTCGGTGGCGGACACCGGACCCAGGTCCAGCGGCGCATGGTCGGCCTGCTCGTGGGCCAGCTCGCCGCCTCGCCCGGTGGCGACGAAGAACACGCCAACGAGGATGACAAGAGCCACCAGGATCATGAGCACAGGCACATATGCATCGTGCCACGCCCGGTGCGCTATGTCGCATCGGCGGGCGAACTGCCCGCGACGGGCTCAGGCGCCGCGGCCTGCCCGGCATGCGCCTGGCGGATGATCTCGACCACCTCGCCGGGCTCGTCGGCGACGCTGATCAGCCCGAACTCCGCGTGCCCGATGTTGCCCCGGGCCAGCATGGTGTCCTGCAGCCAGGCCAGCAGCCCGGACCAGTAGGACCGGCCGACGAGCACGATCGGGAACTTGGTGATCTTGCCGGTGGCGACCAGGGTCAGCGCCTCGAACAGCTCGTCCATCGTGCCGAAACCGCCCGGCAGCACCACGAAGGCCTGGGAGTACTTGATGAAGCACGTCTTGCGCACGAAGAAGTACCGGAACTCCAGGCCCACCTCGACGTAGTCGTTCAGTCCCATCTCGGTGGGCAGCTCGATGCCGAGGCCGACCGAGACGCCGCCGCCCTCGACCGCGCCCTTGTTGGCCGCCTCCATGATCCCCGGGCCGCCGCCGGTAATCACCGCGTAGCCGGCCCTGACCAGGCCCGCGGCGATGGCTGCGGCGGTCAGGTACTCGTGGCTGCCGCGCTGGGTACGGGCCGAGCCGAACACCGAGACCGCGGGCCCGAGCTCGGCCAGCAGGCCGAACCCCTCGACGAACTCGGCCTGGATGCGCAGCACGCGCCACGGATCGGTGTGCACCCAGTCGGCGGCGCCGCGCCGGTCGAGCAGGCGCTGATCGGTCGTGGTCGCCGGTATCTGCTTGCCGCGCAGCGTGACGGGTCCCTGGCGACGGACCCGCCGGTGCGGCTCGGAGTTCACGCTCATCGTTTACTAAGAGTAGTCGCTCACGCGTCCACTCCGTGGTCACGCAGGATCGCGTTCAGGGTGGACTTGTCGTGCCGGACGCCTTCGGGCAGCCTTTTCAGGACCAGCAGGCACGGCATGCCGAAGGTGCCGCCGGGGAAGGTCCGCGGGAAGGTCCCGCCGATGCACACCGACCAGGGCGGCGCCTCGCCGCGCGGCAGTTCGGCGCCGGTCTCGGTGTCGATGACGTGGGTGGTCGGGGTGAGGATGGCGCCGGCGCCGAGCATGCAACCCTGGCGTACCCGGGCCCCGCCGACCACCATGGCGCGCGAGCCGACCATGGCCTCGTCTTCGACCACCACCGGCACCGCGTTCGGCGGCTCGAGCACGCCGCCGATCCCCGCGCCGCCCGACAAATGCACGTTCTTGCCGATCTGGGCGCCCGAGCCGACCGTCGCCCAGGTGTCCACCATCGTGCCCGAGTCCACGTAGGCACCGATGTTGACGAACGACGGCATCAGCACGGCGCCGGGCGCGACGTAGGCGCCCCAGCGCACGATCGCCCCGGGCAGCGCCCGCACCCCGTCCAGCCGCGTGGTCAGCGGCACCCGGTCGTCGTAGCGGAAGTCGCCCACCTGGGACCTGGCCATCGGGAGGACCCGGAAGGCCAGCAAGATGGCCCGTTTAGCCCGCTCGTCCACCAGGACGTGGCCGGTGGCCGGGTCCACGACGGCCACCCGGGCCTGCCCGGCGTCGATCGCGTCCACCGCGCCGACCACCGCCGCGCGGGCCTGCTCGTCGGCCGGGGACAGTTCCGTGCGCCGCTCCCACAGCTCGTCGATGACCTGGGGCAGCGGGGACTGAAGCACAGCTTTGCTCATGTTGGGCGAGCTTAGCGGTACCGTCTGATGGTGTGTCGGCCCTGCTGCCCCCTGCCCGCCGGCTCCGGACCATCGTCCTCGTCGGATCCGCGCTGGTGCTTGCGGTGGCCGGCTACCTGGCCTTCGGCGGGGCGCGGCACGGCACCACCCCCGCCGCTCCCCCGCCGCCGCCCGGGTGCCAGGCGGGCACCGGCCTGGCGGCCATCCCGCTCGGTACCGATCAGGCGGGCATAGCCGCCACCATCGCGGGCGT
>Ga0187809_10001494_pt1 | contig 10804 bp, 8 predicted proteins | sample NC_wetland_sal_i_8_FD_132415 | JGI IMG/M metagenome (GOLD analysis project Ga0187809, IMG submission 132415) | Wetland sediment microbial communities from Neuse River Estuary, North Carolina, USA - ASW_4 | ecosystem: Environmental > Aquatic > Freshwater > Wetlands > Sediment | place: USA: North... | reverse complement strand
GTTCGAGCACGAGGTGACGGCTCTTTCGCAGCTACCAGAGTGTGATCTCATCCTGGCCTGCGATGGCGTGAACAGCGGGATCCGGAATGAGAACAACGGCTTCCAGGCCGATGTGCAGCTGGGCAAGAATAAGTACATCTGGCTGGGCACGGATAAGATCTTCAAGGCTTTTTCATTTCCCTTCGTCCATACGGATAGCGGCTGGATCTGGGCGCATGCCTACGGGGTCGACACCGAATCGAGCACGTTTATCGTTGAATGCTCAGCCGAAACGTGGGCTGGCCTCGGCTTCGACACGATGCTGTACGAAGACTGCCTGGCCCGGCTGGAGAAGATATTCGAACGCTCTCTGGACGGCCATCAGCTGATCGGGCAGAAATCTGGCGAAACGAACGCTCAATGGCTGACCTTCCGTACCGTAACGAATAAACACTGGCATGACGGCAAGACCGTCCTAGCGGGTGACGCCGCCCATACCACACACTTCACCATCGGCTCGGGGACGAGGCTGGCTATCGAGGACGCCGTCGCGCTGGCCGATAACCTGCAGCGTCACGGCGAGGTAAAGCCAGCTCTTGAGGCCTACGAACGGGAACGCCAGGCCGCGCTCACAGGGCCTCAGATCGCGGCCCGCCTCAGCGCCCAATGGTATGAGAACGTCCCTCGCTACATCGACCTTAAACCGCGCCAGTTCGCCACGCTTATGCGCAGACGGCGATCACCGCTGCTTCCGTATCTGCCTCCGCGGCTCGGCTACTGGCTCTACCCCACGTCCCGTGAAATCCCTGCACTGCGCAGCCTTCGCGGATGGGCAGGCCCGGGGGTCATCGAGGCCTACAACCGACTGTCGGCGATGATGAGCCCCCGCCGGAAGGCCGGTTGACGACGATCACGCGCCGCCGATACAAACCGGGCTTTCGAAGCAGCGCGATGACGGAGATAGACCTCGATCCCTGAGCGTCCGAGAACAGCCATGACCAGAACAAGCGCTGTTACATACAACTACACTGGGTGCGGCCGGGGTTAGCCTCCCGCTCGCGGCACCGCCGTTTCCATCTGAAGGAGTGATAAGTTGCCTAGCCCTCCGACGGTCTCCGTCATTATCTGCGCATATACGGAAGATCGCTGGTCACTGCTCGAGGATTCCGTTGCCTCTGTGGAGGCCCAGACCGCACCGCCAGTCGAAATAATCCTATGCATAGACCACAATGAGGAACTGCTACGAAGATGTGAACAGCGCTTCGTATCGGGGCGTCCGGCGGAAGCTGTTCCTATAACCGTTGTGGCAAACAAATACGACGGCCATCTTGGCGCTGCTCGCAATACTGCGGCCGAAATCGCCAGGGGTGACGTGCTTGCGTTCCTTGACGACGATGCGGCGGCCGCCGTCGATTGGCTGGAGCAACTGATCGCTCCCTTTAGCGACGCACGCGTGGCGGCCGTAGGCGGCGCTCCGCTGCCGAGGTTCGAGAAGCAGCGCCCCCGCTGGTTTCCGCGCGAGTTCGACTGGGTATTCGGTTGCGCCTATAAGGGCCTACCGTCGACTCGGGCGAAGTTGGCGCATCTCATCGGGGCTAACATGTCGGTGCGGCGCTCGGCCCTGCAGGAAATCGGTGGCTTCCACTCGGATGACCATGACGACATGGACATGTGTCACCGACTCGCGTTCGCGCAGTTTGACGTCCTCTACGAGCCGCTGGCAGTCGTCAGTCACTTCGTACCTGCCTCCCGAACCACCTGGCGCTATTTCTGGCGGCGCTGCTATTTCGTCAATCTAGGCAAGGTTGAAGCGTTTGCTAACATGCAAGAAGCGGCGCATCTTGGAGCGGAATTGGCCTTTGTCAGGCGAATTATGACGAGAGGCATCGCGGCTGAGTTGCATAAGGCACTTCGAGGGGACATGTACGGACTCGTCCGCGCAGGTGCGATGGTCGCGGGTACCTTGCTCGCCGGGCTCGGGCACGTGTCGGGAGAGTTGGAGTTGCGGTGGTTCCGCCGCTGGAGCCGCGTCAGCTCGATAGCGCTCTTTTCTTCGATGCAGCAGGCCCAGTACATGCAGGAAGGACGGGCTGGAAGCGATCGGACAACGAGAGAAAGAGTCTGAGGGCGATCGTCTTCCGCCCGGGCCACACCCGGACCGCCTCGCCGTAAGGCTCTTGACGCCGCGCTCATAGCGTGAACGGTCTGAGCGGGATGCCCAAGCCACGCACCTCTTCGGCGCCATGAACACCAGGGGCGGGTCGGACCAGCCCGAGGAGCGAATCCGCTCGAAAAGGAAGCTGCACTGGAGTCCGCTCGCCCAGCCGCAATGCTGCGTACAAGGGTCTCCACGGAATACGAATAAGACGGGGGCGCGGATGTCCCGCAGCGACGGCGATCCGCTCCATCAGCAGGCGGAAGGGCACCGGCTCGGGATTGGCGAGCCCTAGAGGGATTTTGGGCAGTTCAGGAGCATGTGCTAGCACGACGAATGCGTCGGCGAGGTCTTCCTCATGCACGGTGTATTGATAAGACCTCGCGCCAACGATCGGAACCAGTGGCAGGTTTGCCATCTTCTTGAGCGAACCGATCATTCCTCCCCAGCCCGGGCCGTAGACCAGTCCGAGCCGAACCACCACCATACCGAGGTCGAGGGCTGTCCGCTCGGTGTCTAGCTTCGCCCGCCCGTACAGCTGATCCGTACCCGGATAGGCGGACATGGACGACACCAGGATTGTGCGGCGCACCCCGCTGGCGGCGGCTGCCTCGAGTAGGCGACGAGTCCCCGCCACATTGACGGCCCAGATATCGGCCTTCGACGTGACGCTGAAGTCGTAGGCACAGTGGATGAGAGTGTCGACTCCTTCCAGGAGGCTCGCATCTACGTCACGGCGCAGGTCATAATGCCGGTCTCCGGAGCCAGCCTCTGGTCGCCGCACTAGCCTGATCACCTGGAAGCCGTCCGCGGCCAAGGCTGTGCTCACCATTCGGCCGACATAGCCGCCCGCGCCCGTCACCGCCGCCACGGGTGCGGTCCCGGCCCGGTATGGGTCACCCACGGCTGCCGCCGATCACCTCGGTGGCTATGCGATGAGCATTCGCCATGATCGTCAAGGTAAAGGTCGTCGCGGCCACTGCGGGGAACACTGATGCGTCCACCAAATGCACGTTGTCCCAGGCCTGGAGGCGCCCCTGACGGTCGGTCTCCAGCACGGCACGGTGCCCGTCGCCTGCATGGGGGAAGCTGCCTCCGAAGTGGTAGCTCTTGCCCGCTCCCGACACCGCCAGCTTTGGCAGTACCGGCCACAAGTCCAGGCTCGGTGCCGCTCGCAGCAAGCGGCGGATGACAGTGCGCAGCATCGGCGGGATGCGAGGCCCGTCCTCGCCCGTAATGCTCAGGGTGGGCAGCATCGCGTCACCGGCAGGCTGCGCCACGACATGCACCCTGGGGGACTCCCATGATGGCAGGTATCCCAGACCCACCGACAGACGCCGCAGCAAGGACGTCGTGGCGCCGCGGGCGAACTTCGTCCGCAGGAATGCTGGCAGCGTGGCTAGGAACACCGGGTTGTAGGGATAAAAGTGCACCTGAGCCAGATTGAGTCCACCGCCATCGGTGTCTACCACCACGTTGAACTGATTGAGCGTGAAGTTGTCTTCCGCCCGGGGATCGATTGTCGCCCGCAGTGAGAATGTTGGCAGGACGAACTGGACGGACTCAGCTAGAGATACGTCGCGCCCAAAGCAGCCGAGCGAGCCGAGGACGAGGCGTGTAGTCCCCATTGCTCCGCATGCCACGAAAACTCTGTCCGCCTCGAGACGCTGACTGCCCCCGCTTGCGAGGTCTCGGACCTCCGCGAACGGCTGCCCCGCCCGCTCTCCAATGCGGTAAGCCAGCAGGCCCGGCAGGTAGCTGATCCGGCCTGCCGCTCGCAGGCTGTCGAAAGTGTGTGAAGCGGAGTAGATGAGCGAATACGGGCAACCTGTCATACACAATCCACAACGCACACAAGACCCGGCGTTCAGCGCCAACCGCGCTGCGCCCACAGTTACGCCCTGGGCACGTACGGCTGCCCGTCGTGCCTGGTAGCGGTCGAGGACCATCCGGCCGCGCTCGGCAAGTTTCGGTGGGTCCTGCGCATCGACCAAAAGGGGGAACAACTCGGATAGGTCGTCATCGACTCCGGTCAGAGGAACCTCATGAAGGACCGATCGGTAATGAGGCTCCATCTCTGACCACTTGATCGGCCATCGATCGAACGTGGGCGTGCTCCACGGCATGGTCTGTGCGCCCCAGACATTCGAGAAACCGCCGTATGCGCTGGACACCACCAGTCGGTTGGCGCGTCCATCGCCGTGGACTCCGTCGAGTTGCCCGACGTTGCGGAAGGGGAAGTCGGAGCCATAGGACCTCTTCTCGGGCAGTGAACCCCGATCGGTCCCGACTGGCTGCCGACTGATCGCGGCCACGTCGGAGCTGCTCCACTGGCCGGGGTCAGATACCGTCATGGCATCTACGACCCGCCGTTGGTCGGCCTCGAGCTGCGTGCCGATATCAACAACAGTCACCGACTGCCCAGGCTGCTGCGTCAACGCCAACGCGGCACCAGCGGCGGCAGGCCCCGAGCCGATTATGAGGTTGGTCGGCAAAACGTCAGCTCCTCTGCGGACTCCCGGTCGGCGCGATCGGCATCAGTGTAACCGCGGCCGAAGCCCAGTCCCGGCGGTAACTGGATAAGCTCCCAGGGACCTGCTACGGCTGGACCTGCTAAGCTCCGCTGGTCGATGCTGGCGGGCGCGTAGGGGGTGCGACGGTGAAAGTGCTGATCGCGGGGGGTGCCGGGTATATCGGGAGCACAGTCGCGTCGGCCTGCTCTGATGCGGGGATCGTCCCGGTCATCCTGGACAGCCTGGTGACGGGCAGGCGAGAGTTCACGGCGGACCACCCGTTCTACCAAGGCGACATCTGTGACGGGACGCTGATCGATCGCATGTTCGCCGAGCATCCGGACATCTATGCCGTCATTCACTGCGCGGCCCTGATAGTGGTGGCGGATTCGGTGGCCGACCCGATCGGGTTCTACCGGGCGAACGTCACCAAGAGCCTGGAATTCGTCGCCCATCTGCTGCGCAACGGCTGCGGACGGCTGATCTTCAGCTCCTCGGCCTCCATCTACAAAGCCAGCGAGGACCTGACCGTCGACGAAGACTCGGCCATCGACCCGCAGAGCCCGTACGCACGGACCAAAGCGGTGTGCGAGGCGATGTTCGCCGACATCGCCGCCGCCGAGCAACTGCGCGTGCTGTCGCTGCGCTATTTCAATCCGATCGGCGCAGACCCCAAGATGCGGACCGGACTGCAGCTCCCGCGGCCACCGCACGCCCTGGGCCAGATGATCCAGGCGTACGAGGACGGCGTCCCGTTCGTGATCACCGGAACCGGCTGGCCGACCAGGGACGGTTCCGGCATCCGGGATTACATCCATGTCTGGGACCTGGCCACCGCGCACGTCGCCGCGCTGACCCGGTTCGACAATCTGCCCGGGCCGGTGACCGTCATCAACCTCGGTACCGGCACGGGCACCACGGTCCGGGAGCTCCTGGACGCGTTCAACCAGGTAGCCGACCGGCCCATCGAAGCACGCGAGGCCGGACCGCGGCCTGGCGACGTCGCCGGCGCCTACAGCCGCATCGACCGCGCGGTGCGCCTGCTCGACTGGCAGCCGCAGTATGACATCGCGGACGGCATCCGCCACGCCCTGCAGTGGGCCGCGATCCGCGATGACATCCTGCCCACGGTTGGGTGAGAGCGAGGGCAGGCGCGCCGTCGGCGCGACAGTTCAGTTCTCGATTGCGTCGGCGTGATCCTGGATGGCGTCAAGAATCCGACGGTGATCCACACTCAGGAGATCACTTTGTCGCCGAGCCATTGTCGCGGCGCGCAACAGGGCATGGCCAGGCGCTGCGCGGAGCGTGGCATCGAGCAGGGACCAGGACAGATCGTTGAGCGTGCCGCGTACCACGTCCGGGTCCCGAGTACGATCGCAGACTTCGGTCAGCGCGTTCAGCATCTTGACCGCCCGCGGCTCGGGTGCCATCGCGGCCCGGAAGGCGTCGGTCATCGGGCATCCCGAATCAACGAGCGTGCCGACCTCGAAGGCGTTGATCAGCGGGCTCACCTCGCCGGCGGTCATCGGGTCGTACAGGCCCGGGAACGGCATCTCCTCGTACCCGCGGTCGTATCCGCTGAAATAAATAGGCGCCGCCGAACCCGAGCACGCCAGCACCGCGAGCGCTAGGTCCAGCAGGCTGACGGGCCAGCCGAGATCGGCGATGGCATGCACGCGGAATTCGCCCGGCTGGCTGCCCAGGCAGGCCAGCAAGAGCAGGTGCGCCGACTCCAGCGCCGACTGCACGTAGAACGCGATCTCGCTGCTGTGCAGCCGGATGATCCCGTCAGCTTCATGAGCCCAGTTCTGCAGCCGCCGGTAGATGATCGAGTTATCCAGGATATGGGTGAACCGGCCAGCCGAGATCAGCATGTCGCTGCTGGCCGCCAATCCTGATGCGACCCATTCCGCAGCACGCTTGGACGCGGCGTAGACGTCCGGAGAGTAAGGCCGAAGAGCCTTGCCGGTCGACGCGCATACGACTTGAGCCACCCCGGCCTCCGCGGCGGCGGTCAGCACGTTGCGGGTCCCGAGGAGGTTCGTCGACACAGTGCGGTGCACTTCTTCCTCGGCCAGTCCAGGGTCGCGCTGAGCGGCGACATGGAAGATCAGATCGGGCCGGACCGCATCGGTCAGCTTGTCCACGGCCTCGCGGTCGGTGATGTCGACGTTCAGGTACTCGGCGCTGGCCTGCCGCGGCCAGTCATCGGTAAGACCGCGGCTCACGCTCACCAGGCGGCCCGGACGTCTCGCCGCCAGCTGGGCCATCAGCGTCGAGCCGATGCAGCCTGTCCCGCCGGTCACCAGTACGGTCGCACCGCGCAACCGCTCAGCAAGCCTCGCCTCAGGCAAGCACAAATCCCGATCGCCGACGGCGAGGAAACGCGCATGCTCCTCCGCAGCGCCATCCTTGGCCGTGATAAGCGACCGGGTCAGATCACGCAAGAGCGCGGCGGTCGCGCCGTCAAGACACTGCTGCCCAGGCGGCGCGACCGCGCGCATTCTGCCAATGATCTCCGATACAGATGCCACCCCTACCTCCCCGCCTGAAGGTGTTTACACTATTGGCGTCATGACACAACAAAGCGGCGCTCAGCTAGATATGTACACAGGTGATCGGCATCTGTAATCAGTCTGAGACGAAGTGGAGTTTACCAAGCTATCCGATTCAGTTGACGTCGATCCGCAAGATGGAACGTGCGGGATAGGGATAATCTGAGGCATTTCGGCAGGTTTGAGGGAGATTGACGGTATTGACCAGGAGGGACACGGCCGGCATGACACGCAACGGCCGTACCGTCGGCACTGCCTATATCGAGGTGGTCCCGCGTGCGGGCCACTCGGACGGGGCGCGGGTGGCGGGATTCGGTCGGCGCGCTCCCCGGGTGCGCCAGCGGCTGATGCCGTAGGCGACTGGCCCGAACACTAGCCCACGGCGTTCTAGCCACTTCAGGTGGCCGGGCCAGAAGTCCTGGAGGTACGCGTTCCGGGGAGAGCTAGCACGGAAGGTGTAGGCCAGCCCGGCAGGAGCGCTATGGAGCAATCGGCTGACCGAGGCGGGATGATTCGCCAGCGCGCTGGTGAGGTAAGCGCCCAGGCCAACTCCGTAGCCGTAGGCTTGCCTGGCTAGGGAATCGATGTCCCGTCGGTGATGGTGCCACACTATTGCGCTGGGCTGGTAGACCAAGCGGAGCCCGGATGCGATGACCGCGAAGAACGCGGCCAGGTCGTCTCCGCCTCGCGCGTAAGTACCGGCCCCGATAGCTGGATCGAAACCCCCCAATTTGCGCAACATATCGCGGTCGAATGACATGTTCGCGCCCGAGCCGAGCTGGCCGGTGTTGAAGGGGAAGAGTGGGTCGGCCGGACGGTGAGCGCCCAGGTCGAAAACACGCTGCTCGAAACCCTTAGTGAAGTTGCCGTGAGCCTCCAGCAGAATCTGGGCAGGCGTTTGCAGCTCCGCCGGAAGGATCAATCCCGTGACGCAGGCGACATCGGTGTCCGCCTGGAAGGCTCTGACCACCTCGGTCAGCCAGTGCCGATCTACGATTACGTCGTCGTCTGTGAATGCGACGATGGTCCCCTCGGCGAGTTGGAGTCCGCAGTTGTGGGCCGCAGCCAGTCCTCGTCGATCCTCTCGTGCGTAGCGGACACCAGGCTCAGCGCGATGCCGGATGAGATTTGCGGTGTCATCGGTGATCGGATCATTGTCGACGACAACCACCTCGTAGTCCGCGTACTCCAGACGCGCCAGCGAATCGAGGCATGCCGCAAGCGAGCCGGTTCGTTCGCGGGTTGCGACCACTACGGTGACTGAGGGCGTTGGTGCCCGAGTGGGCGTAGCCTCCGGCTGACTACGGGGCCCGGTGGACTGGGATTTGGTCGTAACTGGCTGCTGGGAGGGCGGGATGCCGGGGCCGGGGTTGGCATCAGGGGCCGTTCCCATGGCCGCCCACGCTGCCGCCGCGCACGACTCGGCATCTACCATTCCTCCAGGAGCATCAACCACGATCGTCGCCACGGGCTGGGTATGCAAGCGCACCAGGACCAGCGCCTGCCGGGCGCCGTGGTCGGCATTAGCGACGGAGATGGGTGTCACGGTGACCGGGTCCGCAAGCTCGATCTCGGCCACCGTGACCGGTGCGATCAATCCAGCCACGGGTGAACGCAAAGTCATAGCATCCCCTGCCATATAGGTCGACGGCCGACACAAACATCTAGACAACTCAGGCTCTCGGGCATCCAGCCTCTCCTTCAGTGGCGCGGGATTCGCACCCCGTTCAACGGCCCCCGTCTTCGCCTGGAGATGGCCGGGCACAAACCCTCACGTTCAACGAGGACGCCAGAATTTTAGCCCGCCTGGGGAAGCTAGGCAGCAGTATCTGGTCCAGGGTGGTCCGCCGGAACCTCATTGGGCCACCGCGCCCTTATTAGCGTCCCGGAAGCCGATGGCACGCTTCACGACAGACCGCAGCAGCCGGTCGGCGCGTGCGACCGGCAACCGCTCGAACACGAGCTCCTCATATGCGATCGGAATGCCGCCCATGCGTTCCTTATGATCTGAGAGGCCCGCCGCCTGGCCCGACTCGCCGAGGTGGAAGAACCGGCAGCCCGCCCGGCTGGCCTCTTGCAGTGCCGCAACCTGAACCAGGTAGCCAGCTCCGCTGCGGCCGACGAGATCGGCATCCATGACCATGCGAAACCCGTTCGCGTTGCCGCCTGGCTCGATGAGGACGATGGCGGCCGCCGCCGGCCTGCCGCCGATCTCGACCACGCCCATGCGCCACACGCCTGCCATGCACCGGGCAGTCGCGGCGAGCGTCGGCGCCCGAGTGGCGCGTTCCATCCTCCAGCGGGACAGAGACAGGGGCTCGTGCTGGCGGCGAGCCCACCGCTCGACCGAGCGGCGGTACAGCTCTTCGAACACCCCGAGCTTAGACCCCGTGGTGTCCCAGACCACCTCTAGCCCGTTGCGAACGGCGCGGTCGACGGCCTTGCGGATGCTGTTGCTCAGCAGTTGGGAGCGGATCTCCTCGACGGGTCGCGACACAGATACGACGTGAGCCCTGCGCGGTATCCGGAGCGTCGCGCGGACAGCGGCCTCTGACCACAGGGCGCCTTGGCGCGGGTTCGGTCGGATGCGCAACGTAGCGAAGGGGAGCGCTGCGAGGTCGCCGATCACCGCCCGGATGTCTTCGACGCTGACCGGGCCGTCGGCGACCAATCCGCCCAGGACCATCGGAAGCGAGCCTGCTGTGGCGAGCCGGTCCGGAAGGCCACGACGCCGGACGAGCGGGAGAACCAGGGTACGACCGTCATCGGTCTCATAGCAGCGACTGGCGTCTGCGTAGAGACCGTCGGCGCACAACGCCTGGGTCCACGACGGCGACTGGTACGGAATGGCTTCGCGGTCAGCGGCATAAGCCGCCCGCCACCGCTCCGGCGGAGCCGGGCTGGTCACTCGCTTGACAGCTGCACGGGTTTCCATACGAGGGAGCATAGGGCGGCTGCGGCGCCGATGAGACAACAGGCTTAGCCGCCGCCGCGGCTCAATCCGCCCGCCCGAGCAGCCGAAGGGCGGGACTGCGGAGGACGCTGCGCGCATAAAGGCCAGACTTCACTGCACCGTCACTGTCTGCTGGGCCTGGGGGGCTGCCTGGTATCCGGCGCCGCCGGCCTGGTTAGCGTCGATGACGCAGGTACCCGGGTTGTCGAAGGTCACGGTGGAACCGGAGATCGAGCACACCGAGCTGCTGGCGGGGTCGATGCTGAGGGTCACCTGGTTGCCTGACCCGCCGCCCCTGGCCGTCACGGCATAGGTACCGCCTGCTAGCGCCGGCGATGGCGGCGCGGAGGTGAACGTGATCACCTGCGCGATTGACGCGCTGACCTTCACTGTCTGCTGGGCCGGGGGGGCCGCCTGGTATCCGGCGTCGCCAGCCTGGTTGGCGTCGATGACGCAGGTGCCCGGGCTCTTGAAGGTCACGGTGGAACCGGAGATCGAGCACACCGAGCCGCTGGCGGGGCTGATGCTGAAGGTCACCCGGTTGCCTGACCCGCCGCCCCTGGCCGTCACCGTATAGGTGCCGCCTGCTATCGCCGGCGATGGCGGCGAGGAGGTGAAGGAAATCACCTGCCCGGTCAGCGCGCCGACC
>Ga0187809_10001492_pt1 | contig 10809 bp, 10 predicted proteins | sample NC_wetland_sal_i_8_FD_132415 | JGI IMG/M metagenome (GOLD analysis project Ga0187809, IMG submission 132415) | Wetland sediment microbial communities from Neuse River Estuary, North Carolina, USA - ASW_4 | ecosystem: Environmental > Aquatic > Freshwater > Wetlands > Sediment | place: USA: North... | reverse complement strand
TTGCCGCTCACCGCGACGTCCCATCGGCTGACGAACAGCGAGGCGACCGACCGTACGTCCGCCGACAGGCCGGCAGCGACGCGACGCTCCAGCCCCCTCATGTACGCGTCGGCCGCAGCCCTGTATTGGTCGGTGGAGAACAGCAGGGTGACGTTCACCGGGACACCGGCGAAGATCGAGTCCTCAATTGCCGGCAGCCCTTCGGGCGTGCCGGGGATCTTGATGAACACATTTGGTTTGTTCGCCTGCGCGTGCAACGTCCTGGCCTGTGCCACGGTCGCCTTGGTGTCGTATGCAAGCAATGGGGACACTTCCAGCGAGACGAAGCCATCCACCGTGCCGGTGCGCTCATGGATCGGCAGGAAAAGATCGGCCGCCCGGCTGAGATCCTGAATGGCGAGTTTGAAGAACAGCTTTTGGCCCGATGCGCCGGCCTTCAGTTGCCTGCCGATTTCCGCATCGTACCAGGAGCTGCGTGATATCGCGTGGTCGAAGATCGTCGGGTTGGAGGTCAGGCCGGTGACCGACAGTTCGTCGATGTAGCGCTTCAGCGTGCCGCTATCGAGCAGGTCGCGGGTAATGTTATCAAGCCAAAGGCTCTGGCCGAGCCGGTTCAGTGTGCCGGGTGCGTTGGATGTCATGGTTCGGTTCCCTTATCGCTTGGCCAGGGCTGCAAGGTCGTTGCCCAGCAGGTCCCCGATGCGTTCTACGGTGATGTCGGCCGACGAGAATTCCGTCACCATGTTGCGGTCCGTCGCGGAGTGCCCCTGCCGCGGGAACACCCTCGTGGCCCGGTCACCCCAGGCGCGCTTGATCGCGTCGAGGATGCGCAGCTTGTCGTCGATCATCACGTAATGCCTGGCAGGAAGGTGGTTCTCCACATCCGCCAATTCCAGTTCCTTGTGGACGTAGATCAGCACGTTGTCGCCGAACACCTGCCACAGACCAGACCTTTCCACCTTGCGTGGCTGGAACACCGCGTCGCCGTCCGACAGGATCGCTGTGGTACCGACAAGCTGCGCCGCTTTGACCACGGCGATCGCGCCTGGATAGAGGCGATCACGGAACGGATAATCCACCATCCAGTTGGCCATGCGCAGCAATCCTGGATCGTGCATCGCCTCAAGCCGGTAGCGTCCCAGCGCGCCCAAATAGTCGGAATAGCCGAGCTCGGAACGCAGGTCCTCGAAGATCTTCCAGAACCGGTCGCGCGTTTGTTCGCCATAGTATTTCGCCAGATGCGCACCAAGGTCGGCCTGCACCCGGTCGTTGTCCAGCAGCGTGTTATCCACGTCGAACAGGAAGACGGTGTCCGCCATCCCGGTCATGCTTGTTGCCCTTTCATTTCGCGGGCTTCTTTGGCTGGGTCCTGGTCACTTGCGGATCGCGCCAGGGGCCGTCCGCGCCGATCAGTTGCGTCGCTTCGTCCGGTCCCCAGCTTCCCGGGTTATAGGTGTACAACGGCGTCGCGTTGTCGAGGATGTTCTCCACAACGCGCCATTGCGCATCGACGATATCTTCGCGCCCGAACAGGTGGCCGTTGCCCGCAAGCGCGTCGCCGAGCAGCCGCTGATACGGCGGCCGGAAGGTGGCCGGCTGCGCGGTCAGTATCAGCTCCATATCGTTGCCAACCATGCGTTCGCCTGGTTGTTTCACCCGCAGGCCCATGCCGATCGCCATGTCGGGGCTGAGCCGGAACCGCATATGCGCCGAGCCGCCGGGCACCAGCTCGCCAAAGGTTTCGCGTGGCGGGCGGCGGAATTCCACGTAGACCTCGGTCGCGGTAACCGGCAGGTTCTTTCCGGCCCGGATGTAGATCGGCACGCCTTCCCATCGCCAGCTTTCGATGAACAGCCGGACTGCGATGTAGGTTTCCACGGTCGAGCCGGGCCGCACGCCGTGGACGTCACGGTAGCCCAGATATTGCCCGCGCACGACATCGTCCGGTTGGATCGGGCGCACCGCTTTCAGCAAGTTAGCCCGCTGGTCGCGCATCGCGTCGAACTCCTCCCCGGTGGGCGGATCCATGGCAAGATGCGCCACAACCTGCAGCAGATGGTTCTGCAGCACGTCGCGATTGGCACCGGTCGCGTCATAGAAGGCCGCGCGATCGCGCACGCCGAAATCCTCGGCCATGGTGATCTGGATGCTGCTTACATGGTTGCGGTTCCAGATCGGCTCGAACATCGGATTGGCGAACCGCGTGTAGATCAGGTTCTGCACTGGTTCCTTGCCCAGGAAGTGGTCGATGCGAAAGATGTTCTTTTCCGGGAAGTGCTTCCGCAGCATGGTGTTGAGCGTCTCGGCGGATGCGCGGTCATGACCGAACGGCTTCTCGATCACCAGTCGCGCGTCCCGTGCGGCTCCGGCCTTCGCCAGGCCTGCCGCCACGGTACCGAACAGGCTCGGCGGCACCGCCAGGTAGTGCAGCGGCCGCTTCGCCTCACCAAGTTCCTCGTGCAGCTTGGCGAAGGTCGAAGGATCCGCGTAGTCGCCATCGACGTAGCGTAGCAGGGACAGCAACTTGTCCTGCGCCGGCTTATCGACCGCGCCGTGATGCGCCAGGCTGTCCTTCGCCCGGGCCTTCAGCTTGCCCAGGTCCCAGTCGGACTTGGCGACCCCGATGATCGGTATGCCCAGGCCTCGTCGCGTACCAGGCCCAGCAGCGACGGAAAGATCTGTTCATAGGCCAAGTCCCCGCTCGCCCCGAAGAAGACGAGCGCGTCGGACGGCGGGATCGCGGATGGCGCTGCCATCAGCCACCCTCCTTCGGTTTCTCGACGTGTCCGCCAAACTCGAAGCGCATCGCGGAGAGCAGACGGTCGGCATAATCCGCCTCGCCACGCGAACTGAAGCGGGCGAACAATGCCGCCGAGATAACCGGCGCCGGCACGCTTTCGTCGAGTGCGGCCTGCAACGTCCACCGACCCTCGCCGGAATCCGAAACGCGACCAGCGAAGTTGCCGAGATCCGGGCTCCTGCGCAGCGCACTGGCGGCAAGGTCGAGCAACCAGGATGCCACCACGCTGCCGCGTCGCCACACTTCCGCGACCCGGCCGATATCGATGTCGTATTTGTAGCGCTCCGGGTGGCGCAGTGGCGTCGTCTCGGCGTCCGCCGCTTCGGTCTTCAATCCGACATTGGCGTGCTTGATGATGTTCAGCCCTTCGGCATAGGCGGCCATCAGCCCGTACTCGATGCCGTTATGCACCATCTTCACGAAGTACCCGGCGCCGTTCGGCGCGCAGTGCAGATACCCCTGTTCCGCCGTGCCGGGAGCGCCGGTCGCCCCCGGCGTGCGGGGCGCCGCATCGACCCCGGGAGCCAGCGATCGGAAGATCGGGTCGAGCCGCGTCACCACTTCGGGCTCCCCGCCGATCATGTGGCAATACCCACGCTCTAGCCCCCACACACCGCCACTGACGCCAACATCGACATAGTGCAGGCCCTTCTCATGCAGTTCCTCTGCGCGGCGGATATCGTCGTGATAATACGAATTGCCGCCATCGACGACGATGTCGCCCTCTTCCAGCAACGGCACCAGCGACTTCAGCACCGGATCCACGACGGCGGCCGGCACCATGAGCCATACCAGCCGCGGCTTGCTCAGTTGCTTCACGAAGTCGGGCAGGCTGGCGGTGCCTTTGGCGCCTTTGGCGACCAGCGCATCCACGGCTTCATGGTGGCTGTCATAGACCAGACATTCATGGCCGGCCTTGGTGAGCCGGATCACCATGCTGCCGCCCATGCGTCCCAGACCAATCATTCCCAGCTGCGTCGTCGTGCTCCTTTGATCCATGGATATGACGGCCGGGGTGTGGCGCGGACATCGCTCAGTTCCGTGCCATCTGCTCCAGCCCGTAGATGGCCGCGCCGAGCAAAGCGGCGTTCACCGTGATGACGTGAACGGGCACCGCGCTCAGCAGGTTGGCAAGGCGCCCCTTGGCGGTGAAAGCCCGCATGAAGGCGCCGTCCTGCAGCTGCGGCAGCACCCGTGGCGGCATGCCGCCGGCCAGATAGACGCCGCCAGTCGCCAGCACTTTCAGCGCCAGATTGCCGGCCTCGGCGCCCCAGACGTCGATCACAATGCGCAGGGTCTCGGCCGCCAACGGGTTGTTGTCGGCGTCGTGCAAAGCAGCATCCACGATCGGCGGCGTGCGGTCGTGCGCAGCCCACAGGACAGCGGCGAACGCGGGCCTTTCCGACGAAGGGTCGCGCGAGCGCACATAGTCATAAACGTTCGGCAGGCCGGACCCGGCACAGACCCGCTCATAGGCGGCATGACGGAAGCGGTCGGTCAGATACGCCCACAGCCCGGCCTGCACCTGGTTGGTCGGCGCGAAATCCGCGTGCCCGCCTTCCGATGCGCAGGCGATGTAGTCCTGTCCACTCCAGATCAGGAACGCCTCACCGAGGCCGGTGCCCGGCGCCAGCACCGCGATCGGCGCATGCTCCGTGGCACGGCCGGCATTGATCGCCACGGTTTCCTCGGGCTGCAGATGCGGCACCGCATGCGCGATGGCGCGCAGGTCGTTCAGCAGGCTGACGCGCTGCAGCTCAAGGCCACGGCGGAGCGCTGCTTCCTCAAGGTCCCACGGCAGGTTTGTCAAATGCGCACGGCCGTCGATCACTGGACCGGCAACATCGAAACAGGCCGAGGTGACATGGCCGCCGGTCTTGGTCAGGAACGCTTCGACGATCGGCTGCAACCCTTTGTAGTCGCCGCTGCGAAATTCCTGCTCTGCAACGAACTTGCGCGGACCGGCATCCGGTGACACGAGCGCCAGTCGTGTCGTGGTGCCGCCAATATCGCCCGCGATCAGCATCAGCGTTCCACCTTCCAGAGTTGCAGCATCTGTTCCAGCGACTGTTCCTTCGTCCCGGCACACGATAATAGATCCAGAACCTGGCGACACCAGAGAACAGCGCGAACAGCCAGAAGGCTAATGACTTGCCCATCGCCCCGATCAGCGGCAGGAAGGATTGGCTGATCACGAAGGTTGCCCGTCAGTTTACCGCTGTAGCGACGGCGACCGCTTGGCCGGGGATGTGCCTCGGGAAGATCGTGTGGATCACGTTCCACACGACCGGCCCCATCGAGAATGCGAAGCAGATGACGAAGCAATCGCCGGTTTTGGACGTTCTGACAGGACTTTCATCGCTAATGTCCGCTTGTTGGTGTCATACCCAGCGCGACCGTTGACGCTGATCGGGCGTTGCCTCCTATAGCGACCGCGCAAACGAAAGCGGGAGGGACGGAAACTACTCAAATCGGGGCGCGCAAGGCTGCTCTTGGCCGATGAACCTGTTTCGTTCGGCCGGTCGCTGCCATAATAGCCGCAAGCGTGACAGAGAGGCATAGCGCCATTCTTGCCGGCGTCTTGGATAAAGCGGCCAGGATACGTCGTGGCCGGCATTAGAGCATTTTCCGATCAAGCGGACCCGGCAGCGTGCCTTCGTCCGAGCGATGGCGCCGAGGGGTGACTCTACCGGATCGGAATATGCTCTAATAGTGCGCGGTGATCGATCCATCAACGCCGGCTTCTACCGGCTTGGACCGAGCCGATCGGGCTCGGTATTTTTGCCCTCGGGAGAATGCGAGATGCTGTTCATCGCCGAGGCAATCTTTTCCGCCACCGCGGCGGCGGCGGCCTTTACCGGGTTGCTGGCCAAGTGCGCATATCGTGCCGTGGTAGCAGGCTGGGTGTGTCCCAGGATTTTGCCTATGATCGGCAATCCGAGTCCACTGGATGCCGCGATGCTCGCGAATGCGTGCCGCAGGTCATGCAGGCGGACGTCGTCCAGCCCGGCGCTGGTGCGGATCGCCCGCCAAGGCTTTTCGAGATTGACCAGCGGCGCGCCAGCCCTATGTCCCACGATGACGTGCGGGTTGCCCTCTACTCTTGGCAGAGCCGCGAGCACAGCGAGAGCGGGAGGGGGAAGGTGGAGCGTCTTGGCGCCGGATTTGCTGTCGGGCAGCTGGGTTTCACCACGATTTAGGTCGACCCAGTCCCATCTCAGACCGAGAATCTCGTCCAGGCGCGCGCCAGTAAAGATCAGCAGCTTGACGGCGCCCACCACGAAAGGCGAGCCGTCGTGCCTGGCAAGCGCCTCCCCCAAACGCGACAACTCTGACGCGGAGAGCATCCGCTCACGCTTGCGTTCGCCGAATTTTTCGATATGGCGGCAAGGATTGGATCCGTCTGGTCGCAGTCCCCAGCGTTCGGCCAGATTGAACATCTTGGAGAGGACGGCGAGGACGCGGTTCGCTTGATACGGTGAGTCTCGAAGCCCGTGGTGGAGTTTGGCGATTTCAGCGCGCGTGACGTCAGCGGCCCTGCGCGCGCCGAGCGCGGGCAGGATGACCTTGTCGACCAACCGGCGGTACTCCGCCGCAGTGGTGGGCTTTCGCTTCGCCTCGGCATGCTCGGAGAGAAACCGCTGGGCGAGATCTGCCATAGTCGGAGCCTCTCGCCATTCGGCCCGCGCGGCTGCCGGGTCGGTCCCATCCGCGATGGCGCCGAGCAGCCGTCGCGCCTCCCGACGCGCCGTTTCCGGCGTCCAGGGGGAGCCATGACGCCCGATCGTGAGTTTCCGCAGCGGGGCACCGCGTCGGTCGCCGGCTCGATACTGGAGCACATAGCTCCGGACGCCTCCGCGCTGGACGCGGACACCGAAGCCGCGGAGTTCGCTATCCCAAAGCACGCTCTCGGCGCCATCGGGCCCGGCCATCAAGGCTTCCACCGAGCGCTTTGTGACTTTGCCCCGCATCGACCTCGTTCCCGTTATCCTGGCAAGCCTTGGCTGCGCACGGCTAGGAATCACCTAGGAATCACCGAATGCAAGTCGGCGGCGGTTCGCGGATAGATGTTGCGCTATAACCGCTTGATCCAGCGTGCATTGGCGGGAGGGATAGAAGCGTAGCGAAGGCGAGATCGGAAATTCATAATCAGTAGGTCCTCGGTTCAAATCCGAGCGTCGGCACCACAAACTTCATACAAAATGCGGCTTGTATCCCCTTGAGAGCGGTATCCGCTGCCGCTTTCGGCACGGCCGGGTGGAGCGGGCGCCCGATCTCAAGCTGCGGTCAGTCCAGCGTCTCGCGATACAGGCTGACCGAAATCGCCCCCACCACGACGGCGAAGACCAGCATCGGCCACAGATCCGGCAGAATTTGCGGCAGCCCGTTGCCCTTCAGCAGCACGCCGCGGCATATCCGCAAAGCATGCGTCAGCGGCACCGCCTCGCCGATCGCCCGCGCCCAGTTCGGCATGCCCTGGAACGGGAACATGAAGCCGGACAGCATCATCGACGGCAGCAAGCCGATCTGCGCCAGCTGCTGGGCCTGCATCTGCGTCCGCGCCATGGTGGAGAAGGCAAACCCCATCGCCAGGTTGCAGGCGATGAACACACCCAGTGCCAGCAGCAGCAGCGGTATCGAACCACGCACCGGTACGTCGAACACGCCGACGGAGACCACCAGGATCAGCGCCGTCTGCACATAGGCCAGACCGACATAGGGGATGATCTTGCCAAGCATCACCTCCACCGGCTGCACCGGCATGGCGAGCAGGTTTTCCATCGTGCCCATCTCGCGTTCCCGCGTGATCGCCAGCGACGTCATGATCAGCGTGGAAATGGTCAGGATCAGCCCGATCAGCCCGGGCACAATGTTCAGCGCGGTGATCTGCTCCGGGTTGTAGCGTGCGTGCAGCACGATCTGGAGTGGAGGCTGCGGCGGGGCAAGCTGGCGGTTCGCCGGCAGGTCGCGGTTCAACACCGTCGCGTTCAGTGCCGCCAGCGCCGCGGTGGCGTAGCCGATCGCCGTCGGGTCGGTGGCGTCCGCATCCATCAGCACCTGCGGCTGCTCGCCGCGTTCGATGCGGCGGGAGAATCCCGGCGGGATGTTCAGCACGAACATCACGTCGCCGCGCCGCAATGCCTGTTCCGCGGCGGCTTCGGTGGCGAACGGGCGGATATCGAAGTAGTCGGTATTCTCCAGTGCCGACACCAGCGTGCGCTCATAGATGGAGTGTTCCGCGGCAAGCAAGCCGGTCGGCAGGTGATGCGGATTGGCGTTGATCGCGTAGCCGAACAGGAACAGCTGGATCAGCGGCAGCGTTACGGTCAGCCCGATCGTCGCCCGGTCGCGCCGCATCTGCAGCCATTCCTTGCGCAGCATCGCCAACAGGCGGGCAAAGGAGAAGCCGTTCACCCGCCACCTTCCTGCGCCTGCAGAATGTGGATGAACACGTCATCCAGCCGCGGTTCCACTTCCTCCCAGTGCAGGCCGGCATCGGCCAGCGCCGCAATGGCGTTTTGCAGCGCCGCACGGTCCGTGCCGGCGATGCGCAGCGCGCTGCCGAACACCGCGGCGGTTTGCACGCCGCCTGCCTTGCGCAGCAGACGAGCCGCGCGTTCGATGCCGGCACCGGTTGCCTGGAACGTTATCAGATGCGCGTCACGCACCACCGCGTCGGCACTGCCCTGCACCACAAGGCGGCCACCCGCCAGATAAACCACGCGCTGGCAGCGTTCGGCTTCGTCCATGTAGTGGGTGGAGACCAGCACGGTCATGCCGTCGGCCGCCATGTCATGGATCATGTCCCAGAATTCCCGCCGCGCCTTGGCGTCCACGCCGGCCGTCGGCTCATCCAGCAGCAGCAGCCGCGGGTGGTGCAGCACGCAGGCGGCCAGCGCCAGCCGCTGCTTCCAGCCACCGGACAGTTCCTGCGCCAGTTGGCCGGCGCGATCGGCCAGGCCGATCCGCTCCAGCGCATCGGCAACGACGCCTCGGCGGTTGGGCAGCTGATACAGGCCGGCGACGAACTCCAGGTTCTCCGCCACCGTCAGATCGCCATACAAGGTGAAGCGCTGCGTCATGTAGCCGATCTGCAGCCGGATACGCGCCGCGTCGTACATCAGGTCCAGGCCGAGGCAGGTGCCTCGCCCGCTATCCGGCCGCAGCAATCCGCACAGCATGCGAATCGTCGTGGTCTTGCCACTGCCGTTGCCGCCGAGGAAACCGCAAATCTCCCCCTCCGGCACCTGCAATGTCAGCCCGTCGATCACGACGCGATCGCCGAAGCGCTTGTGCAGGTCGTGCACGTCGATCGCCAGCGGACTCATCGGGCGGCAGCTTGCGGCGGAAGCACGTCCACCGGCTGGCCAGGCTTGAGCATCCCGGCCTGGCCGGCAGCCGGACGCGCCTCCACCAGATAGACCAGCTTGGCGCGCGTGGAATCGCTGTAGATCACCGGCGGCGTGTATTCCGGCTGCGGCGCGATGAAACTGATGCGGACCGTGAGGTTGCGCGCACAGCCGTCGCAGCCGATGGCAAGTTGCTCGCCCAGATGCACGCCGGCCAGCGCCGTTTCCGGCACGAAGAAGCGTACCAGGATGTTCTGCGGCGGCAGCAGTGAAACGACTGGCGTGCCGGCGGCGATCGTCTCCCCGGGCTCCGCGAAGGCATCGGCGATCGTACCGCCCATCGGCGCCGCGACATGGCGCTGCTGCAGCGTCCAGTTCGCCTGCTCCAGTGCGGCGCGCGCCTGCTCCACCGCCGCTTGCTGGGCGGCGATCTCATATTGCCGCCCGGTCGGCGACTTCGCCTGTTCCAGCTTCGCCTGCGCCACCTTCACCTGCGCCACCGCACTGGTCAGCTCAGCGCGCTGCTGATCCACAGCTTGCCGGCTGACAGCGCCGCTGCGCAGCAGCTGCTCGTTGCGCGTCAGGTCCCTGGCGATGCGGTCGCGGGTGGCAATCTGGCCGTTCAGGTCGGCCTCGGCCTGGGCGATCTCGGTCTGCCGGCTGGCGGTCGTCAGGTTGTCGAGCTGCGCCTGCGCCTGGGTGAGCCGAGCCTGCGCGGCATCCCGGGCGGCGCGGTCGTCGGTGTCGTCCTGCGCGAACAGCGGATCACCGGCGGCGACAAGCCGGCCACGCGATGCCGACAGCGACACCAACCGGCCCGTCAGCGTTGGCGAGACGCGCACGTAATCGGCATCGACATAGCCCTGCCAGCCAACGTCGGCGGGCGCCAGGTTCCGCCACCACAATCCGGCCGCGACGCCGCCTGCCACGATCAGCACGGCGGCGATGACGACCGGGCGCTTCATGGCGCCAGCCCGCGCAGCAGAACATCCAGATGCGCCGCCGCAACAGCGCGCGGATCGAAGCCCAGGTCGGTATGCGGGGCGAGCGAGTGCTTCCACAGCAGCAGCAGAAGGAATGGCGAGACGAAAAGTGGCACCGCCGTGTGCACGTCCATGCGGCGGAATTCGCCCTGCTGCATCCCCCGCTCAAGAATGCCTTCGATCAGCCTGACCGCTCGGCGCGCCACCGTATCGGCGTAGAATTTGGCGATCCCGGGGAAATTGCCCGATTCCGCCATGACCAGTTTCGGCACCGCGGTCAGATCGCTGTCCAGCAGCAGCAGGAACCGCTCCGCCAGCAGCCGCAGCAAGTCGCCGCATGAGCCGGCATGGGCGGCAAACTGCGCTTCGGCGGCTTCCAGATTCGGCAATACCGCCTGGCGCACAACGGCACGGAACAGCTCCTCCTTGTTGGGGAAGTACAGATAGATCGTGCCTTTGCTGATGCCGGCCGCGGCGGCGACGTCCTCCAGCCTGGTGGCGGCGAAGCCGCGTTTGGCGAAGGATGCCAGGGCGGCCTGCACGATTTCGCCCGGCCGCGCGTCCTTGCGGCGGGTTCGGCGAGGCCGGGCGGCATTGCTGGCGGACGGCATGCCAGGTTAATTACTGACTGGTCAGTCATTTTCCAAGCGGCGCCGGAGCAGCGGCTTGCGGCCCC
>Ga0187809_10001491_pt1 | contig 10810 bp, 12 predicted proteins | sample NC_wetland_sal_i_8_FD_132415 | JGI IMG/M metagenome (GOLD analysis project Ga0187809, IMG submission 132415) | Wetland sediment microbial communities from Neuse River Estuary, North Carolina, USA - ASW_4 | ecosystem: Environmental > Aquatic > Freshwater > Wetlands > Sediment | place: USA: North... | reverse complement strand
TAGTCGCTGATCTTGAAGACCCACTGGTAGAGATCGCGCTGCTCGACCAGCGCGCCCGAGCGCCAGCCGCGGCCGTCGATCACCTGCTCGTTGGCGAGCACGGTCTGGTCGACCGGGTCCCAGTTCACCTTGCGATATTCGCGCGCCACCAGCCCCGCCTTCATGAAGTCGAGGAACATCTTCTGCTGGTGCCGGTAGTAGCTCGGGTCGCAGGTCGCGACCTCGCGCGCCCAGTCGAGCGACAGGCCCATCGACTGCAGCTGCTTCTTCATCGCCGCGATGTTGGAGTAGGTCCACGCCTTCGGGTGCACCTTCTGCGCCATGGCGGCGTTCTCGGCCGGCATGCCGAACGCGTCCCAGCCCATCGGGTGCAGCACGGCGTTGCCCATGGCGCGCTTGAAGCGCGCGACCACGTCGCCCATCGTGTAATTGCGCACGTGGCCCATGTGGATGCGCCCCGACGGGTAGGGGAACATCTCCAGCACGTAGTATTTCGGGCGGGGGTCGTCGTTCTTCGTGGCGAAGATGCCGGCCTGGTCCCAGGCCTGCTGCCAGCGGGCCTCGGCCTCGCGGGCGTTGTAACGGTCGGCGCGCTCGATTTTGGGCGATTCGGCAGTCATTTCCGGCTCTTTGAGAGGCGCCGGGTGGTCGCATGAATCAGCCCGCGGGGTCAACGGGCGGGGGCGGGCTCAGGCGGCGAGGACGGCCTTCTTGACCGATTGCGGCAGGGCGATCGTGCGGAAGAACGCCTTGGGGTACAGGTAGTCCTCTCCGGACTCATCGACGATGCGCACGAGGCCGTGCTTTTCGGCCGGCCGGTCCGGCAGCAGCACGTAAATCTTCCGCTTCTCCAACGAGGCCATGTAGCCTTCGTTGTCGATGCAAACGGCCAGCTGTGTCGGTCCGTTCTTCGCCATGTTTACAGCAACTGCTTGATCTTGAACTCTTTGCGACCGATTCCGGACGCCTCATACCAATGTAGTTCGGCCAGAACCACTTGGCCATCCTCAAGCCGGATACGAGCCACGCCCTTGCGTTTGCGCCAGCGACCGCGGCCATAGAGCTTCCTGAGCCGCTCAACTTCGCGAATGCCGGACCCTGTTGCGAAGGTCACGACCTCCGAAATCGGGTCCAGTATCTCGAACCGCATCCTGCGATGCTCTCAGGGAAGCTCCTGGCCGTCAATGTGGCGCTCCGCGGCGCCGCCGGTCCGCTCAGCCGCCGTTGAGTGCCTTGGCCACGGCCCCGAGCAGGACCTTGCCGTCGTACGGCTTCTCGATCACCGGGGCGGCCGGGTAGGCGCGGGTGTGCTCGGCGTCGCCGCTCATGCCGGTCAGGAAGATGAACGGCGTGCCGGTCTTGAGCAGCGCGGCCGCCACCGGCAGGCTGTTACCGCCGGAGCGACCGAGCCGCAGGTCGAGCACGGCCAGGTCGAAGCGGCCGTCGCGCACACGCGTCAGGGCCGTCTCGACATTGGCGGCGCAGACGACCTCCGCCGCGCCGGCGTGCTCGAGCGTCTGTTGGATATCGAGCGCGATGAGGAATTCGTCGTCGAGCACGAGGCATCGCTTGCCGATGAGCGGCTGAGCCAACACGTCCCTCCCTGTCCGGATGGAACATGGCTTCTCCCGCAAATCGCCCCGCGCGGCATTTAATTCCGACATAGAAGACGCGAATTTCTGCGTTGGATGCGGGGCCGGAACCTGCCAGATAATGCGCCCGGGGGCAGGGTGGGAGCGCGCGAAAACGTCATGAGTTCTGGATCATGAGCTTGGGGTCGGGATCCGGCCGGGGCAACGGCCACGCGATGTCCTGCGAGGCCTGTCCGCTGCGCAAGCGGGACAGCCTGCGTCCGTTCACGCCGGAAGAGCTGGCTTTCGTGCAGGAGTTCAAGAGCGACGAGCTCAAGGTCGAGCCCGGCGCCAGCTTCCTGCGCGAGGGCATGCGCAGCGATCATCTCTACACGGTGCTGTCGGGCTGGGCCTTCCGCTACAAGATGCTCGACGACGGCCGCCGGCAGATTCTCAATTACGCGCTGCCGGCCGACATGGTCGGGCTGCAGGGCGCGCTGATGCGCGAGATGGAGCATTCGGTCGAGGCGCTGACGCCGCTGACCCTGTGCGTGTTCCCGCGGCAGAAGATGTGGGATTTGTACTCGCGCGTGCCGACGCTCGCCTTCGACATCACCTGGCTGGCGGCGCGCGAGGAGCAACTGGTCGACGAGCACCTCGTCAGCGTCGGCCGCCGCACCGCGCTCGAGCGCACCGCCTATCTGCTGCTGCATCTCTACGTCCGCGCCGAGGAGGCCGGGCTGACGCGCGACAACAGCATCCAGTTTCCGTTCACGCAGCAGCACCTCGCCGACACGCTCGGCATGTCGCTGGTGCACACCAACAAGACGCTCAAGCGCCTGCTGGCGTCGAACGCGGTGCGCTGGAAGGACCGCGTCTTCCAGGTGATCGATCGCGCCGCGCTGGTCGAGATCGCCGGCGAGGACGTGAGGCCGCACCGGCCACGGCCGTTCATCTGACCATGAACGACAGCAGCACCAGCGGTCTGGAGACCGTCCGCGCCGAGATCGCGCGCGCCTGCAAGGATGCGGGCCGCGATCCGGCGTCGGTGACGCTGGTCGCGGTGTCGAAGACGTTTCCCGCGTATGCGATCGAACCCGTCATCGCTGCCGGTCAGCGTGTGTTCGGAGAAAACCGCGTGCAGGAGGCGAAGGCGAAATGGCCGGCGCTGATGGAGCAGCACGCCGGCATCGAACTGCATCTCATCGGCCCGTTGCAGTCGAACAAGGCGAAGGAGGCGGTGGCGCTGTTCGACGCCATCCACTCCGTCGACCGCGAGAGCCTGTGCGAGGCACTGGCGAAGGAGATCGAGAAGCAGGGCAAGGCGCCGACCCTGTTCGTGCAGGTCAACACCGGCGCCGAGCCGCAGAAGGCGGGCGTGCTGCCGGAGGAGACCGATGCGTTCCTGAAAGCATGCCGCGACAGCTACGGCCTCACCGTTTCGGGGCTGATGTGCATCCCGCCGGTCGACGAAGCGCCGGCGCCGCATTTCGCCTTGCTCGCCAAGATCGCCCGGCGCAACGGGCTGGAATTGCTGTCGATGGGCATGAGCGCGGACTTCGCCTCGGCCATCGCCATGGGCGCGACGCACGTGCGCGTCGGCAGTGCCATCTTCGGAGGACGGACATGAGCGAACTCGAACGCTGGCAAGACCGCTACGCCGGCGAGGACTACCGTTTCGGCACCGAGCCGAACGCCTTTCTCAAAAGCCAGGCGCATCGCCTGCGCAAGGGCCAGACGGCGCTGTCGATCGCCGACGGCGAAGGGCGCAACGGCGTCTTCCTCGCGACGCAGGGGCTCGACGTGCTGTCGGTCGACTTCTCGCCGAACGGCCAGGCGAAGACGCGCAAGCTCGCCGCGGCGCGCGGCGTGCCGATCCGTACCGAACTCGCCGACGTGATCAAGTGGAGCTACCCGCCGGAGGCCTTCGATGTCGTGGTCGCGATCTTCTTCCAATTCGCGACGCCGGCGGAGCGGGCGACCATTTTCGCCGGCATCAAGCGCACATTGAAGCCGGGCGGATTGCTGCTGCTCGAGGGCTATACGCCGAAGCAGCTCGAGTACAAGACCGGCGGTCCGTCGGTGCTCGAGAACCTGTACACGCGCGAGCTGCTGCAGCAGGCGTTCGGCGATTTCGGATCGCTGGAGATCCGCGAGTACGACGCCGAAATCCACGAAGGCGCCGGCCACGGCGGCATGTCGGCGCTGATCGATGTGGTGGGCGTGAAGTAATGCCCGGATTCTCCCGGCCCTCATGGTGAGGAGCCGCGCGCAGCGCGGCGTCTCGAACAGCGCAAGTCGGCTATAGCCGACTTGCGCACGAATATGCCGATCTCGGGTATACCCGAGATCGGATGGCCGCCGCATCCTTCGAGACGCGGGCCTGCGGCCGCTCCTCAGGATGAGGCGGGATTGGCTCTGCGGCTTATGGGTCCCCGCTTTCGCGGGTACGACAAAACTTATCGATTAAACCGCGGCATGTTCGGCGGATTGCTGCCGAGCGCGGAGTCGAGCGGCTTGCGCAACAGACCCGAGCGCAGTCCGCCGGGCTGGCCAACGGCGGCTGGCGGCGGTTGCGGCGCGTAGGCCGGCTGTTGCGTGCCCTGCGGCATCTGCGGCTGCAGGCTCGGCGCGTCCAGCGGCGAGCCGGACTCGTCCTCCACGTCGCCCATGCGGTGACTCATGCTGGCGCTGCGCCAGCGTTCGATCACCGACGACAACAGGTCCTTGTTCATGCCGGCGCCCGCTTCCGAGCGGGTGTTGCCCGACGCCTCGCTGTTCGGCCGCATCTCGGGCGCCAGCTCGGCGAAGCGCATGCGCGTCGGCAGCGCCACGCCTGCGCCGAAGCAGAACACTTCGCGCGTGCCGAGCGACGGGATGAAGGAGAGCAGGTTGGCGGCGGCATCCGACACCGCCGAGCGGATCAGATCCTGGTCTCGGTCGTTGGACAGCCGCATCGTGAACAGGGTCGAGCACTGCGAAATGATGGTCGGGTCGATCTCGGCCGGCCGTTGCGTGACGAGGCCGAGGAACACGCCGTATTTACGGCCTTCCTTAGCGATGCGCGACAGCGCGCGTCGCGTCGGGCCGAAGCCGATCCTCTTGTCGGCCGGCGCGTAACGGTGCGCCTCCTCGCAGACGAACAGCAGCGGCGCCACGCCGTCCGACCACAGGCCGAAGTCGAAGGCCATGCGGCAGAGCACCGACACGACCGAGTCGATCACCTCGGCCGGGAAGCCGGCGAGCTGCATGATCGTCATCGGCTTGCCGTCCGGCGGCAGCCGGAACAAGGTGCCGATGATTTCCGACATCGTGTCGCCGCCGATGTTCGCGTTCTCGAACATGAAGGCGTAGCGCGGATGATTGCGGAAGGTCTGAATGCGGCCGATCAGCTTGTGGTAAACGACGGCGCGCGAGCGGTTCTCGAGCTTGCCCATGCGCTCGTCGAGCAGCGCGATGAGGTCCTCGATGCGATACGGCACCGGCGTGTCGGCGGTGAAGCCGGCATCCTTCGGGTCGCGTCGCTTGGCCAGGCTGCGATCGTTCGGATTGTTGCGGTACTGAAGGTAAGCGCCCTTCGCGAGCGGGATGACCTCGGAGAGGATCTCGACTTCTTCCTCGATGCCGGGCCGGCCGCCGAAGAAGGCATCGACGATTTCTTCGAAATTGAACAGCCAGAACGGCAGACGCAGGTTGCGCGGGTTGAGCACCTGCGCGCGGTCGCCGAAGCAGCGGCCGTATTCGTTGTGCGGATCGACGAGGAAGATGCGCAGGTTGGGGCGCGTCTCGAGAATCTTCTGCAGGATGATGGCGACGCCGCTCGACTTGCCGACGCCGGTGGCGCCGAGGATGGCGAAGTGGCGGCTGACCAGATGGTCGATGTCCATGTGGACGGCGATGTTCTGGTTCTGCTGCAGCGTGCCGATCTGGGCGCGATCGCTGGTCGGGCCGCCATAGACGACGCGCAGCTCGCGCTCGCCCAGCATGGCGACGCTGTCGCCGATGGTCGGATAATCCGTGACGCCGCGGGAGAAGCGGCCGGCGATGACTTCACCGATGAGGTCCAGCCTCGCGATCTTGCGCATGTCGGTGCGCGCGACACCGGCGACGGGCTGTTCGCCGACTTCGGTGATGAGGCCGACGATCAGCGCCCTGGCACTGGAGATGCCCATGAACTTGCCGACGGTCGGACTGTCTATCCCCGGCGTGCGGCCGGTGAGTTCGACCGTCACCGTCGCGCCGGTCACGGCGACGACACGGCCGGTCGCCTCCGGCGCGGATCGCGGCGGAATTGGAGTTCCGGTGGCTACTGGAGCATCCATGGGTGGTCCAAATTTACGTCCCGTCTATGGGAGGCTACCCGCGCGAGGTTGCCGCACCCTTTATGAGGCGCCGATCATTTGACAGAGCCGGGCCTATGCTTTCCGGCGGCTTAATTGACCAATGATCTGAACTTTAGACGCCCGCGGGCGTGCTAGCCGACCCGGATGCGCGTGCGCGGCCCGAGCCTGGCCAGCAGCCGGCGCAGCGCCATCGTATCCAGTGCGATGCAGCCGGCGGTCGGCGCAAAGCCGGGGCGGGCGACGTGGATGAACACGGCGCTGCCGCGGCCGGCCACGCGCGGGCGGGTGTTGTGGTCGATCTCGATAATGAAGTCGTAGAGACCGTCGGCGCGGGTCAGCCGGTCCGCTGAACGACCCGCCGGCACCCGGACCGGCTGGTTGTAGCGGCGATCGCCCGGATCCTCGCACCAACCGTCGTCGGGCCGTATGGCGCGCACCGGCAACCCGGTCAGTGGCCGAGCGTGCCGGTCGGCGCGCCACCACAAGCGCTTCGGCCGGAAACGACCGACCGGAGTACCACCGTCGCCCTCTCTCTTGTTGGCCTTCATGCCGCCGCGGCCGAGCGCCACCGGCAGGGCCAATGGCCCAGCCGTCAGCCAGCCGCGCCGGGGATCGCCCGGCTTCCGGCGGACCCTGACGTAGGAGAGGGTGTGCCGTCGCATCGCCTGCCTCCACGCCCGAATCAGTCACATCGGGCCCCGCTCAATACCAGTTCGCGCTTGCTCTTCGAGGGGCGAATGCTCTACTGCCGGTTTGATCCGCTTGAAATGGGGCGCCGCGCCCCGTCTGGGGGCCGTCCGGTCATGGCCAATAAACGCACGATCCTGATCGTCGACGACGACGCCGAGCTGCGCGAGGCGCTGGTCGAGCAGCTGGCGCTGCACGAGGAGTTCGAGGCGACCTCGGCCGACAGTGGCACCAAGGGCGTGCAGGCGGCGCGCAACGGTCAGGTCGATCTGGTGATCATGGACGTCGGCCTGCCCGACGTCGACGGCCGCGAAGCGGTGCGGATCCTGCGCAAGAACGGCTTCAAGGCGCCGATCATCATGCTCACCGGCCACGACACAGATTCCGACACCATCCTCGGGCTCGAGAGCGGCGCCAACGACTACGTCACCAAGCCGTTCCGCTTCGCCGTGCTGCTGGCGCGCATCCGCGCGCAGTTGCGTCAGCACGAGGCGAGCGAGGACGCGGTCTTCACCATCGGGCCGTACACGTTCCGGCCGTCGTCCAAGATTCTGCTCAATCCGAAGGGCGGCAAGGTGCGCCTCACGGAAAAGGAGACGGCGATCCTGCGCTATCTCTATCGCGCCGGGCAGAAGCCGGTGTCGCGCGAGACACTGCTGCAGGAAGTGTGGGGCTACAATTCCGGCGTCACCACGCATACGCTCGAGACGCACATCTACCGCCTGCGCCAGAAGGTGGAGAAGGACGCCGCGCTGCCGCAGATCCTGGTCACCGAGGCCGGCGGCTACAAGCTGGTGCCGTGAGATATTTTCCTGTCATTCCGGGGCGGCCCGAAGGGCCGAACCCGGAATCCAGAGTAAAATACGTGGGCTTCGATGTGGCTCTGGATTCCGGGTTCACGCGCTGCGCGCGTGTCCCGGAATGACAGCGGGGAGATGATGGGCCTCGAAGACGACATCGCATTCTTCGAGCAGGTGCCGACGCTGGCGGCGCTCGGGCCGCAGGCGCTGCGCGTGCTGGCGATCGGCGCCGAGACGCGCACGCTGCCGAGCGGCGCCGTGCTCTATTACGCGGGCGAGGTCGCGGACGGCGCCTATGTCGTGCAGCGCGGCTCGCTGCTGCTCGAGCCGGGCACGTTCTCGGAAGGGCGTGAGTACACGGTCGGACCCGGCACGCTGGTCGGCGAGCTGGCGCTGGTCACCGATGTCGTCTCGCCGGCGACCGCAATTGCAAAAGAGCCGACGGTGGTCATCCGCCTGTCGCGCAATCTGTTCCGCAAGATGCTGGAGGGCTATCCCGCCGCCGCCGAGAAAATGCGCGACATCATGGCAGCGCGCCTGCAGGCCTGGACCAGGGACCTCGGTGCGGTGCGGCGGAAATTGGATAAGTGAGTGGGCCGTGCGCGGGCATTGAGCTCGTCATGGCCGGGCTTTTCCCGGCCATCCTCGCGTTACTTGCCAACGTGCCGCAAAGACGTGGATGCCCGGCACAAGGCCGGGCATGACGCCGAGAGTATGGTAGCGCAATCCCCGCGACGGTTGAATTACACTTCCACCCTTGCCGTCACCGGCACGTGGTCGGACGGGCGCTCGGCGCCGCGATAATCCTTCGCCACAGTGATCTTCGACACCTCGCCGGCGACCGCGTCGGACGTCCAGACGTGGTCGAGCCGCCGGCCGCGGTCGGAGGTGCGCCAGTTGTCCATCGCGCGATAGCTCCACCACGTGTAGAGCTTCTCCGGCTCCGGCGTCAGCACGCGCATCGTGTCGACCCACGCGCCGGCGCTGCGCGCGGCGTTGAGCTTCTCGCACTCGACCGGCGTATGCGAGACGACCTTCAGCATCTGCTTGTGGCTCCAGACGTCGTGCTCCAGCGGCGCGACGTTGAGGTCGCCGACGAGGATGGCGCGTTGTCCCTGCGCCGGACGCAGGCCCATATGCGCGCGCATCTCGTCGAGGAACGACAGCTTGTGCTCGAACTTCGGATTGACCTCCGGGTCCGGCTCGTCGCCGCCGGCCGGCACGTAGAAGTTATGCAGCGTGATCGGATCCTTCAGCCCGGCCTGCTCGCCGAGCACCACCGAGATGTGCCGGCAGTCGGTCTTGCCGCAGAACTCCTGCTTGTCGACGGTCTCGAACGGCACGCGCGAGAGGATGGCGACGCCGTGATAGCCCTTCTGGCCGTTGAGCGCGGCGTGCTCGTAGCCGAGCCGCTTGAAGCGCTTGAGCGGGAAGGCGTCGTCCGGGCACTTGGTCTCCTGCAGGCAGATCACGTCGGGGCGCGCGGACTTGATGAACTTCGCCACCAGATTGATGCGCAGGCGAACCGAATTGATGTTCCAGGTGGTGATCTTGAGGGGCATCAGGGGAATTTAGGCGGTCGAATCGATCTTTTCCACGTCATGGCCGGGCTTGTCCCGGCCATCCACGTCTTTCTGCCGCCCCAAAAACGTGGGTGCCCGGGACAAGCCCGGGCATGACGGCGGAGAGGACGTGCCGTACGACTAGTCGTGGTACTTCGTGTAGTCGATCCGGAACATCGACGGGTTGAGCTTCTTGCCCGCGTCGAGGTTGTAGACGGCGACCGTGGTGTCGTAGCCCTGCGGGTCGGTGACGGTCCACTGCTTGAGCTGCATGTCCTTGGCGTCGAACATGATCATAAGCCGGCTGGTGCCGACCAGCGCGTTCTTCTCCTCGACGACCACCGTGACGAAGACGTCGTCGGCGTAGACCGCGACGAGGTTGGTGTCCTTCATCAGGTCGACGTTGTCGGCGAGCAGGAAACGCAGCGGCGTCTGCGACAGCGGATAGACGTCCTGAGTGCCGAGATTGCGGTCGCGCACGACCACCGACTGGCCGTCGGCGACGAGCTCGGTCGGGTTCGGGCTGTCATATTCGAAGCGCACGCGACCCGGCTTGGCGAGGTAGAACACGCCGGTCGAGCGGCTGCCGTCCGGGCCGATCTGCACGAACTTGCCGGTCAGCGTCTGCACGGAGGAAAGGTAGGTGTCGACGCGCTGGATGAGCGTCTTCTGCTCGGGCGTCAGCGCGATCGTCGAACCGGGCCGGCCGAGCAGGGCGGCGAACGGATTGGGGATCGGGCTGGGTGCCGACTGCGGCTGCGCCGGCTGAGCGGGCGCAGCCTGGGCGGCGGTGGCCTGAGCGCGGGCGCGCAGCGCGGCCGGCGGCAGCGCCGGCACCGAGCCGGTGTACATGATGCGATGCGGACGCGGGCGCGGCAGCGGCACCGTTTCGGCGAGCGCCGGCGCGGCGGTCAGCCCCATCAAGGCCGCGACAGCCAGGGCCCGGCCAATTCGCGCATTATCCCAACCCGCCATTACGCTCTCCACCTCGCGCCCCGAGTTCAATCGGCCCGCCTATAGAGTCGGGCTGTGGCTATTTCGCGACCCGGCCGAATCATGCGCTGATTCGCACGGCGGCGCGACGAATTGCAGTGTCCTCGTCGTCACAGGCCGGCCCCGGGCGGCCGGCGCGCCTTTGCCTGCCATCGACACCTAGCGCTCGAAATCGCCCTCTTCCGGGATCAGAATCTCGCGCTTTCCGGCGTGGTTGGCCTGACCGACGATGCCCTCGTTCTCCATCCGCTCCATGAGCGTGGCGGCGCGGTTGTAGCCGATCTGCAGGCGGCGCTGGATGTAGGAAGTCGAGGCCTTGCGGTCGCGCTTCACGATGGCGACCGCCTGCGTGTAGAGGTCGCCGCCTTCGGCCATGCCCATGCCGGTCGAGTCGAACACGGCGCCGTCCTCGCCCTCCGGCTCGTCGTCGGCCGTGACCTCCTCGAGGTAGTCCGGCATGCCCTGCGCCTTGAGATGGCGCACGACCTTCTCGACCTCGTCGTCGGAGCAGAACGGTCCGTGGACGCGGCTGATGCGGCCGCCGCCGGCCATGTAGAGCATGTCGCCCTGGCCGAGCAGCTGTTCGGCGCCCTGCTCGCCGAGGATGGTGCGACTGTCGATCTTCGAGGTGACCTGGAAGGAGATGCGGGTCGGGAAGTTCGCCTTGATCGTACCGGTGATGACGTCGACCGACGGGCGCTGCGTGGCGAGGATGACGTGAATGCCGGCAGCGCGCGCCATCTGGGCCAGCCGCTGGATCGCGCCTTCGATGTCCTTGCCGGCGACCATCATCAGGTCGGCCATCTCGTCGACGATGACGACGATGAAGGGCAGCGGCTCGAGGTCGAGCTCCT
>Ga0187809_10001490_pt1 | contig 10814 bp, 13 predicted proteins | sample NC_wetland_sal_i_8_FD_132415 | JGI IMG/M metagenome (GOLD analysis project Ga0187809, IMG submission 132415) | Wetland sediment microbial communities from Neuse River Estuary, North Carolina, USA - ASW_4 | ecosystem: Environmental > Aquatic > Freshwater > Wetlands > Sediment | place: USA: North... | reverse complement strand
CGTAGGCCTGCGGCGGCCGCACGTTCGGATCGCCGACGTCGAACGCGGCCTGGAACAAGTAGTAGACGGGATAGAGAACGGCCGCGGCGGCAATGAGCGCCACCGCCGCGCCGACCAGCTTCTGGGCCGGCGCGCCGGAGCGCTTCGCAATCGTCGCGGCGATCGGCACTAGAGGCCGATCATCGCGTTCCATTCCTTGACGTAGGCCGGATGAGCCTTCTCGTACTCATCCATGCTCTTCGGGAAGATGAGCTTGTAGTCGGCGAGCTTCATGCCGCCTGGCATCGGCGCTGCGTCCTTCCGCAAGGACGGGTAATAGAGAAACTTGTTGGTCTGGTAGAGCGTCTGGCCCTTCGGTGACATCAGCCAGTCGAGGAATAGCCGGGCCGCCTCGGGATGCGCCGGCTTCGAGACGATGCCGGTTGCGAGCGGCGTCGCCGGCAAACCGTCCTCGGGCGCGACGAACACGACCGGCGCGCCGCGATCCTTGACGAGCTGGTAGCCGGCCCATTCGCCGAGGATCGTCGCCTGCTCCTCGCCCTTTGCAAGGCGCTCGAACAGCTGAGCGCGCGAGTCGAAGCCGTGCGGACGCAGCTTGCCGAACTCCTTCCAGTAGTCGTCGCCGTAGAGCTTCTTGAGTTCGAACCACTGCACGAACTGCATGCCGCTGGTCGACTGCTTGCAGCTGATGACATTCTTCCAGCGCGGCTTGAGGAGGTCCTTCCAGTTCTTCGGCACGTCGGCGCCCGTGACTTTTCGGAGTTGTAGACGATGCCGACGAAATCGATGCCGGAGAAGAAGAAGTACCCGGCCGGATTGCCGAGCGCGTTGGCGGGATAGGCCGCCCTCTCCGGCGACTCGTAATGCTCGTAGCCGCCCTTCTTCTGGAAATCGATCGCCGTACTCACCTCGGAGAACTGCACCACGTCGACCGCGTAGCGTCCCGCGCCACGTTCGGCGAGCAGCTTTGCGTAGAGCGCGCCGTTCTGCGCGCGCAGATAGGACGCCTTGATCTTCGGAAAGTCCTTGCTGAACGCCTCGACGATCGCCGCACCGGCGGGATCGCTGTCGTGCGTGTAGAACAGCATCTCGCCTTCAGCCTCGGCCTTCGCCATGTCGGCAGCGGTCTTGAAGCCGTTCACCTCGCTGGCCTTGCGCGCGTCGGCGGCGCCGGCCATGCGCGCCGTCGCCGGCACGACAGCGGCGGCGAGCGCACCTTTAAGAACCGTACGACGTGACAGACCGCGGAAACGCTTTGCCATCTCATCCTCCCTGCTGCGCGCGAGGTCTCGTATCGGTGGATCGGCCCGGCGCTTGTATGTCGGAGAGGATAGGATGGGCGTTCGCAGCGTGTCCAGCATGGAGCGACATCAATTTGCGCAGATCGCGCCGGCGCAAATGCGCTGCGGTCAATCCTTACCGGCACAAAGAATTTCAATTTTGTGCAAGTGACAGAGTCAGGGTGCCACGCGCCGCGCATCGCCGCGAACGATTCCGCGGCGATCCGGCCGTCTCGCGCCGCCATATAGTCAGGCGGCGGATTCCTTCTTCACGCGCGTTACGATCTGCGTCGGTTCGATGAAGGACATCAACGCCCGCAGGTCACCCGCGCAGTGGAAGCGGTCCATCAGATATTTGTCGCCGCTCGGCCGGCAGTTGACGATCACCGGCACCTTGCGGCTCGCATCGTCGAGACATCGAGAATGACCGCTTGTCCCGTCGCGGGTCGCCATGTCGATGAAATGAATAAGCGCAGTGGCCGAGCGGCCCATCGCCATGGCGGCACACCGCACATGCGAGTGACAGAGCGGCGGCTCGGTGCTGGCGGCGCGCATGCGAGCGTTCCCCATCCGGGCGTCCTGCTTTCTTGGCGGCAGGATCGCATTGCGTTAGAGCACTAATGCATTAGTGCGTCAACATGCGCTGTGTTACAAGCGGATTCCGGCAGATGGAGACGGCGAGCATGGACGACGTGACGGCGTCAGTCCGGACGAGAGGGCGAGGCGGCGCGGCGCACGTGTTCGGCGCGCTGCGGCAGGAGATCATTGCGCTCACGCTGACGCCGGGCACCGTCTTGTCGCGCGCGGAGTTGCAGGACCGGTTCGGGCTGTCGTCGACCCCGGTGCGCGACGCGCTCATGCGCCTTCAGGAAGAGGGGCTGGTCGACGTCTTTCCGCAACACGCGACCGTGGTCAGCCCGATCGACCTCGAACGCGCGCAGCAGGGCCAGTTTCTGCGCCGCTCGATCGAGCTTGAGATCGTGCGGACGCTGGCGCTGCATCAGGACCCGCTCGTGATCGACAAGCTCAACAGTCTGATCCGTCAGCAGACCGCGTTTTCGCGTCTCGGCGAGCACGCCGCCTTCACCGCCGCCGACCAGGCCTTTCACAAGACGATGTATGACTCCGCCAAGGTGCCAGAGCTGTGGGACCTGGTGGCGCGGCACAGCGGCCATATCGACCGGCTGCGCCGGCTCCACCTTCCCGTGCCGGGCAAGATGCGCGACGTGATGCGCGACCATCAGGCGATCGTCGACGCCGTCGCCGCCGGCAAGCCCGACGAGGCGCAGGCGGCGCTGCGCGATCATCTCTCCCGCTCGCTCGGCTTCGTCGAGACGCTGCGGCAGAGTCATCCCAGCTATTTCCGGCAATAACCAACGACCAAACCGAGAGGCCCTCCATGCAAGTGCTGGCCCATGACGCGCTGACCCGCATTCGCGGCGGCATCTCCCTCGGCTTCGGCGTGCAGCATCTGCGCGGCGCGGCAGCGCCCCTCCTCGCCAAGGCCGCCGGCTACGACTGGCTGTTCATCGACACCGAGCACGGCGCGCTGTCGACCGACGACGTGTCGCAGCTCTGCCTCTCGTCGCTCACCGCCGGCATCGCGCCGATCGTGCGCGTCTGCCGCGACGCGCTCGACGAAGGCACGCGCGCGCTCGACGCCGGCGCGCTCGGTCTCGTCATCCCGCACATCGACACGGTCGAGGACGCGCGCGAGATCGTCACCGCCTTCCGCTTCCCGCCGGCCGGACATCGCAGCACCGGAGGGCCCTGCGCGCAGTTCGGTTACAAGCCGCCCGGCCCCGGCGAGATGCAGCGCCTGCTCAACGAAACGCTGCTCCTGATCCCGATGATCGAGACGGCGAAGGCGATCGACAATGCCGAAGCCATTGCCGCGGTCGCCGGCATCGACGCGCTGCTGATCGGCAGCAACGATCTCTCGCTCGATATGGGGATCCCCGGCCAATACGGCGACGCGCGCATGCAGGACGCCTACAAGCGCGTCATCGAGGGCTGCCGCAAGCACGGCAAGATCGTCGGCATGGGCGGTATCTACGACAACAAATGGGCGCCGCATTACATCGGCATGGGCGCGCGCATGATTCTGTCCGGCAGCGACCATGGCCTGCTGTTCGAGGCCGCCACGACGCGGGCGAAGGCGCTTCGCGAGTCCGCCAAGGCCTGACGGGCCCGCCGGCGCTAGCGGCCCTTGTAAGAGCCGCCGGCGATCCAGGTTTCGATTGCGGCGCCGATGTCCTTGCCGGTCACGAGCCGGTCGCGCCATCGGGTGTCGGCCGGGCGGACGATCAGCATCCAGCCTTCGCCGAACGGATCGGACATCAATAATTCGGGCCGATCGACCAGCGCTTCGTTGTGCGCGACGACGGCGCCTTCGAACGCTGCGCAGGCGGCGCCGATCCACTTGCCGCCTTCAACCATGGCGAACCAGCGGTTGGTCTCGAACGCATGGCCGATGCGTTTGGGCGTGAACACCAGCACTTCGCCCATCAACGACACGGCCCAGGACGTGAAGCCCGCGCGCAACGTGCCGTCCGGCAGCGGCGCATACCAGACCTGATTGGCGATGTCGTAGAGCAGGTCTTCCGGAAAATCGTGTCCCTGCACGCGTGCCACGGCCGTTCCTCAGAACGTGAGGACGCGGCAATCGTCGTCCATGATCGTCTGGATCATAGCGGCCGCGCCCATCATGCCGTTGCATTCCGCGATCAGGTCGTCCTCGCTCCGGTCGAACAGTTCGAGATTGGCCGGACAGGCCCACAGCTTGACGCCGTGCTCGTGCGCCTCCTTGATCCAGTCATAGACCGTCTTCGGATTGCCGGGCTTCACGGCGATGCCTTCCGCGACGCCCTTGAACATCAGCTTGCCGGACGTCGCCGTGCACAGGAGATCGACCTGATAATCCATCGCTGCCGCGACGGCGGCGTAATAGAACGGCGCGGCGAGCTCTTCCGGGTTACGCGGATCGGTGTTGAGGAGGACGACGACGAGACGCCGCTTCTGTCCGCTCTCAGAAGTCGACACGCGGCGTCTCCGGCATGTAATTGTCGAACAGCACCCAGAACGGGCTGCCGCGCGTGCCGCTGTACCAGGTCTCGAACTCGCTGAGCGCCGCGACGACATCCGGCGGCGACGGCGTCTCCTCGGGCGTAAGGCTGGCGAACACGGTTCTCGCAACCTCCGCGAAATGCTCACGCACCTCGGTGCGCGCCTCGCTTGCGCTCGCCCAGCCGAGCCTTGATTCCAAAACGCCGCCGGCCGACGCGACCGCAGCATCTTCGCTCTCCGCGCTCGCCACCGCGTCGGCGATCGCGCGCATGAAATTCAGGCGGCGATGCGCATAGGCGCGCTCGTATTCGAGCGCTCTCGTGCGTGAAGCGATCTCGCGCCGGAAATCATCCTCCGCGCGCGCGGCGCCGTCGGCCGCCGCCTTCAGCGTGTCGAGAAAGGATGCGGTCATCCCGCTCTCCTGGAATTTGGCGGAAGAGAGAGGGAGTCGAACCCACCAAGGACCGGCTCGCGGCCCCTCCCGGATTTGAAGTCCGGACGCCCCACCGGGGACGATTCTCTTCCGTTGGACGATGTGGCCTCTTCGCCCGACCTCCGGAACAGGTCGAGGCGATGCCTGTTGATGCGGCGCAGGTCGCCGCGGCGCAAGGTGACGCCGTGGCGGTCGAAGAATTCAAGAATCTGGATCGCAACCTTGCGGCCATTGTCGACGCGGTCGCGGAACTGCGCGGCTGTGAACTGGCCGTCCGCCGCCTGCTCGGCGCAATCGACGATGATGCCGACCATTTCGGCAACGGTCGTGCGCAGAAAGAAATGGTCGTGCGCCACCTCGTCGGCCTTGCCCATGCGGCCGAGGAGCTTGAGCACGCGCCGCACGTCGCCCTCGCGCACATCGAGTGCACCTGCAAGGTCGCGCACGCGCGGCGGCCGAAAGCGCTCGTCGCCACCGATGAGCGGCGCGACGCGCCGCCACAGCGTTTCATCCGACGGCGCGAGGCGCACCTCGTGGCCAGACAGGCGCACCCACGCGCCGTCGAGCGCGACGGTCCCACCCTTCGCAAGCGATTGGAGAAACGCGATGAATCCCGGCGCCGGCAGGCGCGGCAGAAGCTGGAGGCGCAGCGGCTCGAGGCCGATGCCGGGCAGGTCCGGATGGTCGCGATGAAACGCTTCGAGAGACGCCAAAAGTCCGCGCTTAAGCGCGAGCCAGCTTGCCGACGACAGCGCCAATGTCGCAGCCGGCGCCAGCACGGTGAGCGCCTCGCAGCGCTCGATCAGCGACGCGACGTCGTCATCGGCGAGCGCGCGATCGCGGGCGAAGCTCGAGAGGTCGACATAGTAAGGCGGCCGCTCCATGAGCGCGGCGAGCGCAGCTTGCGGATCGGCCAGCGCGCAGGCGGCAAGCTGTGCGAGGCGGTCGGGCGTGCGCCGCTTGCGCGACGGCGCGCGCAGATCGAGAAAGGCGCCGCCGCCGATGGTCCGCTGCGCCGTCGTGTCGCGCAGCACGAAGCGGTCGCCGGCAGCCGCGGCGATCGGCTTCTCCAGGACGAGTTGCACCAGCGCCTCGCTGCCCGGCGCGACCGGCGCATCGCCGAGCAAAACGACGCGTGCGCCGACTTCGGCCGCGGCGTGATGCAGCCGCACCGGCATCCATTGCGTCACCGGCTTCGTCTCGGCCGGCAGCAGTCTGAGCGAGACGTCGATGCGGTCGGTCGGCGCATGCAGCGCCGGATCGACGATCATGGCGCCGCGGGCGATCGCATCCTTGGTGATGCCGTCGCCGGCGAGGTTGAGGGCGCAGCGGTCGCCCGCCTGCCCGCGCTCGGTCGCGCGATCCTGCGCGTGGATCGAACGTACGCGCGCTTCGAGGCCCGCCGGGCTGACCACGACGCGATCGCCGACCGAAACCGCGCCGGACAGCACTGTGCCGGTCACCACCGTGCCGGTGCCGGTCAAGGTGAAGCAGCGGTCGACGGCGAGGCGGAAGCGGCCGCGCGCGCTGCGCGCATGCATCGCCTGCGCCGCCGCGAACAGCCGCGCGCGCAGATCGTCGATGCCCTCGCCGGTCACCGTCGAGACCGGCACGATGTCGGCGCCCGAGAGGCCGGTCGCCTTCAGCGTCTGCCGGATTTCCTCGGTGACCTCCGCGCGCCGCTCTGCCGAGGCGAGATCGGCCTTGGTCAGCGCGACGAGGCCGCGTGAAATGCCGAGCAGGTCGACGATCGCCAGATGCTCGCGAGTCTGCGGCATGATGCCGTCGTCGGCCGCGACCACCAGCAGCACGAAATCGATGCCAGTCGCGCCGGCCAGCATGTTGTGCACGAACTTCTCGTGCCCCGGCACATCGACGAAGCCGAGCACCGAGCCGTCCGGCGCCGGCAAGTAGGCGAAGCCGAGATCGATGGAGATGCCGCGCGCCTTCTCTTCCTTGAGGCGATCGGTGTCGACGCCCGTAAGCGCGCGCGTCAGCGATGTCTTGCCGTGATCGATGTGTCCGGCGGTGCCCACGATCATGGCGCAGGCTCCAGCGGCGCGGCGACGCGGCGCTCGGCCTCGACGCGGTCGGCGGGCGTCAGCGTTGCGCGCACCGCCTCGAAGAAGCGCCCGGCGAGCAGGCTGCCGCCGGCGCGCGCGCGCAGAAGCCAGACCATCGCCGCGACATTGTCGCGCGGAACCCCGGCGCCGAGATGCAAGGCGGCCCCGAGCATGGCCTGGCCGTCGGCGTCGCCGCGGCTGGCGCTGCGCTGCCACCACGTTGCCGCGGCCGCAACATCGCGCGACGCGCCGAGCGCATTGTGGAAGATCATGCCGAGGCGCGTCATCGCGGACGCCACGCCCTGCGCCGCGGCCATCACGGCATAGCGCCGCGCCTCGACGGGGTCGGCGGCGACGCCCTCGCCCTCGAGCAGCATGAAGCTCAGCATGTCCTGCGCCGTCGCATCGCCCTGTTCGGCGGCGGCGCGGTAGAGCGCGGCGGCGCGGGCATTGTCCTGCGCGACGCCATCGCCCTTGAAATAGAGCGAGGCGAGATTGCGCTGCCCGATGGCGTCGCCGCCTTCCGCCGCGACGTTCAGCCAGCGCTCGGCGAGCGCAACGTCGCGCGCGACGCCCATCCCTTCCGAGAAGCAGGCGCCGATATTGTTGGCGGCGCGGGCGACGCCGGCATGCGCCAGCGGCGTCCAGATTTCGAGCGCTGCGGCATAGTCGCCGCGATTGGCGGCGTCGTAGGCCGCCGCCATGCGGTCGGCGACCGAGGGCTCGGCCTTTTTCGTCAATGCACCGAACAGGCCCATCATGCGGCCTCCGGCGCTTGCAGCGTGGCGAGATTGGCGAGGAAACCGTCGACGTCTTCCAAACAGCGCAGGTCGAGCAGCAGCGCGTCCTTTTCGATGCGGCCGACGACCGGCACCGGCAGCCTGCGCAGTGCGTTCGACAGCGCCGTGAGCATCCGCCCGCCGCCGCGGCCGGCCGGCGCGATGGCCACCGCAAGGCTCGGCAGCGTCTCGACCGGCAGCGCGCCGGAACCGACCTGGCTGGTGCACGGCGCGGTCGTCACCGCGAAGCCCACGCCGAGCTTGCCCTGCAAGACCGGCACGACGCGCGCGGCGACCGCCTGCATCTCCTTCACAGGACGCGCCAGCAACCGATAGGTCGGCAGCGTCTGCGTCAAGCTATCGGGATCGCGGTAGAGGCGCAGGGTCGCCTCGACCATGGCCAGCCTGATCTTGTCGACGCGCAGCGCGCGCTTCATCGGATTCTTGTTCAGCTTTTCGATCAGCGCCTTGCGGCCGACGATAAAGCCCGTCTGCGGTCCTCCGAGCAGCTTGTCACCCGAGAAGGTCACGAGATCGGCGCCCTCGGCGACCGCCTCGGCGACGGTCGGCTCGTGCTTGAGGCCGAAGCGCGTCAGGTCGACCAGGGTGCCGGACCCGAGATCGTTGACCAGCGGCACTTTGTGCTCGTGCGCCAGCGCTGCGAGCTCGCGCGCCGAGACCTCCTTGGTGAAGCCCTCGATGCGGTAGTTCGACGTGTGCACCTTGAGGATCAGGCCGGTCTTCTCCGACAGCGCGCCGGCATAGTCCTTCTTGTGCGTGCGGTTGGTGGTGCCGATCTCGTGGAGCTTCGCGCCGGCGCGGCTCATGATCTCCGGCATGCGGAAGGCGCCGCCGATCTCGATCAGCTCGCCGCGCGAGACGATCGCGTCGCGGCCCTTGGCGAACGTGTTGAGCACGAGCAGCACGGCGGCAGCATTGTTGTTGACGATGGTCGCGTCTTCCGCGCCGGTCAACTCGCACAGGAGATCGCGCACCAGTTCGTCGCGCTCGCCACGGCGGCCGCCGCCGAGATCGAATTCGAGCGCGACGGCATTGCGCATGGCGATATTCGCCGCTTCGATCGCCGCTTCGGCAATGAGAGCGCGGCCGAGATTGGTGTGCAGCACGGTGCCGGTAAGGTTGAACACCGGTTTCAGGTTCGGCTGCGCCTCGGCCGCCATGCGCGCCGCCGCGTCACGGGCAAAGCCGCCGGCATCGTCGGACACCGCGCCGGCGGCGCGCGCTTCGGCGAGCACCGCACGCACTGCGGCCACGGCAGCGGTCCGCCCATGGCGCCCGATCGCCTCAGCCATCGCAGCCGTCCGCAACACCTCGTCGACCGAGGGCAGCTTGCGCAGCGCGGCGGCGGCCTTGGCCATCGCTCAGTAGCCCAACATGAAGGGATTGACGGCGCCGCGCCGGTAGCCGCGCTCGCGCACCAGGAGGTCGAGCGCGAGGCTCGCCACATCGTCGGCCACCGGATCGAGCTCCGGCTTCTCGACCTGCTGCATGACCTTCACATAGCCGTGGCAGGCATCGCAGGTCTCCGCGCGGATAAGCTTATCGTGCTCGACGTGCTCGTAGCTGATCCCCTTGGTCGAGCCGCACAGGACGCATTTGATGCGCACGTAATTCCACTGCGTGGCGCACAGCGAGCAGACACAGAAGCGCGAATTGTGCGCGCCGGAAAAGCCGACCACGAGCGACGCGACCGGCGGCCCGCCGCAGGCGGGACAGGCGCCGTCGCCGATCTCGCGCAGACTCTTGGCGTCGAGCCGCGACGACAGTCGCGCGAAATGCACCTGCGCCGCGGCGGCGACGAACAGATGGTCGGCTAGCGCTTCGACCGGTATCGAATCGTCGAGCACGTTGCGCACCATCTGCGCCCGTGCGCCGGCATCGGCGGCGCGGGCGCGCTCGAGCGCGGCGCGCGCCGGATCCGGCATCTTGATTGCCGCCGAGAGCGCGAACAGCCGATCGAGAGTCGCATCGAAGGCCGCATCGGCGGTGAATTTGTCGCGCGCCAGCGGCGGCATGCCGTGCTCTTTGGCGCGCGCCAGCGCATCGGCAGCGGGCATGTCGGGCGCGGCGAGGCCCTCCTGGACGGTGTGCTGCGCGCCGCAAAGCTGCGCCAGGACATGCAGGTACGGCGCGAGCTGATGGCCGTCGGCCAGCGCGGCAAAGCGGTGCGCACGGCTCGCGAATATCGTCGATGGATCGGGAAGGATGGCAAATGGCGGCTCGGCGATCTCCCCGATCGGGATCGGATCGTGCCGAGGCGCACCGGCGCTACCACTCATAACTCACGAACCCTCCGGGCCACGTGTCTTTGAGGAGCGGCGGACCTGCGCCGCTCCCGGATGTCGATCAGCGCTTGCCGACAAGCTCGCGCAACCACTTGCGGTGATGCCGCCAGGCCCAGCCGCCAGTGACCTGTCCCTTGGTCATGGCCCCGATGGTGCCACGAACCCAGATCGCCGCATAGACGTGCACGATCCACACGCAGATGATCGTCACGGCCGCAATGGCATGGACCAGCACGGCGATGCGCTTCTGGTCGATCGTCGTGTACTGGGCAAAATACTGGTCCCAGATGCCGAAGCCGCTGACGATCAGCACGATGATCAGCAGCGACATCGCCCAGAACACCACCTTCTGCCCGGCATTGTACTTGCCGATCTCTCCGACCCGGTCGTCGTGCCCGCGCAGCACGTCGCTGAGCCGGGCCATCCAGGTACCGTCTTCCGCCTTCCAGAGATTGGCTCGGAAGAAACGCACGAACAGGCCGGCAAAGCTGAAGAACAGCACGACCCCGATCCACGGATGGAGGGTGCGCGTCCACTGCCCGCCGCCGAACAGGCCGGTGAGGAAGTAGAGGCTCGGCGTGAACAACGCGAGACCCGACAGCGCGAGCAGCACCAGCGAGATCGCGGTCACCCAGTGATTGAGCCGGGCACCGGCCGTGTAACGGTCCACGATGACCGGTTTGCCCGGATGGACCTGATCGCCCGACTCGACGTCATACGCGGTCATGTCCGGCTCCCGGTCAGCTTCTCGGCATTCTCCTCATCCTCCGGCGAGACGCGGTTCGCACCGGTCACGACGTGGTGGACGAGGCCGAACACCGCAAACGCGCCCATCGCCGCCAGGCCTGCATATTTGGTGACACCCTTCCACAGCTCGACGATCGGTG
>Ga0187809_10001489_pt1 | contig 10823 bp, 12 predicted proteins | sample NC_wetland_sal_i_8_FD_132415 | JGI IMG/M metagenome (GOLD analysis project Ga0187809, IMG submission 132415) | Wetland sediment microbial communities from Neuse River Estuary, North Carolina, USA - ASW_4 | ecosystem: Environmental > Aquatic > Freshwater > Wetlands > Sediment | place: USA: North... | reverse complement strand
GCCGGACACCGGGCAGCAGCGCCTCGGCGATCTCGAGCAGATCCTCCACAGGGGGTCGTCAGGACTCGTACGCCTCGATCGGCGGACACGTGCAGACGAGGTTGCGGTCGCCCCTGACGCCGTCGATGCGGCCCACGGGCGGCCAGTACTTGTCCTTGACCGGCCTCGCGGCGACGGGTCCCTCAGGCTTGCCGCCCGGGAAGGCCGCGAGCTGGCGTGAGTACGGGTGGTTCCACTCGTCCGAGACCACGCGCGACAGCGGGTGCGGGGCGTTGTGCAGCGGGTTGTCCTCCGCCGGCCACTCCCCCGCGACCACACGCTCCGCCTCGGCCGCGATCGCGATCATCGCGTCGCAGAACCGGTCGAGCTCCTCCATCGACTCCGACTCGGTCGGCTCCACCATGAGCGTGCCCGCCACGGGGAAGCTCATCGTGGGCGCGTGGAAGCCGTAGTCGACCAGGCGCTTGGCAACGTCGTCGACGGTGACGCCCGTCCTCTTCGTCAGAGGCCGGAGGTCGAGGATGCACTCGTGCGCGACGAGGCCCGACTCCCCCGCGTACAGAACCGGGTAGGTGTCTCCGAGCCGCTTCGCGACGTAGTTGGCCGCGATCAGCGCGCCCTCGGTAGCCGCCCGCAGGCCGTCCGGGCCCATGAGCGCGATGTACGCGTACGTGATCGGCAGCACGCCCGCGGACCCCTGCGGGGCCGAGGCGACCGCGTGGGTCATCCCCTCACCGAGCGGGTCGCCCGGCAGGAACGGCGCGAGGTGCTCGCGCACCGCGACGGGACCGACGCCGGGACCTCCACCGCCGTGCGGGATCGCAAAGGTCTTGTGCAGGTTCAGGTGGCTCACGTCCGCCCCGAACGCCCCCGGGCGGGCCAGGCCCACCAGCGCGTTGAGGTTGGCGCCGTCGACGTACACCTGGCCGCCCGCGGCATGGACGGACGCGCAGATCGAGGTGATCGTGTCCTCGAAGACTCCGTGCGTGGACGGGTAGGTGACCATGATCGCTGCGAGCTTGGCGGCATTCGCCTCGATCTTCGCCTGCAGGTCGTCGAGGTCCACGGAACCGTCCGGAGCGGCCTTCACCACGACGACGGAGAGCCCTGCGAGGGCAGCCGAGGCCGCGTTCGTCCCGTGTGCGGACGACGGGATCAGGCACACGGTCCGATGGCTGTCGCCGCGCGACTCGTGGTAGCGCTTGATCGCGAGCAGCCCTGCGAACTCGCCCTGGCTGCCGGCGTTGGGCTGCAGAGAGATCTTGTCGTAGCCCGTGATCGCGCACAGCCACGACTCGAGCTCGGTGATGAGCTCGGCATACCCCTGCGCGTCCGCGGCCGGCGCGTACGGGTGGAGGCCGGCGAAGCCCGGGTACGAGATCGGCTCCATCGCTGCGGCGGGGTTCAGCTTCATCGTGCAGGAGCCGAGCGGGATCATGCCCCGGTCGAGCGCGAAGTCGCGGTCCGCCATCGCCCGCAGGTAGCGCAGCATCTCGGTCTCCGAGTGGTACGCGTGGAACACCGGGTGCGAGAGGTACGTGTCCTGGCGGTCGTGGCCCGCGAGCGCGTCCGTCGCGGGAGCCGCTGCGAGCGCGGCCCCCAGCACCCCGGCCAGGGCGGTCAGGTCGGCCTCGGTGACTCCTTCCCCGACCGAGACGGCGAACGCGTCGTCGCCCAGGGGTCGCAGCAGGATCCCCGCATCGTGCGCCTGCGAGACCAGGGACGCCGCGCGACCCGGCGCCTCGACCACCACGGTGTCGAAGTACGTGTCGTGCCGCACGGTCAACCCCGCGGACTCTGCCGTTGCGGCGACCCGCTGCGCCGTCCGGTGGACCTCAGCGGCGATGGTCCGGAGCCCATCAGGGCCGTGGTAGACGGCGTACAGCGCCGCCGTGACGGCCAGCAGCACCTGCGACGTGCAGATGTTGGAGGTCGCCTTCTCCCGACGGATGTGCTGTTCGCGGGTCTGCAGCGCCAGCCGGTAGGCGGGAACGCCGTCAGCGTCAACCGAGACCCCCACGAGGCGTCCCGGCAGCTGCCGTTCGAGACCCTCCCTGACGCTGATGTAGCCCGCGTGCGGGCCGCCGTAGAACAGCGGCACGCCGAAGCGCTGGGTGCTCCCCACGGCGACGTCGGCCCCCCAGGACGCCGGAGACTCCAGCACAGTGAGCGACAGCAGGTCACACGCACCGACCACGACCGCGCCTGCCGCGTGTGCGGACTCCGAGACGCGGGCCAGGTCGGCCGCGCTGCGCACGAGTCCGTCTGCGGTCGGCTGCTGCACGACGACGCAGAACACCTCGTCGAGATCGTCGTCGAAACTCAGCGACGCGGTCACCAGCTCCACGCCCAACGCCCTCGCCCGGGTCCGGAGCACCGCCAGGCTCTGCGGGTACAGGCCGGGATCGACCAGGCAGCGTGTGCCCGACTTCGCGGCGCGCTTCGCCAGCGCCACGGCCTCGGCCACAGCGGTGCCCTCGTCGAGCAGCGACGCGCCCGACGTCGCCAGCCCCGTGAGGTCGCTGCACATCGTCTGGAACGTGAGCAGCGCCTCGAGTCGGCCTTGGCTGATCTCGGGCTGATACGGCGTGTACGCGGTGTACCAGGCAGGGTTCTCGAGCACGGAGCGCCGGATCACGGGCGGGGTGACGGTCTGGCTGTAGCCGAGCCCGTACATCGGGACGGTCACGACGTTCTTCTCCGACAGCGTCCGGAGCAGCGACTGCACCTCCGCTTCGCTCCGGGCGGCGGGGACACCGGGCATCTCGCTCGAGCGGATGGCGGCGGGTATGGCTGACGAGACGAGATCCTCCGCGGAGGCGACGCCGATGGCGGCGAGCATGCGCTCCTGGTCGGTGGCGGACGGTCCGATGTGACGCTCGGCGAATGCCGAGCCAAAACGCTGGGTCATGTGGCGCCTTTCTGTGCCAGGCGCCAACCTAACCAACCGAGGCGTCAGCCCGCGAACCGGGCCGCCCGTCGAGCAGCGAGCTCGTCGATCGCACGCGTCGTGTCATCGGCGCGTTCGGTCGGCAGGTCGAGGAGCGTGCCCTCGATCGAGCGCCACACTCCCCCGAGCGCGATGCCGAACATGCCCTGGCCGCCCTTGAGGAGGTCGACGACCTCATCGTCGGACGTGCACTCGTAGACCGACACGCCGTCGCTGAGCAACGTGACCTCCGTCAGGTCCTCCACCCCACGGGCACGCAGGTGCTCGACGGCGACGCGGATCTGCTGCAGCGAGATGCCGGCGTCGATGAGGCGCTTGATGACCTTGAGAAGGAGCAGGTCGCGGAAGCTGTACAGGCGCTGAGTGCCCGACCCCGTCGCATCGCGGACCTCGGGCACGACCAGACCGGTGCGAGCCCAGTAGTCGAGCTGACGGTAGGTGATTCCGGCGGCGCTGCAGGCGACCGGACCGCGGAAGCCCTGGTCCTGGGGCAGCGGAGAGAAGTCACCGTCGAACAGGCTGTCCTGGCTCCGGCCCTGCGTGCCTTCGGCGTCCACGGTCACTCCCTCGTCCAGTCCCACGTGTGTAGTTTCATCCTTGGGATTCCCGAACGGTAGATCCGGCACCCCCGGTCGTCAACGACCCCGAGTCGACATCGAGGGTTGAGACTCGTTCCACCGACCGTGGAGCTCACGTCAGACCAGGCCTCGGAATGCGTTTCGACTACTCGAAAGTTGCTCTGACTAGGAGTCTTGCGGGGCGTCGAAGTCCTCGGGACTCACGTTGTCGAGGAACTCGCGGAACTTCTCGACCTCTTCTTCACGTGGCGCGGGAATCTCAACCCCTACTTCAGCAAGCACGTCCTCCGACGCGTAGATCGGGGCACCCACACGGAGCGCCAGTGCCACCGCATCGGACGGCCGAGCGCTCACCTGCTCGCCGTCGATGTCGAGCACGGCGTAGAACGTCCCGTCTTCGACGTCGGTGATCCGTACGGCCGTCAGCGAGTGCCCGAGCGCGTCGAGCACGTCGGCCATCAGGTCGTGGGTCAGCGGACGGGGCGGTGTGGCGCCTTCGAGCACGCTCGCGATCGCTGACGCCTCGGCGGCGCCGATCCAGATCGGGAGTCCACGTGACCCCTCGACCTCCCGCAACAGCAGCATCGGCACCCCAGCGGGCATGTCGATCCGCACGCCGTGCACGACCACTTCTCGCATGCCACCCAGCCTAGTCGCGAGTGGTCGACAAGGCTCCGCTCACCTGTCCAGGACGGACTGCATGAGTGCGGCGTGCGCGTGCATGACCAGCTGCATGACCTCGCTCGTACGTTCCCTGCTCACCGGCTGGCGACGGCTCGACGACGCTGCCACAGCCTGCTCCACGAGGCCCACCTCGCGTTCGGCGGCCATCTTGATCGCCCGGAGGTGACGCGCGTCGATCCCGTACGAGGTGAGCTTCCGAGCGACGACCGCGAGAGTGAGCGCTTCTCTGCCGTAGAAGGCGGTGCCGCGCCGCGGCCGGATCACGAGCTGGCGCTCCAGCTCCACCAGCGTCGCCTCGGGGAGTCCCGAGACGTCGAGCAGCTCGCGCCGGGTGAGCCGGATCGCCCGGCGCGCAGCGGCGATGTCGCTCTCGGCGGCGTGCGGTGTCTCCGTGATCGCCATCGGCTGTGGCTGAGGGGGCTCCATCGACGGTGGCTCGGCCCCCTGGTCGATGAGGGCGAGATGCTCCCGGATCACCTTGAGCGGGAGGTAGTGGTTCTTCTGTGCCCGCAGGACGTACGCGAGGCGGTCGATGTCCACTCTGGAGTAGCGGCGATACCCGGACGGTGCCCGTTCGGGTGAGATGAGGCCCTCAGCCTCCAGGAACCGGATCTTCGAGATGGAGATGTCCGGGAACTCCTCCTGGAGAGCTTTGAGGACCTGGCCGATGCTCTGCAGAGGGGACGCCATCACCCCAGCCCAAGCGGACTCGGGTAGAAGACGAGCCGGAACTTGCCGATCTGCACCTCGTCGCCGGCTCGAAGGACCACCGCTCCGTCGATCAGCGCGCGATTCACGTACGTGCCGTTGAGGCTTCCTTGGTCAGCCACGGTGATCTGGCCCTCGCCGCGCTGGAAGACGCAGTGCTGCCGCGACACGGTGATGTCGTCGAGGAAGATGTCCGACTCGGGCGACCGCCCCGCCACGACCTTGTCGGAGTCGAGGAGGTAGCGTGCGCCACGGTCCTGCCCGCGGAGCGCGATCAGCAGGGCGGAACCCTGGGGCAGCGCCTCCACGGCCGTCACCTGCTCCTCGGTGAGGTCCTCGAGCGTGTCGGGCGCCGGGATCTTCATGAGGCCTGTGGTGTCGCCGGTGTGCTCGCGCAGCCGCTCCCCGCAGTGAGGGCAGAAGTTGCTGTCAGGTGCGACGGTGCTGCCGCACTTGGGGCACGTCATCGGAGACTCCTCGCATGTCAGATTCCTCAGCCTAACCCAGGAGGCTCGCGCGATCCCGGGTCTGGCTGACTGTGTGTGTCGGCGTCAGGCGCCCACGTGCTCTGCGTACGCGTCGGCGTCGAGCAGGTCGTCGAGGTCGGCGTCCTCGGCGAGCTCGATCTCGAACAGCCACCCAGCGCCGTACGGGTCGGTGTTCACGGTCTCCGGCGTGTCAGCGAGGTGGTCGTTGATGGCGCTGACGACACCGTCGACCGGGCTGAAGACCTCGGAGACCGACTTCGTCGACTCGAGCTCTCCGCACGCGTCACCGGCGGCGACGTCCTGGCCGACCGTGGGCAGGGACACGTACACGATGTCGCCGAGTGCGTCCGCTGCGTAGTCGGTGATACCGACCCGTACGGTGGCGGCGTTGCCCTCACGCACCCACTCGTGCTCGGTGCTGTACTTCAGGTCCTCGGGAAAAGTCATTGTGGCCTCTCTTGGCTCGTTCTACCGCTCGCATTCTCGCGCATCCGAGCCTGCCGGGTCACGCCGGGCGCGCGTACGAGTTCTTCGGCAGCGAACGCACGGCCGTGATCTTCACCGTGTCCTCCTGCGTGATGGTCACCGTGCCGCCCAAGGTCTGCACCTGGCTGACCAGTCCACCGCGGAACCTCGCCGCTTCCTCCAGGGAATGCCCATCGCCGATGACGTCCATGACGATGGGTGAGGTGATGGCGGTGTTGTCTGCCACGAGGGACCCTCCTGACCCGCTGAACCAGGTCGACGCCACGACGCGGATCGAGTCGTTGATCTCGATCACCTCGGCGCCCGCATCGCGGAACTCCTCGACCGCGTCGAGCAGCGTGGATGCAGACACCTTCTGGTTGGGGTCGTAGACGACCAGGCGAATCCCGGGGCCTGTCGCCCCGACCGTCCCGTTGAGGATGGCCAGGCTGTCGAGCCGGTTCTGGGCCTCCGTCTGGGCCACCTTCGCGCTGTCAACCCCGGACTGGAGCTTGTCCCTGGTCGCCTTCAGCTGCTCGATCTCGTTCTCTAGCCTGTTGGTCTCGGTGGTCGCCGTGTCGAGGAGCTGGATGAGGTCAGCACGACGCGCTGTCGCGTACGGGTCGTCCGCAGCCTTCGTCGTGAGCTGCGTGCCCACGCCGATACCGAAGACGAGGAGCGTCGCCGCCAGCACCATCTGGCTCGCGGACGGCCGCAGGAGAGCCCTGGCGAGGTCCCGGAGGGTACGAGCTGTGGGCGCGTCCGCGGCTTGGGTGTCGTCGGCTGCGTGCCGGGCCTCGACCTCGTTCTCGTCAGGCATGGAAGATGGCCCGCCGGATCGCCGCAGCGTTGGTGAAGATGCGGATGCCGAGCACGACCACCACCGCGGTCGAGAGCTGGCTGCCGACGCCGATCTGGTCGCCGATGAAGACGATGAGCACCGCGATCAGGACGTTGGAGAAGAACGACACCGCGAAGACCCGGTCGGAGAACGTCCCGTCGAACCAGGCGCGAACCGCGCCGAACAGCGCGTCGAGGGCGGCGACGATCATGATCGGGAGGTACGTGGTGAGCCCCGTGGGCAGGGACGGCTCGAGCCAGATCCCGAGAGCGATGCCCACCAGGAGCGCAAGGATCGCGAACATGCGTCCTCCTCAGGACTTCCGGGCCGCGGTCACACCGAGCCCAGGATCGGCCGGGAGCGTGAGCGACCCCGACGTCGACACCTCGTAGAGCAGACCGTAGTTGCTCTTCGCCTCCGCCCACCACGCCCCGCCCGGGGTGTCCGCGAACCGCTTCGGCAGAGTCTTCGGGTCGCCGATCGCCTCCACGCGGTACGGGCGGATCAGTGAGCGGTAGTCCACGGTGATCGCCGAGCCGGCGCTTCGGATGGCCGTACGGGTCGTGAGTCGGTGCCCGTTGATGGCGATCGCCTCCGCCCCGGCTTGCCAGGCACCGTTGACCAGCTGCCGGAGGTCCTCGTCAGTGACCCGCGCACCGTTCGCGCCGTCCGCGTCGTCGACGACGACCACCATGCCGGGGCCGGTCACGGCCGTGCCACCAGACACGGCGCCCTGTGCGTCGAGCTGAGCCTGGGTCGAGGTGTCGGCCTGGTTCTTTTGCAGGGAGGTGATCTCCTGCTGCAGCGCGACCTGCTGGGTGCGCAGACCGTCGTTCGCCTTGTCTGCTGCCCGGATCCTGCTGATCAGCTGGTCGCGCTCGGATGCCGCGTCCGACGACGCCTTGTAGGTGTACCAACCCTGGACCGCCACCACCATGCCGAGCACCAGGGCGACGACCACCAGCGGCAGCCGCCATCGGCCCTTGCTGGCGTGCTTGCCCACCACCTCGTAGTCGGGATCGACCGCCGACTCCCTGACCTGGCGCAGGAGGTCCATGCTCCACGCGACCGGTCGGTGGCTGTCTCCCCTGACCGACCGCGTTCTCATGGCAGCGGCTTCGTGCTGCTGACGATGGTGATCGCCTGACGGACGTACAGCAGGCCGGCCCACCAGTACAGAGCCGAGCCCCAGATGACGAACGCCCAGCCGGCGACCTTGAACACGATCGCTCCCGGCCAGTCACCGGCGCCGAGCAGCACCGCGGGAAAGGCGTACAGCAGGAAGAACGTCGCGACCTTGCCCAGGAAGTGCACCGGGAGGCTGGTGTAGCCCCGCGTCCGCAGGAGCGGCACGAGCAGGAACATGCAGACGTCGCGGGCGACGAGGACGGCGACCAGCCACCACGGGATGATGGCCCGGAGCGCCAGGCCGAGCAGTGTGGCGGCGATCCACGTACGGTCGACGATCGGGTCGAGCATCTGTCCGATGCGAGAGATCTGGTGCCGGCTCCGCGCCAGGTAGCCGTCGAGGAAGTCCGTGGCCCCGCCGACCGCCAGGACGACGACTGCCCAGCCGTCGGCATGCGGACCCAGCACGAGCCACAAGAAGATCGGGACGCCGACGAGCCTGATGAGACTCAGCACGTTGGGCACGGTGACGACCCGGTCGGTGTCGTACGCGGTCCCTGGCACGCGGCCAGCGTAGCGGCGCCCCGACTACCCGGTCCGGCGACCTGCCGCGCGGACAGTGAGGGCATCGAGGTAGGTGTCGAGCACTGCCGGACCGATCATCTGCCAGTCGTAGCGCGCCGCCAGGGCGCGCCCGCGCACGGCCGGTACGGGCTGGGCCAACGCCATGATCACCGCACTGGCTAGGGCATCCGAGGATCCCGCCTCGACGATCCGACCGACGTGGCCAGCCGTGTCGGTGAGGAGCTCGGCGAACGCCGGAAGGTCCGACGCGACGACCGTCGCGCCCGACGCGAGTGCCTCGAGCAGCACGATCCCGAAGCTCTCACGGCCCGTGTGAGGCGCCACGAACACGTCCGAGGTGCTGAGGAGCTCGTTGCGCTCGTGCTCGGACAGCTCGCCCAGGTAGCGAACGTTCGGACCCGCCGGGATCGGGACGCCTGCCCCGGCGACGCAGATCTCCACGTCGGGGTGACGCCGGACGATCGGCGCGACGGCTCCGAGCAGCACCTCGAGCCCTTTGCGTCGCTCTCGCAGCCGTCCGACGAACGTGACGCGCGGATGGTCTCCTGCGCGCCAGGGCCCGCTCGGCGCGGGAACGTGGAAGTCGCTCATGCGAATCCCGTTCCCGATGACCCGCGGGCTGATTCCGAGGTGGCGCTCGACGACCTCGGCGGCGACGCGCGACACGGCGATCCCCTCGTCGATCCGTGCGATGGTCTCGCCGAGCAGCCGTCCGGCAGCCGCCATGCTGCGCGACCCCGGCATCGCGGCGTGGAACGTGGCGACCACAGGGACGTCGGCGGCCCGGAGAGCCAGGACGGAGGCGCTCGGCGTGATCGGCTCATGGATGTGGAGGAGGTCGAGGTCGCTGTCGGCCAGCCAGCGCCGGACCCGGGCCGACGAGATCGGTCCGCAGGCGACCCGAGCCACCGACCCGTTGTACGGGACGGCGACCGAGCCTCCGGTGCTCACGACCCGTTCGGCGGCGAGCTCCGCCTCAGCCAGTCTGGCGTCGCTCAACGTCCCCGGCGCGAGCACGTACGCCTGGTGACCAGCCTCGGTCAGCCAACGCGCCAGGCCTAGCACCTGGGCCTGCACTCCCCCGTGCGAGCGCAGGTCGTACGGGCAGACCAGACCGATCCTCATGGGCGCACCTGGTCCGGCTCCGGGAAGAACGGGACGAACACGTGCCAGTCGGTGGGGTTCAGTGCCACCTCCGCGGCGAAGAACGTGACGAGGTCCTGGCTCATCGCGCGGAGCCCGTCAGCCCCCGTTCGGTGCGGCACCGGATCAGAGAACGAGAGATGGACCCCGTTCGAGGTGTAGCGGGCGGCGACGCCCACCAGATGGGCTCCCGTCCGACGCGCGAGCAGGGCTGGTCCGATCGGCGCCAGCGCCGGACGTCCCGAGCCGCCGTCCGGCCAGACGACGGGCACCCCCTTGCCGTCGAAGACCCTGTCGGCGACCAGGCAGACGAGGTATCCCTCGGCGAGGTCACGGGTCAGCTTGGTGAGGACGGTCTGGTCGCGGTGGGAGTAGATCCGCATGCCGAGCTTCTCCCGGTAGCGCTTGAACGCGGCGAACTCGTCCTCACCGAACTCCTCCGCGACGGTCGCCACCGGCATCCCCGTGGCGCATGCCCAGGCCCCGGCGTGGTCCCAAGACCCCAGGTGCGGCAGCGCGACCACCGCTCCGCGCGTGGCCATGGCCTCGCGGAGCCGCATCTCCGCGTCCGTGTCGGTCGTCACGCTCGCCACGGTGCGTTCGACGCCCCACGAGGGCATGACGAACGACTCGGTGAAGTTCCGCGTCCACGAGCGTACGGCGGCGTCCACGTCCGCATCGGAGGGCCGACGGCCGGTGGCGAGCGTGACGTTCTCACGCCACTGCTCACGATGCCGGGCCGTGTAGCTCTGCCCGACGCGCGCTGCCATGGTCCCCAGCCCGTCTCGTATGGCTCGTGACCGCAGCAGGTACGGGCCGGCCGCCCAGCCCAACCGGTAGACGTCGCGCATCAGGACCTGGCCGCGGGTGGCAGGTCGCCGAACCTCCGGAGTGGTCACGACGTAGCCCGGGAGCGCCAGGCACGCAGCATGCGCTGGCCGACGGTCCAGGTGCCGAGCAACGCCAGCACCAGCACCGCGATCTGCAAGGCGAAGGGAACGCCGATCCCCGCCAGCACGAGGCCGAGGAAGGCCACCACGATGCGGTCGGCACGGGCGGCCAGCCCCCCGTTCCCGTCGAGCCCGAGCGACTCGGCCCGCGCCTTGTCGTACGACGTGACCTGGCCCGCCATGAGTGCCCACAGCGCGATCCCCGCCCAGAGCTGGGAGTGGCCAGGGCCGGCGAAGTACAAGACGACGGCCCCGAAGAGTGCACCGTCGGCCACGCGGTCGAGCGACGAGTCCAGGAAGGCG
>Ga0187809_10001488_pt1 | contig 10823 bp, 11 predicted proteins | sample NC_wetland_sal_i_8_FD_132415 | JGI IMG/M metagenome (GOLD analysis project Ga0187809, IMG submission 132415) | Wetland sediment microbial communities from Neuse River Estuary, North Carolina, USA - ASW_4 | ecosystem: Environmental > Aquatic > Freshwater > Wetlands > Sediment | place: USA: North... | reverse complement strand
CTTTTGTTGAAGCGAACGCGAAGGCTTCTGTTGAAGCGAAGGCGATGGCTGTTGCTGCAGCGAAGGCACCACCGTCTTCACTGGAGCATCCGCACTCGGATGTTCAGGCGTTGGCGAAGGCCAAGAAACGCAAACTTAAACGCAAAAAGGTGAAGAAAATGGCAGACACAGTAGTTATGCCCGACAACTCTGGTATGGGTGGTGCGGGATTGGGGCTTGGGGCTGGACTTGGTGGCGGCTTGCTCGGTGGTATCTTGGCGAGCGCGCTCTTTGGACGTGGAAACTTGCTGGGCAACGGGGGTGTTGTCGATGGTGGCAGCAACGCGACCAATACCATCCTGCAAAGTCTGGGCGCTATCCAGGGTGCCATCCCCCTGGCCGAGTCGCAGGTTCAGGTAGCGCTGGCTACCCAAACCGCCAGCATCACCAACCAATTGAACACGAACACCAACCTGATCCAAACTCAGCTCGCCGGGGCCAACGTCGCCAACCTGCAAGGTCAAGCGCAACTGGAACGCGCTCTGTCTCAGCAATCGCAAGGTCTGGAGCGTGCGCTGAATGCTCAATCGCAACTGCTGCAATCTGCGGTGGCCGGTGTTGCGACTCAAGCCGACCGCAACTTGTACCAACTCAGTCAAGCCGTCACATCCGATGGCGCGCAAACCCGTGCGCTGATCGTGGCTCAGAACGACGCAATGCTGAATCGCATCATCACGGAACAAGCCGCCGAGCTGGCTGAGCTGCGCAATGAAGGTGCCCGTGCGAATGATCGTCACGGCATCGAAATCAACATGATCAACAACCAGAACCAAAACCAACTGCAGTTCCAGCAACAACAGCAACAACTCGGCACTGTAATAAACGGACTGGCTACCGCGCTGCAAAGCATTCATGCGACCAACCAGGCCATAAACATCGGCGCCGGCACGCAGACTGCGAACCCAACCAACACGAATACCAACGTGAGGGCATAAACGAAAATGAGTCAACTACAGCAAGTGCAGAGCATGTTGCAGAGTTATCAAGCGCAGATGGACGAGATCAACAAGTTCCTCCAGAACCCGCTCGGTAAAGCTCCTGAACCCGCCGCACAGCCCGAAGCGCCGCCTGCTATCGCCGACATACCGGAACCCGACCAATTGAGCGCTGAGCAGCACAAGATGTTGCTTTCTCTATTCAAGAGTTTCATAAGCGACGACCAGAAAGATGGTGCCAGGGAGCTTACCAGCGGGTTGATGAAGTTCGGAAGGTACGCCCAAAGCATGTTTGACAAGCTGAAGGCGACGTAAACAGCGGGGGCACTTCGGTGCCCCTTCTCAATTCTGAGAGGCGATCATGAAAGTCATTTTTCTGGACATACACGGCGTGCTCTGCTGCGCGCGCAGTGCGGCTGCCTTGGGCGGCTATCCCGCTGCGGGGAATCCCTCGGCTTGGTACCGGTTCGACAATACCGCTATCGCGCTCCTGCGAGCTGCTGTAGCCCATACGGGGGCCAAGGTTGTGCTTTCTTCGAACTGGCGGGAAACGGTGAACCTGGACGCGCTGGAGTACCGCTTGGGCATCAAGTTCGTGGGGACGACCAGGGCGACTACGGACGAGACTGACACACGCGGAGCGAGGGTGGCGGACTGGCTGGCTGCCAATCCATCGGTATCGGCTTATGCGATCCTGGACGACGACATGGACTTCAACCCGGACCAGATGGCTTGCCTATGCCTGAGCAGCAAGCGCAACGGGTTTCTGTTGGGGCACTTCGACCAGATGTGCGAGCTGTTGGGCGCCGCAGTGGAATGAACGGGTTGCGCTCCTCATTGCGAGGAGCGCGTCCGGACATCAAGTCGTCAACGCTTGCAGCGCCGCCGAGTTGTACTGCGTAGGGTAGAACTTGATCGAGGCCAGCCAACCACTTAGTTGCTGGCCGCCAGACAGAGACCCGATGCCCATTGATGCTAGTCCCGCATCCAGGTATCCGGTCGCGCCGGTAACTGGCGCCTCTGCATTGGCACACTCGGCCGAACTGGATGCATTGTAGGCCCCGGCCGCTTTCATCATGCCAGAGTTCGTATTAACACTAACCAATGTTGTGGTAGTCGTCCCGTTACCAACTACGAATATCGGACTGTTTCCGGTTGTGGCTATCTTGGCCCGCAAGGCTAGAGAGTTACTACCTGAATCGGATATCGCGGCTAACTGCGCTTGCGGAGTGTTGATGCCTACGCTATTCAAGAGGTAGTTAGCATATAGCGTTCCCGCTGAAGTATTAAACCAGGGGGTTAACGGCGTAATGCTAGCGACATCCGCAGAGCGCGTTACGGTCGCAGAAGTGGTTAGTATGGTGGACGAACTGAAGACACCTAGCTCCAGTTGACCACCCCACGCATAGATATCCAGCGTGGCAGCCCCCGAAGACCGCGTTATGTCTATGCCGCATTTGCTGTTCGTGTACCCCGTAAACTCCGTCACAACCGTTACTGCTGGATGCGTTCGCGTAATACGCTGGTAACTGGTAGAAAGCAGAGATATGTCTACAAGCCATTTTCCGGCTGCGGGACTTTCAGAGTTCTGAAGGGAAATTACGCCGGAACTTGTTGCCTTGGCAAGATAGATACTTGGCTCGTATCGAGTAGTGCTAACGGCTGTAGCACTTTGGTAAACGTCGCCGGAACCTGGAGCAGCTATTCCCTGTACATAGTTCCCAGTATTCGTTCCATCGGGCGCTAACGGACCCGTTGCGGTGGTAACGGTACACGTTCCCCGCTTGATCCAAAGGCTGTTCGATAAATCCGTGCTGCGCAACAACATATTGGTGCTGGCCGTCTCGATCAGCAGTCCTTTCGACTGGAGCGAGGCAGCGTCGTAATCGAAGCGTGGGATGTCGGTCGACGCCTGGGTCAGCACGCCAGCGCTGTTGAAGTACCACGCGTTGGAGGCCCGCGTGAACGTCACCAGATCGGTGAACTGCATAGGCGCAGGCGCATTGCCTCCCGCAGCTTGAACGCCGTAAAGCTGGTTCTGGAAGTCCAGGATCAGTGATGCGCCCATGTCGCCGGGCGCAAAAGGGGTCAACGATAGCGCACGCGTTCCCATAGGCTGGTTAAATTCTATGCGCTGGCGTTGCATTCCTATTCGAGTTTGCATATCAGGCCACGTAGTAACAGACGTTTAGGATAGCCCCCGCAGTCTGCTGGATGAAGCGCAGCAAAGTGGCATCGGAGCCCGTATAGACCAGCTCGGAGCCAGCAGGCAAAGGGTATCCTACCGAAGCGGTCGGAGCCACGCCGTCATCTCGCCAGCGCACTGCCTGGGCCTCTGCCTGGATAAGCACGAACGAAGTTCCAGCCGGAACAGTTAATGCGGTGCTCGAACTCACGTTCGTAAGCTGTTGATATCCCAGCGCTTTACGCACATTGGGGCCGGTGATGAACGGGTTAGCTTGTGTGTATTGCATGGCCTATTGCCCCTGTGCTGGTGATTGGTCGGAACTCATGCCCTGGCTGAACATGTTCAGCATATCGCTTGCTGCGTTGCCACCCGATGTCGGCGTCTGGCCGAGGTTCTTCGCGGTCTGAGATGCGGCCAGTGCATTCTGTTGCTGCTGCGCTTGCTGCTGCGCCTTGGCGCGTTGCTGGCGTAGCGCATCCACTTGATCCTGCGGCACGACCAGATCGGGAGGCACGCCGAGCATATCGCTGTACTCGTCCGCCCATTTGTCCGTGTCGAGCTTGTCCAGCACCTCTGGCTTGAACTGCGCGACTTGGCCCAGCGCCATCATGAAGCGATCCACGCCGTTGGTGGCCACCGCGCGCTGTGCCTGGGCCAGCATCGAGACAAGCTCTACGCTCAGCTCCTTACCGGCCAGCTCCTGCGGTGTTGGTGGCAGTACACCGGCGTCGATCATGCGGTTGAACGTGAGGTCGATCAGCGGATCGAGCAACTCATCCTGCAAGCGCTCGAGCACTGGCCCGAGCATGAGCATTTTCTCCTCATGCCGCTCGGCCACTTCGGTTGCGGTCATGCGCGTGGTCGAGGCGTTGTCCTGCGAGATCATCATGAACAGATCAACGTAGAACGCGTTGTTGATCCGGCTGCGCACGTCCTGGATGTCCTGCAGCAGATAGTCCAATCGCAGATTCACGTCGTATGCGGTTTGGATCGCCTTGGTAGTGCCGACGGTATCCACGAACGTGATGCCGCCAGGGAAACGCTCGACGTCGCGGTTCTTGTAGCTGGTCGGCACCTGGAGCGGAGGGTTGACCATGAGGTCAACAGCTTGCGCCTTGCGGAGCTGCTCATGCTGGAGCTGCTTGATATCGCCCAGCGCTTCCATGCCCGGTGAGTTGCCGTAGATGTCGCCGCCTTGCACATCCCAGCGTGGAGCAAGCACGTTGAAGCTCTTATGCCCGGACTCGCGCAGGAACTGGTCATCACTGCCCGCCATTTCCATGTAGATATCCGACCACGCCATGTTCTTGGCGTCGATCATCTTGGGGTTGCGATCCCGGCGCGGCTCAATGACGTGGACAACCTTGATCCACGAATCGAGCGTGCCGCGTTCGTACATCGACTTGACGCTCTCGGACACCTTGTCGATCCCGAACTCGCCAACCAATTGCGCGACGGTCATGTCGAACTCGCGGTACAGCGCTTCGGCTCGGCCCTGGAAGTTCGTCGCGATGCAGTATTGCCCGATAGTCAGCGGGTGCAGGTGGATCATGTCCTGGTAGTCTTCAGTCACAACGCATGCCGCAGTGCCGAACGCGCCCAGCTCCCGGTACAGGTTGTGCAAGGCGCGATAGGTGTTGGACTTCTGGAACACCGTCAGCATGAGGTTGGTGACATCGGACAGCCACTGCTTGACTGCGGGGACCGCATTCAAGTCCGGATCACTGGTCGCAAGCCTGAACCACGGACGCGATGGACTGGTCAATCCGCCCATCAAGCCAGCGGCCAGGACGGACAAACCGCGAGACGCGGTGTTGTCGTAGATATTGCCGTAGCGCTTCTGGCCCTTGTTGCGGTCACTGGTGAAGTAACGCCCCTGCATCGGCGCCAGATACGCGGTCAGCTCAGCCCAATGTGCCCACCACGTTGCGCGCTCGGACTTGAGCTGGCCGAAGCGCGTCATGATCTGTTGTCGCTTGGTCAGTTCCATGTTTCTAACTCCGGCATGTCGGGCCAAACCCTGTTCTGCTTGCTCGTATTCTCCCGCGCGGGGATTGCTTGCAGGTTGCAAGCTACGTGAAGTCCGCAAACTATTGGGCTTACCAACGGTACGATGTGGTCGACGTGATACTGTTCCCCGGAGCATTCAGTGAGGAACTTGGCGAGTGTATACACTTCACGGATGGCTTCACGTTCTTTGGCCCCCCATGCGGTAGCGGCCAGTTTCTGCGCCTTACGCTCTGCGTTGGACGCAGTTATCTTGGAAGGGTTATTGCGGACATACGCTTTGGATGTTTCTTTGATCCGCGCCTTGTTCCTGGCTTTCCATGCCATGTACACGGCTCGTGCCTTATCCGGATGGTTGGCGCGATGATTCGCATCCTTCACCGCGCCGCATTCCACGCAAGTGCAATTGGAAGTAAGGCGCTGCGCGATATGGCCGTACTTGCAGGGCTTGCCGGTGTAATACCTTCTCTCGCCTAGCAACAAAGCCTGGGCACGGCTCACGCATTCCATTTCTTAGCTCCCGAGCAGTGAGTTGCGGCCAAGGTTCAGGCTTGCCGGATCAACGCCGCTTGGCCCGGTCAGCATGGTCTGCGCCACGCCGGGCGATCCGCCAGCCTGCCCCGCTCCAGCCATCTGGCCTTGAACGGTATCGGCAGTTGGCGTCTTGGCAGCCTGGCTCTGTGGAACGGCTGCAGGCGTGGCCGGTGCCGGAATGTCCGGCGTCTTTGGCATCATGGAGCTGGCGAGGCCAAGTGTGGCTACGTCCATGATCGAGCTAACTACGTGTCCCATCTAGAGTTCCTCGCTGAATATGGTTTCCAAGCGTTTGCAGTTCGAGCGCTCCATGATCCGGTACAGCGCGGTGTCCTTGTGTGCGCACCAGAATACGAGATGCGCGCCGCGCGCTTTGCAAACTCGTTTCGTCTCCTCCATGAGCAATACGCCGTTCTTGCCGTGGCGATATGGCTTGCTCAGGAACAGCAAGTCGTTAAGCCCGACAACGGTCCCCCGGTGGTGCAGATGTTCGCTAATCAGCGTGGCCGAGTAGCCCACCAGCTTGTCACCGTCGAAAGCACCGACGCAAGCCAGCATCCCGGTTCGCTCGACTCGCTCGAACTTGTCTGGGTCCAGATCATAGGGCATTGATGGGTCGATACCGACTATTTCGTCGTAATGCTCTTGACCTAGCGCTTTGTTTGCGCGGATGTAACTGGCAAAACCGGTTATCTCGCGGATGTCGATGCGCATGCCGCGTTCCTCAAATGATATTGGCGTAGGGATCATAGCCCGTACTCGGACTTCCCATCGAGTCACGCATGGTGCGTCCGTGGCTGCCCAAGTTGCCGATCGACCCGAGTTTGGGCGTGTCGATCAGCGCCAGGATGTACGCAGATGCCTTGTCCGGCGATCGGCCAATGCGCTTGTAGATTTCGTCACGCCCTTCGACGTAGATCGTCGTGGCCTGGACCGTCCAGCGTGGCGCGGTCAGATCGGCCAGCAGGTCCGGCTCTGGCGGGAGCATGATGCCCGTGTTGTTGGCCGGGTCCAGTGCTTCGCGCATCTTCCACCAGTATTGGCTGCGCTGGTTCTTGAAGCGCAGTCTGCCGGACAGATCCGTCGCCGTTGCCTTCTCGCTCACGTTGACGCCAATGACGTGCTGGCGATTCGAGTTCAGGTAGTCGTATGGCGATGCGCCAACCCCGATGATGTCGATGTGCATCGGTGAACCATCACGCGCGGCGGCGATGGTCAAGCCTGCGACGGTAGGACCGTCCGGCGTTGAGGTGCCCGGATAGGTCAGCGACTTGTCGAACCACATCATGTGGCGACGTGCAATGACGGTCTGGTCCTTGCCGCCACGCGCAACGTCGATGCCCAATGAGTCCATTGGTGGCTTGGGATACAGATCAATCCATCGCGCTTGGGCTGCTTCAACCCACTGTGTTGGGATCAGTTGATACGCGTCATCCTCGATACCGGCTGAGAAGTCGCCGTTAAGCATTTGACTACGCAGCGGTTCTGGCAGTGCTTGCAGTGTGCTCATGTATCCAGTCGCCATGTAGTAAGGGTTGTCGACCAGTCGAGCCGGGATGAAGGTGCGCGACTTGGGTTCGATGATCTGTTCGGGCGTGTATTTGGCGCGGTCGAAGTCGTAGACCAATTCATCACGCTCATTGAGCACAAATGCCCTGGAGTCAGGCACTTCGCGATCTTTGCCGTTGATGGTCGTGAACCAGCGAAGCTCGCCGGGCACGGCGCGTTTGCCTGGATACTTGGCGTCCAGCCAGGGTGCGAAGAACGCGATAACCCATCGGCCCTCGGCGTTGGTCGGCGGGTTGAAAACCATGATGATCTGCGACTTGATCTCGTCCGAGTTGGTACGGTTCCAACCCATGCAAAAGCGCACTTGGGATTCGCGCATCTCAGTGACTTCATCGAAACACTTCAAGCCGTGCGGTCTACCCTGCCACCTGCGCTCATCGCCGGGGTTATCCAATCCACCGAACTCGACAAGGCAGTTGGAACCTACGGGTACTTGCCATCGCGAGTGTTGCGAACTGTAGCCCTCGCGATTACCAAGGATTTCCTCCAAGCGCTGGACGATACCCTCGGTCTGTGCTTTCTCGCGACGGAAGACAGCAGCACGCTTGTGCCGTTCGAGGACTAGCCCGCATATCAAGTCAGTCTTTCCGCCACCAGCAGCCCCGCCATACCCAACTATGTCAGCTTTAGACTCGTAGGCGGCCTGCTGTGGCCCTGGAAGCGGCGTCCATACCCTATCCTTGCCCGGCATAAGGGCTATCAGTTCTTCGCGCTCTGAGGGCGTCAGGAAGGGCAGCAGATCTTGGATATTGGATACATCTAGGGCATGTCCGGCCAGTGCATGTTGCATTTTGTGCGGTTCTCTCTGCGAGGAACTACCTGAAGGTTGGCTTCAGTATGAAGACCGCAGACGAGTTTGGATACCAAAGGGACAATGTGGTCCACCTCGAAATGCTCGCCTAGCACGAGTCGAAGCGTATCCGCGTATTCGTAGAATTCTCTGATCTTGTCGTGGTTCGCCCAGCCTGGGGTAGCCTGGATTTTCTTTGCGCGTCTCTTGTTCTGGCGCTGTGCGTGGTAGGGCTTCAGCGCTTTGCGGTTCGCCTCGCTATACGCCGCGGTCCTTTCCTGGATCGCTTTGGCATGCTCGCGGTAATACTCGCGGTCATAAGCGCGTTTCGCGTCTCGACGGACCAGATATCGCGCATTGTCCTTGGCTCGAGAAGTCTCGATGTCTGCATCCCTGCGTGCTTTGCGCTTGGTGTTATCACAATCCTTGCAGTAATAATTCCGGCCATCCTTGGCGCTGGCACGCCTAGGGAACTCTTCGAGAGGTTTCACAACCCTACACCACGAACACGTCTTCATCACACGAGATCCAATCCGTCCTCTTCCTGCTTGCGCTTTGAGGCTCGTTCGAGGAGGGCTGCGATGCGCGCCGCCGCTGTAGCATCGTCCAGTTGGATCGGGCCGCCATCCTTGCCAGTGATTTGCGTCTCGCTTTTCTCGCGGTACTTGGCCGACCACTTCGCGAGAAGCTGAAGGCGAGTGTGAACCTGAAGCTTGCGATGGCCGAGCATGTCCTCCTGCTTGATCTCGTCGCCCCACTCCTTGGTTGTCGCGACTTGACCCATCACAGGCGTATCCGCTATCTCCAGCGCTTCCATTGCGATCATGTCGTAACCCAAGTCTCTGGCTCGCGCGAAGCGTGCATCGAACTCAGGCTGTTGCTCCAACCACTTGTACACGGTTCGGTAACTCGGCATGTCCGGCGATCTGCAAATGCTACGCAGCGTTTCGCCTAATGCGATTCGCTCGCATATCGCTTCTGCTACTTCGATGCTATACGGCATGATGCTCATCCCAAAATATTTAATCCGCCTACGATAGCCCTACGCAACCCGCGTATCAACCTCTGCATCCCGGCCAGTGCAACCCGCAAAATTTGCATTTAAGGCTCTCCAACATAATCCGCAGTTTTTGCGCGTTCTGCGTTTTCGTATCGTAGTAGTCGTAACGTAAGTAGCTCCTATAGAGTCGCTACGTTACTTACGAGTCTGCGGTGTCGTAAGTAACGTAAAATACTACCCGTTACGATACTTACGACACCTTTTTGCGCGTTCATAACTCGTCGTTTTCTGCGGATTCAGCTAGCGTTACGAACCCACCGTCCCTTACGACATGATTTTTAGCCGCCAATCTGCCCAATGCCTTACGCAAATTACCCTTGGTGCTGCGGTCCGTATTCGGCATTTGGGTGAGCGCGATCTCCAGTAATTGGTCCTCGGATACCCTTTCCGAGCCCTCGAACCCGGATATATCCTGTAGAACGGAGAGCAAAAGCGCCTCGTTTTTGCCTAGATCCATCTGCTTTGGTCGACCGGCATCCGTATATTCGACCACGCAACTGGTGATATCGTCCCCGTCCTCGTCCTTGCCTAGCACCACGTCGACCAGCTTGAACCCGTGCTCGGCCCCGTCGCGCCCATCCTTGAGCTTGGTCACTTTGATGCTGCGCAGGTCATCACAGCGTTCGACCTCCAGCTCGACATCTGCGGCGGCGCGAAGGCCGGACCAACCCCTGGCCCCTTTGCTGGCGTCCTTGCCGCTGTGGTGGACCAGCAGCACCATAGCTCCTGTGTGCCTACTGATACGGTGACACTGTGCCAAGGCGTTCCCCATATCCTCGCCGCTGTTCTCGTTAATGCCGGCCGTCATCTGGGCGAAGGTGTCCATCACAATTAGAGAGAAGGGTTCCACTTCCTTTATGTCGAGGATCAGGTCGGTTATCTGCTTTTCGTCCGTGAGGTTGGGCACGATGTTTTCGATCAGCACCACGCCGCGCTTCTGCAGACCGTGGTGTTCGTCGTAGGCATCCATGCGGGACAGGAACCCGTTGCGGCCTTCTGCCACTACATACAGCACACGGCCTTGTGTGACACGGTGGCCGTTCCAGTCTTTACCAGCGCCGATCGCACAGGCCAGATCCATTGCCACGAACGACTTACCGGCCGTGCTGGCGCCAAACAGGACGCCCAGGTCACTGCGCGGCAGGAAGTTCTTGACGATCCAGCTAATACGCCGCGGCCGGGCCTTCAGGTCTTCCCACTCGACCAGATTGAAACGCGGCTTGCGAGGCTCCTTGGGCTCTTCCGGAATGACTTCGAAATCATCCTCGCTAGCCACGTCCAGGTTTATCCCAGTGTCTATCTGCAGCTCGTTCTCGGCGAAACGGATAAGGCTGCGCATGGTGAACGGCGGTGCGTCGGGGTTGCGGCCGAAGCTGGCCCATCGTTCCATGTTGTAGTCGGAGGTCGATCCTTTGGGGCTGTTAAGGCTCCATTCGTCGAACAGGATGAAGCCTTCGCCTTCCGTCTCGTGGTGGATCGCCATCCCGACCTTGAGCCAGTCGTCGTATGGCAGATCGTCCGGCAATGCGGACAAGGCCTTGTGGATCTGCGCCTCGGTCAAGCCAAGGACAGGCTGGCCGCTCCCGCTGTACTCGGCCAGCCCGGAGACGGGATGCAACCGGTCATTACGGAACGACGGCAGCACTCGTGTGATGCCCGGATGAACCACGTCCGCGAACTGGAAGGAAACATGGGGAAGCG
>Ga0187809_10001486_pt1 | contig 10838 bp, 10 predicted proteins | sample NC_wetland_sal_i_8_FD_132415 | JGI IMG/M metagenome (GOLD analysis project Ga0187809, IMG submission 132415) | Wetland sediment microbial communities from Neuse River Estuary, North Carolina, USA - ASW_4 | ecosystem: Environmental > Aquatic > Freshwater > Wetlands > Sediment | place: USA: North... | reverse complement strand
CGCGGCGGCCGAGGGCTGCCCGCCTGCCGCGATCCCGCGGATCGCGCGGCGCGTGGCCGATCGCCAACTGGAATCCGACCTCGACTTGCTCGCGATCAAAGTGCTCGGCACATCGAGCGACCCGGCTGCGCTCGAGTGCCTGCTGTCGTGCGTGACGACGGGCCGCGGATGGTTCGGCGGGCGCCGCCTCGCGCCGCGGTCGCCACGACTGCTCGCGGCACTCGCGGGAATCGTGGGGCGATGGGCAACCGATCCACGCGCGGCGTCGGTAATCGCCCGTGCGAGCCGGCACCCCGATCCAGCGGTGCGCAACGCCGTCGCGCAACGGGACGGCCCCACATGAGCGCGCCGGTCGAATTCCTGCTCTCGCTCACACGCACGCTCGCCACGATGAGCTTGTACGGCGAGTCGCACCCGCGGCGACAGGGCGCGGTGGAGCAGTCCTTCGAGCGCCTAATGGCGTTGCTCGGCGAGAATCCGCGGCCGCAGTTCAGCTTCCTCGTGGATGAGGTTGTGTACGGCAAGCGCGCCATACGCGAGCTGCAGGATTGGGAATGGTCGCGCCGCCTTGCGGAGGCGGGCCTGCAGCGGCTCGAGATTGAATCGGGAGTCACGCTCGAGGAGTATGCGGGCTTCCTCGAGCAGGCGGGGGATTTGTTGACGGGCGCGGCATCGCGCTCGACATCGGTGCGGCAGGAGCTGCGCACGCACATTCGGTACGGCGCGGTCGGCCTACAGGGCGACGTGCAAGGGGCGGAGCACAAACCGCTGGAAACGGCCACGCTCGCCTACGCACTCGACGAAGAAGCCGACGCCGTGCGCTGGATCCATCAGGAGATGGGCGAGGCGGGGAGTTTGCCGCTGCTCGAGGCCGAAGCGGTGGTTCGGTCGCTATCGGTGGCCATGCACGGAAGCAACCGCGTGGTAATACCCCTCCTCCGCCTCAAGGAGTTCGACCAGTACACGACCACGCATTCGATCAACGTCGGCGTGCTGGCGATGGCGCTCGCGGAAACGTTAGGCTTCGGCGCGCGCGACGTGCACGCGTTCGGAACCGCGGGCTTGCTGCACGACATCGGCAAGGTGCGCGTGCCCCGCGACATTCTCATCAAGCCGGGCAAGCTGTCGGTCGAGGAGCGCGCCGTGCTGGACCGACATCCGGTCGACGGCGCGCGCATCATCCTCGAGAGCGATGAAAAGTTAGGCGTAGCATCGGCGGTGGCATACGAGCACCACATCATGATCGACGGCGGCGGGTATCCGGTGATGCGGTATCCCCGCGAATGCCACTTCGCGAGCCGCCTCGTGCACGTGTGCGATGTGTTCGACGCCCTGTGCACCGACCGGCCGTACCGTGCAGCCTGGGAGATCGACCGGGCGCTCGCGTATATCCGAGAACGCGCGGGCTCGGAGTTCGATCCCGCAATCGCGCGCGGCTTCGAGGCGATGATGCGGCGGTTCGAGCTCCAGGTCAGCGCCGCGCCGCCCGGCGATACGCCGGCGGCGCTCGCGACATCTTGACACCGGTGCTATTACAGGGGCGTGATGACGACGCCCTTTTTCGCACGACGCACGGCGATCCCGCAATGGCGGTCGAGCGCTCGGTGCGTGGTTGCGGCCGTCCTGTCCGCGGTGATGATTGCCGCGCCGGCGCCTGCGCGCGCCCAACGTAAGTCCCAGCCCACCGCCGAACCGGCTGCGTGGCGCCCGTTTGCGGCGCTCTTCGACAGCGCAGCACGCAGCGACAGCATCGTCGGAGCCGCCGTGCTCCTCGTGCGCGACGGTCGCGTGGCGGCGCATCACGAATACGGCTGGGCGGACCGGGCGCGCGGTCAGCGTGTGACCGAAAACACGATCTTCCATTACGGGTCGATCACAAAGCAGCTCACGGCCATCTCGATCATGCAGCTTCGCGATCGAGGGAAGCTGACGCTGGATGATCGAGTGACGAGCTACATCCCGGAGCTCCGCCAGGTGCACGACCCGTACGGCTCCATGGACAGCATCACGATTCGGATGCTGATGTCGCACTCGGCTGGTTTCCAGAATCCCACGTGGCCGTACAAGCAAGGACTGCCGTGGGAGCCGTTCGAGCCGACGACGTGGTCGCAGCTGGTCGCGATGATGCCCTACCAGGAGCTCTACTTCAAGCCAGGCTCGAAATACAGTTATTCCAACCCCGGCTTCATTTATCTCGGCCGGATCATCACGGAACTCACCGACGACCCGTGGGAGACGTACGTCCAGAAGAACATCCTGTCTCCGTTAGGCTTGACGCGCAGCTATTTCAACACCACGCCGTACTACTTGGCCGACGATCGCTCGGCGAACTATACCGTGATGCGCGACTCGGCGACCGGACGCGTGCACGTACAGGACAACGGGCGGGAGTTCGATCCCGGCATCACCATTCCCAACGGTGGATGGAACGCGCCGCTGGCCGATCTGGCGACGTACCTGGCGTTCCTCACCGATGCATCGCGCGGCGACACGGCTCTCAAGCGACGTTACGGCATCGTGCTCTCGCACGCGTCGCTCGCCGAGATGTGGCATCCGCTGTACCTGACGACGCCCGACAGCGCGGCGCATCCGGAGTGGATGGGCATGTCGTTCTTCATCCTGCCGCGGGGCAAGTCGACGCTCATCGGCCACACGGGAAGCCAGGCTGGATTTCTCGCGTTCATGTACTTCAATCCGGCGACGAAGGCGGCGATCGTCGCCGCGTTCAACACCAACGATGACGCGAGTCCCGATGGCAAGCCGACGGCGTTCGAGGTGATCCGGCAGGCTGCGCTCACGCTCATCGAATAGCGCGTCTGTTAGGCAGTTGTGCTCAGATGACCGGCGCCGAATCCGACGCGCCCGCGGGCAAGATGCCGCGCTCGACGTAAATCGGCCGGATCATCGCGCGAAGCTTGGGCAGCTTGACGGCGAACCAGCCGCCACCCGCGACGCAGGCGAGGCCGCCCAGGAAGATGGTCATCTGCACGCCGATGCGGCTCGCGACGACGCCGGCCACGAGACTCCCGATCGGCGCCGTGCCTAAAAATGCCATGGCGTAGAACGCCATCACCCGTCCGCGCAGGCGCTCGTCGACGATGGTCTGCAGAATGGTGTTCGTGGATGCGGTTTGCACCATGAATCCGCCGCCGGCGATCGGCAGTAGGACGAGCGACAGCCAGAGCGTGTGCGAGAACGAGAACGCCGCGAGGCCCACGCCGAACGTCGCCGTGGCCACGACGATGGCGCGGCCGAGGCCCAGCACCGAGGACCGCGCGGCGAGATACATCGCGCCCGCCAATGCGCCGACACCCGACGCCGTCATGAGAAATCCGAGGGTGTGCGGACCGCCGTGCAGCACGCCCGACGCGACGGCCGGCATGAGCACCATGTACGGCATGCCCATCGTGCTGACGAGTGCCAGCAGCAACAGGATCGTGCGCGCCGGTGCGAATCCCGACACGTACCGCACGCCCTCGCGCAACTCCTCGAGCGCACTGGCGCGCTTGGCCCGCGCTTTTTCGCCGCCGAGCTGCATGGCGAGCAGCGACGCGATCACAGCGAGGTACGAGACGGCGTCGACCATGAAGCACCAGCCCTCGCCGAACGCTGCGATGAGAATGCCGCCGATCGTCGGGCCGATGATACGGCTGCCCGTGACCATCGACGAGTTCAATGCGATTGCGTTAGGCAGGTCCTCGCGTTGCTCCACCATCTCGATCACGAACGCCTGCCGCGCCGGCGTGTCGAACGCGTTGATGATGCCTTGCGCGACCTGCAGCACCAGGATCTCGCCGACGGTGATGATCCCCGCCAAGGCGAGCACTGCCAGCGCGAGCGACTGCAGCATCGACAAGACCTGCGTCGCCACGAGAATGCGGTGGCGGTTCCAGCGGTCGACGAGGACGCCCGCGAAGGGCGCGAGCAGCAGCGTCGGAATCTGGCCGCAGAAGCCGACGATGCCGAGGAGCAGCGCCGAGCCCGTGAGGCGGTAGACGAGCCAGCTGGTCGCTATGCGGGTGATCCACGTCCCGATCAGCGAGACGCTCTGTCCACTGAAGAACAGGCGATAATTGCGGTGCCGGAGCGCGCGGAGCAACGCAGCGCGGCGCGGCGGGGGCACGGCTCGTTGCCTAACGGAGTGCGTCGAGCACGTCGCGCGTGGACCGCACCCGCCCGATCGTCGGGAAATACCGCGTCACCGCGAACGCGTGGAGCTCGGCGTCGCGCGCGGCCATCGCATCCTCGACGAACACGAAATTGTACCCGAGGTCGTAGCCGGCGCGCGCCGTCGACTCCACGCCGACGTTGGTCGAAATGCCGCCGATCACGATCGTGTCGATGCGCCGGCGCCTGAGCTGCAAATCCAGGTCGGTGGCGTGAAAGGCCCCGGGCTGATGCTTCGTCACGCGCACGTCCGACTCGGCGGCGTTGAGCTCGGGAACGATGTCCGCCCAACCGGGCGTCGGCGCAAGCGGCCGCCGCGGCACATCGGTGATGGCCCGAGGACCCAGTACGCCGTTCGGACCCGGGTCGACGTTCACCAGCACGACCAACGCATTACGCTCACGAAATCGTGCGGCGAGCTGGGCGGCGTTCGCGATCACGTCGGCCGCCGCGTGAGGCTGCGTGTTGCTCGCAGCGATGCCGCGCTGCAGGTCGATGAGGACGAGCGCTGTGGTTGACGGATCGAGCGTGAGCGGTGCCATGGTCGTCGTAGAATGGGTGCGTTGGGCTCAGGATCCCTCGGCGGCCCGGGACGCCGATACCGGTGCCGCGGGTCGCACGCCCGCTGCGCCTAACGAACGGCGGCGCGCGCGCGCGAGCATCCAGCGCAACCGATACGCCGACATGCCGGCGACCGCGAGCACGCACAGCTCGATGTACACCTTCTCGCCGTCCAGCCAATCGACGGGGTTGCCCTTGAGCGTGGGGTCCGAAAAGAGCGAGTGCCCGAAGAAAAACGCCGCCGAGACGTACGCCACGTAATGCAAGAGCTTCCACGTATGGCGCGTCATGCGATGCCGGTAGTACGACGTGACGACGACCAGCGCCAACGCATACAGCCCGATCGCGCCGAGCGTATTCACGACGGGCTGCTTGGGCGATTGAACCGGTACGACGATGTCGAAGACGCGAAAGTTGGCGGTCGACGAGAACAGCACGATGATCGGGTGCAGCGCCGAGACGGCGAGTGCAACGTAGCCGGTCCAATTGTGGATGCGGAAGTAATTGAACCGGCGATGGGGCCAGTGCGTCCATGGGTTGTACCGCATGGAGAGCAGAAGGCCGAGCAGGATGTTGAGGGTGAGGAGGCCGCAGGCGACGAGCCCGACGTCGCTCGAGAGGTCGATGGCGCTCACATAACGCGGGGCAGGGGGAACGCACGGACGGTCACTGAGGTCATACGCGCCTCAACGGAAGTGCGTTGACGGAGCGGCGTCAAGACGCGGCGGCTCCGGCGCCTGCGGTTCGCACGCAGCACACGGGCGGCGTGTCGCGTACACCTCGACCCACGGCGCGCGCCAGCCTCGCTGTACGAGATGCTCGAGCCATTTGACGCCGCGCTCCTCGAGCGCGCCTAACCGAGTCGTCCACGAGTCGGCAATCGGCACCAGCGTGTCGCCCACCACACGCATCCGTGCAAACCCCGCGCGGTCGAGCAGCATCGACAACGACCGCTGGCTGAATGCCTGGCGGTACGGGAAGCTGAGCAAGTTGTTGTGCGCAAGCACGCGCAGCGCGAGCGCGGCGAAGGGACCCCGCAGACGGGCGCGCCACCGGCGATAGAACGTTCCGTTAGGCACGCGCAGGGACAGCAGGCCGCCCGTCCGCAGCACGCGGTGGGCCGATCGCAACACGGCGACCGGGTCGTACAGCTGCTCGAAGGTGTTGTACACCACCACCGCGTCGTACGGTTGGGCAGGATGGATGTCGTCGATTCCGCCGAGTGCCACACGCAGCCCGTGGTCCGCGGCGAATGCAACGGCGTCGCGGCTGATGTCGACACCTTCGAAGGACCAACCGGTGTGCTGCATGGCCGCGAGAAAGGCGCCCGCGTAGCTGCCCACTTCCAATCCGCGCCCCGTCGCCCCGGCCGCCGCGATGAGCCGGCGCGCCTGCGCCGCGAACGCCGGCCGCTGCGTCCGGTACAGTTGCTCGAACGAAACGCTCGACACTCTCGCGTTCCGGTACGCGCGCTCCAGTGTTTCGCGGCGTTCCCATGGATTGCGGTACACGTGCGCACACGCATCGCACGCGACGAGTCTGAGCGGCGGGCGCTGCGAGAACACGATGCGGTCCATGAGCCGGTGCACCGGCGTCTCGCCGTCGAGCCGCTGTCCTTGAAACGCCCACAACTGTTCGACCTCGGCACGGATGTCGTTCGTGCCGGCGATCTCGGTCGCTGCGAGGCCGCCGCAGATCGGACAGGGCGTGAACTCGTACGACGGGTCGCTCATGCTCGCGAGGCGAGCGCAACATCCGCTCCAGTGTGCGCGTTTTAGACATCGGTCCACTGGAGTCAGCGCGTGGCTGGTCTCTACGCTCATAGAGAAACGGACACAGCGCGGACACAGCGGACAAAGTACGGACCGCTCGGCTTCAGGGCGGGGCAACGCGCTGGCACCAGGTCGCTTCCGCTGCGTGTGTTTCGTAAAGCAATCGCTGTTGGATGCTCCCGCAGCAATTGACCTCCCCCTGCAGCTGAGCGGTCCGTGCTTTGTCCGCTGTGTCCGCGCTGCGTCCGTTTCTCCATGAGCGTAGAGACCAGCCACGTGTGGCAGTCGCTGCGATCAAATACTCTGACGCAATCCATTAGTAGCTGCGTCCGTTTCTTCATGCGTAGAAGCCTGCCACGTCGTCTCGGATCGCTCCGAGCAAGCCGGTGGGCGTTGTCCCGGTGCGATCGCCATTTCGGATGCAGTCCATTATCGCTGCCCCTGGCCGGGCCGGCGCGGCGACGACGATCGCCGGGACGGACACCGGCTGCTGCCGGGCCTGCCGCAGCCGCGGCGTTGGTCGAACACTATATGGGACAACCATACATCTGGCGCGTGCCTTGCGAGCTGCCGTCATCGACGGTTGCAGCGGGGTAGCGATGGGTGTGGCAGCTCGGGGATGGCGTGTGCCGATCGCCATCATGGCGATCGGCATGCTGGCAGTGAACGCGGCGGGGCAGGATACGGCGCCGAAGAAGGACACGACCACGTGCAAGGCGATTTGCAAGCCGCAGCTCCTCTTTCAGCCGGGACTGATCCGGACGCACGTCATTTCGGGCCCGCGCGTGCGGTCGCTGACGACGGGAGCGGTGACACGGATTCCGGGACAGACCAGCAGCCTCATCGTCTTCACGGGCACGGCGAAGACGGCCATCCCGCTGACCTCGGTCTTCTTCAACGTGTCGTGGCTGCCTAACGCAACCGCGCATGCGAATCCGTTCACCCAATACACGGCGAGCGAGATCGGCGCGCAGAACATCCGCGCCAATGCGCCGGCGTTCGATATCGGCGCCTACGTGTCGGTGTTGCCGGAAACCAAGACCGACGGCTTCCTGACGATCAACCTCCAGGTAGCGGATCAGTACAGCGCCGCGGCGCAGCCGAGCGATCAGAGCGACTACACCCACAAGCTCGACCTGACGGCCATCGGGGACTGGAGCCTTTTCTCGAGGCTCGGCATCCCGTACCTCGAGAACGTCGATGTCCTAACGGTGTTCGATTACGTGGCCACGGGCCTCCCGCACAAAGGCGATGAAGTCCCGCTCGGCGAGCGCGTGTTCCTCGACGACGCACATTCGGCGTCACTAATGTTACAGCTCTCGTTCCCGCTGGCACCGCTCTTCCCGAAGCAATGATGGAGTAGAGGGCTGCCACGTGGGACCAGGAGGCATGATGCGCGTGAAGACGGCGACCGGCAGGCATGTCGCTCGATCATGGTCCGCCCGGTATTGGGTCGTGTGCCTTGCGGTCGCGTCCGTATGTGCCTGTTCGAACGACACGCCGCGGCGAGCGCACGCGGGCGAGACGTCGCGATTCGACGTCGCAGGTGCCCAACGGACGAAGAACGCCGAAATGGTAGATTCGGCGCAGTGGCCGGCGTATGGACGCGACTACTCGAATCAACGCTGGTCGACGCTCGCATCCATCAATACCAGAAACGTGGCGCAGCTGCGCCCGGCGTGGGTGCACCACTCCGGCATCCCGCACGCGTCGGAGACGAATCCGATCGTCATCGACACCGTGATGTATTTCACGACCGCACTCAACAATGTCTTCGCGGTCGACGCGCGAACGGGCAAAACGTTGTGGCGCTACGTGTACCCCTACCTCGGGCACACCGTGGTCGACTGCTGCTCGACCAACAACAAGGGCGTGGCCGTGTACGGCGGCCGGGTGTTCATGGCGACGGTCGACGCGCGGCTGGTCGCGCTCGATGCGAGAAACGGCCATCCGATCTGGACCGTTCAGGTGGGTGACAACGAAGCCGGCTATCACATGACCGGCGCGCCGACCGTCGTGAACGGTCTTGTGATCACCGGTGTGAGCGGCGGGGAGCAGGGCTGCCGGTGCTACGTGGACGCCTACAACGTGGCCGACGGACATCGCGTCTGGCGCTGGTACACCGTGCCCGGTCCGGCCGAGGGCGGGTGGTGGGGCAAATGGCGCGCGGCGGATGACTGGGGCATGTCGTTCGCCCGCGATCTCCCGAAAGAACACGCCGACAGCGCGAAGTACGCCGACGCGTGGCGTCACGGCGGCGCTCCGATGTGGCAGCATCCGGCGTACGATCCGGAGACCGGCTTGTTGTTCCTGGACATCGGCAATCCGGCGCCGGACATCGATGCGTCGGTGCGTCCCGGCGACAACCTGTACTCCGACTGCATCGTCGCGCTCGACCTCAAGACCGGCAAGCTCAAGTGGTACTTCCAGGAGGTCTCGCACGACGTATGGGACTACGATGCAACGACGCCGCCGGTACTGGTGGACGTCGCCGACAGCAGCGGCCAGAGGATCAAGGCCGTGGCCGAGGCGGGAAAGGACGGGTACGTGTACGTCCTCGACCGCGCGACCGGCAAGCCGATCCGCAAGAGCGCGCCGTTCGTTCCGTTCCTCAATTACATGGTCCGCCCGGACACGGCCGGCGTCGTCGTCAACCCCGGTCCGTTAGGCGGATCCGATTGGAGTCCTACGGCGTACGACCCCAAGACCGGCTACCTCTACGTGGACGGCAACTATCTGCCGCACAAATACTGGATGCAGCACATGACGCTCAAGGAGCCGGCGCAATGGTGGGGCGGGACCGTCGAGGCGAAACCAACCGGTGTCTACGGCATCGTCAGCGCCATCGACCTTGCAACCGGGAAGGTGGCGTGGAAGGACAGTGTCTCGAAGCCGATCATCAGCGGTGTGTTGGCCACCGCGGGCGGCGTGGTGTTCACGGGATCGTCGGACAAGCAGCTGCTCGCCTACGACGCACAGACGGGGCGGAAGCTGTGGAGCTTCCAGACCGACGCCGCGATCAACGCGCCGCCGATCACCTACGAGGTGAACGGCAAGCAGTACGTCGCCGTCGCGGTGACGGGCAGCCAGACGCTCGATACGCCGCGCGGCGACGAACTGGTTGCGTTCGCGCTGCCTAACGATTCGACGGCGGCGGGAGCGGGCCGATGAATCGCCGTATGGTGGTGGTCGCAGGGGCAGCCGCAGCCCTGTGGATGGTCTCCCCGGTCGAGGCGCAGGCCGGTCACAATGCGCCGCGTGAGCCCGGTGTACCGCCGGGCGCCATTCACGCGCCAAAGATCAAGACACACGATGACTTGCAGCCCGACACGCTGCCCACATTGCCATCGGGCATGACGGTGCAGATGATCGCCGCCGGGGACAGCATCTTCCACAACGAAGGGCACTGCTTCGCGTGCCATGGTCAAGAAGCCGAGGGCATGCCGGCCGCGGGCGATGCGCTGACGGACGGACTCAATTGGGCGCAGCCGAACTGGCAATCCATCGATTCGCTGATCACAAGCGGCATGCCGCAGGACCTGACGCGGAGTCCGATTGGGATGCCGCCGCGCGGCGGCAAGTCGGATCTCACCGACGCACAGGTGCACCTCGTCGCGGCGTACGTGTGGGCGATCAGCCAGGCGCGCGGCGAGCCGTGGCCCGGCGGACACCAGTCACACAACCCGCCCGTGCCTAACGGACCGGCGCCGGCCCCGGGCAAGGCGAAGTCGCAGCCCCGCGCCGCGACGCACACGCCGAAACGCGCGGCCCATCTGGAGGAATGATGCGCACTCACGAACGATCTGCCGCGACTCGACGTGGTCGAGCGCTCGGGCTCGCTGTGCTCGCGGCCGCTGCCACGATCCTCACCGCGTGCAGCCAATCCGCGAAGGCCGATACCGACCCGAGTCAAACGATCCCCGGCGCCGATGCGAAACGCGGCGCGGCCGACATCGCGAGGATCGGGTGCGGCACGTGCCACATGATTCCCGGCATCCAGCATGCGGAGGGGCTCGTCGGTCCGCCGCTCGAGCATTGGGCGAGACGCACGTACATTGCCGGCGAGGTGCCTAACACTCCCGGCATGCTGGTTCGGTGGATCGAGACCCCGCAGGCGATCGAGCCCGGCACGGCGATGCCGAACCTGGGCGTCACCGAGCAAACCGCACGCGACATCGCCGCCTATCTGTACACGCTCCACTAGCGCGGTGCGGGCAGCGCCCTGACTGCGACAGGGATGCGAGGACTGGTTTTTGCCCTCCACGCGCATCCCTCGAGCGCGCAGGTGCAGCATGCCCGGATCGACAAGAAAATCGAAGCGCGCCGCGCCGAAGACGG
>Ga0187809_10001484_pt1 | contig 10867 bp, 9 predicted proteins | sample NC_wetland_sal_i_8_FD_132415 | JGI IMG/M metagenome (GOLD analysis project Ga0187809, IMG submission 132415) | Wetland sediment microbial communities from Neuse River Estuary, North Carolina, USA - ASW_4 | ecosystem: Environmental > Aquatic > Freshwater > Wetlands > Sediment | place: USA: North... | reverse complement strand
TTGAATTTTTGCAACGGCCTGCGCTCCTACCGGCAAAAAACTACCCATCTCCCGGGCTTTCCGGGAAGTGAAGGTAGGCGCTGGCGGCATTTTGACGCGCTTTTTAAAATGGCACACTATTTAACTTACCTAACGCATTATTAATGCTAAATCTTGAAAAATGAGTACGACAACACCAAAAACCAAAAGCCACGCTTCCGGGCGGAAGCCGGATCACGACAACATGCTCCGGGATTTTTTTGTCGATGAACTGAAAGACATTTACTGGGCTGAACAACACCTCGTGAAAACGTTGCCCAAGATGGAGAAGGCGGCGACCACCAAAGAGTTGAAAAATGCATTTTCGGACCACCTGGAAGTCACAAAGACGCATGTGGAACGCCTGGAAAAAGCCTTTGACATCATCGGTGAAAAAGCCGTTGCCAAGAAATGCGATGCCATGGCCGGGATTACCCAGGAAGGCCAGGAAATCATCGGTGATACCGAAGAGGGAACGGCGACCCGCGATGTGGGCCTGATCCTCGCCGCACAGAAGGTGGAACACTACGAGATTTCGACCTATGGCGGCCTCGCGCAACTGGCCACGACGCTCGGCCTCAAAGAGGTGGCGGACATCCTGAAAGATACGCTGACGGAAGAAAAAGAGGCGGACAGCACCCTGACCAAGATTGCCAGGAACGACGTGAACTATGAAGCGGAAGAGGAACCGGCTAAAGGCTGACGCAATCTGTGTGAATTACGAAAGAGCCGGAACGAGTACCGGCTCTTCTCTATTTCTGCCGGAACCGGCCGACCTTTACCATCGATCGGTAGCTGCCCCTGGGAGGGAAAGCCCGGGATCGTCCGGATCAATTCTCCTGAACCCACCTGATCATCTAAACAACACTTGCTGCATATGCAAAACGGAACCATGATCCAGTACTTTCACTGGTACACGCCGGACAATGTTTTGTGGAAGGAAATTAAGGAGAAAGCGGAATACCTTGCCGGCCTCGGGATTACCGCGGCCTGGCTGCCACCGGCATACAAGGGTGATTCGGGCACGAACAGTGTCGGGTACGACGTCTATGACCTCTATGACCTGGGGGAATTTGACCAGAAAGGAACGATACGGACCAAGTACGGGACCCGCCAGGAATACGAAGCGGCCATCAAGGCGCTCAGGAAACGGCAAATCCAGGTGATCGTAGACATCGTGCTGAACCACAAGGCGGGGGGTGACGAACCCGAACGGGTAATGGCGGTCAAGGTGAACCCGGAAAACCGCAACGAAGTCATTTCCGAACCCGAGGAAATCGAGGCATTTACGCGGTTCCTGTTCCCCGGTCGAAGCGGCAAGTACTCCGGCTTTATCTGGGACCACCAGTGTTTCAGCGGAACGGATTTCAATAACATCACGCGGGAAAACGCGATATTCAAATTCAAGAGCGAGTACGGGGATGACTGGGAAGAATTGATCGGGGATGAAAAAGGTAACTACGATTACCTCATGTATTGTGACATAGAATTCCGGAACCCGGCCGTTCGCGAGGAGGTGCTCAACTGGGCCAAATGGTATCATGCCGTCGTCAACTTCGAAGGGGTCCGCCTGGACGCCATCAAACATATCTCGTATAAGTTTTATAACGAATGGCTGGACCGCCTCCGGCATGACACGGGTAAGGAAATTTTTGCGGTCGGTGAATATTGGGCGCCGCGGCGTCTCGACCTGCTGCTGCAGTACATTGAAGCGACAGAAAGACGCATGTCCCTCTTCGATTCGCCCCTCCATCACAATTTCTACCAGGCATCCAACGCGGGTAACGGCTATGACATGAGTAAGATCCTGGACAACAGCCTGGTGAAGGCGATGCCGGACCGGGCCGTAACCTGCATAGATAACCACGATACCCAGCCGTTGCAGGCGCTGGAAGCCCCGCTGGAACCGTGGTTCAAACCGCTCGCCTATGCACTGATCCTGCTGCGCGCGGAGGGATATCCCGTCATATTTTATCCGGACCTCTTCGGCATCAGCTACAAGGACCAGGGAGGCGACGGGCAGGAATACGAGATCTTCCTGGACAAAGTCAGGGGAATCGAAGAAATGTTACGGGCGCGCAAGGACCACGCATTTGGCCAGCAACGCGATTATTTCGATCATGCCAACTGCATCGGCTGGACCAGGGAAGGCGATGAAGAACACACCGGCTGCGCCGTCGTGATGAGCAATGGCGACGAGGGAACGAAAAAAATGGAAATCGGAAAGCGCTACGCCGGGAAAAAATTCAGGGATGTGCTGAAACAGCATGACGCGGAGGTGCTCATAGGGAAAGACGGGTGGGCGGAGTTTTACTGTCGTGCAGGGAGCGTATCGGTTTGGGTAAGCACTTCCAGGCCGAGAAAACGGCCAAAACCTTAATAGGCAAACGTCTTCACGGAATCCATTTGCGGTCCCAGCACCTCGAGGTCCATGGAATCCGGCATAAAAATCTGCTGTTTCATTTCCTTTCCGAACGCATCGATCTTTTGCAGGCCGTCGGTGTCCGCCGCATTGGATCTGCTGGGAAACCGGACGAGGTAGGACCCATCTGCCCGCAGGGTCACGATCAGGTCGACGGCACCCCCGGAAGAGAAAAATCCGCTGGAAACAAGGTAATTGTAGATGCTGTCACGTTTTGCCTGCATCATGTTTTTTGATGTGTACAGCGTGTTTCCCTGGAAGGGCCGCTGGTCCATTTGCTGCAATTGCTCGGAAAGCGCCACCGCGGGCACCTGCCCGGGGTTGAAAGGGATCGTCTTGAAATCGTGGAACTGGTCATCCGTACAGATCACGTCGACGGGTGTATTGTTAAAAACTTCCCGGCTCATGGCTGCCCCGATGATCTCAAAATCCTTGTCCGCGCCGGCAATGGTGTCCATTCTCTTCTGATCTACGACAAAGCGGGCCTTGATCCGGCCGTCCTCTTTCGTGATTTGAACGGAACGCGCCTGCTGGTCATGCTGGAAATAGTTATTGTCCACCAGAAATTTACCTACCGCTCTCGCGTCGGTCTCCGATACGCTGTCCCCTTTGTAATATACTTCGCCCTTGGTATCATCGACCGTGATCTTGCGGCCATAACCATTACAGGAAACCATCAACGCAACCGGTGCGACGTAAAGAAACAGTTGAAAGAGGACCTTTTTCATTTCAGTTCAAATTAAACAATGGAGTGATGGGTCGCAAGCTACCGCCGGCAGGCCTCGTGCAAAATACTCAATTTGAGGTATCGCTGCGTGTCCGCAGCAGGGGGATCAATTCCAGTCGCCCGTTACAAAATAGCATTTTTCACCGTTAAGCGTCACGACATTCAGCTGCACGCTTCCGCCTGAAGGGATGTTCAGGGTCGAGCTGCCGCTGCCGCCATTCCAGCCGGTGCCCGTGTTGAAGAACTGGGCCGTGGACAATGTATTGGAGCTGAAAGGATAATTGGAATAATTGATGATCGTACAGCTGAATCCATCCGGCAGGTCGTCCGGGATCGTAGGCTGCTGCCCCCATTCCGTCGTAATGACCTGACCCGAGTTGGCGGCGCTGAGGGTAAAGGGGGGCCAGGCCGAGGTCACGGTCCTGACGTCATTGCTGATCCGGCTCCATGCGCTGCCGTTAAAGTAATAGTAACCAGGCACGACGTCTGCCGTAGCCGAAGTATTATACACCAGCAGCCCGCTGGCAGGGGATGCGATCGTGGTAACATCGCCCGTACCTGTCAGGGATACGCGGGGTGGCAGCAGCCCTTTGCTGGAGCTGGTAATATCCAGTTGGGCGGAAGGGTCCGGTGTATTGACGCCGATGCCCACCTGTGCATACAGGGAAGAGGAGGCGGCAAGCAGGATGACGGTAACCAGTTTTTTCATCGTATTGTTTTTAGGGTTATTGTTTGTTTAACTGCAGGATCCGGGCTTCACCGGTAACGAAAAAGATCCTGAGGTGATAAACCCCCGCCGGCAGGTCTTCAACGTTGAAGCTGTTCTGCAGGCGGTCCCATGTCCTCACCACGCTCCCGTCGTTACTATACAATAGGATCCGTTGCAACGGGGAGCCGCCGGTGATGGACAGCCTGAATGACTGCCGGACGGGATTCGGATAAATCGATGTCCCCGTCGCTTCGGGTAGTGCCGCAAGAATTGCCACCGGCGAATAGGACGTCCTGGCATCGCGATCCGTCTGGCGAATCCGGTAATAGGTCTTTAACGGGCCGGCGGCGGGATCTGCAACAGAATAATAATGCGCGGTGGATCCATCGGTCGCCATGACCCGGTCACCCAGGACCGACCAGGATCGTGCATCGGTACTCTTTTCGACCGAAAAAAAACTGACATTGTCTTCCTGCAGCGTGCTCCAGGAGACCGTTACGTTTCCGGTCCCGCGGGTCGCATACACTCCTCCCCACAACAAGGGCAGGGACCCGGGGGGTTCGCCAAGGGTCACTTCCTCCAGCGGCATACCACTGATCGAAACGGTCTGGACGTCATTGATGACGGTGTCGCGGTTGGCCGTCGAGGGGGACTGCCAGGTTGTGCCGTCATATACGCGTGCCCCCAGGGTCGATTCGCCGAGCCCGTTCAGTTCCGCATCGTCATAATAGATGTCCAGGGATCCTGTAAAAGGTCCCGTGATCCCGCTAAATTCATATACCTTAGTTATATGGGTGTCGGATAAAGTATGTACCTCCGTCGAAGCCTTGCTGAGGGTCACGCCGTTCAGCGTAAAGACGGAAGCGGGGGTGATGATGAAACTGTCTGCGGAAAACGAAGTGCCGCCCGCGATACTCAGGTCCGTCCCCGGCAGGACTGTTACAATCTGGGCATCCAGGGAACTGGCGTGGGATATCAGTAAAAGCGCTACCGGGAATAACTTATTGATCATGGTTGTCCAGTTGAATGTAGGAACGTCATATAACTGTCGGAATCTTGAAAACGCAGAATTATTTTTTTAAGTATCTCTTTTTTCAAAATTTGAAAAAATGTTCCCGGATACCGTATGATCACGGGGATGATCGCGTTGATATTATTACAACTGTGAATATATCAAGGGGCAATACCCTGGCAGTATCGCATCCTGTTCAATTACCTGCAATGCTGTGACATGAACGTAATGATCAATGATTCGGCTGCCGGCCTTGGAATGGCGGCAGCAAAGCAGGCGGGTAACTTGCTTCGCCAGGCCATTGAAAGGAACGGCACTGCGAACCTGGTACTCGCCACGGGGACCAGCCAGTTCGAAACCCTGAAGCACCTGCTTACCGAAAAGGTCAGCTGGGACCAGGTATCCCTGTTCCACCTTGACGAATATATCGGGCTACCCCGGACTCACCCGGCCAGTTTCAGGCGATACCTTACCGAACGGTTCATTTCAAAAGTGCCCCTGAAGGAAGTACACCTCATCGATGGCGAAGCCAACCCGGCGTCCGAGTGTGCGCGCCTTGCCGGCGTTCTTTCGGGTCGCCGTTTAGACGTGACACTCGCCGGCATCGGTGAAAATGGACATATCGCCTTTAACGATCCGCCTGCCGACTTTGATGCTGAAACGCCGTTCCTGGTCGTACGGCTCGACGAAGCCTGCCGCCGCCAGCAGCTCAACGAAGGCTGGTTTCAAACGCTTTCCGAAGTCCCGCAACGGGCCATCAGTATGTCCGTGAAACAGATCATGAATTCTCACAACATCATCTGTTCCGTCCCGGGTAAAAGAAAAGCGGCGGCCGTAAAGAACTGCCTGGAGGGGCCCGTGACACCGCATTGTCCCGCCAGCGTGCTGCAGCGTCATGTAAACTGCCACCTGTACCTGGATCGCGAGGCCGCTTCGCTACTGAACCGATCGTAAATACCCCGCATGCAACCTGAAAACATATTGATCGAACGCGGCAACGTCATCACGGCTTCCGGGATCATCCGGGAAGGCAGCGTGCTGATTTCGGGAGGCAGGATCCTGGCCGTCACCGGCGGAAATATCACGGCAGACAACGCAACCCGCATAGATGCTTCCGGAAAATTCGTGTCACCCGGGTTCATTGACCTCCACGTGCACGGCGGCGGGGGTTTTGATTTCATGGATGCAACGGAGACGGCGTTCCTGCAAATCGCCGGGTTACATGTGCGCCATGGTACCACCTCCATGCTGCCGACCACCCTCACGGCCACCCGGGCGTCCCTTCTTGAAACCCTGGAAGCCTTTGAAGGCGCCCGGTCGAAGGATCACCGCGGCGCCCGGTTCCTGGGCATGCACCTCGAGGGGCCGTATCTCTCCCTGCTTCAGCGGGGCGCGCAGCAGGCCCGTTTCATCAGGGAGCCCGACCCGCTGGAATATGAACCGATCGTAGAAAGGTTCCCCGCGATCCGGAGATGGAGCGCGGCCCCGGAGCTGAAGGGCGCGCTGGCATTCGGGTCATTCCTTCGATCCAGGAACGTTCTTCCCTCCATTGCCCATACGGAGGCCATTTATGAAGAGGTGTGCCAGGCCGTGGCGCACGGCTATACGATGGTCACCCATTTATATTCCGCCATGACGGGCGTTACCAGAAGAAACGGTTTCAGGCAGGCAGGCGTGGTGGAAAGCGCTTACCTCCTGGATGAGCTGGACGTAGAGCTCATTGCAGACGGGGTACACCTGCCTGATCCCCTCCTCAGGCTGGCATACAGGATCAAGGGGGCGAGCCGGATCGCCCTGGTCACCGATGCCATGCGGGCTGCCGGCACCCCCGATCAGGAAAGCATACTCGGGAACGCGCGCTATGGAACGCGCGTCATCATTGAAGACGGCGTGGCCAAACTCCCCGACAGGAGCGCCTTTGCGGGCAGCGTGGCCACCGCCGACCGCCTGGTGCGAACGATGGTAAGGGCGGGCATCCCGCTTATCGATGCCGTTGCGATGATCACCTCCACGCCCGCCCGGATACTGGGCATCGGGAACTTCAAAGGCGAAATCGCACCGGGGAAGGATGCCGATGTGATTATATTCGATGAGCAGATCCAGGTCACCCATGCCTGGGTCGGCGGACGCACCTGTTTTTCGCCGGAATCCTGACCGGGTGCAACGCCACCTGACCTCCCTTTGTGACCGGCGTCACATTCCCAGCATGGACGGAGGGCTATTTTTGTTCCGTTGAAAAATAACTCAAATGACCAGCATCAGGAACTATCTCAGCGGATGGCATTTTATGCGGCTCTTCCGGTTCATGCTCTCCATATTGATCATCGTGCAGGGTGTAGCAACTCATAACGGGGGCTATATCTTGGCCGGCAGCCTGCTGGCACTGCTTCCCCTGTTCAATGCAGGATGCTGCGCGGCGGGTACCTGCCGTCCGTCTTCTGCCCGTACCAGGCCGGCGGAAGAAATCACCACTTTCGAAGAAATTAAACCGGAATGAACCCCCGCTGCTAGGGCACCGCCGCTACGGAAAAGGTCGCCGGCAGGGTCCCGGGCGCCATCCGGAAACGAAAGTCCACGCATCCCTCCGAATCGCTTTTACACCGTCTTACCACTCTACCGTTGTGGGTGATGGTATAATGCTTACCCGGCAACAACTGCCGGACCCTGAACCGCAGGAGGGCCGGTTCACCCGCCGCTTGGAGCCGCCATGACATGCCCGCTGCCGAACACGAAACGGGTTCCAGGGAAATTTCCTGATGGAGGGCGCCCCGAATTTCCAGTGCAGCTACCGGACTGTTGCCATGATAGTAACAGAAAGCGTGGTTGGTATCCGAAAAACCGAAGTCACCCCCGGCCACAAGTGTGAACCGGCCGTCTGAAACGGTATCGATCGTTGCGCCGAGGCTGATCCGCAGTTGCAGGTTCCGGTAGGTATACCGAAGGCGTGTCCCCACGAGTTCTTCGGGCAAATGGGGCTGAAGGTAAAAACGGTTATATAAGGGATGGATGCCGTACAGGGACCGGTAAAGTCCGACGACGGCAAGGCTGTTGCCGGACAGGATATCATCCCCCAGCCCTTCCTGGGTGGCCCGGCCATAGCGTTGGAAGGCGAGCCCGTCTTTCCCATATTGCGCCAGTACGTTCTTCACATATTTCAGGGCGATTTCCGGATCATATGCCGCGTAAGCTTCCACCCCGACCGCTCCCCAGGACAGGAAGATATCCCCGTTTTCATAGTTCGGAAAGGGAAACTGCCAGTCATTGCCTTCCCCCGGGGCGTAACTGTTCATGCAAACCGGCCAGAAAAAAAGATGTTCCTTTTCCATTTGCCGCTCAATGTCCGCCAGGATCAGTCTTGCCCGGTCGCTGTCATCGCACAGGCCGTAAGCGATCGCCATAAAATTGACCGGTGTGACCATATTGGTCCCGTGTAGCGAACCGTCCCTGTCCCGCCAGTGGATGTAACAGTGGTGCTGCTCATCCCAGAAACCGCCGTTCCGGGCCGGCCGGTTAAACTGTGTTTTCAGTCGTTCAGCGAAGCTTTCATATCGCCGCACTTCTTTAACATTGCCCAGCAACCCTTCGATGGCCGACCAAAGTTTCAGGGCATGGTACAGCTTGGCATTGACGAGGGCGTTTTCCCAGGAGGCCCAGATAATATCCAGCCAGTCGCTGCCTCTTTTTTGCGTTTCACTAGTGGTCATCATCTCCACCAGGCCATTATGATCGGTGTCATGTCTCAATATCCAGTCGAGCGCCTTTTCACAGGCCCGTCGCTGCGTTTTAACCCACGCCAGGTCGCCATTAATATTGAAAAGATCGGATACATTGCTGACGTAGTCCGGGTTCGAATCCATCAGGTATCCCCATTGCGCTTCATAAAAACCATCCCGCGTGTATTGACCGGGCATGGCATCTTCGTTCGTGTAGGCCCACCGTGGCCACACCCGCCCGTCGGGACGGATGGCATGGTCCCTGTAATAGTCGAGACAGTCGCGGTACCCCTTCCAGTAATTGCTGTCATCGATTCCCACGCCGAGCTGGGCAATGTATTGTTCGTGCAGGCAAATGGGCCCGTACGGCGTGTGCCAGCTGTTGCCCCCAAAATGCTGCCGGTCGATCACGCCGATCCGCGCAATGGTATTCAGTACATCGGCCACGGAGGTTCCATCGATACCCCGCAGGGTTCCCCGGTCGGAAACTTTGCGGTAATCCATCCAGGAAAGGCTCAGCCGGACCCTGGTCGTACCCGCCGGAACGATGACCGGCGCCCAGACGGCCGTTGTATCCTGCACATACCTCCGGCGGTGCGTCCCCGGATCAAACCGGTAAGATAACGCTTGCGGCGCCACTGCGACCGTACAGGCGATCTGGTTGTGATCCGTCCTGCTGTAATCCGTTGCCAGGTGGTCGTTGCCCGATTCAGCGGACAGGACCAATCCGTTTCCTGTAGAGCGGTTCCAGAACGAAGAGGAACGGGCATGAACGCCATAGGTATCCAGGGGCTTGTGGAATAAATAGAACCAGGCAATTCCGCCATAGTCGGTATAAGCGCCGTTCCAGACGGCCGTATCCCGGAATACGAACACCGGCGTACCGGCCTGTTCCGCCTCGAACGGGTGCGGGGTCGTCCGGGTGATCGTATAGTCGATTTCGTTCGACGTTACCTTGAACTGCCAGCTTTCATGGATGCGCCAGGGCCCGCTACCATAGAGTATACCGGTCAGGGAAATGATATGGCCGGCAATGGCCAGGTGTGGTTGGGTGACGAGTTTTCGGCTGGACGCATACCCCGCCACCGTCCTGACGAACGTGTACCCGCCCCCCTGGTCGTCCAGCACCTGCTGCCCGTTCACTACCATGGATGAAATGAAGGCACGGCGGTGATAGTCCAGGATGAGCGCTACCCGGTTATTTCCAAAACGGACGGTTCTGTGCACCGGGTCGTTTTTGATAAAGGTGTCCTGGGCCCGCGTGGAAGGGGAAAGCAGGCTCATCAGGATCGTCAGGATGACAACAAGGATGCTTCCGCGGTACAGGTGATTTGACTGCATGATTTAAAATTCAAAAATACCGATCCTTCCGTGAATGATCTCCCGGGAGAGCTGCCTGTTCCCCGCAATGCAAAAGGTCCGGCCCGCGATAAATGCATAATTTTACGGGAGATAGCTCCTGCCCGCAAATCTTTTTCATCATGAGATCCATTTTTTACCGGTTTTTGTTCCTGGCCATGATCGTGACACCGGAAGTTACGCCCGCACAGTCCCGGCAGTTCCCGCTTCAAAATTTTGACATGCAGTCCTCGGAAGTGATCGGCGAGCCTGGCAACCTACTTTCCCGTAACGACTACGTGTCCCGGAATTACTGGTTTCCCGTCAGGGTACCTTGTACCGTGCTGACCGGGCTGGTGCAAAATCACGTGTATCCCGACCCCTACCTCGGCATGAACAACATGCTGATCCCGGATGCCTCTGATTCTTTCAACCAGCAATATCACCTCGGCCGGTACAGTTTTTTGCCCCATGAGACCAATCCCTGGAAAAAACCCTATTGGTACCGAACCACGTTTTCACTGCCGGCTACCGACAAAGGAAAGCATGTCCAGCTGATCTTCAAAGGCATCAACTACCGGGCGGCCGTTTGGCTCAACGGAAACCGGATCGCGGACTCCTCCGAAATGGCGGGGATGTTCGCAGATTATCATCTTGACGTAACCGGTTCGGTGCGGCCCGGTGAACAGAATGTGCTGGCGGTGGAGATCTTTCCGCTGGACGATCCGGGACTGCCCGCCCATCCCCAGCTGACGGCCCTCGGCGACTTCTATGAAAATGGGGGCCCCACGGGAGATATCGGGAAAAATGTCACCGAACTTTGCTCGGTTGGCTGGGACTGGATACCGGAAGTGCATGACCGGAACATGGGCATCTGGCAACCGGTGTTTGTCCGCGTCAGCGGCCCGGTGGTGATCAGCGAACCTCA
>Ga0187809_10001483_pt1 | contig 10871 bp, 12 predicted proteins | sample NC_wetland_sal_i_8_FD_132415 | JGI IMG/M metagenome (GOLD analysis project Ga0187809, IMG submission 132415) | Wetland sediment microbial communities from Neuse River Estuary, North Carolina, USA - ASW_4 | ecosystem: Environmental > Aquatic > Freshwater > Wetlands > Sediment | place: USA: North... | reverse complement strand
GGTGCGCGGGCGATCCGTGTCGTCGGCGGCGCGGACACCATGCTGTCGCCCGGCACCCTGGTGCAGTTGCGCTTCCCCCCGCAGGCCGCTGTGCTGGTCGGCTGAACCCCTCGCACCGCGACAATCCGCCGTGATGCGAAACGGGCTGGACTTTCGCGCCGGAGTATGCCGAATACCAACGATTGATCTCCCTTCCCGACACTGTGCAACCAGCACGTGTGACGATCCACGTGCAACTCTGTCAAGGAACGCAGAATGAAACGCTGGAGCAATATCCCGCAGCTGTTCGCCGGCGCGCTGGTCGCTCTTGGCCTGCTGGCTGCCACCCAGGCGAAGGCCGACGAACTCGCCACCATCAAGCGGCGGGGCACCCTGATCGTCGGGGTGAAGGCCGACTACCCACCCTTCGGCTTCCGCTCCACCTCCGGCCAGATCGTCGGCATCGAGCCGTCGCTCGCCGCCGACGTGGCGAAAAGCCTCGGCGTGAAGCTGGAACTGGTGCCGGTCGTCGCGTCCAACCGGATGCAGTTCCTGCAGCAGGGCAAGATCGACCTGATGATCGCCACGATGAACGACACGCCGGAACGCGCCCGCGTCGTCGATATCGTGCATCCCGACTACTACGCCTCCGGCTACAACGTCATGCTGCCGAAGGCGATGAACATAACGTCCTGGAAGCAGCTCGACGGCAAGCCGATCTGCGGCATCCAGGGCTCGTTCTACAACAAGCAGGCGGCGGAGAAATTCGGCATCCATGTCGTCGCCTTCACCGGCACCGCCGAGGCGCTGACCGCGCTGAAGCAGGGCCGCTGCATCGGCTTCATCTATGACGACACCTCGATCGCCGCGGACCTGCTGCAGCCGGACTGGAGCAGCTACGACATGCCGCTGGAGACGCAGGACCCGCAGCCCTGGGGCCTGGCGGTGCGCAAGGACGAGCCGAAATGGGCCGCCTACATGTCCGACATGGTCAAGAAATGGGCCAAGGACGGCACCATCCTGAAGCTGGAAGATGAGTACCACATGAAGCACTCCAAGTTCGCCGAGGACATGCACCAGAAATACTCGAAGTAAACTGCCCGACGGCGGCCCCAGGCCAGCATGAACGCGATCGCGCAGTGGTTCCGGCAGCTCTACCAGACGACCGGAATCAACCTCCCGATCTTCTACGACCCGTTCGACCGGGCGCGCTTCCTGCATGGCCTGGCGGTCACCATCGAACTGTCTGTGATCTGCATCGTCGCCTCCATCGTCATCGGCATCGTGGGGGCGTGGCTGCAGGGCTCGCGCCTGGTGTGGACCCGCCGCTTCGTGCAGGGCTACATCCAGGTGTTCCGCAACACGCCGCCCCTGGTGCAGCTGTATTTCTTCTACTTCGGCCTGAGCGCGCTGCTGCCGCTGATGAAGACCCAGTTCGGCACCACCGCGCCGCTCATCGGCGGCTTCACCTGGGTGTGCATCTCGCTCAGCTTCTTCGCCGGCGCGTTCAACGTGGAGATATTCCGTTCCGGCATCGAAGCCGTGCCGAACGCAACCCATGAAGCCGCCGAGGCGCTCGGCTACACCCGGCTGAAGGCCTATATCTTCATCATCCTGCCGCTGGCTTTCCGCGTCTGCCTGCCGGCGCTGAACAACAATTTGGTGAACCTGATCAAGACCACCACGCTGGCCTATGCCGTCGCGGTGCCGGAACTGCTGTACGTGTCGGCGCAGATCTGGTCGGACGACAACAACGTGCCGGAAATGATGGTGGTGCTGCTGATCGTCTATGTCGGGCTGGTCGGCATACTGGTCTGGGGCATGCACCGGCTGGAACACACCATGCGCCTGCCCGGCTATACCCGCATCTGACATGTCGGCAGAACCCCGCCCCTTCGTCCTGCCCGCGACCTGCTACCGGCGCGGACTGCCGATGCTGCAGCTGCGCGCGTGGCACGGGCTGCTGCTGGCCGCCATGGTGGTGTTCCCGGCCTGGCTGGCGGAAGCCCAAGGCGCGGCGGCGGGCCATTCCAGCGTGTTCGCCGCTATCGCCCGCTGGACGCCACTGCTGCTGAGCGGCTTCCTGTTCAATCTCGCCATCAGCTTCAGCGCCATGGCCATCGGCACGGTACTCGGCGCCTTCCTGGGCATCGGCCTGATCTCGCTGACCCCGCCGGTGCGCCGCGGCAGTTGGGTGCTGACCGAGTTCTTCCGCAACGCGCCGTGGCTGGTGCTGTTGTTCTTCGCCATGTACATGCTGCCGTTCCAGATCCGCATCTTCGGCCTGACCATCCCGCTGCCCGACTGGATCAAGGCCGTGCTCGGCCTGTCCTTTCCGGTGATGGCCAATGTCGCGGAGATCGTCCGCGGCGCCGTCATGTCGATCCCGTCCGGCCAATGGGAAGCGGCCGAGTCCCTCGGCTTCACCCGCCACCAGCAGTTGTGGTCGATCGTCCTGCCGCAATGCATCAAGCGCATGCTGCCGCCATGGATGAACCTCTACGCCATCCTGACCATGTCCACCGTGCTGGCCTCCATCGTCGGGGTGAACGAGGTCATGACCCTGGCCGGCCAGGTGGAAGCCGCCGAGGGCGGACGCACCGACCTGCTGGCGCCGCTGTATGCCTGGATTTTGCTGTGGTTCTTCCTCTACTCTTATCCGATCGCCCGCCTGACCCAGCGGCTCGAACGCCGCTACGCCGTCCGCATCTGAGGAACGCCGCCATTCCCCCGCGCTTGCCCCAAACGAACTGGACTGACGCGCAGCCGATCGTACGGATCGCCGATGTGCACAAGTCGTTCGCCAACCTGGAGGTGCTGAAGGGGGTCTCGCTGGACGTCATGAAGGGCGAGGTCATCTGCATCATCGGCCCCTCCGGCTCCGGCAAGTCCACGCTGATCCGCTGCATCAACGCGCTGACCCCGTTCGACCGCGGCTCCATCGAGGTGCTCGGCATCGAGGTCGGCGACCCGAAGCTCGACAAGCTGGCGCTGCGCCGGCACATCGGCATGGTGTTCCAGCAGTACAACCTGTTCCCGCATCGCACCGCGCTGCAGAACGTGATGATGGCGCCGATCCAGGTACTGCATCAGCCGCGCAAGGACGTGGAGGAGCGCGCCCGCGCGCTGATGCGCAAGGTGCGGCTGGAGGGCAAGGAGAACGCCTATCCGGGAGAAATGTCCGGCGGCCAGCAGCAGCGCGTGGCGATCGCGCGGTCCCTGGCGATGAACCCCGACGTCATGCTGTTCGACGAGGTCACCGCCGCACTCGATCCGGAGACGGTGAAGGAAGTGCTGGTCACCATCAAGCAACTCGCCGATGAGGGCATGACCTGCATCCTGGTCACCCACGAGATGCGCTTCGCCCGCGAGATCGCCGACCGCATCTACTTCACCGACCGCGGCGTCATCGTCGAGTACGGCCCGCCGGAGGAATTCTTCACCAACCCCAAGGACCCGCGCACCCGCGAGTTCCTCGGCCAGATCACGTGACGTTTGCCGCTTCGACCAAGCGGCGCCGAGGCAATAGCGCGCGGCCCAGTGTTGCTTCCGCCAGGAACCGGGCGCCGGATCAAAGCTGGGTATAGAACTCCAACAGCTTGGGATCATAATTCCAGCGCGCGTCACGCTCCACGTCGCTGACTTCCGCCCCATGCAGGACCTGCTTGCACGTCATCACGCGATACCCGTACTGAATCGCGCCCCAGTACGCCTTATCGCTGTCGATCGCGGATTGCAGGAACTTATCAACCCCGATCGTCGCACGCACGCAGGCGTTGACGTGGTAGCCCATCACCACCAGCGTATCGATGCCGGCAGCCTTCAGTTTTTGCTGCAGGCTATCGCCGCCCGTCGACATCTGGAACGCATTGGCCTCCCCCTTCCTGAACTCTATCGCCAGGTTGTTGGCCGGCGTCAGGCCGGGCTCCGATGCCTCGTTTGCCATGAGATACGCGAAGCGGATGTTGATCATCGCCGCGCCCTTGTTTTCGCATGCCGAGATCACCTCGAGTTGCGCCATCCGCATCTTGTCGCGCGCGACGCGGTTCTGGGCCGTACGCGGCCCGGACCACAGCTTCTTGCCATCGATCTCGCGGTCGCTCTCGTCCACGATCAGCAGTCCAAGCTTGCCGCCCGCCTGGGAAATCGCAGTGATCAGCCGTCCCTGGATGATAGGAATTGGTTTGCCTCCCTGAACCCTGCGCTGCACAGCCAAAGAACCCATTTCAGTCAGTCCTGCCAGGGCAAATCGTCCGACTCGTTCGGACCGCCCGGCATTCCACGTGACACTTCGTAGCTGCGTGAAATGACCGCATCATGATTGCCGTATCACGGCCGGATGCAGTGCCGCAGCTCACAGGGTCCCGTCAAAACCACCACCGAAACAGCGCCCGGGCACCGTGACTGTGGCGATAATCGACGGATGCGCCGCCGAGCGAGCGCGGCGCGGCTCGTGCCTGTTCTTCCGGCCTTGCCTCCGCCCCTGCCCCGCCCTATCCGCGATCCATGCACAAGCACGCCGGCTCGCCCGAAGCCGAACTCCGCCGCCTGCTCGACATCATGGCCGCCCTGCGCGACCCCGCTGGCGGCTGCCCCTGGGACAGGCAGCAGAGCTTCGCCACGATCGCGCCGTATACGATCGAGGAGGCGTACGAAGTCGCCGACGCGATCGCCCGGCATGACTTCGCCGCGCTCCCCGACGAACTCGGCGACCTGCTGTTCCAGGTGGTGTACCACGCCCGCATGGCGGAGGAGGAAGGCCGCTTCGGCTTCGCCGAAATCGCCCGGGCGATCGCCGACAAGATGGTCCGCCGCCACCCGCACGTGTTCGGCGATGCCGCCGCGCGCAACGCCGCGGAGCAGACCGTCGCCTGGGAGGCGCACAAGCACGCGGAACGCAAGGCCCGTGCAGAGACCGGGACACTGGCCGGCGTGCCGGCCGGCCTGCCTGCACTCACCCGCGCCGCCAAGCTGACCGCGCGCGCCGCCCGGGTCGGCTTCGACTGGCCGGATGCCGAGGCCGTGCTGGAGAAGCTGGACGAGGAAATTTCCGAAGTACGCGCCGAACTGCCGCAGGCCGATCCGGTCCGGCTGGCCGACGAGGTCGGCGACCTGCTGTTCGTGCTGGCCAATCTGGCGCGCAAGCTGCAACTCGACCCGGAGGAGTGCCTGCGCCAGGCCAACCGGAAATTCGCCCGCCGCTTCACCGCGATGGAACAGCGCATCGAGCAGTCCGGCCGCTCGATGTCCGAATGCGCGCTGGATGAGATGGAAGCCGCCTGGCAGGCGGTGAAGCGCGACGAACCGCGGTGATGACGGACCCTCCGCCCGACTGGCGCGCGCTGAACCGCGCCAACTGGGATGAGCGGGTCGCCGTGCATCTCGGCCCGCGCGGCTACGACATGGCCGAACTGCAACGCGGCACCGCAAGGCTGAACGCGATCGAGGAAGCGGAACTCGGCCCGGTCGCCGGCCTGCGCCTGCTGCACCTGCAGTGCCATTTCGGCCGCGACACGCTGATCCTGGCGCAGCGCGGCGCCAGCGTGGTCGGCCTGGATTTCTCCGCCCCGGCGATCGACACCGCAACCGGCCTGGCACGGCAGCTCGGCCTGCAGGATCGCGCCCGCTTCGTCCAGGCCGATTTGTACGATGCCCCGGCGGCGATCGGTGAGCCGGGTGGGTTCGATGCGGTGTACGTCACCTGGGGCGCGCTGTGCTGGCTGCCCGACATCGACGGCTGGGCGCGGGTGGTCAGTCACTTCCTCAAACCCGGCGGCTGGCTGTACCTGGCGGAGGGCCACCCCGCCGCCATGGTGCTGGACGACAGAACGCCACTGCCGGACGGAACACCCGGCTTCTTCGCGCCGTATTTTCACAACGATCCGCTGCGGATCGATGAGGCCGGCGACTACGTGGACCCGCAAGCCCGTCTGACCAACAGCGCCACCTGCCAATGGATCCATCCGCTCGGCCGCATCGTCACCGGGCTGATCCAGGCCGGGCTGTCCCTGCGCTGGCTGCACGAACATCCAGCGGTGACGTGGCGGATGTTCGCCTGCCTGCAGCAGGATTCCACCGGCCAGTTCCACTGGCCCGACCAGCCCTGGCTGCCGCTGGCCTTCTCGCTGCGGGCGGAGAAGCAGGCCGGCTGACAAGCGATCACCTCTCCCGCTCGGCGGGAGAGGTCGCGGAGCGAAGCGACGCGGGAGAGGGCCGGCTCATCATGCTGCCTCCTGATCAACCGCCCCCCGGCTCACGACGTTCGCCACGTCGGTCCCCGTCGCGGCCCAACCCCGCAATCAACAGAGGTGAAGATGCCCGTGCTCGAGGACGACGGATTGGATGACACCCCCTTCACCGAGCATGCCGTGATGGGCATGACCCGCGCGCGATGCCCGAAAGTCGGTGCCCATGGGCCGCGGCCTGTCCTCATGCCGCGTTCCTCATTCCAGCCCGATGGCCGCTGCGATCTGCTGCCGGATGCGCCGTAGCTGCTCAAGCCTGATGCGCGACGGCGTGGTCCGCAGCCGACGACGCGATACCGCCGTGACAAAGGGCGCCAGAGCGAAGCACCGCTTGCTGCAGCCATTCTCCGGCGTCGGATCGACGGCGACCGAGAGTTCCGGGATAGCCAACGCTGCATCCTCGGTCAGCGGCACAACCAGGATGTTTGGGTAGTCCGAAGCGAACAGCGCCTCATCCTGCACAACGACGGCGGGGCGCAGCTTGTTCGGCTCCGGCGGCAAGGCGCCGCCGCGCCAATCGACGATGACGATGTCGCCGGCGCGGCAGACTGCCACGTGCTACTCCTCGGCGATCGGTGTTCCCCAGTCGGTGGCGAAGTCGCCCGCGGCCGGATCGCTGGCAATGTGGCGGGCCACGGCCTCACTGCCGGCGCGGATGCGGGCGCGGCGGACATCGCGTGCGGCCTGCGTCGCGAGTTGGCGCAAATAGAGGGCGAGGCCGATGCCCTGTGCCCTGGCCTCGGCTTCCAGAATGGTACGGACCTCGCCATCCAGGCGGACCGATATCGGCGCGCTCATGGCACTCTCTATGCGGTTCAGGCTGCGCGGAATGTAGGCCGCGGGAGCGCCACATGCGAGTCGCCCAGCGCTCGGACAGGACCGGTCTCCGGCAGAGACTTCGCCATTCGTCGCGGATGCGGTCCTGGCGGGCGAGCCCGTCCGGGGCGTCAGCGCCCCACAGGCCGAATGCGCCGTCGTTCCCAATGGTCCAACCGCGCCCTAGGCGACCTGGCTTTGATATTTTACGCCCGAACCCAACCGCGCACGCACCTCCTGCATTGCTCGGGCGAATATCGCCTCCGCGTCCATCCCGGTCGTGTCCAGCAGCACAGCGTCCTCCGCTAGGCGCATGTTCGGCGCGTCTCGTGTGTCCCGCGCGATAATACCGGCCCGAATGCTGGCTAGATCCGCGTCGATGCCCTTTGCCCGCAAGGCCAGCCAGCGCCGACGAGCACGCCATTCCAGACTGGCGGTGACGTACAACTTTAGGGCGGCATCTGGGAAGATCACCGTGCCGATGTCGCGCCCGGCCAGCACTGCACCATGCGGATCTCCGAATTTGCGCTGAAAGTCCAGCAACGCCGCACGCACGCCGGGAATCGCCGCCACCGCGGCAGCGGCCTCATCGGCGCCCGGATCATGCAGATCGCTGCGCTCCAAATCCGTCGGCTGCAGTGCGCTGGCGGCAGCAGCGGCGGCATCCGGGTCAGCCGGGCTACCGCCCGTATCCAGCAGACGGCGGCCGGTGGCGCGGTAGAGCAATCCGGTATCAAGGCAGGGCAGAGCCAGAGCCTGGGCGAGTCGGCGGGCCAAAGAGCCTTGGCCGGCGGCAGCGAGGCCGTCGATGGCGATCACCGGGCGATCGAGGCGTTGCAGGGTAGTAAGGCCGGCGAGCGGCGACACGTCCTTCACCTGCGTGCCCCAAAGAGCGAGGAATTGCAGCGTGGTGAGGCCCGCGAGCGGCGACACGTCGCTCACCTGCGTGCCTGAGAGATCGAGGTGTCGTAGCGCAGTGAGACCGGCGAGCGGCGACACGTCCCTCACCTGCGTGCCCCCGAGATCGAGGCGCTCCAGGGTGGTGAGTCGGGCAAGCGGCGACACGTCGCTCACCTGCGTACCCGCGAGATCAAGCCTTCGCAGAGTGGTGAAGCGGGCAAGCGGCAACACGTCAGTTACTTTCGTGCCTATGAGGTCGAGGTTTTTCAGCGAGAAGAGGTCGTCGAGTCCCGACAACTCCCGTAATGGGGTGCCCGCGAGATTGAGGTCTTCTAGGGCGCTGAGGCCAGCGAGCGGCGCCACTTCGCTCACCTGCGTGTTCATAAGTTCGATCCGTTTCAGGGCGGAGAGGCCGGCGAGCGGCGATAGGTCAGACACCTTTGTGCCCATCAGATCGAGTATCTCTAGCGCGGAGAGGCCGACGAGTGGCGACAGGTCGCTCACCTGAGTCCGCCAGAGGCTGAGGCTTCGCAGGGCGGCGAGACCAGCGAGCGGTGACAAGTCGTTCACCCTTGTCGCCGCAAGGTCCTCGCCATGAGGATTGAACCGCCGGCCCAGACGGAGCCAGCGCAGCGCGGTCAACCCAGCCAACGGCGCCAGATCGGCCAGCTCGGTGCCGGCGAAATCCAGCTCGATGACGAACGGTACCCACTCGGCGGGCACCGGCTTGCCGGCCAGGACCAGGTCGCGCACCGCCTCGGCGCTAAACCCCGGTGGCGGCGTCGCATTGTCCGGCGGAGGCTCCGGTTCGGCCGCCGTGAGTGGCTCCGCTTGCGGCGGCACCTTCTCCAGTGGCGGCGTTGCATCGTCCGGCGCAGTTTCCGGTTCGACCGCCCCTTCTGGCTCCGCTTGCGGCGGCACCTCCTCCGGTGGCGGCCTGTGCCCCACCCGCCCAACCACGAATCGCGCGGCGTCCCGCACTCCGACCGCCACGCGCCGCACCGTGCCGCCCACGCCCTCCACCCCGGCGCGAATCGCCGCCGAGGCACGCTCGGCCCAGGCGCGCAGCGTCGCCAGGAAGTCGCCGGTCAGCGTGCCCATCGCCTCGGTGGCGCGGGCGAGCGCGGCGAAGTCGATCGTGGTGTCGCCCAACCGCAGCGCCAGCCGAGCGAGACTCACCTCCAGCCGCATCGCGCCGAGGTAGAACACCAGCATGTCCGCCTCGCGCGGCTTGCCGGCTGCCTCCTGCCGCACCGCGTCCAGCGCGTCCAGCCGCTCCACCACCGCGTCGAGCTGCCGGGCTATGCCGTGCAACTGGCCGTCGTCGAACAGTGCCCGCGGCACCTCGGCGGCGAGCGCATCGGCCAGCGCTGGCCGGCTCGGCCGCAGCCCGAGTTCGCGTGCCGCCCGCAGCGCGCGGCTGAGGATCAGCAGGCAGCGGCCCTGCGCGGCGCCGATCTCGTCGAGCCCCTGGGTGAAGCCCAGGTCCGGATCGCGCGACGGCAGCTGCACCAGTTCGACCGTGCCGGCGAGGTTGCCGAGGTCGTCCACCAGGCGCTGGTCCACGCCGTCGCCGCGATTGGCCAGCATCTGGCCGGCGATGGCGGCGAAGGATGCCAGGTCGTCGAGCGCCGGACGCAGCGCCGGGTCGTTCACCTTCGGCAGCGCGTCGTTCAGCCGGCCCAGTTCGGCGTCGAGATCGGCAAGCGCGTCGGTCACCGCGAGTTCGCGCTGGCGGCCGGGCGGGAGGACGGCAGGCAGGTCGCTCATGGCACGGTGGCCCGGCTTCGGGCGGGTTTGAGGTTGTAGTAGCGCTGCATGGCCTCGGTCGCCTGCTCGGCGGCGGCATGGTAGCCGTGGTGGTGTGGATTCCAGTCGAGGATCGGCTTCAGCGTGCCTTTGATTGTTGGCGCCAGCTGCGGCGTCGCGAATTCGGACTGCCACAGGCAGCGGTTGAGCAGAACGGGCAGGATCAGGCCATTGACCGCTTTGGCCCGGGCACGCATGGCCGGCAGCTCCGTATCGATGATGTAGGTGCTCCACAGCGATTCCGCGCTCACCAGCGCCACGAACACCTCGGCTGCGTCGATGGCATCAGCGATCGCAGCATTCCAGGCCTGGCCGGTATGCAGCTTCGGGTCCCACCAGAACTCCACGCCCCAACCGCGCGCCGCCGGCGTCAGCAGCTTGATCAGCCTTTGGCACTGATCGAAGTCGGCATGCGCGTAGGAGATGAACCCCTGCATCAGCGGTCGTTCCGCACCCTTCTGTTATCAGAACAGTGGGCGCGATGGCGCGGCAGTTCAATGCCGCCGATCGGCTGGCATCGGAGCCTGTTGGGCGCGTTTGGCAGCGCACGATGGTGGTCCACTTAGGGCTCGGGACGAAACAACTGCTTCGCGCGACTGCGTCGGTAGCAGCAATCGTCATGGTCGGCCCACGGGTCGCGCCGAAGGCGCGCTCGAGGACAGGCTCCGGCCGACCATCCACGCCTTTTAAGGCGGAGGTTTCCCCACCTCTCCCTACCCGCTCCGCCCACGGGCGGAGAGGACTCCTTAGGGCGCGCCGGCGATGGGGAAATGCCGGGCCTCGGCGCGATGCGTGGCCGGCCGGATGGCGACCTGCGCTGCGTCTCCTTGGATCCGGTTGCGTGTCCGGGGCTTGGAAAAATTACGCCCTTGAAAAAATCCCCTTGACAAGCACACTGGTTTGTGTTCTATATACGTTCCAGGCGAGCCGACCACTTCCTCGCCACTCCCAAGCAAAACCGGAGCCGCAACACCGTGCCCGAACGCATCGGTCGCCTGCTCACCCTGGTCCAGTTCCTGATCGGCTTCGGCAAGGAATGCGCCGCCACGCTGCGGCAGCACACCTTGACGCCGCAGTTCCGGCTGACCATGCAGGCCCGCTTCGGCACCTCCAACTTGGCTC
>Ga0187809_10001482_pt1 | contig 10871 bp, 11 predicted proteins | sample NC_wetland_sal_i_8_FD_132415 | JGI IMG/M metagenome (GOLD analysis project Ga0187809, IMG submission 132415) | Wetland sediment microbial communities from Neuse River Estuary, North Carolina, USA - ASW_4 | ecosystem: Environmental > Aquatic > Freshwater > Wetlands > Sediment | place: USA: North... | reverse complement strand
CGGCCGGGATACCGGAGTCCGTGCGTGCATGGACGGGCCAGCTGCGTCACGCCGACTATGACGTCGAGGACAGCGCCCAGCTCCTGTTCGAGTATCCGGAACGGTTAGGCGTCATGTTCCTCACCTGGGCGGCCCGGCACCGCGAGAACCGCGTTCGTTTCGTCGGCGAGCGCGGATCGATCGAATGGGTGAACGGTATCCTGCGACTCGAGCGCGACGGCGAAACGACGTCGTACGACTATTCGGCGGAGCTCGACAAGTCGTCGTATCCGGGATGGTTCGCGGGATTATTCGGAGCGTTCGCGCGAGCGATGGACACGGGCTCGGCGGAGCCGCACTTGCAGGACATCCGCGACGTCGCGGCCGTGCTCGAAGCGGCGTACCGCTCGGCGGCCAGCGGCTGCCGGGTGACCGATCTTTAGCCGTTGCCGCCTAACGGGCGACGAGGATGAAGACGTCGTACAGGGCGTGGGTCCAGGCGTCGATGCCGAACCCACGCCACAAGTAGATCGCACTGAAGAAGACGCCGCTGATCGCGCGAAACACGAAGGACTCGAGCGTAAATTGGTCGCCGAGGGCGCCAACGTAGTGCGCCGTCGAAAATAACAGCGCGCCCACGATCGTCGCGAAGATGGCCGCCGCCGCCGGCCGCCAGTGAAACACGCGCCGCGCCAGCAACGCGAGCAGCGACACGAGAATCACCCGGAACAACAGCTCTTCGTAGAGACCGGCGCCCAGCGACACCATGAGGCGCGTCGTGCGATCGAGCGATTGCGCGGGCGCCAGACTCGCTGCGCCGAACACACCGAGCACGCGCGCAGTGATCGTACCAACGACGAAGCCGAAGACGAGCGCCAAGAGGATCGATTCCACACTCATCCCGAGAAAAACGCGGCCGCGCATCGCGTGCACTCCGCCGTGCGCCCTGAGATCTCGCTGCACGAGCCACACACACACGCCGATCAGGGCGATCTCGAACAGCAGCGGCCCGTTTCGTCCGGCGACCAACGAAAACAGCGACTTGAGCATGACGTCTGCGCCGTTGCGAACACCGCGGGGCTCGCGCACAGGCAGGAACGCCGCCATCCCCTCGTAGAGGAGGAGCAGCGGAAGCGCGAAGATCAGGCTGTATCGGGATTCGCGGGTCGCGCGCCAGTACGACGACGCGGCGCGCGACGGGGCGGCGAGAACGGGCATGAGGGGCGGCGAGCGACGTCGCCGCGGCTAGAGGATCGCGGAGCGACTCCGTCTCGCTCGCGCGTCGGTGCTAACGCGCCGGATGCTCGAGCTCGGGCGCCTCGTACACCGTGACGCCGTGGCGCGCGTTTGCGATGTTCCTGCCTTTGATTACTGCGCCGCCGATGAGCAGCACCCCCACAATGAAGAGCGCGATACCCGACGCGAACTTGCGCAGCCCCACGGCAAAGGCAAACGCGAACACGATCACGCACGCACCGAGAGCAAAAACGAGCACCAGGGGCCAGAGCACGGCACCTCCGAAAAAATCGAAGCGGATGTGGGCAGAACGTCCACGCAACCGATCACAAATTGTACGGCGGACGGTGCAAAGGAAAGGGGTCGAGTCGCGCTTGGTGGACTGCGTCCGAAATGGTGATCGCACCGAGACAACGACACCAGCGCGCACGGAGCAATTCAAGGCGACGTGTCGGGCTTGTCTGCTCATGAAGAAGCGGACACAGCACGGTCACTGCAGACAAAGCACGGACCGCTCGGCTGTCGGGGAAAGTGCCTCCCGCGGGATAACAAGGTGACTGTCGTTTAAGACGCGGTGGAAGCGACCTCGCGCCAGCCCGATGCCCGCACGGCAGCCGAGCGGTCCGTGCTTTTCTACAGTGACCGTGCTTTGTCCGTTTCTTCATGCGTAGTTAGCAGAGGAAGATGCTACCCTCAGCTCGGAGGAGGTTCACTACACGATCTTGTGCGAGACGGCGTAGCGCATGAGCGCGGCGTTGCTGCTCAGGCCGAGCGCTTTCTTGATGCGCGTTTTGTGAAATTCCACGGCTTTCTCGCTCACGCCCATTTCGTGTGCGACTTCCAGCGTCGTGAGGCCACGACCGACCAACCGGAGCACCTCGAGCTGCCGCGCCGTGAGCGGCGGTCCGTCGGTGGCGAGCGATGAGCCGGCCTCTGTCGCACTCGATGCCCCGGCCGCCGTCGCGAGGAGCGGCGTGACGTAGGTTCGTCCGGCGAGCACCTCGCTCACGGCGAACCGCAGCTCGGAGCCCGACGCCAGCTTGAGGACGAACGCGCGGGCGCCCGCGCGCAGCGCTTCGTCCGCGTACAGGCGGTCGGCGTGCATGGTGAGAATCATCACGCGCTGCGCGGAGCGCGCCGCGCGGAGCTCGCGCGCCAGCGTTAGGCCATCCTTCCCGGGGAGCGAGATGTCCAGCATCACGAGGTCGGGATCGAGACGCTCCACGGTTTCGACCACATCGCGCCCGTCGTGGACGATGCCGACCACCTCGTTGTCGGGTTCGAGGAGTCCGCGGAGCCCCTCGCACAACAGCGAGTGGTCGTCGGCGAGCACCAACCGGGGGCGCGCGCTCACGCCGTCTCGGTGCCTAACGGAATCCAGGCGACGACACGCGTCCCTGCCCCGGGCCGCGACTGCACCGCGACGCGGCCGCCGAACTGGCGCGCGCGTTCGGTGATGCTCGTGAGACCCATGCCCGATCCGCCGTTGCCGGAGACACCGCGCGGCGCCGCCGTATCGAATCCGCTGCCGTTGTCCTCGACCACGAGCTGCACGCCTCCCTCGGCGCGCGCCAATCGCACCATGGCCGTCGACGCGCCGGCGTGCTTGACCACGTTGCGCAGCGACTCCTGCGCGATGCGGTACAGGCCCGCAGCAACATCGGGCGGCATGTCCACCGGACTCCTGTCGAGATCCAATCCGACGCGCAGGTGCGATGTCGACCACATCTCACCCGCCAATGTGGACAACGCTGCCGGTAAGCCGAGGTGCTCGAGGACGGGCGGGTGCATGCGGTGCGCGAGCGAACGGATCTCGTCGGCGAAGTCGACGAGCTCCGCACGCAACCCGCGCACGCGGCGCTCGAACTGCCGGTCGCCATCGTGAGAGAATGCAGCCAGCTCATCCAACGACTGGCCGAGCAGCGCGACGCGCTGAATCACGTCATCGTGCAGCTCGCGAGCGATCCGCGCGCGTTCTTCTTCCTGCGCAGCGAGCAGCTTGCCGCTGAAAGACCGTGTCGCCGTCAGGTATCGCCGCTGTTGAACGATGATCGACGCCACGATCGCAGCGGTCAGAATTCCTGCTGCCAGGGCGCCAGCGACGAAGATCCACCAGAGCTCGGGTGACGCCGTTCGCACAAAATTCCCCACGTCGTCAGCGAATACGAGAGAATACTCACCGCGGCGAATGCTTGGAAGATCGCGACGCCTTGCTGGTGCGTCGCGATCAGAATGTTGGTGATCGGGTTGTACGCGACCTGACTCCCCATGTCGATGATCATGCCGGCCGAAATCCAGAACCACGGTTGTCTCCAACCCGGCTCCGACGTCCGCGCTGATTTCGAAACGAGCGTGAACGCCGCGACTGCCAGTACCAGCAGATTGCTCAACGGCCATGCGTATTGGCTCACGCTATCGAGGCGCTCCACGAATAGCTGCAGCACCAGCCACACCACCACATAGATCGGGATCACGAGGCGCATTGCGCGGCGCGCCACCTCGCTGTTCTGCCAGAGCGAAAATGACCACAGGAGCAGCGCAGCCTCGAGCGGCATGGTGACGTGCAGCAGCCAATTGTTGTGGTGGTGCAGATGGATCAAGAGCTGCTGCACGAGATCTTCGCTGAACCACAACAGGAATAGAACGGCGATCAACCGCGATGGTCGGGACAGGTGTCGCCCAACCGCCAGCGCGGCCAACACCGGAAAGAGCTCGGCAATGATCGCGAGCCTGATCACCAGCACTGCCTCAGCCGCCTAACGTGGTGCCGTCGCAGTATGGCGGACACGGTTGGTGATTCTCGATGATCGTGTCCAACATGTCTAGCTTGTCCTCGGTCACGCCCACGAAGAGGAGCGTCGGCTTCCCGCTCGCGTCGCGACCATGATAGAAGCGAATGCCCGCGCATCCGGGCTGCGCCAATATCTCATCGAAGGCCGCGCGCGCGAAATAGCCGCACCGCTCGCCGCCCGCAGGCGCAGTGCGATGATGATTCCGGACGAGCTGCTTCGCCTGGTCCAGGGAAATGCCATGGTCATGCGTACGCGGTGACATAACGCCTCCTGCGGGGGAAGACCGACCCGCGCGGGGATCGCGCGTTCGATCGCATGCGAACGACCGCAGGAGAACTCCTAACGATAAAGCGCGAGGGGAGCAACTAGGGTTTTCCCTAGTTCTTCGCGCTAGGAAATTTGGCAGCTTGCGCGCACTTCGCGAGCATCGCTTCTTGTGGGCGCGTAGAACGACGCGCGACGACGCAGTCGAAACGGAGAAGTTCTGATGAGCACCCTCGCAAAGCGGTTCCACATTCTCAGCGCCTACCCCGGGGATCCGGACGTGGTGAGTCCCAATCTCGGTCGCAGGCGCCTGAGCCCTCACACATCCATGTGGCCTGAACGCGAACACGCGAAGGAGTCTCCCGCCCGCATGCGCGAGGCGGATCGAGATACGGCACCCGCAGTCCACCCGTCGGCGCTGACACGCTTCGATGTCGAGTTGCGTGAGTTGACCGAGCCGCAACAGCGCGTGCTGCGCCTCATGCTCACGGGCGCGCGCATCGCCCTTGTGGCAGGCGCCGCCGGCGAGAGCCGCCGCGCCGTCTCGCGCTGGTTAGGCGGGGAACACGTGTACCTCCCCGCGCTGCGTGCCCTGCAGCGCGACCTCGATCCAGCGTCGCGTACACGATTGCACGGCTACGTGACACGCGAGCTGATGTGGGAGAACGATGAGGCACTCGACGCCGAAGCGTGGGCCACCCTCGCCGTGATTCGCGCGCTGGGCCGCCTGGACGCGGAGACGAATGTGCTCGAGCAGTCCGTGCTGCGCGCGACGTTCTGGAGCACCGGCAAAGTGTAACGGCCTCCCGCCGCGGCCCCAGCCACTTCGGGAGGGGGCCGCGGGGTGTGCGTAGGACCCACGGGGCATGTGACTCTCACCGAGGAGAGACCATGTCCCGTGGTTGTTTTGCGGTGTCCGTTAGGCAGCGATCGTCAGTTCTTGCAGGATGCGGCGCTGAGGACGTCGATCCGGCCGTGGCCGTAGAGCGCGTCCACTACCTTGCCGGTCGGGTGGTCGGCGGTCGTCGTCAGGCACGCCGTGACGTGACCCACGCTCTTGTTCGCGGGCATGTCGGACATGATCACCGCCCCTTCGCCTGACACCATCGGTGAGGCAAAGCTGGTTCCGGCGCCGAAGACGTACGTGACCTCGCCCGCACACTGCGGTATGGCCGTCGCCGCACAGGCCGAGATGATCAGGTCCGACAACACGCTTCCCTGCACCTGGTCGCCGCCCGGCGCAAAGACATCTACACCTGGGAATCCGACGTTGGAGTAGGATGCGATGCGATCGAAGTTCATCTGGTCCACGGGTGCGGTCGCGCCGACGGAGACCACGCCCGATATCTCGGCGGGAATTTCCATCACGTGTGGACCAGCGGTCGAGAGATTCACCGCGTTGTTGCCCGCGGCGGCCACCGGCAGCGTTCCGTTCTTGATCGCGAACTTGATCGCGCGCTTGAGCGCGTTGACCAAATGCACATCGTCCGGCCCCTTCACCGAGACCAACACGCCGAGACTCATGTTGATCACGTTCGCGTGATGCTTGGCCGCGTAGACGATGCCGGAGATGAGGTCGGAGAACGTCCCCATGCCGTTCGCGCCGAGCACCTTGATCATACACAGCTTGGCGTCCGGTGCCACGGACGCGATGCCAAGACCGTTGGACGAGATCAGCGCCGAGACGAAGGTCCCGTGGAAATTGTGGTCGATGATATCCGGCTCGGACGCCACGAACGAAGTGCTGATGCCCAGGTCGACCTTCCCCTGGAGGTCGATGTGATTCGGGTCGATGCCAGTGTCCAACACGCAGACGAGCGTATTGGCGCCCTGGTTCGATGCCAGATACGCCTGGTCGGCCTTGATCTGGCGGATGTTCCATTGGAACGCCTGGAAGAAGAACGCGCCGGTCTGGTCGGACTGCGCTTGGATCGGTTGACCGAGGATTTGCTCGCGCGGCGGGATCATCGGGATTGCCGTGTCCACCTGCAGGCCATCCACGTCGCTGCGATTCGCGATCACGGCCGCCGCGGCATCGCTCAAGCCGGTGGTCGTCACGACGTTGATGTCGGGATCCGTGCGGACGATGTGCCCGCCTAACGACTGCACTTCCGCGATCAGGCCCGCCATCCCGGTGGCCCCGTTCTTCATCACGATCACGTGCCGGCGCGATGCATCCGTCATGTCGGCGGTGGTGCCTAACGAAGGGGCCGTGGGGCCCTCGCTGCACGCGGCCGCCCCCGCGGCGGCGGCCAGGATGGCGATGCGGCAGAGCTGACGGGGAACCATGTGCATACGGAACCTCGCGAGGGTAAGTGGGTGACCGGCTCGGGCGCGGCGGAGGATCCGCTCGCGATCGCGTGCCGCATCCTGATATGCGCGATCCGGACCCGGTGTCAAGTGAATGCCGCAGGGAGCGCGTTCACACCCAGCGGCGCAGCTTCGTTAGCTCCTAACGACGCCACCGGCCGCGGCCGGCGCCGCACGCCCCGAGCGATTGTCTCCGCCGCTCGAGTCGCCACCAGGAAACGGCATTCCCGCATCCGAGACGCCCGTCGCGTGGCGGCGTGAGACGCGTGACGCAACTGTTGCCAAGCGGCCGGCGATCAGCAGCGTCATCGTAGCGAGCCCAGCCGTCGAGCCCCAGCCCGGCGCGTCGCCCTCAGGCGTCCGCGGCGCACGCGCACTATGTTAGGAGCGCTGCAATCGTAGCCGGAGCCAACCGCCGCCGGCCCCGCCCAATTCTCGACGCCGCCGTCAACCGAGGAGACACCACCATGCGCGAGTACCTCACGGAGTGCATCGGGACATTCTTTCTCGTCTTCACCGTGTGCTTGACCGTGTTGAACGGAACGCCGGGCGCGCCGCTCGCGATCGGGGCATCACTCATGATCATGGTGTACATGGGCGGCCACATCTCGGGTGGGCATTACAACCCCGCGGTCACGCTCGCCGTATGGATGCGCGGAAAACTCGGCGGCTCGCAGGTAGTTCCGTATTGGATCGCGCAGCTCATCGGCGCGATCATCGCCGGCCTCATCTCCTATTTCATCATGGGCAAGTCGCTCGTCGTCGCGCCGGCACCCGCTGCGAGCGCGCTCCAGGTGCTGGTGGTCGAGTTCTTGTTCGCGTTTGCCTTGTGCCTCGTGGTGCTCCAAACCGCGACCAACCCGAAGACCTCCGGCAACTCGTATTACGGCTTGGCCATCGGGTTCACGATCACCGTTGGCGTGTATGCGGCCGGCGGCGTGTCGGGCGGGGCATTCAACCCGGCGGTCGGTACGGGTCCAGCCATTGCGAGTTTGCTCACCGGTGGCGGTACGTTGTCACACGTGTGGTTGTACATCGTTGGTGGTCTGCTCGGCGGCGCGGCAGCGGCGGCAGTGTACAAGGTGCAGAGTCCCGAGGCGTAATGGCGCGGCGGCGCGCGCGCCAATCTGCTCGTCGCGCCGCCGGCAGGACGTATCTCAGTCGAGGCAGCGATGCGCGTGCAACGGGTCGTGGTGGGTGTGGACTTCAGCGAGCCGTCCGTGGCGGCGGTGCGGTGGACGGCGCGAGAGCTCGCGCGGGACGCGGAGCTCGTGCTCGTGCACGCCGTCGACGTGCCGGAGGCGCCGAGCTTCCTGCGCGGGCGGTTCCCGCCGCGCGAGACGCTCACCGGCACGGCCCGCGAAGGGGCGGATCGCAAGCTGCGCGACTTGAGCGCGTCACTCGGCGTCCAGCGGATCTGGCTCGAGGTGCGCGAAGGTCGCGCCGATGAGGTCATCGGCGCGGTCGCGGCGGAATATCGTGCGGATCTGGTGGTCACCGGCGCGCACGGCGAGCGCGGCGGCATCCTCAAGCCGTTAGGCAGCACCGCCGAGCGCGTGGCGCGCGACGCGTCGGCGCCGCTGTTGCTGGCGCGCGAGCCGCTGCCCGCCACGCCGGCGACCGTGCTCGTGGCCATGGATGACGATGGCCTCACGCCTGCGTTGCAGCAGTGGACGACGTTCGTGGCCGCACGCTTCGACGCCGCGGTGACGGGATTTCACGTGGTGAGCGAGACCGTGGTCGGCACCCTCGTGTCACTGGCGGCGATCGTGACCGGGTCGCCGGAGCCGGAAATTCCATCGTTAGGCCTGGCGCTCGAGGACGCCAACGTGTGGATGGGCGAGCTGGTGGCGCACGGGCTCGACCGCACGCGGACGCGCGGCGAGGTCGCCTATGGGGATCCGGCGCACGAAATCGTCGCCGCCGCCGAACGCTTGTCGGCGCAGCTGATCATCCTCGGGCGCCACCGCGCCGGCGGCGTGCGCCGGACATTGTTAGGCAGCGTGGCCGGCCGCGTGTTGCGCGCGGCGCCGTGCTCGGTGCTCGTCGTCGGCGAGCCGGGCCCGGACACGGCGGCAGCCGACGACGAGGAGCGATCTGCGGCATGAGCACGGGGGCGACCGCGCGCCGCGCGGCCTTCGATCTGCAGGCGGCCGCGCGGCGAGACATGCACGACAACGGCTTCACGCCGGACCTGCCGGCCGACGCCGCGCACCAGCTCGCCGACATCGCCGCGCACCCCTCGCCTGACGATACGACCGGTTGCCGCGACCTTCGCGCGCTCCTCTGGTCGTCGATCGACAACGACGACACCCGCGACTTCGACCAGCTCGAGATCGTCGAGCCGCTCGACGGCGACACCGTGCGGCTGCGCGTGGCCATCGCCGATGTCGACGCGCTCCTCCCCGCCGACAGCCCGCTCGACCGCGCCGCGGCGGCGAACGCGACCTCCGTGTACCTGGGCGTGCACACGTTCACCATGATCCCGGAGACGCTCTGCTACGACCTCACGTCGCTGCGCGCCGACGTGGATCGGCGCGCCGTGGTCATCGAGGCCGACGTCGCCGCCGACGGAACCATCGCGCGCAACGACGTGTATCCCGCGATCGTGCGCAACCGCGCGCAGCTCGCGTATCCGAGCCTCGGCGCGTGGCTCGAGGGACGCGGCGCCGCGCCGGCTCCCGTCTCCGCGAACCGGGCTCTCGCCGACCAGCTCCAGGCGCAACACACGCTCGCGCAGCGGCTCCGCACGCAACGCGCGGCACACGGCGCGCTCGAGCTCGAGATGATCGAGGCGACACCCGTCGTGACTAACGGAACCGTGACCGACCTCGCGCTCGTGCGCGACAATGCCGCGCGCCGGCTGATCGAAGACTTCATGATCGCCGCGAACATGGCCATGGGCCGCTTCCTCGCCGCACGGCATCGCTCGGCGCTGCTGCGCGTGGTGCGCACGCCGGAGCGCTGGCCGCGCATCGTGCAGGTCGCGCGCGCGGCGGGCGAGACGTTGCCCGACACGCCGGACAGCGTCGCGCTCTCGTCGTTCCTCGCGCGCCGGCGCGCCGCCGATCCAGAGCACTTCCCCGATCTCTCGCTCACGATCGTCAAGCTGCTCGGCCCCGGCGCGTATGCCGTCACCGCGCCGAACGGCGCCGGCGCGGGCCACTTCGGCCTCGCCGTCTCGGACTACACGCATTCCACCGCGCCTAACCGACGCTATGCGGACCTCGTGATGCAGCGACTGGTGAAGGCGGCAGTGGCCGGCGCGCCCGCGCCGTACGATGATGCCGCGCTCGATGCGCTCGCCCAACACTGCACGGAGCGCGAAGACGCCGCGCGCAAAGTCGAGCGCCTCGCGCGCAAGCAGGCCGCGGCCGTGATGCTCGCCGGCCGCGTCGGCGAGACCTTCGACGCGATCGTCACCGGCGCGACGCCCAAGGGAACGTTCGTGCGCCTCGTGCATCCGCCGGCCGAAGGCATGGTCGTGCATCCGCCGCCGCACATCGATGTCGGCGATCGCGTGCGCGCACAGCTCGTGGCGACGCGTCCCGAGCCCGGCTACATCGACTTCCGTATCGCCGAGCGCTGATTCCGGGAAGCTCGACCGTCCTTCGCAAAGGACATCGCACGTACCCCCCGAACGACAAGAGGAGTTAGGCAAACGCCCGCGCGGCCGGTTGGTGCGCGCGGGCAACCGCTTGATTCGACGCGAGATGGCGCGCTGGCACGCGCCACCCGGAATGGATGGCCCAATCGGGAATGGTCGTTGCCCGATTGAGGTGCGGCAGTGGTCTCATGCCATGCAGCATCCGAAACCGGAGATATCTATGCGTTACCTTGCGTCGACGTTCGGCGCGCTTGCTTTGGCTTTCACGGCCGCGGTCCCGTTGCACGCGGACCCGCCGGCGCGCGTTGCGCGCGTGAGCTACATCGAAGGCTCGGTGTCGCTCCGCCCGTCTACAGCGGATGATTGGGTTCAAGCATCCGTCAACTACCCCATGACGTCCGGCGACAACATCTGGACGGACCAGAGCTCGCGCGCCGAGTTGCACGTCGGCTCGACGGCCATGCAGCTGGGTCCCCAGACGGCGTTGGGCTGGACCGATCTGGACGACACGCATTTCCAGGCGCGCCTGGACCAGGGCGAAGTCGAGATTCGCATCCGCGATCTGTACGACAACGACGCCGTGGAGCTCGACACGCCTAACGGAGTGGTCACGTTCTCGCAGCCGGGCCAGTACCGCGTCGACGTGACGGCCGACGGACAGACCAGCGTCGTGACGGTGCGCG
>Ga0187809_10001481_pt1 | contig 10875 bp, 11 predicted proteins | sample NC_wetland_sal_i_8_FD_132415 | JGI IMG/M metagenome (GOLD analysis project Ga0187809, IMG submission 132415) | Wetland sediment microbial communities from Neuse River Estuary, North Carolina, USA - ASW_4 | ecosystem: Environmental > Aquatic > Freshwater > Wetlands > Sediment | place: USA: North... | reverse complement strand
TATGACAAGACCGCCCGCAACTTCCTTGCCGCCGTTCATCTCGTCGCCAGCGTCGTTTGGCTCAATTGACGACACGCCCTAGCGCTGCGGGTTCGGCGGGTCGCGCACCACCGCGTCATGGCCGGCGCAGGTCAGCCATCCACGTCTAACTCGTGTGGTCCGAGACAAACACGTGGATTTCCAGCCTGCGCCGGCCATGACGGCAATTGGTGCCGGCGCGGCAAGCGACTGTTTTGAGCGTCGCCTAAGCTCGACTTTGCGCATTTTCGGAGTCCGGGCGGGCGGTCAGCGGATTGCCCAGAATATGTCTTAAGCAGCGATGAACTCGAGAGCACGGTCGATCGTGAGTCTGGCTGAGCCGAATGGTCCACCGGCGACTCATCGTTCCTTCCAGAGCGACCAGTAGCATGCGACGCCGCGAAGCTCGCTCGCCTGTCGGATCCCGTTGCACAAGCGCCGCCCCGATGGTCGCCTGCGTCAGCGGGAGCCTGGCTGCCTGACCCCGGCGCGCAGCGCTGCGGCACTTCGCACGCGCCGGCGGTCAATCGCCACGGAGCTGCCCCAGACCAGCAGGAACGCGGCGACGACGCCCAGGCCCAATTGGGTCCCGTGTGCGCCGGCGTTGGCGACGGCCGACCACAGTCGTCCCTGCAGGCCGAAATGTCCGGCCAGCAAACCGCCTGCTTCGATTCCGCCGATCACCAGCGCGACCGCCACCGAAAGCCCGGTTATGATAAGGTCGTACCAAAGCTTCCGCCGCGGATGATGCTGCGCCCAGCCATAGGCGCCCACCATCAGGACGCTGTCCCCGCTGTCCACCAACACCATGCCGGCGGTGAACAGCGCGGGAAACACCATGGTCTGCAATGGCGAGACACCCTGTGCCGACTGGGCCGCAGCGATGCCAAGCAGGCCGATCTCGGTTGCGGTGTCGAAACCCAGGCCGAACAGGAAGCCGAGGGGAAACATGTGCCAGGGGCGGCCGATGGCGCGGAACAGCGGCTGCAGCAAGCGGCTCAACATTCCGCCCGCTGATGGGGACCCGTCATGCGACAGGCCAGCGCCGGCCGGTGGTTGGCGCAAGCGGCGCCATGCACCGCTCAGGGCCACGACGTTGAGCAATCCGAGGCCCAGCAGCACACTTGCGGAAACCATGGCACCGGCCAGCCCGGCCGCATCGCTCACCGCAAGCAGGCTAGCGGGCAGATGGGTGGCGTAGGCGGCCACGGCGCCAGCCGCCAGCACCACGACCGTGGAATGCCCGAGCGAGAAATAGGTCCCGGTCAGCAGCGGTCGCTCACCCTGATACATCAGTTTGCGCACCACGTTGTCGATTGCGGCGATGTGGTCGGCATCCACCGCGTGGCGCAGACCGAACATCCAGGCGAGCAAGGCCAGGCCCAACAAGGCCGGCCGTCCGGCGAAAGCGGTGCCGGCCCAGGCCCAGGCCAGCAGGTTCGCGAGGAGCAGGGCGGCGAACAGGAGTGGGATACGGGCGCCGAAACGCAGCCCCGGGCGGCCGGACAGCATCATACCTTCCGATCGAATCGTCATACTCAGATCGCATGTCGTGACCTGCACTGGCAAGCGCCGCACGCGCTACACTGCCCGCTTTGCAGCGAGGTCTGACATGCAGCGCGTGACCATCACCATCGAGGACGACCTGCTGGCAGCGGTGGACACGCTGATGCAGCGGCGGGGCTACGAAAGCCGGTCGGAGGCAGTACGCGACATCATCCGCGAACGGATCGGCCGGGAACGCCTGGAAACCCCCGCCTCCCGCTGCGTCAGCGTGCTGAGCTACGTGTTCGACCACGAAACCAGGAACCTGCCCGGCAGGCTGACCCGGGCGCACCACGAGCGGCACGATTTGTCGATCGCCAGCCTGCACGTGCACCTGGATCATGACAGCTGCCTGGAGGTGTCGGTGATGCGCGGCGCACACGACGCCGTGCGTGGCTTCGCCGACACAGTGACGAGCCAGCGCGGCGTGCGGCATGCCAACCTGCATGTGATCCCGGCGCAGATCTCAGCGGCCAGCCACCCTCACGGCCCGGGAACAGGAACCCACGAACACGTGGAGGTATGATCGCCGGCGAGGCGGCACTGCGCCCGCAGGTTTGACTTCGATCAATGCGCCGGGCCACGCAAGCTCGTCCAATGCACTGCGCCCGTGGAGCGCTGTATCGGATCGCGACGGCGGAGGCGGACCATGTTGTTCACCGACCGGCATGACGCCGGCCGCAAACTGGCCGTTCGGCTGGAGCGGCTGAATCTGCCCCAACCGGTGGTGCTGGCCTTGCCGCGCGGCGGCGTGCCCATCGGGTTCGAGATTGCCCGCGTCCTGGCGGCACCGCTGGATCTTGTGCTGGTGCGCAAGATCGGCGCACCAAACCAGGAAGAGCTGGCGGTGGCCGCCATCGCCGGCGGCGACCCACCCGAACTGGTCACCGATGAAGACATCACCGGCTGGCTGTCGGTATCGAAGGAGTACCTGGACGCGGCGAAACAAACCGCGCTGCAGGAGATCGAACGCCGGCGGCAGCGCTATAGTGGCGACCGGAAGCCGCTGGAAATCGCGGGATGCTCCGCGATCGTGGTGGATGACGGGGCCGCCACCGGCGCCACTATGCTGGCCGCATTGCGGGTAACCCGGCGGCGCCGGCCGGCACGACTGGTGCTGGCAGTGCCGGTCGCCCCGGACGACACGCTGGACCGCCTGCGCGAAGAGGTGGACCTGGCGGTCTGCCTGGAAACGCCGGAAAACTTCTATGCTGTCGGCCAGTTCTATCGCGCCTTCCCGCAGCTGCGCGATGAGGAGGTGATTGAATTGCTCGAACAGGCGCGCAGCTTCGTCGTGCCCGGCCGGACGTGACGGCAACACCACCGACGCACCGCCAGCACGGAATAGTACGCGTTCCTCGCCTACCGTGCCAGGCGCACCGGCCACACTGCCCGCCACAAGTCGTGCACGGCTGTTAACCATCCGCGGCTGGCAACCGTGCTGAACCGACCGTGTGGCGACCTGCCGCCCGGTGCATCCAACGCGATTTGGTCCCCACGACGGAAACCGGATGAGCCGCCGGTGCGCCCGGGTGATGCATGCTTGCGTCGTGAACGGTGATCCATGCGCCCCACCGACCGCTGCGATCTGGTCAACGCCCCGTATGGCGGCAAGGAGGACGATGCGGTTGTCGTCTCCGAACGGCGCGCCCTGCCACGTCTCCAACGCTATTCCGATTGCCGCGCACCGCCGGCGCAGGAAGCACGGCGCGAGATGGCTGGCGAGGCGGTCCCCGCCAGCGGGCGCATCAGCCGGCGCGGGCTCCGGAAGACATGACCCCGCGCATCGCGCATCATTCCAGGACCGCGCAGCCGAACCTGCGCCGCAATCGAGGAGTCGCTGGATGCAGATCAACCTGCCCGAGGTGGTCGCCGAGGTGGAAGCGGCCTTTGCCCGCTATGAAAACGCGCTGATGCGCAACGATGTGGACGCCTTGCAGACCCTGTTCTGGGCCAGTCCGCATACCATCCGTTACGGCATCGCCGAAAACCTGTACGGCCATGCGGAGATTGGCGGCTTTCGCGCCGCGCGTTCGCCGGCCGGCCTGGCGCGCCGGTTGTCCCGCACCACGATCACCACCTACGGGCATGACTTCGCCACCGCTTCCACCCTGTTCCACCGCGAAAGCGCTGCCGGCAAGGTGGGACGGCAGATGCAGACCTGGGTGCGCATGCCGGAAGGCTGGCGCGTGGTGGCGGCGCATGTGAGCCTCATCGACGTGTGAAACCAACTGCGCAGGCCGGGGCTCGCCGCCGCGGTATGCCAACGGGGTAATGCACGCCAAATACTGCTATGCCGCTTGCACCACCCATCGCCGGGGGGTTCCCAAGCGCCGCCAATGTCGGCTACGAATCCAGCAATCCGGAATGAACCGGAAGGGAGGAAACATGATGGCCCGACTGAACCGGCGTACGTTCCTGGCAGCCAGCGCCGCTGCGGCAACGTTGCCCATGCCAGCGATCGCACAGAACAAGCCGGTTCGCATCGGCCTGCTGACGGTCAAGACCGGACCGCTCGCCCAGGGCGGACTGCAGATGATTCAGGGAGTGGATCTCTTCGTCAAATATCGCAACAAGATGATCGCCGGCCGGCCGATGGAGATCGTCATCGGCGATACGGGCGGCAACCCGGCCGGCACCAAGACCAAGGCGCAGGAACTGATCGAGCGCGACCACGTCGACATGATCTTCGGCCCGCTCGCGGCCTTCGAGCTGCTGGCCATTTCCGACTACGTCGCAGCCCATCAGACGCCAATTCTCAGCCTGGCCGCGGCGGAGGACATGACGCAGCGCAAGCCAAACCCGTTTTTCGTGCGCGCATCTGGCACCTCGGCGCAGGGCATGCACCCGCTGGCCGACTTCGCCCGCAAGGAACTGAAGTACAAGACGGCGATCACCATCTCCGAGGACTTCGCCTTCGGCTACGAGCAGATGGGCGGATTCCAGCGGGTGTTCAACGACGAAGGCGGCCGCGTCCTGAACAAGCTGTGGCCGCCGATCGTCACCCCGGACTACACGCCGTACCTGGCACAGATGACCGGGGTGGATGTGATCGTTCAGGGCTTCGCCGGATCCAATCCGCTGAAGTTCATGAAGCAGTACCACGATGCCGGCCTGAAATTTCCGGTTCTGGGTGGTGGTCCGGCCGGTGATGACGCGCTGATGAAGAGCTTCGGCGACGAAGCCCTCGGCATGATCACGGCGTCGGCCTATACGTCCGACCTGGATTCGCCGAGCAACAAGAAGTTTGTTGCGGGAATGGTGAAGGAGACCGGGTCGATCCCGGGCCTGTACGCTGCCGGAATGTACATCAACGGCATGATCGCCGAAGCGGCGCTGCATGCCCTGGATGGGAAGACCGACGACAAGAAGGCACTGATTGGTGCGATGCGTGCGGTGTCGCTGAAGGATTCGCCGCGCGGTCCGTTCCATTTCGACCATTTCGGCAACGTCGTCGGCAATATCTTTATCCGCCGCGTGGTGAAGCAGAACGGCAAACTGGCGCAGCACACCATCAAGACCTACAACGACGTCAGCCAGTTCTGGACCTATCCGGAAAAGTGGTTCCTGGAGCAGCCTGTCTACTCGCGCAACTATCCGCCGCTGAAGAAGAGCTGACGCAGCGGAGCTCGCCGGCCATGCCTGCAACTGTCGCATTGTGGTCATGGCCGGTCCCGTCCCGGCCGGTCACGCCTCGCATCGGAAGTCCGCGTAACCGTCCCCTGCGGCAATTCGGGGCTTCGGCCAGCCCTCAGCAGATCGCCAGGCCACCGGACACCCTATCGGATTTGCCGCGGAATGTACTGGCATGAACCTCTGGGTCATTCTCTCGGTCAACAGCATCACCTTCGGCGGATTGCTGTTCCTGCTCTCCGTCGGCTTCGCATTGATTTTCGGGCTGATGCGCATTCCCAACCTGACGCACGGCTCGCTGTTCATGCTGGGTGCGTATTTCGGCGTCACTCTGATCGCCTGGGGCTTCAACTTCTGGGCCGCCGCGCTGGTCGCCGGCCTTGGTGTGGCGCTGTTCGGCGCAATCGTGGAGCGCTTCATCCTCCGCCGCCTGGTCGGCGCTGAAATGGCGCAGGTGCTGGTTACCCTCGGCCTCGCTTTCATGATCGCCGATACCTGCCTGATGCTGTGGGGCGGCGACCCGATCTCCGTCTCCACGCCGCCACATGCCGTCGGCTTTACCCGCGTGGCCAGCGTCGCCTTCCCCACCTACCGCCTCGTAATCATCGTCATTGCCACCGCCATCGCCGCGGCGCTGTGGGCCATGATCGAGCGAACGCGGCTCGGCGCACGCATCCGCGCCGCGGTGGACGACCCGGCAATGGCGCGCGTGTGTGGCATTCGCGTTTCGTCGCTGTTCACCCTCGTGTTCGCCCTCGGCGCCGGATTGGCGGGTTTCGCCGGCGTCATCGGCGGACCGATCCTGTCGGTCTATCCGGGCCTCGACCAGGACATGCTGCCGCTCGCACTGGTGGTGGTCATCCTCGGCGGCACCGGACGGCTGATGGGCTCCCTGGTCGGCAGTTTCGTCGTCGCAGTGCTGTACAACTTCGGCCAGGCGCTGTTTCCCGAACTCGCCTATGTCGTCCTGTTCCTGCCGATGCTGATCATCCTCGTCGTGCGTCCACAGGGCCTGTTCGGCAGGGCCGTGCTGTGAAACGCATCGCCATCGCCGTCGCGCTGCTGATCCTGGCGACCGTGCCGCTGTGGATCGGCAACAGCTTCTACATCAACATCGCCGCACAGGTGCTGATCTACGCGATCTTCGCGCTCAGCCTGAACATACTGGCCGGCTATGCGGGACTGGTAACGCTGGGCCACGCCGGATTGTTCGGCGTCGCCGCGTACACCGCCGGATTGCTGATCACCTCCGGTCACGGCCAGCTCGTGGTCGCCCTCGGCTCCTGCGCGATGACAATCGCGATCGCCGGAGTGTTCGCCGTGCTGGCATTGCGTGGCACCGGCCTGGGATTCGTCATGATCACCGTGGCGCTGGGCGAAATCTGCTGGGGCCTGGCGTTCCGCTGGATCAGCGTCACCAACGGCGACAACGGAGTCACGATCAACGTCCGCCCGCACCCGTTCGGCTTTTCGCTGGAAAGCGCCGAAGCGTTCTACTGGGCAACCTTCGCGGTGTTCCTGCTGACCATCGGCAGCATGGCGGTGTTCGTCGCCTCGCCCTTCGGCGCCGCACTGCGCGGCACCCGCGATCAACCGCGGCGCATGACCGCACTGGGCTACAATGTCTGGCTGACCCGTTTCCTCGCCTTCCTGTTCTCCGGTTTCTGGAGCGCGGTCGCCGGATTGCTCTATCTCTACTACAACCAGTTCATCAGTCCGGAAGCGGTGTCGCTGAGTTCTTCGGCCGAGGCACTGCTGATGGTGATCGCAGGCGGCTCCGGCACGCTGCTCGGCCCGGTGATCGGCGCCGGACTTGTGGTCATCATGAAAGACGTAGCCAGTGCCTACATCTCTCGCTGGAACTTCGTGCTTGGCGCAATCTTCGTGCTGATCGTGGTGTTCATGCCGGACGGCCTGGTACCCGGCAGCATGCGAGCCTGGCGCTGGCTGAACTCCCGCCGGGTCCGCACACCGGTCGCCGCAACTGCCACGCCCGCAATCGAGGTGGCCGATGACGGCGCTTGAAGTACGCGGACTGAACAAGTCGTTCGGTGGCCTGCGCGTCACCGGTGGCGTCAATCTCATCGTGGAACCCGGCGAGCGTCGGCTGATCATCGGTCAGAACGGCGCCGGCAAGACAACCCTGTTCAACCTGATCACCGGTGAGTTGAGCATCGACGCCGGTCAGGTGCTGCTGTTCGGCAGCAACATCACCCGGGCGCCGACACGCCGCCGAGCACATATGGGACTGGCGCGCACTTACCAGATCATCACGCTGTTTCCCGGCGAAACCCTGCTGCGCAACGTCACCCTGTCACTGCTCGGCTTGTCGCCGCTGCGCTGGAACCCCCTCGCCCGGCTCGATCGGCAGCAGCATCTGGTGGACAAGGCGCTGGCCGCGCTGAGCCGCGTGGGACTGCAGCATCTGGCCGATCGTCCAGTGGCGCAGACCTCCTACGGCGAGCGGCGGCGCGTGGAAATCGCCATGGCACTGGCACAGGAACCCAAAGTGCTGCTGCTGGACGAACCCTTCGCCGGACTCTCGGTCGAGGAACGCGGCGATGTGCTGCGCCTGATCGGCAGCATTCCACGCGACGTCACCATCGTGATGATCGAACACGACATGGACGTCGCGCTGGAATTCGCCGAACGCATCACCCTGCTGCATTTCGGCCAGGTGGTGGTGGAAGGCAGCCGCGCCGAGGTGGTCGAACATCCGCGCACGAAGGAGATCTACCTTGGCGCGTGATGCCCTGGTACTGAGCGACATCGACGCCTATTACGGCGACAGCCACGTGCTGCACCGGGTTTCGTGGCGCCTCGGCGAGGGGCGTTTGCTCGGCCTGCTCGGCCGCAACGGCGCGGGCAAGACCACCTGCATGAGCGTCGCCGTCGGCCTGCTGCCGCCGAGGCGCGGCGCCGTGACGGTGAATGGCACGCAAGTGGCAGGACGCTCGCCGGAAGCGATCGCCGCTCAGGGCATGGCACTGGTGCCGCAGGGCCGCCGCATCTTCCGCAGCCTGACGGTGCGGGAAAACCTGGCGGTGGCAGCACGCAAGTCCCGTGATCACGAATCGCCGTGGGACTTCGACCAGGTGTACGGCATCTTCCCCCGGCTGCAGGAACGGCGCGAGCAATACGCGGGATATCTGTCGGGCGGCGAGCAGCAGATGCTCGCGATCGGCCGAGCGCTGATGTCAAATCCGCGCGTCCTGCTGATGGACGAACCTTCGGAAGGACTCGCGCCCCAGATTGTCGCGGAGGTCATGGCGATCATCCGGCGATTGAAGGAGCACGGATTGTCGATCGTGCTGGTGGAACAGAACGCCAAACTGGTGCTGGACGTGGCGGACGACATCGTCGTGCTCAACAGCGGGCGCGTAGTGGTGGATAGCACCACCGAAGGCCTGCAGCGTGACGGGATCGATCTGCACCAGCACCTCGGAATTTTCTGAACAGGTTCCCTCTCCGCCCCATGGGGTGGAGAGGGTCAGGGTGAGGTGGCCAGGACGGCAGCCTCTCACCCCTCGCCTCATGGTGGGCGAAGGCCGACCATCCACGTCTTCTCCTTGACCACGCTAGTAAGGCGCGGATGGCCGGCCTTAGCCCAACGTGGCGCAGGGGGGCTGTGCGGCGCCTTCGCCGACCATGACGCGAGAGGGCCGTGCCGCGCCTTCGGCGACTCGTACTCCCGGACCACCCGTCACCCGTTCACGATCGACCCGCCATTCGGTGCAGGATCTGACCGGTCATGTACGACGCATCGTCGGACGCCAGGAAGATATAGCAGGGGGCCACCTCGTCCGGCTCGCCAGCGCGTCCCATCGGCGCGCCTTCGCCCTGGTGCGCGGCTTTATCCGCCGGGAAGCTCGCCGGGATCAGCGGCGTCCAGATCGGGCCCGGCGCCACTCCATTCACCCGGATACCCCGCTTCAGAAGCTGCCGTGACAGCGAGCGCGTGAATGCCACGATCGCCCCCTTCGTGGACGCGTAGTCCACCAGCGTCGGGTTGCCGTGATACGCCGTCACCGAGGTCGTGTTCACGATCGTACCCCTATCCGGCATGTGCGGCAGCACCGCGCGGGTCAGGTAGAACTGCCCGAAGATGTTCGTGCGGAACGTGCGCTCCAGTTGTTCGTCGCTGATGTCCTCCAGCTTTTCCGCCATGTGCTGTTCCGCGGCGTTATTCACAAGCACGTTAATCCGCCCGAATTCCTGCACGACCCGGCGCGCTACCTCGCGGCAGAAATCCGAATTGCCGATGTCGCCCGGAACCGCCAGCGCACGCCGACCCTCTGCTTCGATCAGCCGCAGCGTCTCCGCGGCATCCTCATGCTCGTCCAGGTAGGTGATCGCAACATCGGCGCCTTCCTTCGCGAAGCCCACCGCGACTGCGCGGCCAATGCCGGAGTCACCGCCGGAAATCAGCGCGACCTTGCCGGCAAGTTTGCCAGCAGCCCTATATTTTGCCATCGCGGACTGTGGCCGCGGCTCCATCTCGTGCTCGCGCCCAGGCTGACGCTGCTGCTGCTGCGGGGGATGGGGTGTGTCGCTCATCGCGCTGCGCTCCGCTGGTGAAGCCGATGGAACGGCGCAGCATGTCGCGTGTTCCCTTTGCAGGTTCTACCAGTCAGGCATCCAACTCCGCCGGCGAAAGCCCATTCGGCTCTGTCGCCGTTTCGCTTCAACCGGGTGTGACGGGAACATCTTCTACATACCCGAGTTGAAGCCTGCAGAACCAGGCCGCTTGCACTCGTCTTCAGGCCTGAGTTACTGCGGAGGCGCAAGGGACCCGTGGAAAATCGCGTGTTGATCACTGGCGGCGCCGGATTCATTGGCTGCCACCTATGCGAGGCCCTGTTGAAGCGCGGCTATCGCGTGCGCGTGCTGGACTGTCTGCTGGAGCAGGTGCACGGCAACCGGCCGCCCAATCCTGTACTGCGCGACACCGAGCTGCTGGTTGGCGACGTCCGCGATGGCGACCTCGTGACCAAGGCTCTGCGCGGCGTCGATGCTGTTGTTCACCTTGCCGCGGAGGTGGGCGTCGGCCAGAGCATGTACGAAATCGAACGCTACGTAGGCGGTAACGATCTGGGGACCGCGGTGCTGCTGCAGGCGCTGCTCGCTCACCCGGTGCGACGGATCGTGGTGGCATCGTCGATGAGTATCTACGGCGAAGGCCTGTACCGCACCGCCGACGGTGAAATGGTTGAAAACGCGGTGCGCGGCAGCAGTGCCTGGGATCCCGTCGATGCTCACGGCCGCAAGTTGATCCCGGTGGCGACGCCGGAGAGCAAGCGCCCCTCGCTCGCGTCGGTCTACGCGATCACCAAGTTCGTGCAGGAGCGGCTGGTGCTGAACGTTGCGCCAGCCTACGAAATGCAGGCCGTCGCCCTGCGCCTGTTCAACGTCTTCGGTCCGGGTCAGGCGCTGTCCAATCCCTATACCGGCGTGCTGGCGATCTTCGCTGCCGCATTGCTCAACGGACGGGCGGCCTCGGTGTTCGAGGACGGCGAGCAGCGGCGCGATTTTGTTCATGTGAAGGACGTAGCGCAGGCATTCGTGCTGGCGCTCGAGCACCCGGACGCAGCCGGCGGTGTGTTCAACGTCGGCAGCGGCGAGAGCGTCAGCATTCGCCAGGTTGCAGAGATGATTGCGTCTGCAATGGGCCGCACGGAT
>Ga0187809_10001480_pt1 | contig 10884 bp, 11 predicted proteins | sample NC_wetland_sal_i_8_FD_132415 | JGI IMG/M metagenome (GOLD analysis project Ga0187809, IMG submission 132415) | Wetland sediment microbial communities from Neuse River Estuary, North Carolina, USA - ASW_4 | ecosystem: Environmental > Aquatic > Freshwater > Wetlands > Sediment | place: USA: North... | reverse complement strand
GACGACGTCCTCGCCGTCGCCGAGAAGGCTGTCGGCGAGGTTGGAACCGATGAAGCCGCTGCCCCCTGTGATGAGGACGGGAGCCTTGGCGCTCATGACACCAGCCCCCTTTCCTCGAGTTGGCGACGCATCTCGGCGCCATTGTCCACTGCCGGCGTGCCGCGCACCCATTCGGCGAACTCGCCAAGCGAATCCTCCAGCCGGTGGCGCGGCTGGAATCCCATGAGCTCGCGCGCCTTGGAGATGTCGGCGAAGCAGTTTCGGATGTCGCCGGAGCGCGCCTTGCCCAAAATCTCCGGCTCGATCCGCGGCACGCCCATGGCTTGCGCCAGGAGTTGCGCCACATCGCGGATGGAGTAGGAGACGCCGCTGCCGATATTGATCACCTGCCCCGCCGCGAGCGGCTGGTCGAGCGCCGCCGCGAAGGCGCGCGCCACGTCCCGGACATGGACGAAATCGCGGCGCTGCTCGCCATCCTCGAACACCGTCGGCGGCTGCTCGTTGGCAAGGCGGGAGGCGAAATTGGCGAGCACGCCCGTATAGGGATTGGACAGCGCCTGTCCGGCGCCGAAGACGTTGAAGAGCCGGAGCGCCGTGGCGCGGATGCCATAGGCCTCGGCGAAGATCAGCACGGCGCGCTCCTGCGTGTATTTCGTGAGAGCGTAGATGGAGGCGAGGTCCACCGGCTTCTCCTCGTCGGTGGAGACGGGCCGCAATCGGTTGCCGGCGTCGTCGCGCGGGTCCCAGCGCCGGGCCTCGATGTCCTTCCTGCGCCGTCTCACCCGCTCGCGCCGCTGACCGTCGGCGGTTTCATAGAGCCCTTCGCCATAGACGCTCATGGAAGAGGCGACGACGAGGCTTTCGACGGGACGCTCGATCAATTCCTGCAGAAGGACGGCCGTGCCGAGATCATTGGCGCCGACATAGCGGTCGATCTCGTACATGGACTGGCCGACGCCCACCTCGGCGGCGAGATGCACGACATGGTCGATGCCTTTCAGGCAGGAGCGCACGAGCTCCCTGTCGCGCACGTCGCCGGCGATGGTTTCGGCGTCCTTGCGCCGGCCGGCCGCTCCCGCGCCGTGGACCTGCTGCACGAGACTGTCGAGAATGCGTACGCGATGGCCCGCTGCCAGAAGCTCGTCCGTCACATAGCGACCGATGAAGCCGCATCCCCCGGTAATCAGTACGTTTTTCGGCACCGTCGCTCCCTCGCAGCTTGTGGATGAAATCCACCCCCGAACCGAGCGCGACGAGGAATGTTCCCGAATGAGTGAAGGAAAGTAGAAGAAGTCATAGATGAAGGTGCGGGCGGCCTGCCTCCACCGGCATGCTATCCCTTGCGCGGCTTCTCCACGTCGGCCGCGCCTTTGCCGGGGCCGCTTTGCCTGCCGACGATGTCCGCCTGCGCCTCCTCGCCATAGGGCGAGGGCTCGTCAGACGTGATGAATGACGGGTCCGGCTCGCGCCCTTCGTCCCTGTCGCGCAAATTTTCGTCGGGCGCCGGTTCGTCCGCCGGACCGGCCGTTTCCCAAACCTCTTTCGGATTGGTGACGTCCTTGACGGAGGGATCGGCAAGCCGCCTCTCCTCCGCCGCGTCGGGCGCGGTGGTCTTGCTCAATTGCGGACCGGAGGTCTTGCGTCTGGGCGTTTCGTCGGTCATGGTCAGCTCCATCGTCAGGGCTGAACCGCGGGAGGCGCTGCAATGTTCCGCCGCGGCGCGAAGAGACGCCGCCCGGCCGGGGCGGCCACCGTGACGCGGGAGCCGTCGGCACCCGCTTCTTCGCGTGGCAATCGGCCGAGCAGTTCGCCGGCGGCCCGGTAGCCTTCCAGCGTCCCGACATCGACATAGGTCTCGCCGGCCTTGACGCCGGCCGCGCTCGCGCCCCGCGCGAGATAGGCGTTGACCAGCGTGCCGATATATTCGTCGGCCTTGCCGCGCTCGATCCAGAGCTGGCGCAATTCGTGCAGGATATGGCCCGGCATGCGGAAAGCCCCCCACACCCAATGCGTCGAGGGCGAGGGCCGCTTCACCTGGATTTCGCGCACCGCGCCATCCTCGCCGGTATCGACGGCGTCGAAGGCGGAGGGATTATCGACCGGGAAGAGCAGGAAGGCCAGGCGGTCCTCGGGAAGCGCGAGATAACCGTCCGCCGGCAGCCAGATCGTATCGGGCAGGCCGACAAGGACCGGCTCGTCCGGCGCGATCAGCGGCGCGACGCGGAAGACGGCGTCGCACAGGCCCGCGGGCTCCGGCTGCACGACATAGGCGACGGAGGCCGGGCCATAGCCGCCGCCATAATATTCCATGATGTCGGACTTGCCCGGCGCGATGACAAAGCAGAGCTTGTCCGCCCCGCCGCGGATCATCCGTTCGCAGAGATATTCGCTGACGGCGCAAGGCCGCTCCGACGCCCCGTCGAAGCGGCCGCCAATCGGCAGCAATTCCTTGGAAAAGGCGAGCGGCTGGATTCGCGTTCCGTTTCCGGCGGCGGGAATGATGCCCCACATCGGCTTACGTCCCTTCCATTTCAAGCGTCGCCTCATCGTCTCCGCCATCGACTGCGAGATCGAAGAGGGACTGGAGTTCCTCGGCGCGTTTCGCCGAACTGTGTTCGGCCAGCACCCTTTCACGCGCCCGCTTTGCGATCCGCTGCAGTTCGGCGTCGTCGCGGTCGAGCGCCGCGATCACGTCCGCCGAGGAGCGCGCCACCAGGATTTCGCTCCCCGGCTCAAAGAAGGCGTCGAGTCCTTCCCACCAATCGGAAATGACCGGAATGCCGCAGGCGGCGGCCTCGAACAGGCGGCCGGATGGGCACCACCCCATCTCCGCCATGGCGCGACGGGTGATGTTGAGCGTCAGCCGGCCGGAGGAATAGAAGGCCGGATGCTCCTCGGGCGGCAAATGGCGGACGAAGAAGATGTTGCCGCTCCACGGGAAATCGTCGGGATATTGCGCCCCGGCGATGACGAAGCGGGCGTCGGGCCGCGCCCGCGCCGGCGTGACGAAGAGCTTTACCAGCGCGTCCTGCCGGTCGGCGGCATAGGTGCCGATATAGGAAAGGTCCGCCGCATAGTGTTCGCGAGGCTCGGTCGGCCTGTGCGCCTCGGGATCGGCATGGCCGAAGAGCGGCTTGACGAGACGGCCGCCGAGGCGATCGCGCAACTCGTCGAGAGCGCCGCCGCCGGTATAGCTGAGCACAAGATCGAAATCCCGGAGGCCGCGCGGTCCTATATAGGGGACCGCCTCGCCGCGCCTCAAAAGCGACAGCGTGACCGGCGTGTCGAGATCGTAGAATATCCTGAGCGGCCGCCCCGCTTCCGCCATCAGCTCGAAGGCGGCATTGGCGTCCGGGCAATAGGAGGTGATGATGGCGGCGTCCGCATCGGCGAGGTGATGCCTGGCGAGCGGCGCGGCATCTTGCCAGTCCGGATAGAGGATCAATTCGCCGTTCTCGATCTCATGAAGATCGCGCGCGCCGGCGTAATAGGGCACGTCGCGTTCGAAGAAGACGATTGTCCATCCCTGGCGGGCCAGCGCGCGGATGAGTCCGCGCCAGAGCGTCGCGTGGCCGTTGCCCCATGAGGAAGACACCGTCAGGCCGAAGATCACCATCTTCATGAGGCGGCCTCCATGACGCTCGGCCAGCAGCGTTCCCAAGGGCGTTCGTTGACGGTGACAATCCTGCCGCCACGCCGGCCCACGGCGATGGTGGACACGGAAGCAGGCGCGACATCGAAATCGTGGACCGTCTGGAACGGCCTGCCGCCATAGTGGCAAAGCGCCGCCTTGATCACGTCGCCATGGCTGACCATGCAAATGACGCCGCCGGGAAAGCGGGCGCAAAGATCGCCGATCAGCGCGATAAGGCGCGCGGCGACGTCGGCCATGCTTTCTCCGGCGGGCGTGCAAGCGCTGTCGCGGCAGGCGTTCCAGCGCTGCCACGCGGGATCGGCCGCGAGCGCCTCGAATGTACGCCCGCTCCAGCCGCCGAAATCGATCTCGTCGAGAGCGGGTGAAATTTCCGGCCGAAGGCCGGTGACGCTAGCGATCGCTTCCGCCGTCTCGCGCGCGCGCCGCCGCGGGCTGCTGAAAAGCGCATCGAGCCGTCTTGCGCCGATCGAGCGGGCAAGGCGGGCGGCGTCGGCCTTTCCGGCGGCGGAGAGAGCCGCCCCTTCCATACGTCCGGTCAATATTCTGCCGACATGACCATGGTCGGCGTGGCGGATCAGATGAAACAGGGTGCTCATTGCTCGGTCCCACACAGCGCGCAATCGCCCGTGCCGATTGCGCCAGAGCTTTCCTGAACCAGCGCGTCAGGGTTGTGGCAACAGGCAATGGCGAGGACGCCTTCAAGGCCATCCCAACAGCCACCCCGGATCATTGTTCCCCGATATCGATGCCCGTTCGCCGGCGAAGTTCGGGAAGGTGCGCCAACCAGTTTTCCCGGACGCATTCGCTTGCCGGCCGGTCGTAATAGGACCAGGGGAGCGACCGCGCGTTGAGACCGACGAAATGCGCGCCGGCGCTGCCGAGATCGGGCTGCTGCGGCCAGAAGGGCGAGCAGATCGTCACCTCGCCGGTGGAAACGATGTGGGCCGGACGCCCGAGGTCGAGCGCAACGGATTGCAGGCCCTGCTCGTCCAGTTCGGAGCGCAGGATGACGGGATGGGCGGCAAGAACCTTGGCCAATGCCGCGCCGAGATCATAGCCTGGCGGCAAGCCGCGTATGCCCGTATTGCGCGGCTCGGGCCGCGTTGCGTCGGCAAAGGCGCCGAAGGCCGGCTTGACATCGGCGGCGATCAGGCAGCGCGGCGGGTTCTCCGCGCGCCATCTCCGGACGGTCTCGGGAATGTCCCAGAGGATACAGTCATTGTCGAGCGCGATTTCGAAGCGTTCGGGGAAGAGGCGCAGCGGCGCCAATTTCCAGGCGACGCCCTCGGCCATTTCCGGGTCGAGGAACGGTTTGATGAAATCCGGCAATCCGGCGGCCGGCAGCCACTCTGTCCCTTCAGGCACCATGCCGGTCCGCCGCCGCGCTTCTTCCACGGGGATGGAATTGACCACCACCGCAAGTGGCGCGTCCGCCCCGAAAGCGCGCCTGGCGCCCCGGATCGAAAGGCGCAGGGCCTCGAAGCCGAACGGAGAGACGTCGCCCACCGTCCAGCGGATCGCCCAACCTCCGTTCATGCCGCCGTTGCCCGTCGGAGCGGCGCGAGACGCCGCGCATAGGTCGGCTCGTCAACCGCGCCCCAGCGATATTTGTAGGACTCGCCGCCACGCAGGAAATCGAAGGAAAGATCGCCTTCCTCCCCCGCTTCGCCGATCGCATGGCCGACGAGGACCGTGCCGAGGCCGAGCGAAGCATATTCCGGGTCGAAGCCGCCGATATAGTAATAGGCCCGCCGCTTCGCCGCAAAGACACAGAGCGCCGCCGCGATCCGCGGTCCGATCGCGATCGTGTAGAGGCGAAGCAGGCCCCGTCTTTGCAGGGCCGGCAAGGCGTCCCGCAGCCAGAAGAGCACGCGCCGATCGGCGAATATCCCCGGCTTGTCCCGAAGGCGCCAGCGGCGCGTATGCAGCGCAGCAAGCGCGTCGATATCGGGATCATCGGCGCACCGCGGCGCACCCGCGCCTGCCCGCTCGGCGCGGCGGCGGTAGTAGCTGAGGTTCTGCCTCATCTTCTTCTCCGGACAGGCCGGGAGCGCGAGCACCGCGCAAGGCTCGGCGGCGGCGCGCTGGTCCTGCCATTCGCTTGGCGCGGGCGTGCCAAGGAGCGGCGAATCCGCCGGCAACTGGAAGAGATCGAGCGGCAGCGGCAGGGCCGCGATCGCGCGCGAAATCTCGGCGGTCTCGATCAGCGGATCGAACAATCCGCCTAGCCGGTCGGACGTGCCGGCGCCCCAGGGGAGATACCGACCCTCATGCTCGAAAAGCGGCACGAGGCCGGCGAGGCGTCCGCCCTCCCGCCATGTCAGCACCGCGCTCCTCCCCTCGGAAAAATGCCGCCGCCAGGGAAGCAGCCAGGCCGGGCTTTGGAAAGGGGTGGCGGCCGGATCACGGAGCCAGAGGTCCCACCACTCCTCTTCCAGGATGCAGGCGTCGGAAAGGATCTCGAACGGCATTGATCGGGTCTCGTCGGAAGGCCTGTCGGAGGAATGTGCTTGCGCCCGCAACCGCTCTCACGTCCCCGATGTTCCATCGTCCGCCGGAGATGGCGCTCGGGACGGGGCATTTTTTCGCCGTTTCCTGTCCGCCCATCGCATCAGCGGCATCGACGTGATGCCATGAAGAAGGACCGACGCGAAGACGACGATCCCCGTCGTCGCCCAGAGATTGACGCCACCCGCGAAGTCGCCGCGCCCCGTCGCGTATGCGACATAGTAGAAGGTCGCCATGCCGCGCACGCCGAAGAAGGCGATCAGGGCCCGCGCGCCAGCCGGGAGCGGCGAGCCGATGAGGCTCAGCCACCCTGCGGCCGGCCTGATGAGCAGCAGGATCAGCGCCGCCAAGGCGATTTCCGGCCATCCGACGGAACGGAACAGCCCCTCGGCGACGGCATTGCCGAAGCCGATGAGAATGAGCACCATCAGCACGCGCTCGATCTGCTCGGTGAATCCGGCCATGGCCGCGTGAAATTCATGGTCGCGTTCAGCGGCGCGAAGCGTCGCCGCCATGATGAAGACGGCGATGAAGCCGTAGCCACGCGCCAATTCGGCGACGCCATAGGAAATCAGCGCCACGCCGACCGCGACGAGCCCGTCTCCCGTCCGCGACATTTTCAGACGTGGCAGCCTGAAGCATAGCCAGCCGAAAGCCCAACCGGCGGCAAGGCCGATCAGGACGCCGCTGCCGATCTTCCAGATCACGTCGATAACGAGCCACTCCCTCCAGACGGCGTCCAGGGAATGATTGGTCAACGACATTGCGAGAAGGACGAAGGGGAAGGCGAGGCCGTCATTCAGTCCGGCTTCCGAGGTTAGGGCGAAGCGGGTCTCGCCGCCTTCCTCCTCACCCGGCGGCCCGGCCTGGACATCGGCCGCCAGCACCGGGTCGGTCGGCGCCAGCGCCGCGCCGACGAACAACGCCAGCGGCCAGGAAAAGCCGATTAGCAGGCCGCAGCAGATCGCGATCGCGGCGATGCTGATGGGCATGGCGATCCCGAGCAGCCGCCATGTCGCGCTCCAACCGCGCCACGAAAGCGGGCGCCCGGTTCTTAATCCGACGCCCATCAGCGCGATGAGGATGACGAGTTCGACCAGATGCTCGAGCAGCCGGTTCCGCGCGAGCCCTGCGGAGACAGCGATCGACCAGGAATGCGGTATGGCGAAATAGCCGATCGCCACCGCGACGATCGGCAGCGACAGGGGCAGGGAGCGCAGGATGAGGGGCAGCCACGCGGTGAGAAGGATGATTGCGCCCGTCGCGATCAGGCCGATGCTGATGGGGTACAGCAAACTGGTCATAGGGGGCGAGACGTTCGGCGGCGCGGTTCAAGAGAAGACCTGTAAACCTGCCGGAAATGCAATTGTTCCGGGAACTGCGCCATCCGCCCGCGCCTGCCTACTCCCGGCCCTTCGCGGCGGCAGGAATTTTGTGCCCGCAGGAACATCCGTCGCGAAAGCCGGTTTGGAAGCCGCTTGCTCAGCCGGAGGATCCAATGGCGATCACGGATACGGAATGTTTTCAACGGATCAGGAGAAACAGCGCCTCGCAGGCCATCCAGCGCAGTATGGAAAGCCGCCTTTCCCTTTATGTCGATCACCCCGACAGGATCAATCGACGCCTGTCGGAGCTTGACCGTGAATGGGACGTCGAGCAGGTGCTTCAGACGAAAGCCGGTTCGATCGGGATTATCGGCGCGATCCTGGCTGCCACTGTCGACCGCAAATGGCTGGCGCTGCCGGCAATCGCCGGCGGCTTTCTTCTTTTGCAAAGCCTGAGCGGCTCCAGCCCTCCCGTCGCGGTCCTGCGCCATCTGGGTCTCCGTACGCGCCGCGAGATCGAGCAGGAGCGTTATGCGTTGAAGGCGCTGCGCGGCGATTTCGATCGCCTCGAAACCTTCAAGAACAAGCTGACCCGGATATTCGGGATCGTCGGCATCAGCGCCCGCTAGAGCAATTCCAGTAAAAATGCGCAGCGATTTTGCGTCCGGAATTGCAGAAAAACAAAGAGACGGCGCGCTTCTGCAAGGAAAAACGGAAGCGTCTGTGACGCAATGACAGCATGATCCGGAAAAGTGGATCCCGGTTTTCCGAAAGGATTATGCCTCAAAGATGAGACGGAGCCAGGAATGAGAAGATCGGAACTCGGCGAGAACAAGATCGTCATCAAGCGCTACGACCATCCGACAGGCGGGTGGGGATCGCTGAAGTCGCTGGTGAAGAAGGCCGAGGACGAGGGGCTGATCGCTTCCGACATCTGGGCCACGCTGATGCGGCAGAACAAGGCCGACGGTTATGCCTGCGTATCCTGCTCCTGGTCCAAGCCGCGCGATCCGCACGAGTTTGAATTCTGCGAGAATGGCGCCAAGGCGACCATGTGGGAGCAGACGATCGACCGCTGCACGCCGAAATTCTTCGCCGAGCACACACTGACGGAACTGCTCGAATGGACCGACAACGAGCTGGAGAAAGCCGGCCGCCTGACCGAGCCGATGAAATACAATCCCGCCACCGACCGTTATGAGTCCATTCCATGGGGTTCGGCGTTCCGGGAAATAGGCGAAAAGCTGAACAGCCTCGACCCGGAGTCCGTCATCTTCTACACCTCCGGCCGCGCCTCGCTGGAGGCGTCGCATATGTACCAGCTCTTCGCCCGGATCTACGGCTCGCCGAACCTGCCGGATTCCTCCAACATGTGCCATGAATCGACCTCCGTCGGCTTGCCGAAATCGATCGGCTCGCCCGTCGGCACGATCCAGATCGAGGATTTCTACAAGGCCGACCTGATCTTCGTCTTCGGTCACAATACCGGCGTGACGGCGCCCAGAATGCTGCATCCGCTCCAGGACGCGCGCAAGCGCGGCGTTCCCGTCATCACCTTCAACCCCCTGCCGGAAAGGGGCCTGGTGCGCTTCAAGAATCCGCAATCGCCGGTCGAAATGCTTTCCCCCGGCCCCGGAACGAAGATGTCGAGCGATTTTTACCAGGTGAAGTCCGGCGGCGACCTCGCCGCGATGACCGGCATCTGCAAGCATCTGGTCGAAATGGACGACGAGGCGCAAAAGATCGGCGCGCCCGCCGTGCTCGATCACGATTTCCTCCGCGAGCATACCAGCGGCTTCGAGGCGTTCCGCGCTTTCCTCGAGCAAACGGAATGGAACGATATCGAAAGACGGTCGGGCCTGAGCCGCGAGGATCTCGAGCATGTCGCCCGCATCTATGCCGGCAAGCATGCCGTGATCGCAAATTACGGCATGGGCCTGACCCAGCACCGGGAGGGCGTCGAGAACGTCCAGATGCTGTGCAATCTGCTCTTCCTGCGCGGCAATATCGGCAAGCCCGGAGCCGGCATCTCGCCGGTCCGCGGCCATTCCAATGTCCAGGGCCAGCGCACCGTCGGCATTTCGGAAAAGCCCGAACTCGTGCCGCTCGACAAGCTTGCCGAACTCTACAAATTCGAGCCGCCGCGGCACAAGGGCCGCGACACGGTGGAAGCCTGCGAAGGCATCCTCGACGGTTCAGTGAAAGCGTTCATCGGGCTCGGCGGCAATTTTTCGCGCGCGGTTCCCGAAACGGAACTGATGGAGGCGGCCTGGCGCGACATGGAGCTGCATGTCCAGATCGCCACCAAGCTCAACCGCAACCACCTTCTCGCCTCCAAGGCGACCTACCTCCTGCCCTGTCTCGGGCGCATAGAGCGCGACACACAGGCGAGCGGCGACCAGTGGGTGTCCATGGAGGATTCGACCGCCTGCATCCACGGCTCCTTCGGCGCGCGGCCGCCAGCCAGCCCGATGCTGCTTTCCGAGCCGAAGATCGTCGCGGAAATGGCCAAGGCGACCTGCCCCGACAAGGCCAGCGTGCCGTGGGACGAATGGGTCGCCGACTATGCGCGCATCCGCGACGCGATCGAGGAGGCCTTTCCCAAGGATTTCGACCGCTTCAACGATCGCTTCCGCATGCCCGGCGGCTTCCACAGGAAGATCGCCGCGAGCGAGCGCAAATGGAAGACGGAATCGGGCAAGGCCACCTTCATCACGCCGGAATCGCTGGAGACCGATCCCGACATTCCCCGCCCCGGCGGCGATGTGCTCACGCTTGTCACGATCCGCTCAAACGACCAGTTCAACACGACGGTCTATGGCTATGACGACCGGCTGCGCGGCATCCATGGCACGCGCATGGTGCTCCTGATGAACGAAGAGGATATCGGACGCCTGCAACTGGCGAAGGGCCAGATGGTGACGCTCGTCTCGGCGATGGATGACGGCGTCGAGCGCCGCATGGAAGGTCTGCGCGTCGTGCCCTATCCGATCCCGCGGGGCAATTGCGCCGGCTATTATCCGGAGCTGAACCGCCTCGTTCCCCTGTCGCACCGCGCCAAGACGGCGCATGTGCCCGCGGCGAAGTCGGTGCCGGTCCGCATCGTGGTTTGAGCCGGAGGTCCGGCATGCGCAGAACCAAGTCCGCCCTGATATGCTGGTGCGTGGCGTTCCCGGCCTACCTCCTGACGGCGGGCGGAGCAAGCGTGCATGAACTCGCCACCGGCGGCGTCTTCGCGGCCGGCGCGGCGCTGTTCGCGGATTTGTTGGCAAGGGCCTCTTCGATCAATTTCGATCTACCTGACGGGAGCTTGCGACGGTCGCTGACGGCGATCGCCTCTCTTCCCCGCGCAAGCGCGCGGACGGGCGGCGCGCTTTGGCGTGTGGCGCTCACGGG
>Ga0187809_10001479_pt1 | contig 10888 bp, 9 predicted proteins | sample NC_wetland_sal_i_8_FD_132415 | JGI IMG/M metagenome (GOLD analysis project Ga0187809, IMG submission 132415) | Wetland sediment microbial communities from Neuse River Estuary, North Carolina, USA - ASW_4 | ecosystem: Environmental > Aquatic > Freshwater > Wetlands > Sediment | place: USA: North... | reverse complement strand
GCGCGTGCAGGAGACCTGCTGCAGCCGGGCAACCGCTGCCGCCGTCGCCCGGAGGCTCGACCACCCGCCGAGGAGAATGACGCCGCCCACCTGTCCCGCTGCGACGCGCGCGAGCAGGGACGAGGTCGGTGCGCCGCGCAGCGGGGCGATCATCACCTCGCCCGCGGGGGATGCCGATGCGGACGCGGCGAAGGCCGCCGTCACGACAACGGCGCTAGACAGAAGCCAGGCTCGGCGCAGCAGTGCCGACGAGGCGTTCTCCGGTGTCCGGGTCGAAGTAATGGAAGCGCGACGGATCGATCGCAAGTCGCAACGGGCGCCCCGGCTGCGCCGCCGTCTGCGGATGGACGCGCGCAGTGAAATGCGTGCGCGCCTCGCCGAGGATGACCTCCTCCTCGTCCGTCTCACGCGCGCCGCTCACCTCGACAGGTGCGACATCGACGGGAAAGATGACGTGCGTCTCGGCGCCGAGCTCCTCCACCACTTCGACGTCGACGTCCATGTGCGGGAGCGAAGGGTCGGCGAAGGCGGCGTCCTGGAGCGACTCCGGCCGGATGCCGACGACGACGCGACCCTGCCTCGGCGCGCGCGCGGGGATGCGCTGGCCGGCGAAGCTCACGACGCCGTCGGAGACCTCGGCCTCGACGAGGTTCATCGCGGGGGACCCGATGAAGGCGGCGACGAAGAGGTTCGTCGGCGCTGCGTACAGCACCTGCGGCGTGTCCACCTGCTGCACCTTCCCGTCGCGGAGGACGGCGACGCGCTGGCCGAGCGTCATCGCCTCGACCTGGTCGTGCGTCACGTAGATCGTCGTCGTCCGCAGGCGGGAGTGCAGGCTTGCGAGCGACGCGCGCATGCTGACGCGGAGCTTCGCGTCGAGGTTCGAGAGCGGCTCGTCCATGAGGAATGCCTTCGGCTCGCGCACGATGGCCCGGCCCATCGCGACGCGCTGCCGCTGGCCGCCGGAGAGCGCTCCAGGCTTCCGGTCCAGCATGTCCGCAAGGCCGAGCAGCTTCGCCACTTCGACAACGCGCCTCTCCGCCTCCTTCTTCGGCGTCTTCCTGACCTTCAGCCCATAGCCGAGGTTCTCGCGCACGCTCATGTGCGGATACAGCGCGTAGCTCTGGAAGACCATCGCCACGTCGCGGGAGCGAGGCGGGAGCTCGGTGACGTCGCGCCCGTCGATGGTGATGGTGCCCTCGGTGGCGTCCTCCAGGCCCGCGATCATTCGAAGCAAGGTGGACTTGCCGCAGCCAGACGGCCCGACGAGGACGAGGAACTCGCCGCTCTCGATCTCGAGCGAGACGTCGTCGACGGCGATCACGCCGCCGGCGAAGACCTTGCGGACTCCCTCGAGCACGATGCCGGCCACGTGCATGCAGTCTATACCGGGAATCGGCCGCGTTCGCAATGGCATTGACCAATTTTGCGAAACTGGGCTATAGTCCGCCGGCGATGAGCGCGCAGAAGGTGACGAAGCAGAGCCATACGCGCCGGCAGGTCCTCGACCTCATCCAGCAGCTCGGCGTCGGCACGGCGATCCCGTCGGAGCGCCAGCTGAGCGCCGACCTCGGCGTCTCCCGCCTGACCGTCAGGGCCGCGCTCGACGACCTCGCGCGCGAGGGCTACCTCGTCCGGCGGCGAGGCAGCGGGACGTATGTCCAGCAGCCGAAGATCTCGCAGGAGCTCACCATCACCTCGTTCAGCGAGGACATGCGCCGGCGAGGCATGGTGCCGGGAAGCAGGACGCTGTCGATGGAGACGATCCTCGCCGGGGCCCGGCTCGGCCGCTTCCTGCAGGTCTCGCCCTCCGAGCCGATCCTCGTGATCAAGCGCCTTCGCCTGGCCGACGGCGAGACGATGGCGATCGAGACGCTCCACCTTCCCGAGAAGCTCGTCCACGGGCTCGCGGCCAAGGACCTGGCCGGCTCGTTCTACGAGCTGCTCCTCGAGCGGTACGGCATCACGATCGCGAGCGGCACCCAGGCGATCGAGCCGACGGTGACGAACGAGGAGGAGTCGAAGGCGCTCGGCGTGCCGCTCCACTCGCCTGCCTTCCTCTTCGAGCGGACGAGCCTCGATCAGCACGACCGCACCGTCGAGTTCGTCCATTCGGTGTATCGGGGCGACCGCTACCGGATCGTCACCGAGCTGCACCGGCCTCAGGGCTAACCACGCTTGACACCGGTGGTCTGGTGTGCCAAGGTTCGCGCGTGGCCAACTGGTATAGACCAATCGGCGCTCGGATGGGCCACACCGCGACGAGCGTCGGCGGCTCGAGGAGACTTGCATGAGAGCACGGTTTGTCGTGGCGGCCGCTCTCGCCGTCGGGTGTGCGGTCGTGGCGACGACCGCGAGCGCGTCGACCGGGCGAGCGCAGGCCAACAAGCTGACGGTCTGGTTGCAGGTCGACGCACAGTCCGGCTGGCCGGACGTCGTCGCCGCTGCGAACCAGCAGTTCCAACAGCAGAATCCGGGCTGGACGGTCGACGTCCAGTACCAGAACTGGGGAGACCATCTTCAGAAGTTCAACGCGACGATCGCCGGGAACAACACCCCCGACGTCATCGAGATGGGCAACACGGAGATGACCGCCTACATGGCGTCGGGCGCCTTCGCCGATCTCACGTCCGCGAAGTCGCAGTTCCCGAACTCGGCGAACTGGCTCGCCGGCCTCGCGAAGTCCGCGATGTACGGCGGCAAGCTCTACGGCGTTCCCTATTACGCAGGCTCACGCGTCGTCACCTATCGTTCCGACCTCTTCAAGAAGGCCGGCATTGCGAAGGCGCCGACCAGCCTCGCGCAGCTCGTGGCCGACGTTCAGAAGGTCGGGACGATGGAGAAGAACGTCAAGGGCTTCGTGCCGATGTACATCCCCGGCACCGACTGGTACAGCGCCCTCGCCTTCGTGTTCGACTACGGCGGATCCATCGCGGCGACGCACGCGCACAAGTGGGTGGGCACGCTCGACTCTCCGCAGTCGATCGCGGGATTGACCGCGTTCAAGAACCTGTTCGATACGGTGTCCACGAAGTCGGCGGCGACGCTCGACGAGGCGAATCCTGCCCCTTACACGGTGTTCTCGCAGGGCCGCACCGCCGCGATCCTCGGGCAGGCGTGGTTCAGCTGCTGCACCGGCACGAAGTACAAGTCGGTGACCGCGCAGTTCGTCATGCCGAGCCACGTCGCCGGCAAGCCGATCCCCGGCTTCCTCGGCGGCTCCGACCTCGCCGTCCCCGTGCAGAGCGGAAACAAGTCGCAGGCTGAGCAATGGATCGCCGATTTCACGAGCACGGCGAACGAGCAGTCGCTTCAAGCAAAGGGCAACATCCCGAATGCCACCAACCTGCTCGCGAACACGGTCAACGCCCGGGCTGCTGCGCGGAGCTGGTTCGTTCCGCAGGCGAAGCACTGGGTTGACGTCGAGAATGGGAACATACTCCGCACAATGCTGGGGCAGATCCTCACCGGGAAGCTGTCGGTGAAGCAGGCCGCCTCCACGGCCAGCGCCAACATCGCCTACACGCTCAACCAGTCCTAGCCGGAAGGCTGGACTAACCGAGATGGCAACCGCTGCCGGGACCACAACCGAGTGGTCCCGGCGGCGTTCGCTCACTTGGCGGGCCGTCGCGCGGGGCGCGGTGCCCTATGCGCTCGTCGCGCCCGTCGTCGCGGTGATGGGGGCCATCCTCGGCTACCCGATCTACAGCCTCGTCCGGATCTCGCTCGACCGCTACGGGCTGTTCGAGCTGATCCAGCACAAGGGCGTCTACATCGGTCTGAAGAACTTCGGCAGCGTCCTCCACGACGGCGTGTTCTGGCACACGCTTGTACGGACGATCGTGTTCGCCGCCGCGAACGTCGGCTTGACGATGGTGTTCGGGACATTGATCGCGCTGCTTCTCGTCAAGGTCTCGGCATGGGTCCGGCTGCTCCTGACCGCCGGCCTCGTGCTCGTCTGGTCGATGCCGCCTGTCGTAGCGGTCCAGGTCTGGAACTGGATGACGAACTCGGAGAACGGCGTCCTCAACTACATCCTGACCGAGCTCCACGTCGGGAACTACTTCCAGCACAACTGGTACACAACCCCTTTCTCGCAGCTGAGCATGGTGACGACGCTGATCGTCTGGGCCGCGATCCCCTTTGTGACGATCACGGTCTACGCGGCGCTCTCGCAGGTGCCCCGCGAGCTCATCGAAGCCGCGGAGATCGACGGCGCGAGGTCATGGCGTGTCTTCCTCGACGTGACGGTACCGGTGATCACACCCGTCCTGCTCATCCTGACGAGCCTTTCGATCCTCTGGGACTTCGGAGTCTTCACCCAGCCGTATCTGCTCATCGGCCAGCCGCACATCAACACCGGCAACTACCTGATGAGCATCTACCTCTTCGAGCAGGGATACGTCAGCGCGAACTTCGGACGAGGCGCTGCCATCTCCATCCTCATGCTCGTCATCGTCGCGGCGATGAGCGTCGTCTACGTCCGGCGGATGATCCGGATCGGCGAGGTCACATGAACGTCCGGAATTCGCATCGGACCGCCTGGAACGTCGTCGGCGTGGCGCTGTTCGTCGTCATGATCTTCCCGGTCTTCTGGATGGTCTCGACGGCGTTCAAGCGCGACGACCAGATCACTGCACTGACGCCGACGTGGTTTCCCCTGCATCCGACGCTGCGGCACTTCCGCGACGCGCTCGCGAAGCCGTTCTTCTGGACCGACGTGAAGAACAGCGTCATCATCGTCCTGGTGACCGTCGGGATCGCGATGGTCCTCGCATTCCTCGCCGCCGTCGCCCTCTCGAAGTATCACTTCACCGGCCGGAAACTCTTCATCGTCCTCGTCATCGGGATCCAGATGCTTCCCGGCGCCGGGCTGATCATCCCGCTGTATGTGGTGCTCGCCCGCTACCACGAGGTGAACACGCTCACCGGTGTGATCCTCGTCTACCTGACGGGCGCGCTGCCCTTCTCGGTCTGGACGCTGCGGGGCTTCATGCTCGGCATCCCGAAGGAACTCGAGGAGGCGGCGATGGTGGACGGGAGCACGCGCTTCGGCGCGTTCGCGCGAATCCTGCTCCCGCTCGTCGCGCCCGGTCTCGTCGCGACGTCCGTCTTCGCGTTCATCACGAGCTGGAACGAGTACATCTTCGCGAGGATCCTCCTGAACGACAGCTCGAAGCAGACCGTCACCGTCTGGCTCTCCTACTTCCTCGGATCGCTGCGCCAGACCGACTACGGCGCGCTGATGGCGGCGTCGACGCTGACGGCGATCCCGGTCGTGATCTTCTTCCTGCTCGTCCAGCGCCGCATCGCCTTCGGTCTGACCGCCGGAGCGGTGAGAGGGTGAATGGTATTGACCACTAGTGCAGGCTGTTCGTACTTCGGAGTGAGGATCGTCCGCCACGTCCGGCGCGACATGGCCGATCTCGCTGCGCGCGGCTATGCCGGAGTCCTCCACACGTTCTCGGAGAACGACCTTGCGTACTACTCCGGGACGTTCGCGGACATGGTCGCGGTCTCCCATGACGCGGGGCTCCGCGTACAAGTGAGCCCATGGGGGCTCGGCCGCACCTTCGGCGGCGAGGCCGAGAGCCGTTGGGTCGCATTCCATCCCGAGGAGTGCCAGGTGATGGACGACGGCCGGCGCGTCGCCGCCGCGTGCCTCAACAGCCCGGCGTACCGCGCGTTCTGCAAGGAGTGGGCCGGCGTAGCCCTCGACGCGGGAGCCGACTCGGTCTTCTGGGACGAGCCGGCCTGGGTCGTCCCGATTCACGTCGGCGTCGACGACGAATCGCGGTGGACTTGCCGGTGCGGCCATTGCCGCGAGCGGTTCGGCGCAGAGCTGCCGCGTGAGATCACGCCCGAGGTGCGCGCCTTCCGCGAGGCGTCGGTCGTCGACTTCCTGCGCGAGGTCGTTGCCCACGTCGCCTCCCGCGGCGGAAAGAACACCATCTGCCTCTTGCCGGCGACGGAGGGTGCGCATGGAATCTCCGACTGGGATTCCATCGCGTCGCTTCCCGGCCTGACGACGTTCGCGACCGACCCGTACTGGAAGCACTGGGGAGAACCGGCCGGCCCGTTCGTCCGGCGGTTCGCGCGCTTGCTCGTGCAGACCTGCGCGCGGCACGGCGTCGAGGCGCAGCTCTGGCTGCCGAGCTTCGGCCTGACGCGCGACGAGATTCCGGAGCTCGAGGCTGCGATCACCGGCGCGCGCGAGGAGGGCATCGGCGATCTCTGGACGTGGGGTTACGAAGCGTGCGGACACATGACGTCGCTCGCGACGCCCGATGCGCCGCTCGTGTGGGAGGCGGTGACACGAGCGCTCACGGGAGCTCCGGCGCTCGAGGCGCGTACCACGCGTTCGCTCGTGGGGCTCATGAACGAGGCGGACGACGCCGTCGCCGACGCGGTCGCGGCAGCCGGCGACGCGCTGGCGGGCGCAGTCGACGCGGTGGTCGAGCGGCTCGGCGGCGGTGGGCGCCTCGTCTACGTCGGGGCGGGCACGTCGGGGCGGCTCGCCGAGGTCGACGCGATGGAGTGCAGCCCCACGTTCGGGGCACCCATGGGCGAGGTGATCGCGATCGCCGTCGACGAGCTCGACGCCGAGGACGACGCCGAGCTGGCCCGGACGCTCGTGGGGGAGGCAGGCGTCGGTCCCGGCGACGCCGTCGTCGGTGTCAGCGCCAGCGGCGCGACCCCGTTCACGCTCTCCGCGCTCGAGGAGGCAAAGAGCCGTGGCGCCCTCGCAGTTGCGGTCGTGTGCGCCTCCGGCAGTCCGATCGAGGCCGCGGCAGACCACGCGATCGTTGCTGATGTCGGACCGGAGATCGTCGCCGGCTCGACGAGGCTGAAGGCCGGAACGGCGCAGAAGATGATCCTGAACGCGATGTCGACGGTTGCGATGATCCGCCTCGGTCGCACGTACGCCGGCCTGATGGTCGGCGTCGTTCAGCACAACGCGAAGCTGCGCGAGCGCGCGCGCCGCAACGTGCTCGTTGCGAGCGGGGCTCCGGAGGACGTGGTCGACGCAGCACTCGCAGCTGCGGGAGGCGACGCGCGCGTCGCGTTGGTCGCGCTCTTGGCCGGCATCGGCTCGGACGACGCTCGCCGTCGGCTCGAGGGTGCGGGCGGCTCGGTGAGCGTGGCGCTCGGGGGTGTGTTGCGGTGAGGCTCGGCGTCGAGGCTGCGCTCATCCGCGGGCAGCTCGTCGAGGGCGACGTCGAGGTCGAGGACGGCGTCGTCGTCGACGTCGGACTCGCGCCGGGAGGGCGCGGGCGCATCGCCGTGCCGGGGTTCGTCGATCTGCAGGTGAACGGCTTCGGCGGCGTCGACTTCCTCGCCGCGAGCACGGAGGACTACCGCCGCGCCGGCGAGGCGCTGCTGCTCACCGGCGTGACTGCGTACCAGCCGACGTTCATCACTGCGGCGGAGAGCACGCTCGTCGACGCTCTGCACGCGCTGCCGGGAAACGGCGCACGGCCGCGGATCCTCGGCGCCCATCTCGAGGGCCCGTTCCTCTCGCCCGAGCGGCTCGGCACGCACCCGCCGGTGCATCGTCGCGACCCCGACCTCGATCTGCTCGAGCGCCTCCTCGAACCGGGGGGCGTCACCGAGATGACGATCGCTCCGGAGCTGCCGGGCGCGGGCGCGGTCATCCGCCGACTCCTCGAGCGTGGAGTCGTCGTCTCTGCGGGACACACGAACGCGACCGCCTCCGAGGCGCACGACGCGTTCGACCTCGGCGTCTCGACGGTCACGCATCTCTTCAATGCGATGCGCCCGTTCCGCTCGCGCGATCCCGGCGTGGTCGGCGTCGCGCTCACGCGCCGGGATGTCTTCGTACAGATGATCGTCGACGGCCACCACCTCGCGGACGAGACCGTCCGGCTCGCTTGGGCGGCGACGGCCGGACGCTATGCGCTCGTCACCGACGCGACCGCGGGCGCACCGAACGGCGGTGGCATCTACCAGCTCGGCGACGTCGAGATCGAGGTCGCCGGCGGTCCTCCGACGCGTGAGGACGGCGTCCTCGCTGGGACGGTGCTCACCATGATCGACGCGGTGCGCAACCTGCACGCGCTCGGCATCCCTTTCGAGGACGCGATCGGTGCGGCGACCGCGGTGCCGGCACGCATTCTCGGCAGGAGCGATGTCGGGATGCTCGAGCCCGGAGGGCCGGCGGACGTCGTCGTCGTGGACGACCGGCTCGACATCGTCCACGTGCTTTGCGCGGGGGAAGAGCGTGTCGTGGCTCGAGACTGAGCTGCGGGAGCAGCCGGGCGCGCTCGCGCGGCTGATCGAGCGTCAGGCCGAGTCCGCGCGCGACCTTGCTGCGGCCTTCCGCCGCGACGACGTTCGATACGTCCTGATCGCGTCTCGGGGAAGTTCCTCGAACGCGGCGCGCTACGCGCAGTACGTCCTCGGCCGGGCGAATCGGGTGCCGGTGATGTTCGCGACGCCGTCGCTGTACACGATCTACGAGCAGCCGCCGCGTCTCGACGGGGCGATCGTGCTCGGCATCTCACAGTCCGGCGCGTCGCCCGACGTGCGCTCGGTGATCTCGGAGGCACGCCGCCAGGGACGGCCGACGATCGCGCTGACCAACGATCCGGCGTCTCCGCTCGCGAACGAGGCGGAGCACGTCCTCTCGCTCGAAGCCGGTGACGAGCGCGCGGTCGCAGCGACGAAGACGTATCTCAACTCACTCGGCGCGATCGCGCTGATCTTCGCCGCCATCGGCGACGATGTCGCGGCGTGGGCTGAGCTCGAGCGCATCCCCCGCGTGCTCGAAGAGCAGATCGAACTCTCGTTCGCGACGGCGCCGACGCTCGCGGCATACGCCGACGCGGTCGGGGCGACAGTCGTCGCGCGAGGCGTCAACTACGGCACGGCCTTCGAGATCGCGCTGAAGATCCGCGAGCTCTCGGGCCTCGTGGTCGAGGCGTATTCGCCCGCCGATCTGATGCACGGGCCGATTGCCGCCATCCGTCCCGGCTGGCCGGTGGTTGTGGTCGCGCCCACGGGACCGGCGCACGAGAGCGTGGCCGAGCTCGTGCCGGCACTCGCCGCCCGGCAGGCGCGCCTGCTCGCGGTCTCCGATGTGCCCGAGCTGCTCGCGAAGGCCGACACGCCGCTGCCGCTCGTGGGCGCCGTGCCGGAGTGGCTGAGCCCACTCGTGGCGGTCGTACCGGGTCAGGTCACGGCGATGCGGCTCGCGCAGCAGCGGGGTCTTGACGTCGACAATCCGACGGGACTCCGCAAGGTGACGCTCACACACTGAGCTTGCGCAGGACGACGAGGTCCTGCGTCGGGTTCCCGCGTGCGCCTTCGGGCTCGATCCTCTCCAGATCGAAGGCCTGCGCGAGCGTGTCCTGCACGTAGCGCTCCGGGTGGTACGCGCTGCACAGGTTGCTTCCCGGGAGATCGCTCCAGCGCACGACGAGCTCGCCGCGCTCGAATCGTGTGCGCTCGGCCTCCTCGAGGCGCGGCAGATACGAGCGGCCGTGCGTCGTCAGCAGCACCCGTCCGCCCGGCCGCAGCACACGATGCAGCTCGTCGCGCCAGGCGGTTTGAAGCTCCTCCGTCAGGTGCGTGAAGACGGAGAGCGCGTAGACGAGGTCGAACGTCCCGTCCGCGTACGGGAGCGGGGGCGCGAGCCCGTTGCGCTGGAGCTGCGCGAAGGGCAGATTCCGTCGGCACCACCGGACGGCCGGATCGTCGCGGTCGCTCCCGTGGACCGGCCCCTCGTGGTCGCTCCAGTAGCGGAGGACCCGGCCGCAGCCGCAGCCGAAGTCGAGCACCGCCTCGATCTCGTCGAGGGGGACCGCTGCAGCGATGGCGTCGTAGGCCGCCCGTCCGCTCCGCAGGAACCAGTCGCCGTCGGCGGTGCCGGCGACTCGCACCATCAGCCGCCGCGGCGGCAGCGGCGGCCCGTCGACGGTACGGACGCGCGCCGGACGAACGGACACCGCCAGCTCGTATGCGCGGAACGCCGGCCGCAGCAGCCCCGTTCGCTGCGCAAGGCGGAGGAGGCGCCGCTTCACGCGCAGGACGGTACAGCGGCCTACACTGATCGCGTGGCGCAGGCGCCCGTTCTCCCCGCCGGCTTCGAGCTGCCGCTCGAGCCACGGCTACCGCGGATCGGCTCCGTCGACGCCGTCGCCCTCGAGGAACGGGCCGCGTCGCTCGCAAAGCGGTCGATCAAGCGCGAGGCGAAGGTGTTCGCCCTCGAGCTCGCGATCCGCACGACCGACCTGACGACCCTCGAGGGCGCCGACACGCCCGGCAAGGTCGCAGCGCTCTGCTCGAAGGCCGTACGTCCCGATCCCACCGATCCGTCGATACCTTCCTGCGCCGCGATCTGCGTTTATCCGAACCTCGTTCCGACCGCGCGCGATCGTCTGCAGGGAACGGGCGTGCACGTTGCCGCCGTTGCGACCGGATTCCCGTCGGGGCAGTACCCGACGTCGATCAAGGTCGCCGACGTGCGCAGCGCGATCGAGCTCGGCGCCGACGAGGTCGACATGGTCATCGACCGGGGCGCGTTCCTCTCCGGCCGATACGCGAAGGTGTACGACGAGGTCGTGCGCGTGAAGGAGGCGTGCGGCGACGCCGCGCACCTGAAGGTGATCCTCGAGACCGGCGAGCTCGGGACGTACGACAATGTGCGCCGGGCGACGCTGCTCGCGATCGCCGGCGGCGCCGACTTCGTGAAGACGTCGACCGGGAAGATCTCGCCGGCCGCGACGTTGCCGGTCGCGCTCTGCATGCTCGAGGCGGTGCGCGACGTGCACGCGGAGACGGGTCGGCGCGTCGGCTTCAAGGCGGCGGGCGGCATCCGTCAGGCGAAGCAGGCGGTGCAGCATCTCGTGCTCGTGCACGAGACGCT
>Ga0187809_10001478_pt1 | contig 10899 bp, 8 predicted proteins | sample NC_wetland_sal_i_8_FD_132415 | JGI IMG/M metagenome (GOLD analysis project Ga0187809, IMG submission 132415) | Wetland sediment microbial communities from Neuse River Estuary, North Carolina, USA - ASW_4 | ecosystem: Environmental > Aquatic > Freshwater > Wetlands > Sediment | place: USA: North... | reverse complement strand
TCCTTCGCCGGCGCCGAGAACATCCAGTACTGATGCTCGATGCTCCACAGGTCGGCGGCGGTAAGCACCAGCAGGGTCCAGGCGATCACCGCGCGTTTCACCCGGCCCAACACGAGGGCCAGCAAGAGACCGGCCGCGGCCGCGGTGAAGATCGCCGTGCGGACGGCACCGACGAGCAGCAACGGCGCATTGAGTGCCACGCCCTCCTGGTGCTCCGGCGGTGCGATCACGGAGGCCATGTTGGTCAGCATGCCGCTCGCGCCGAGGAGCAGCACGACCGCCGCCGCAATGAGCCAGCCAACCGCGTACTGACGCGTCACGTCGCCGCGTTCGACGCGCTCGGCGCCGAACGCCGCGAAGATGGCGACGCACAGCCCAACGACGAACACCATCGTGCTCGGCGCGCGAAAATACTTGGTGCCGGGGACGAGCGCGTAGACGAGGTGATAGAACGGCGTGAATCCGCCTAACGTCCACAGCAGGGCGACGATGAACGTGACGAACCAGAACCGCCCGAACGAGCGCCGCTCCGGCCGCCACGCGTACACCGCGCCCAAGAGCGCGAGCATCAGCGCGACGGCTCCGAGATACTCGCTGTGCAGGTGGATGCCGTTACGGCCCCAGTAGTGCTCGAACATCCCGGTGAACTGCGGGATGTAAGTGTTGATGAGCTCTTCCGGCGGGAACGAGTACGACGTCGCGTGCGCCCAACCGCTGAGCCCTCCGGCGCGCGGAGACCATGGCACGTACTGCAGGACCGATGTGTACTGAATCGCGCCCATGAGTGTGCCCACGCATACGGCGACGAACGCAGCGCCGAGTCGCTTGAGCGCGACAGGTCGTTCGAGGGCGGGCGCGTTGTCGCTTCCGAAAGCCAGCCACAGCGCGAATGCGCCGCTCACCAGCAGCATGTACTGATAGAGCTGAGGATGCGGGCTCAGGCAGGCGAGTCCGGCAACGATCGCCAAGACACCATACGACCACGCCTTGCCGTCTCGAATCGCACGCAGAAGCAGGAACAGGACGAGCGGCAGGAGGGCGCTCACATAGAGCTTCCCGTCGTGTCCGGGGCCAACGTACGAGGAAATCGGGCCGCCCATCATGTAGACCAGGCCGCCGGTCAGCGCGCCGTAGAACGAGAAGCGGCACGCGCGCAGGAACATGTACGTGAACAGTCCCGCGAGAATGATGTGGATGATGAATGCCCACGTCATCGCGACGTCGGTGGGCATGATCATGCGCATCAAGAACGTCGGATAGAAAATGTCGCCGCTCATCGCGGCGACGTACGGCATGCCCCCGAAGAGATAGGGATTCCACAGCGGGAACCCGTGTCCCGCGCGCAGCGATGCCGCGGCGAATTCGCGGAACGCGTAGCCGCCGATGTACTGATCGCTCGTCGGGTTCACGAGGAAGCGACCCGCGAGCGCCGGATAGCCGATGATGAGCGTCGCCACGGTGTACACGAGCGCGGCCCACGCGGTGGCAAACCGCGGCTCGCCTAACGCCGGACCGCGGCTGGTTTTCGTCGCGGCGCGACTATCTCGTGCTTTCGATTGGGCCATCGGAGCGTTTGGGGCGCATCCAACGGTGCGCCAGAAAGAGAACCGCGGGGACGATCTCGAGAATGGTGAGCCACACGCGCGACGACACAACGAGCAGCGTTGCCTCGCCGCTGGTGAAGCCCGCCTGCCGCAACCCGGCGAACATGACTATCTCCCGTACGCCGACCCCACCCGGCGCGATGAGCGCCAGAAAACCGGCCAGGTACGAGGCCGTGAAAACTGCGATGTACGTGCCAACCGCGCCAGTCGCGGAGCCGAGCGCGCCGACCGCCATCACTCGGAACGCTACACCGTATACAACCCACGAGGCCGCGGAGATGAGGGCGGCGATCCAGATCGCGGTGTGCGGGATGCGCCCGAGGACGATTGGCCGCCTCAGGATGCGTCCGGCCAGGTTGCCCAACCACGGAATCAGCTGGGGCGCCAGCAAGAGTCCTGCGCCAAGGACTGCGATCACCGCGATGCCCAACGGAGGCACGTGCAGCACGCCGGCGCCGGTGAGCGCGAGCACGACGAATCCGGCCACGGTGTTGATGAGTGTCACGACGACCGCGGCGCCGGCCGCGGTGAGGCCCGAGATGCCGCGCTCCTGCGCCATGACGGCCATCGAGCCCATCTGCCATACCTTACCGGGGATGTATCGGCCGAGGTTGGACACGCTCCAGATTCGCGCGCTCTCCCAGAAGCCGAGTCGAGGCGCGGCGGTGCCACGGCGCTCTCCTTCCCAGCCGGCGAGCACGACGCGCCACGCTTCCACGAGCAGCGCGTAATTCGCGAGCACGATCGCGCCCGAGAGGCCGAGCAGGCCCCAGCGCGGACGCGCCTCGTGCATCGCCGCGCTGACCGGTTGCCACTCTCGTACGAGCGCGAACGCCACGGCCACGACGACGGCGACCGCGAACGCCACCTTCGCCACGAACAACAGCCTGCTATTTCTGGGCGTGCTCAAGAGTGGAGCGATAGAGCATGGCGTAGCGCCGGGCGGCCGACTCGGGCGCGAACGTCGCGAGCGCGTGCACGCGTCCTGCTGCGCCGATCTCTCGGGCGCGATCAGGGTTTTCGAGCATTGCGTCGATCGCCTGCGCGAGCGCCGATGGATCGAGCGGCGGCACGAGCACGCCCGTCTGTCCGTTGCGCACGATGTCGCCCAATCCGCCGGAGTTGGCGGCGATCACCGGCGTCGCGCACATTTGTCCTTCGACGGCGACGAGGCCGAGCCCCTCGTCGATCGACGGCACGACGAGCAGCGCGGCTCGCTGGTACAGGGGCGGCAGGTCGCTGCGTGCGAGCGATCCGTGCCACGTGATGCGGTCGGCTACGCGGAGGTTCCGCGCGCGATCCTCGAGTGCAGCGCGGTCGGGTCCGTCGCCCACAATGTCGACGGCGTACGGCGCGCCGACGGATGGCAATGCATCGATCAGTGTCGAGACGCCCTTCTGCGCATTGAGGCGCCCCACGAAGAGCACGCGATCGGTCGAGCGCCCGTTGCCCGGCGTGAACATCGCGGTGTCGACGGGCATGGGCGCGACGACCGGCTTTACGTTAGGCAGAACCGCGCCGGCCTCGCCGGCGAGCCAGTTGGACACGGCCGTGACGACCGCCGAATGGCGGAGCACGTGACGGAACACGGGCCGCGCGCCGACCACGGTGCGCGCGAGGCGGACATCGCTGCCGTGGAGCGTCGTGATGAGCGGCACGCCGGCCATCGAGGCCACCCAGGTTCCGACGAGGCCGCCGGGGAACCACCAGTGCGCGTGCACCAGATCGGGCTGGAAGCGGCGGCCCGTGCGTACGGCGCTCACGAACTCCGATCCCAGGAAGCTGAGCATGGTGAGGCGGGCGCTCCAGGAGTCGCGCACGTCCTGCGCCATGGTGCCCGTATAGGCGAGCCGCTCGAAGCGGCGCGGTGCGTAGCGGAATCGCTCGACGCCCACGCCGTCGAATTGCTCGAGTTTGGCCAAGCCGGGCGCCGCGGGCGCGACCACCTGCACCGTAATGCCCTCGGACTCGAGGGCCTGGGCGAGGCGCAAGAGAAAGGAGCCCGCCGCATCGCCCGCGGTGCGCGGGAACGAATGGGCGAGGAAGAGCACCCGCACGCGCCTAACCTCGTTCCACGGGGTCGTCGCGCCCGGCGCGCGCGTCCTCCACGCGCCGGCGCAGCTCGCGCAGCTCGGCGCGTTGGCCCGCGATCTGTTCGCCTAACAAACCGGCGGCGAAGAAGATCGAGCCGAGTATCAGACAGGTCTGGATGATGGTCCACACGGCGCGCACCCCGACGTCGCGCAGCGCGAGCATGGCCAGCGCGACGAGCCCCGCCAGCACGCCGATGACGAACAACGCGGCGCCCACCATCCCGAACAGCAGCAGCGGCTTCTGGCCGAACCTGAGCTCGAACCACACGGCGAGCATGTCCAACACGCCCACCGGAATGCGCGCCATGCCGAACTTGGAGCGCCCCGCGTGCCGCGGATAGAGCGGCACGGGCACCTCGGTGACGGTGAAGCCCTGCGCGGCGGCGATGGCGATCATGTAGCGGTGCCAATCCGGCCTAACGGGAATGGCATCCATCACTTCGCGCCGGTAGGCCTTCACCGAATTGAGATCGCGCACCGGCAGGTCGAACAGCCGGCGGCTCAGCCCATTATAGATGCGCGAAACGAACGCCTTCTCGTATTTGCCCTGCTTGTACCCCGTCACCATGTCGGCCTCGCCGGCCAGGATGGGCGCGACGAGCCGCGGAATGTCCTCGGGTTTGTATTGCAGATCGGCCGGATAGAACACGAGCACGCGGCCCTTCGCCTGCTCGAATCCCGTGCGCAGCGCGTCGGCGATGCCGCGCTGCCGGGGATGCCGGGCGACGCGTAGAAACGGGTAGCGCGGCGCGAGGTCCTGCAGCACCTGCCACGTCGCGTCGCTCGAACCATCATCGACCACGACGACCTCGAACGATGCCGGCGCCGTCTGGAACGCGGCGGCGGCCTGTTCCATGAACAGCGGCAGGTTCTCCGCTTCGTCCTTGGCCGGGACGAGGACCGACACGTCCACCGCGCGCTCGGGAAGCGCGAAGGGTCGGTCGAGCCGGGTCATGGCGGCCGGAGCGTTAGGCATTGCGCCTCCGCCCCGCTCGGGCAGCGCTCATACGCGCTTGCGCATGCGAGCCGAGAGCACGCCTAACTGATCGCGGTACTTGGCGACGGTGCGCCGCGCGATCTGGACGCCGCTCTCCTTGAGGATGTTCACGATCGCCTGGTCGGTGAGCGGGCGCTTGGGATCTTCGTCCGACACGAGCTTCTCGATCTGCGCCTTGATGCCGCGCGCCGACACGTCCTCCCCGCCGGTGGTCGAGAGCCCTGACGAGAAAAAGTACTTGAGCGGCAGCACGCCGCGCGGCGTCTGCACGAACTTCTCGTTGGTCACGCGACTCACGGTGGACTCGTGCATGTTGATCACTTCCGCCACCTCGCGCAGCGTGAGCGGCTTGAGGTACTGCACGCCCTTCTCGAAGAAGTCGCGCTGCCGGTCGACGATGAAGTTCATCACCTTGAGCATCGTCTGCCGGCGCTGTTCGATCGCCTGGATCATCCAGTTCGCCGAATTGAGCTTGTTCGAGATGAACTCTTTGTTCTCGCCGTCGAACTTCTTCTTGTCGCGCGCGATTTCCTGGTACGCCTTACTCAGCTTGAGGCGCGGCAGGTTGGCGTCGTTCAGGAAAACGTGATAACTGCCGTCGATCTTGTCGACCACCAGGTCCGGGATGATGTAGTTGTCGCCCGTGTCGCTGTACACGAGGCCCGGTTTGGGATCGAGCTTCGCGATCTCGTCGGCGGCCTTCTGCACGTCGGCCTGGCTGATGCCGAATCGCTTGGAGATCTCGCTCCAGCGGTGGTTGATCAACTCGTCGAACGAATCGCGCACGAGGCGATACGGCACCGATTGCTCGAGGCCCGCCTCACGCAATTGTAACAGCAGACATTCGCGCAGGTCGCGCGCACCGACGCCCGGCGGATCCAAACCCTGGATGACTGCCAGCATCGCCTCGACTTCCTGGTCTGTGTAGCGCGGGACGTCGTCAGGGTCGCGATCCGATTCGGCCGCGTGGTTCTCGAGAACCTCGTTGACGCCGATGCGGATCTGTTCGACCGAGCACGCGAGGTAGCCGTCTTCGTTGATGTTTCCGATGACTTCGTCGGCGAGGAGCATCTGGCGCGGCGAGAGGTCGAGTAGCGTCACCTGATCGCGCAGATGGTCGCCCAGGTCGCGGCTGTCGACCGTGACGGGCTCGAAGTACTCTTTTTCCTCGCGCTCCTCGGGCTGACCGCCGGTGTCGAAGCCGTTGAGAAGGATCTCCTCCCAATCGATCTCGTCGGCGTCCTTCTTTTCCTCGGTGGCTGTCTCCGACTCTGCGGCCGTCTCCTCCTCTTCTTCCTCCTCGGGCTCCACCATCTCGAGGAACGGATTGTTGAGGAGCTCCTGCTTGAGGTGTTGCTGGAGATCGAGCAGCGGCATGTAAAGCAAATCCATCGCCTGATACAGGCGTGGATTGATCTTCAGCTCCTGGCGGAGCTGCGTGCTTTGATGCAGGCCGGTCTTCATGCCACCTCGCCGTTATCGTGCCGCAACGCGAAGCGCGAGCGCAAGCGGGCCGTGAGCGTGGGCCCGAGGTAGATGCGCGCGACCTCGTCGTCGAATACCAGTTCCTGCACGGTTCCCGACACCTTCACCTGACCATCGAACATGATGTATGCCCGGTCCACAATGTCCAGTGTTTGCTCGACGTTGTGGTCGCTGATGAGGACTCCGATTCCACGGTGGCGTAACCCGGCCACGATGGACTGAATGTCGTGCACTGCGATCGGATCGACCCCCGCGAACGGTTCGTCGAGCATCATGAACTTGGGTTGCGTGACCAATGCGCGCGTGATCTCGAGACGGCGGCGCTCACCGCCGGACAGCGAGTACGCCTTGTTGCCCCGCAAGCGTTTGATGCCCAGCTCGTCCAACAATTCCTCGAGCCGGCGCTTCCGCTCCTCGGGTGTGATCTTGAGTGTCTCGAGTATCGCGAGGATGTTCTCTTCGACTGTCAGCTTTCGAAATACCGACGGCTCCTGCGAAAGGTATCCGATGCCGCGCCGTGCGCGCTTGTACATCGGCACTTCGGTGATGTCGTCGCCATCGAGTTGGATCCGGCCTTCCTGCGGCGCGATGAGGCCCACGATCATGTAGAACGTGGTGGTCTTCCCCGCTCCGTTGGGACCCAACAGGCCGACGATCTCGCCCTGTTGCAAGCGCAAGGCCACGTCGTTCACAACCTTACGTCGCCGATACGACTTGACGAGACCGATCGCCTCGAGAACGCTCGTCGCCGGCTGCGGCGCGACGGCGGTATGCGCTCCGGTCCGCCGTAGCGCGGCCTGCTCGTCGATGTGGCGGAGCATCGGCCCAACGTTCGAACCCTTGATCTGAGCGCGAAACGGCTCGAGCGCTCGCCAGTAGCGATCGACGATGCGGATGGGCGCCTCCGGCGACGTGAGTCCGCCGGGCGGTAGCATGATGAGCCCTTCGTTGACGAGCTTGGGCAGCACCGTTTTGGCCAGGTGGACGCGCACCTCGTCGAGACTGAGGCGTCCGGCCTCGTGGTCGGCATCGCCACCCGCTTCCCGCACCATCGCGAGATGCTCGTTGCGATACTGGATCGCGACGTCGTTGAACGGGACCTCACCCGTTTCATGCGCCGCGCTGACCAACGCCTTCATCGCCAGCGCCACCGAGCGGTCGCCGCGCGACTTCTCCTCGATAAAACTCTCGACCTCTTCGGGCAGCCGAATCGGATCCGTCATCGCGGTGTCGCTCCGCGGGCAGTGTCCGCGCGCGCCCTGGGCGTTGCGTTAGGCGTCTTGACGGTCGCCGTATCGCTCTGGCCTTTCTTGGTCGTGTCGCGCGCGGGTTTGGCGGGGTCCAGGTACACGCCCGTCGCCTGTCCCTTGATCGTGACCGTCTGCACCTCGCGGTTGAGAAACGCCACCTGGATGCGATCGCCGCGAACGTAATTGATCGACGGTCCGATGGCTGCCGTATCCTTGGCCGCGATCTGGTAAAACGAACGCGCGTGTCCGAGCGAGATGAGCCGTTTGATTTCCGGCTGGGTCGACGTGTCCGCGAGCGCCTTGGCCGAGCTGTCGAAGTAGGCGTAGATGGTGTCGCCGCGGAGCCAGTCGTGCTCGCTCGTATGAATCTTGGTCGTGTCGGGCACGCTCTGGGCGTACGCGTCGCGCAGCGCGTGGATTTCGCGCAGCCGTTGGTCGGGCATGCGGACGTCGAGCGAGTCGGCGAGCATGTCGTACGTCGGATTGAAGGCGTGTGCGCGACTCTTGCCCCACGCATGCACCCGCTGGAGCCGTCCCTCGGCCATCGCAAAGTCGAGCGTGTCGCCGGTGAGCGTGGCGTCCTTGCTCACGCTCTTCGCGTGGCCGCGCGAGATCACACGATCCACCGCCTTGTTGCGCCCGAACAGGTCGATGAGGTCGCCGGTGAGCGTGAACGGACGGTCGCCGCGCGCTTTGATCGTCGGCTTGCGCATGAGGCGTGCGAACTCCGTCGCGCTGTTCATCGCGGCGGAATCCCCCGTTGCGATGACGTCCGTGCGCGTGATGACGACGTTCTTCGACGCGTAGGTGAGGCTATCGCCTTCCATGTCGACCGTATTGGCGACCACGGTCATCGGTTGCGACGGTTTTCCCGTCGAGTCGCGCTCGATGATGGTGATGGTCGGCCGGCCGGTGGCGATCATCCTGGTCACCGTGCGGATGTTCGGCGCGACGCGATAGTAGTCGACGTGTGGTCCGTCGAGCGTCGTGCCGCTGGGCAGCACGGCGTGCACGTTGCCCGAGGCCACCAGGTGTTCATCGTTCTGATAGTAGTCGGCGAGCTCCGAGTCCTCCGTTAGGCGGGGCTCCGTGTAATGGACGTGGCCGATCAGGTGCAACAGCTTCTGGTCGCCGTAATTCTCCGCGCTGTCGGAGATGAGCGTCATGTTCTGCGCCGGACACCGCGCGACGACACCGCCGCCGATGAACGTGTTGTACTGGCCGCTCGGCAGCTTGGTGGCCGAGATACGCGGCGGACTCGACGAATCACGCGCGGCGTACACGAGCTGGCACTGGCCCGACGGCGCCGGCGGCTGCGGCTGTTGCTGCGCCGCCAGCGCTGCCGGAGCGAACAGCGCGGCTGCCGCGAGCGTCCACGTCGCACGCGCACGGGTCACGGCGACGTCCCGTTGCCCGGCAGCGTGAACGTCCCGCCGCCCGTGATCACGCGCTTCACGTGCAGGTTCACCATGTTCGGATCGGACGTAAACCCGATGCCGCGCATGACACCCGTCGGTTGCGTTAGGACGAACGCGCTGTCGCTGCTGATGAGATTGGTCTGCTGGTTGTAGTCGAGCAGCGACGTTTCGAGTCGCTTGTTGTCGGTGGTCACGACCACGACGTTCTTCCGCGCCTGCATCGTGCCGCGCGCCGAGTTGTACGTGCCTTCCACGGAGGTGAGCACCGCGTCCTCGACGCCGGTGGTGGTGTAGAACGTCGTCTTCTCGTTGCGCGCCTCGATGCGCGTGCTGCCATCGAAGAAGTACGCGGTGTCCGCCTCCAGTTTGGCGCGCAGCAAGCCCTGATCGGTGATCATGGTCGACACGCCGAACATCACCTGGTCGGCGGAATCGGCCAGCGGATTCGCCGAGCGCACCTTGGGCTCCGTCCCGTTGGAGCAGGCAGCAGCGCCGGCGACCACGCAGAACGCAACGATCCAGCGACGCATCACGAGATCCCCGCGCGCATGAGATCGTGCAAGTGGATCATCCCCACCATGCGATCGTTGCCGTCCAAGACCGGCATGGCCATGATGCCGAACGTCTCCATGCGATAGACCACGGCGCTGCCGAGCTCCTCGGCGCGCGCCGTTTTCGGCTGGCGGTTCATCACGCGATCGACCGGGACGGCGAACACGTCGTTTTCTCGCTCCATGAGTCGCGTGAGGTCGCCGGCCGTTACGACACCGACCACCTGACCCGCGTCGTTGACGATTGCCACCGTGCCGCGGCGCTCGGCCAGCATCATCACGGCCTCGCGCATCATCGCGCCCTGCTCGAGCACCGGCAGCTTCTCCGTCACCATCACATCGCACACGCGAGTGAGCAAGCGGCGGCCGAGCGATCCACCCGGATGCAGCCGTGCGAAGTCTTCGCGGCGAAATCCCTTGTGCTCGAGCAGCGTGACCGCGAGCGCGTCGCCCATCGCGAGTGCCGCCGTGGTGCTAGTGGTGGGCGCCAGGTCGTGCGGACACGCTTCCTCGCGCACCCGCGTATCGAGCACCACGTCGGCGTGTCGGGCGAGCGTCGAGTCGCGCGCGCCGGCGATTGCAATGATGCGTACGCCTAACCGCTTCAGTTGTTCCAACAGCGGAAACAGCTCTTCCGTTTCGCCGCTCTTCGAGATGAGAATGCCCACATCCGACGGGCCCACCAGTCCGAGATCGCCGTGCACGCTCTCCACTGGATGCAGAAACGTGGCGGGGGTGCCGGTGGACGTGAGCGTGGCCGCGATCTTCCGCCCGATGAGTCCCGACTTGCCGACGCCGGCGACGATCACTCTCCCCTTGCAGGCCATCAGGAGATCGACGGCCGCCGAAAACGAGGCGTCGAGATTGCGCTCGACGTCCTCGAGGGCTTCGCGTTCCATGCGCAGCACGCGGCGTCCGCGCTCGACGGCGTCTGTGCTCACAGGGTGGCCTCGAGCGGTGTCTCGGCGCGCGCCGCGAGGTAGAGGTCGAGTGCGCGCTGCCATTCCCCCCGCGCGCGCAGCAGGAGCTCGGCGAACTCGCGTACCGCGCCGTGCCCGCCGGCGCGATCCAATTGGACCGTGCACGCGTCACGCACGATCGGCACCGCGTTGCCGACGGCGACCGGGAGCGCGACCTCGCGCAGAATCGGGAGGTCTGGAATGTCGTCGCCCACGAACGCGGTTTCCTCCGCGGTGACGCCGTGGCGTTCGAGCACGCGCCGCAGCGCCGGCAGCTTGCGTGCGAACGCATCCTGCGCGACGTCATCGGCACGCAGTTCCTTGCCGCGCAGCCGCACGCTCTCGGACACGCGGCCGGTGATGATCACCACCTTGAGGCCGACGTGGCGCATGAGCTCGATGCCCAGGCCGTCCTGCACGTCGTAGCGCTTGAACTCCATGGTCGAGCCGGCCACGTCGCCCAGGTAGATGCCGCCGTCGGTGAGGACGCCATCCACGTCGAGGCCGACGAGCTTGATGCGGCGGGCGAGCGCCGGGTCGAT
>Ga0187809_10001477_pt1 | contig 10903 bp, 9 predicted proteins | sample NC_wetland_sal_i_8_FD_132415 | JGI IMG/M metagenome (GOLD analysis project Ga0187809, IMG submission 132415) | Wetland sediment microbial communities from Neuse River Estuary, North Carolina, USA - ASW_4 | ecosystem: Environmental > Aquatic > Freshwater > Wetlands > Sediment | place: USA: North... | reverse complement strand
GCGCCCGAGCTGTGGGACAAGATCGCCGGCACATATCAATGCCGCGACGGCCGCTGGGTGCGGCTGCACACCAATTTTCCGCACCATCGCGACGGCGTGCTGAAGCTCCTCGGCTGCGACTACGACAAAACCGCCGTCGCGCAGGCCCTGCGCGGCTGGAATGCGCTCGATTTCGAGAACGCGGCTGCGGAAGCGCAGCTGGTCGTCACGGCGATGCGCACGTTCGCCGAATGGGACGCGCATCCGCAGGGCGCGGCGGTAAATCGGCTGCCGCTGATGTCGATCGAGCGCATCGGCGACGCTCCGGCGCCGGCGTGGCCGTCCGGTGAGCGGCCGCTCGCCGGCATCAAGGTCCTCGACCTCACGCGCATCATCGCGGGGCCCGTCGGCGGCCAGACGCTCGCAGCACATGGCGCCGACGTGATGCTGATCACCTCGCCGAACCTGCCGTCGATTCCGCCGCTCGTCATCGACACCGGCCGCGGCAAGCTGTCGGCGCATATCGACCTCAATGAAACGGCCGGCCGCCAGACGTTCGAGGCGGTGCTGCGCAACGCCGACGTCGTCGCGCAGGGCTATCGCCCCGGCGGGCTCGCAGCGCTCGGTTTCGGTCCGGACGATGCTGCCCGGATCAGGCCCGGTATCGTCTATGTCAGCCTCTGCGCCTATTCGCACGAAGGCCCGTGGGCCGGGCGGCGCGGCTACGACTCGCTGGTGCAGACGGCGAGCGGCTTCAACGCCGCCGAAGCGGAGGCCGCTGGTGTCGGTGGGCCCGAGCCGCTTCCCGCGCAAATACTCGATCACGCCACCGGCTATCTGCTGGCCTTCGGCGCCATGACCGCGCTGCTGCGCCGCGCGCGCGAGGGCGGGAGCTGGCACGTGCGCGCGTCGCTGGCGCAGACCGGCTTCTGGCTGCGCTCGCTCGGCCGCATTGACGGGCTCGGCATCAAGGATCCGGAACGCTCGGATGTCCTCGATTGCCTCGAGGAGGGCGAGTCCGGCTTCGGCCGGCTCTCGTACGTGCGCCATCCGGCGACGTTGTCGGAGACGCCGGCGCGGTTGGTGCGGCCGTCGGTGCCGCTCGGCACACATCCGCCGGCGTGGCCGTAAAGACGAAAGCGGGAGCGTCTCAGCACACTCGGCGTTAAGCCCGGCAATGACCGAGACAATGGACGACTAAAATCCGTTAGCCCTGCATCAGCGATGAACCCGTCATCTCCGCGGGCTTCGGCAGGCCCATCAATTCCAGCATCGTCGGCGCGATGTCGGCGAGGCGGCCTTCCTTCACGACGACGCGGTTGCCCGCGCCCATCAGGATCAGCGGCACCGGATTGAGCGTATGCGCGGTGTGCGGCCCGCCGGTCGCCGGATCGACCATCATCTCGCTGTTGCCATGGTCGGCGGTGACGAGCAATGCGCCGCCCATCTGATCGATCGCTGCGGCAATCTTGCCGAGCCCGGTGTCGACCGCCTCCACGGCCTTGATCGCCGCCGGGAGGCTGCCCGTGTGGCCGACCATGTCGGCATTGGCGAAGTTCAGCACGATCATGTCGTACTTGCCGGACTTGATCGCTTCCACCGCCTTGTCGGTCAGCTCGGGCGCCGACATTTCCGGCTGAAGGTCGTAGGTCGCGACCTTGGGCGAGGGGACCATGATGCGGTCTTCGCCCTCGAACGGCTCCTCACGCCCGCCATTGAGGAAATACGTGACGTGCGGATATTTCTCGGTCTCCGCCATGCGCAATTGCGTGCGATGCGCGTCGGCGACGACCTCGCCGAGGATGTGCGGAAAGCTCTGCGGCGGGAAGATCGTCGCCATGAGCTTGTCGAGGTCTTCACTGTATTGCGCCATGCCGACGGCGGCCGCGACCTTCACCGTGCGCTTGCGCGCGAAGCCGGAGAATTTCTCATCGAGCATCGCGCCGAGGATTTCGCGCACGCGATCGGCGCGGAAGTTAAAGCACAGCACGCCGTCGCCGTCTTTCATGCCGGCATAGCCGCCGATCACCGCGGGCAGGATGAACTCGTCGGTGATCTTGTTGGCGTAAGCGTCGGCGATGGCGGCCTGCGGATCGGCGAAGTGCGCGCCGTCGCCGGCGACGATCGCATCGTAGGCCTTCGACACGCGCTCCCAGCGCTTGTCGCGGTCCATCGCGTAATAGCGGCCGATGACCGTCACGACCTTCACCGCCGGTGGCAGCGCCGTGGTGAAATTCTTCATGTAGTCAGCCGCGGCTTGCGGCGGCGTATCGCGGCCGTCGGTGAGCGCGTGCAAGACCGTTGGGACTTTCGCATCCGTCAAGATTTTCGCCAGCGCGACGGCGTGGTTCTGGTGCGAATGCACGCCGCCCGGCGACACGAGGCCGAGCAGGTGGCAGGTGCCGCCGCTCGCCTTCAGCTTCGCGATCAGGCCGGTGACGGCGGGCGCCTTGGCGATCTCACCCGAAGCGATCGCGTCGTCGATGCGTGGCAGGTCCTGCATCACCACGCGCCCGGCGCCGATGTTGAGATGGCCGACCTCCGAATTGCCCATCTGGCCGGTCGGCAGGCCGACGTCCTTGCCCGACGTGTGCAGGAAGCCGTGCGGGCAGCCCGCCCAAAGCCGGTCGAAGGTCGGCGTCCGGGCCTGGCGAACGGCGTTGTTGGCGGTGTCCTCGCGCCAGCCCCAACCGTCCAGTACCACCAGCATCACAGGGCGGCGCTTCTGCATGCGGACAAGTCCCGTTTTCTGACCGATTGGCCGGGGTTTTGGAGGATCGCTCCGGCATCGTCAACTCGCGGGCGCAAAGCCGGTTTCCCGCGTCATCGCTTGTCGGCGGCGGGGTGTCCGGCGACACTGCAATCCACGCGCAGCACCGGGGGCACAAGATGAGCGCCGTGGAGATCGTCGAGCTCGATGCGGGTGGCGTCGAAGCGTCGATCGGCGAGCTCGCCGAAGTGCTGGCCGACTGCGTCAATGGCGGCGCCTCCGTGAACTTCATGCTGCCTTACGGTCAGGATGACGCGGCGCTGTTCTTCCGCAAGGTCGTGGCGGCGATGCGGCGCGGCGAGATCGTGCTGCTGGCGGCCAAACGCGACGGCCGCATCGTCGGCACCGTGCAACTCGGGCTCGACACGCCACCGAACCAGCCGCACCGTGGCGAGATCAGGAAGCTGCTCGTGCATCGCGATGCGCGCGGCGCGGGGGTCGGTGCGGCGCTGATGGCGCGCATCGAGGAGATGGCGAAGGCCCGCGGCCGCACCTTGCTCGTCCTCGACACGGCGAGCGATTCGGCCGAGCGGCTCTACGAGCGCCGCGGCTGGCAGCGGCTCGGCACGATCCCGGATTACGCGCTGCTGCCGGACGGCGCCTTCTGCGACACGATCATCTTCTGGAAGAAGCTCTAGGCCGCTTCGCCGGCCTGTCCCGCTTCCCAGCCGAGCATGGCGCGCTTGCGCGTCAGGCCCCAGTGATAACCGGTCAGTTCGCCGCTCTTGCCGACGACGCGGTGGCACGGCACGACGAAGCAGATCGGGTTCTTGCCGACCGCGGCGCCGACGGCGCGCGCCGCCTTCGGATTGCCGGATCGCGCTGCGAGATCGGAATAGGTCGTCAGCCGGCCCATCGGGATCGTCAAAAGCTTCTCCCAGACGCGCACTTCGAAGTCGGTGCCGATGAGCACGACGCGCAGCGGCTGCTCCTTGCGCCACAAGGTCGGATCGAAGATGCGGCGCGCGGTCGGCGCGGTCGCGGCAAAATCCTCGACGTATTTCGCCTTCGGCCAGCGCGATTTCATGTCGCGCAGGATCTCGCGCTCCTTGCCGGGATCGGCCATTGCGAGGCCCGCGAGGCCGCGTGGCGTGACCATCACCAGCGCGGTGCCGAACGGCGAGGCGTGGAAACCGTAGGTCATGGTCAGGCCTTCGCCGCCGGCCTTCCATTCGCCGGGCGACATCGCCTCGTGCGTGACGAAGAGATCGTGCAGGCGGCCGGGGCCGGACAGGCCGACCTCGTAAGCGGTGTCGAGCACACTCGCCGAGGAGCGCAGCAATTCGCGCGCGCGGTCGAGGGTCAGCGCCTGGAGGAAGGCCTTCGGCGTCAGCCCGCACCAGCGGCGGAATAGGTGGTGCAGATCGGTCGGCGTGACGCCAGCAGCGTGCGCGATGGTCTCGATCTCGGGCTGCGAACGCCAGTTGCCGCGGATGTGCGCGATGGCGCGCCGCACGACGTCGTAGTCGGCAGCCGCGGTCGCCAGCGGCGCGAACTCGGGCAGGCGGATCGCAGGAGCGAAATCGTCGAGGTTCATGTTCATGGTGCAAATCTAGGCCGCGCGGCGGTGGCCCACCACCCGATTTCTGCCCTCAGGAAAGCACCGTCCGCGTCACGCCGCGCTTGGCCTCGTTGAGCGCATTGGTCAGCGCCTTTGCGAAGTCGGCCTTTTGGTCCGGCCCGAGAAAGCCCGCGACCGTCAATTGCTTGCCGCGCGACACAAGATAGAGCCGTTCGATGCCGAACTCCTCGTGCGTCTCGCGCTCGAGCTTGACCCATAGCGGGTTCAGGAGCCATTCGCGCACGGCTCCGCGATGGCTGACCTTGCGCACCGTCAGTGCCGAAGGCGTCACCTTGAATTCTTCATAAGCGGCTGCGCGGGCGTAATTCACGCGGAACGCGATATAGAGAAGCAGCACATCGAGGCCGAGGAAGCCGAACACCGGCCATGCCCCCATCAGCCAGAAGGCGATGCCGGCGACGAACGAGACCGCGCCGTACGCGACCATGAGGATCATGAACCCGGTCGAGTGCAGCGAGCGGTGCGGCGTCAGCACGGCCGAAAAGATCGTGGGTTCGAGATCGTCGGCGTTGTCGGCGGTCATGGGCAACACTATACCGGGAACATGGCCAAGAAAACGAGCCGCAAGCCCGCGAAGAAGCCCGCCCGTAGGGCTTTAGGTAAGCCGCTCACCAGGGCGCGCAAGGGCAAGGTCAAGGACGTCAAGCAGCGCGTGAAGGCCGACATTCGCGCCGTCGCCGGCGCGGTCCCGCCATGGACACCGGCCGAGGTCGAGGAGGCGTTCCGCCGTTTCCAGGCGGCCGAGCCGGAGCCGAAGACCGAGCTCACATACGTCAATCCGTTCACGCTGCTAATCGCGGTGGTCTTGTCGGCGCAGGCGACCGATGCCGGCGTCAACAAGGCGACGCCGGCGCTGTTCGCCGCCGCCGATACGCCCGCGAAGATGGCCGCGCTCGGCGAGGACCGCGTGCGCGACCTGATCAAGACCATCGGGCTCTTCCGCACCAAGGCGAAGAACGTCGTGGCGCTGTCGCAGATCCTGGTCGCCGAGCACGGCGGACAAGTGCCGCGCTCGCGCGAGGCGCTCGAAGCGCTGCCGGGCGTCGGCCGTAAGACCGCGAACGTCGTGCTCAACTCGGCGTTCGGCGAGCACACGATCGCCGTCGACACGCACATCTTCCGCGTCGGCAATCGCACCGGCATGGCGCCCGGCAAGACGCCGCTCGAGGTCGAAGAGAAGCTCGAGCAGGCGATCCCGCCGCACTACAAGCGCCACGCGCATCACTGGTTGATCCTGCACGGCCGCTACACTTGCATCGCGCGCAAGCCGCTGTGCGAGAAGTGCATTATCGCCGATTTGTGCAAGTGGCCGGCGAAGACGACGGCGTAGCCCTAGCGCGTTGGCTCGATCAACTCCACGCGCTTGCCTGCGATGCGCTTGTGGAGGTGCACCATGAGCGCCATCGCGAAGACCGGTGTCGCCAGATTGACGATCGGGATCGAGACGAAAGCCGCGACGATCATGCCGGCGAAGAAGACAGTGCCGGCATTGCGCTTGCGCAGCTCCTTCGCCTCCCACGGCGGATAGAAGCGCATCGCGGCGAGCTCGAAGAAGTTGCGTCCCAGCAGATAGGCGTTGGCGACAAAGAGGATCAGCACGCCGAACCCGGCGAACAGCACGAAGGGCAGCGCGACGACGTAGACGATCACCGATAGCAGCGCGAACTTCAGGCCTTCGATCACCGCGGTGAGGATCGGCAGCGCCCGGCCCGCCGGCTCTGCCGGATAGTGCTCGCGCTCGACCGCATCGGCGACGTCGTCGACGAAGAAGCTGCCGACGACGTTGGTCACCGCCGGCATCAGGAACACAGCGCCGGTGACGATGCCGAGCGTCGCCATGATCGACAGGAACCAGGCGAGCGCGGCCCAGACGGCATGCGGCGCGAAGCCGGATGTCTGTTCGGCCCACGTGGCGCCCGAGTCGGCGAGGGAGGCGATTACGCGTTGCAGGCCGATGCCGATGACGACGATCAGCGCCAACGCGAGCAGGATGGATTTGACGAGCACGGCGCGCAGCGGCGGCCGGAACATGTCGGAGAGGGCCTTGATGGCGGCGTCGATCATGGGGAAGAGGTAGGCGGGGAGGCGGGCGAACACAAGCGGCGCGGTGAGTGATGACGCCAATTGATGTGCCCTCTCCCACAAGGGGAGAGGGCGCAGCGATGGGCGCCGCTGATTTCAGACCGCCGCCGCCATGTCGTCCGCCGCGACGGCCTCCGGCACCAGCGGCGCGGCTTCGGCCTCCGCGAGATCAGCCCAGGCCATCGCCTTGTAGTCGAAGCCGCGGCGCACGGTCGGCTTCACCACCTCGAAATAGGGCGAGATATCGAAGTCGCGCGGCGCGTAGAGCGACGAATGGCGGATTTCAAGCAGTTCTTCGGCGGCCGACTGGCTTTCGGCGCGCGTCACTTTCGGCAGGATCGGATAACGTACGTTCTCGAAAGCTTGCGCGATCAGCGCGGAGCAGATGATGCGCGTCGGATGTCCGGAGCCGAGCGACATCATGCGCCGCCGCCAGCGCTGCGGCACCGGCAGCGGAAAGAGGTAGCGCATGAGGTCGATGATGTTCTTCAGGTCGTAATCGAAGCCGATGCGCTCGGCGGCGAAGGCGCAGACGCGCGCGCAGTCGTCCTCGGTCAATCCGATCGGCCGGCAGATGCGCGTGTGGAAGCGCGCATATTTCGACAGCGGTGCGGCGACGACGCCCTGGCCGATATTGGCCTCAACCAGCACGAGCGGCTCGCCGTCGGCTGTGGTGCGGTCGCCGATCGGCCCGACATAAAGCGCGGCATGCGACCATGTCGACTGCGTGAGATACTTGATGACGCCGGAAATATGGTTGTTGCCCTCGACGAGCAGAACGTCGCCGGGCATCAGCGCGGTGCGCAGCGAGCCGGGCTCGCTCGGCGTGAAGGGCTCGTAGCCCGCCGCCGGCTTTTCCAGATAGCGGGCGATGACGCGCCCGATCCCCTCGACGATCATACCCATGACGCCCGTTCCCGGCGTCAGGAGCACGACGCCGAAGCGATCTTCCCCCACCTCGCGCGTCGAGCGCGCGTTCGTCTTCTTGGTGACAAATTTAATGCGCACTCATTGCAAATTGGTTCATTGCTCGCCTGTGCGTTAATCGGCGTTAGCCATGGAAATTGCGCTGTGACGCGCATTCGTGCAATCTGACCGCGTTTCTGGAAACCTTTCGGACACCATGCCGCGTTTGAACCGCCGCTCCTTCCTCGCCGCGTCCGCTGCACTGATGGCGAGCCCGGCGTTCGCGGCCAAGCCTCCGGGTGAAGATGCAGACGTGGTCGTCATCGGCGCCGGCGTCGCCGGCATTGCCGCGGCGCGCAGACTTGCCGCCGAGAAGGTGCGCGTCATCGTGTTCGAGGGGGCGGACCACATCGGCGGCCGCTGCGCGACCGACACGACGACCTTCGACGCGCCTTTCGACCTCGGCGCGCACTGGGTTCACAACCCCGACACGAATCCGCTCATCGCCGGCGGCGCGCCGGCTGGGCTCGACATCTATCCAGCGCCACGCTGGCAGACGGTCCGCATCGGGCCGCGCCGCGCGCGCGACGCCGAGCTCGAACTGTTCCTCGCCGCGCAGGTGCGCGCGCAGCGCGCCTTGCGTGAGCCGCCCAAGGCCAAGGGCGATCTCGCCGCTGACAAGTTGCTGCCGAATGATCTCGGCGCGTGGAAGCCGACACTCGAATTCATGTTCGGTCCCTACGGCACGTCCAAGGACCTGTTCGCCGTCTCGGCCGGCGACATGGTGCGCGCGGCGGAGCGCACGGGCGAGGCCTTCTGCCGTCAGGGTTACGGCGCGTTGCTCGCCCAGCTCGCCGCCGGTCTGAACATCAAGCTGTCGGCGCCGGTGAGCATGATCGCCTGGGGCAAGAGCACGGTCGTCGAGACGCCGGAGTCGCTGTGGTATCCGCGCGCGGTCATCCTGACCGCGTCGACCAACGTGCTGGCCGGCGACGACATCGAGTTCATCCCACCGCTGCCGAAGAACGTGAAGACCGCGATCGGCAATCTGCCGCTCGGCAGTCTCGACCACATCGCACTCGACATGCCGGGCAATCCGCTCGCCTTGCAGAAGGACGATCTCGTCTTCGAGCAGGCGACGAGCAACAAGACCGCGGCGCTGCTCGCGAACGTCTCGGGCACGAGCCTGCACGTCGTCACCGTCGGCGGCGCCTTCGGCCGCGAACTGTCGGGCAAGGGCGAGGCGGCGATGCTCGACTTCGCCGTCACCTGGCTGTCGAACGCGTTTGACACCAACGTCAAGCGCTTCATCAAGAAGAGTCGCGTCACACGCTGGAACGAGCAGGAGTTTGTCCTCGGCGCCATGTCGGCGGCCGGGCCCGGACATTCCGAATCGCGCAAGGTGCTGGCCGAGCCGCTCGGCCATATATGGCTTGCCGGCGAGGCGCTCAGCGAGACGCAATGGGGCACGGTCAACGGCGCGTGGGAGTCCGGCACGCGCACGGCCGAAGCGGTGCTCCGCTTCCTCAATCGCGGCCGGCGCGAGGAGCCGAAATCGCGATCGAGCAAGAAGCGCAGGCGGCGTGAGGAGGAGTGATGCGGCCGAAAGCGCTGATCGCCTGGTCGAGCGGCAAGGATAGCGCGTGGGCGCTGCATGTCGTGCGTCAGAGCGGCGACTACGATGTCGTCGGTGCACTGACCACGGTCAACCGTACGTTCGGCCGCGTCGCCATGCACGGCGTGCGGCAAGAACTGCTGGAGATGCAGATCGCGGCGGCAGGGTTGAAGCCTGTGCTGGTGCACATCCCGCATCCCTGCACCAACGACATTTACGAAAAGGCGATGGCCGAGGCGGTCGCGCAGGCGAAAGCGGACGGCATCACGCACATCATCTTCGGCGACCTCTTCCTCGAGGACATCCGCGCCTACCGGGTCGAGAAGCTGAAGGAAACCGGGATCACGCCAGTGTTTCCGTTGTGGCTTGCGCCGACCGATGCGTTGGCGCGCGACATGATCGCCGGCGGCTTGCAGGCGCATCTGGCGACCGTCGATTTGAAGAAGCTCACCGCGGACTTTGCCGGCCGCCGCTTCGACAATGCGCTGCTCGGCGATCTGCCGGCCGGCATCGATCCGTGCGGCGAGAACGGCGAATTCCACTCGTTCGTGTTCGCAGGTCCGATGCTGTCGCGTCCGATACCGGTGCGCGTCGGCGAGACGGTCGAGCGCGACGGGTTTGCCTATGCGGATTTGCTGGCGGCTTGAAGATTCTGTCGTCGCCGGGCTTGTCCCGGCGACCTCGCTTAGGAGTGCAGTGCCTTCCTGATCGGGATGGCCGGGACAAGCCCGGCCATGACAAAGGAAAGGCTCAGCCGCGCAGCGTCCCGCCTGTCCGCTTCACCACGTCGGCGACGATCTTGGCCGCCAGCGCCTCGATCTCCGCATCGGTCATGGTCTTGTCGCGCGGCTGGATCGTCACCGCGATCGCGACCGACTTCTTGTCCGGATCGATGCCTTTGCCTTCGTAGACGTCGAACACGCTGACATTGGTGATCAGCTTCTTGTCGGCCGCCTGCGCGGTGCGCACGATATCCCCGGCGCGGACCTTGCGGTCGACGATGAACGCGAAGTCACGCTCGACAGGCTGGAATGCCGACAGTTCGAGCATAGGCTTGGCGCGCGTCGCTTTCGCCTTCGGCTCGGGGATCGTCTCGAGCAGAACTTCGAACGCGACCAGCGGCCCCTCGGCCTTCAGCGCGGCGAGCATGCGCGGATGCAGTTCGCCAAAATAGCCGATGACGTTCTTCGGGCCCATCTGGATGGTGCCGGAGCGGCCGGGATGCAGCCAGGCGGGGCCGCCGGCGACGATCTGGAGCGCCTGCATCGGCGCGCCGACGGCAGCGAGCACGGCATAAGCATCCGCCTTGGCGTCGAAAGCATCGACCGGCGCGGCAGCGCGCGACCAGTCGCGGCCGGCGCCGTCGGGCTTGGCCAGCGCGCGGCGCAAGCCAGTGGCGGCGGTGAACTGGTCCTCGGGCTTGTCGCCCTTGAAGACCTGGCCGACCTCGAACAGCGCGACGTCGCCGATGCCGCGGTCGGCATTGCGCTGCGCGGCCATGATCAGGCCCGGCAGCAGGCTCGGCCGCATGTCGGAGAGTTCGGCCGCGATCGGATTGGCGAGCGCGAGTTCCGGCTGACCGCCGCCGAACAATTCGGCCTCGCGCTTCGACACGAACGACCAGGTCACCGCCTCGACGAGGCCGAGCGTCGCGAGCGCGCGCTTGGCCTTGCGGGTGCGGTTCTGGATCGTGGTGAGCACGGGCTTCCGCGCCGCGTCGCCGCGCGGAAACGGCGCCGGCTGCACCTGGTCGACGCCGACGATGCGCACGATCTCCTCGACGATGTCGGCGCGGCCGTGCACGTCCGGACGCCACGACGGCACCGCGACCTTCACGCGCTCGCCCTGGCCGGCGACGAAGAAGCCGAGCTTCTCCAGGATGCGGCGCACGTCATTCAGCGATAATTTGAGGCCCGACAGGCGCGGCACTTCGGACAGCGGGAAGTCGATCACCTTTTCCTTCGGCGTC
>Ga0187809_10001476_pt1 | contig 10914 bp, 9 predicted proteins | sample NC_wetland_sal_i_8_FD_132415 | JGI IMG/M metagenome (GOLD analysis project Ga0187809, IMG submission 132415) | Wetland sediment microbial communities from Neuse River Estuary, North Carolina, USA - ASW_4 | ecosystem: Environmental > Aquatic > Freshwater > Wetlands > Sediment | place: USA: North... | reverse complement strand
GCGGGATACCCCTAACTTTCGCCGAATTTCTTCCTATATCAGTAAGGTTTCCGGGTCGCTCTGGCGAACGGAAATGACGCCCGCCTCTCGAATGAGGGGGCGCATCAATCCTAGAGGGAGGGTGCTTCATGGCCCAGACATTACCCAGCATCGTTTCCGGAGAAGGTGGCCTGTCGCGTTATCTCGAAGAGATACGCCGGTTTCCTATGCTTCAGCCGGACGAGGAATACATGCTCGCCAAGCGCTACAACGAGCACGCCGACACCAAGGCGGCGCACAAGCTTGTAACCAGCCATTTGCGGCTCGTTGCCAAGATCGCCATGGGCTATCGCGGCTATGGCCTGCCGATCGGCGAGGTCATTTCCGAAGGCAATGTCGGCCTGATGCAGGCCGTCAAGAAATTCGAGCCGGAGCGCGGCTTCCGCCTGGCGACCTACGCCATGTGGTGGATCAAGGCGGCGATCCAGGAATATATCCTGCGGTCGTGGAGCCTCGTGAAGATGGGCACCACGGCGAACCAGAAACGTTTGTTCTTCAATCTGAGGAAGGTGAAGGGCAAGATCCAGGCCCTGGACGATGGCGACCTTAACCCCGAGCAGGTGCATGAGATCGCAACCCGGCTGAACGTTTCGGAAGAAGAGGTTGTCTCGATGAACCGGCGTCTGTCGGGGGATGCCTCCCTCAACGCGCCGATCCGGGCGACCGAAGGCGAGTCCGGCGAATGGCAGGACTGGCTGGCCGACGACCGGGAAAGCCAGGAAGACATGCTTGTCGAGCAGGACGAGTTGGAAAACCGCCGCGCCATGCTGGCGGGCGCCATGTCGGTCCTGAATGACCGCGAAAAGCGCATCTTCGAGGCGCGCCGCCTGTCGGAGGATCCGCTGACGCTGGAAGAGCTTTCCTCTGAGTTCGACATCAGCCGCGAACGGGTCCGGCAGATCGAGGTTCGCGCCTTCGAGAAGGTGCAGGAGGCGGTCAAGGCCGCCGCGCGCCGGCAGGCCCAGTCGCTTCGCACCATAGAGGCAGAGGCGCACGGGGCGTAATCCGCGACGTAAAGTCAAGGCGACGGAACCGCAGGGTTCCGTCGCTTTTTTTACGCCGCGTTATCCCTATCGTCCGGCTCCGCTGTTTCCTTTTCGCCCGAGCGGAATGGTTCGGCCTCGTCCCCCAGCCCACCTTTTTCCTTGTCGCCGTCGAATGGCTTCGGCTTCTTCAGGCGCTCTTTCAGATAGGTCCTGATCTCCCTGAGATTGGGGAAGAGCGGAATTTGCTGCTTCTGCACTTCAGGAGCCAACGCGATGCCTGCGGACGCGATCTTGCCGTTTTCGCTGACGTCGCGGACGATCAACTCGACCGGGCCGAAAGCGACGCGGTCGGCGATCTCGGCCCTGCCGCCGAGCCGGTCGGTCATCAGCTCGGCGATGGTCTTGTCCTGCTCATCGGGTGCGAGCTCCGGCCCATAGGCGGCCTGCAACTCGCGCGCGGGACGCGACGGGTCGAGCGCAAAGGCGCCGAAGAATTCCGCATCGTCCTCATCGACCGGCGCCTGGCTGGCGAAGAGCCGGTCGAGCAGGCGCGGATAGCGTTGCGATATGAAGAGATAAACATAGTCGTTGGCGCGCAGGCGGCCGGCATATTGATAACGCATGGACTGGCCGTCGCGGATGACCAGCGACGGCCGCGCCCAGCGCGGGATGCGGGCGCCTTTCGCCACGGGGCTGTCGGGAACGACGCGATAGGCGAGAAGCTCGTGATGCGCCGTGCCGGGAAGCTCCAGTTCCACCTTGTCCACCGGACCGATCTGCGCCGGCACGATCAGACCGAGCCGCCGCGCCACGGCGCCGATCGTCCAGCCCTGCACCAGAAGCGAAACGAGCACGACGATAAAGGCGGTGTTGAAGAAAATCATGCCGTTGTCCAGCCTGTAGAGGATGGGCAGTATGGCGAGCAGGATCGAAACCGCGCCACGCAGGCCAACCCAGGCCACGAAGGCGGTCTCGTCGCGTTGGTAGTTGAAGGGGAGCAGCGACAGCCACACCGCGAGCGGCCTGGCGATCAGGATAAGGAAGAGCGCAAGAGCGATCGCTGGAAGCGCGATCGCGGCGAATTGCGACGGCGTGGCAAGAAGACCGAGAAGCAGGAACATGATGATCTGCGCCAGCCAGGTGACGCCGTCCTGGAAATGCCGGATCACCCCTTCCGAACGAATGTCGCTGTTGCCGGCGTAGAGACCGGCGACATAGACAGCAAGAAAGCCGCTGCCGCCGATGGCGCCGGTTAGCGAGAAGACAAGGAGGGAGAGCGAAAGCACGAAGATCGGCGTCAGCCCGCGCTCCATTTTGATCCGGTTGACGAGGCTGACGATGAGCATGCCGCCGGCGACGCCAAACAGGATGCCGAGCACCATCTGCTTGAAGAAGAGGATGACGACGTCGAGCGTGAAGCTTTCGAAGCCCGCGCCCGACGAAATCACTTCGACCAGGGCGAGCGTGAGGAAGATCGCCATCGGATCATTCGTGCCGGATTCGATTTCGAGCGTCGCGCGGACCTTGTCGCGAATGTTGATGCCGCCGACACGCAGCAGGAAGAAGACGGCCGCGGCGTCGGTCGACGCGACGATCGCCCCCAAGAGAAAACCGCTGATGAGCGTGAGATGCAGCAGGAAATGCGCCACGACGCCGACCAGCCCCGCGGTAACGAGGACGCCGAAGGTGGACATGGCGATCGCCGGCCATGCCGCCTGCCGGAACGTTTGCATGGGCGTGCCGAAGCCGGAATCGAACAGGATAAGCGCAAGCGCCAGATTGCCGACGAAATAGGCCGCCGGCGCATTGTCGAAATCGATACCGAGCCCGTCGACGCCGGCAATGAGACCGACCGCCAGGAAGAGGAGAAGGAGAGGTGCGCCGAAGCGGAAGGCCAGCAGGCTGGAAAATGTCGCGAGCAGGACCAGCAACATGCTGATCAGCGTCACGACATAAATCGCATCCACCATGCTAAAACCAGTCCCCTTCTCGCCCCGGATGCTCTGGGGTCCGCTTGCAAACGGCCCCTCCCCGACCGTTCTCCTGTCCGCCCGACAGCAATCCCACGCCGCGCGTGCCGCGCAAAGAAACGAAGCACCTGAAACCGCTCCGCTCAGCCAAGCGCCAGGCATGATCGCTCAAATCGGCAAATGACGGAAGCACCGCAAACCCGCTGCACTTTCAGACTAGGCAATGATTCCGTCGAAATAAAGTTGGAAGCCGCGTGGAATGTGGCCGAAAATGAAAATGGCGGCCCGAAGCCGCCATTTTCCTTAACCGCTGGTAATCGCCTGTCAGATGAGCTTTCCCATCGCGCCGGCGGTGTCCGACATGCGGTTGGAGAAGCCCCATTCATTGTCGTACCAGGACATGACGCGAACGAAATTGCCGTCCATGACCTTCGTTTGATCCAGCGCGAAGGTGGAAGAGGCCGGGTTGTGGTTGAAATCCGAGGAGACGAGCTTCTCCTCGGTATAGGCGAGGATGCCCTTGAGCTTGCCGTCGGCGGCTTTGCGGAGCGCCGCGTTGACCTCCTCGGCGGTCGTCGGCTTCTTCGAAACGAATTTCAGATCGATCACCGAAACGTTCGGCGTCGGCACCCGGATCGCCACGCCGTCGAGCTTGCCTTTCAGTTCGGGAAGGACGAGGCCGACGGCGCGCGCGGCGCCGGTGGAGGTCGGGATCATGGACAGCGCCGCGGCGCGGGCGCGGTAGAGGTCCTTGTGCATCGTGTCGAGCGTCGGTTGGTCGCCGGTGTAGGAATGCACCGTCGTCATGAAGCCTTTCTCGATGCCGAAAGCGTCGTTCAGGACCATGGCGACCGGCGCGAGGCAGTTGGTCGTGCAGGACGCGTTGGAAACGACGAGATGATCCCTCGTCAGCTTGTCATGGTTGACGCCGTAAACCACCGTAAGATCGGCGCCCTCGCCGGGAGCGGAGACGAGAACGCGCTTCGCCCCCGCCTCGAGGTGCATGGCGGCCTTGTCCCGCGCGGTGAAGATGCCGGTGCATTCGAGCGCGATATCGACGCCTTCCGCCTTCCATGGCAGTTCGGCGGGGTTGCGCATCGCATAGACCTTCATCGGTCCCTGGCCTGCGTCGATCGTATCGCCCTTGACCTTGACCTCTCCGGGGAAACGGCCATGGACCGAATCGTAGCGCAGCAGATGCGCATTGGTCTCGACGGGGCCGAGATCGTTCAGCGCAACGACCTCTATATCGGTGCGGCCCGATTCGATAATGGCGCGCAGCACGTTGCGGCCGATACGTCCAAATCCGTTGATCGCTACTCTGACGGTCATTTCTCTTCTCCAGGGAGACGACGGCGCTATCGCGCAATGGTATTCTCGGCGGCTTCGTCATGTATCGCGAAGATTCTGCCGGCTGCTGCTTTTAGCGGCGCTCCAGCGAAGAATCCAGCGCTATCGATGGCCCCCTCGGGCCAGCTGCTGTTACTTCGCGCCGAGCTTGCCTTCGATCTTCTCGACCAGAACATCGGCCGTGATGCCGAAATGCGGGTAGAGATCGGCGATGGGTGCGCTGGCGCCGAAACTCGACATGCCGACGAAAACGCCGTCCGGACCGATGAAACGGTCCCAGCCCAGCCGAACTGCCGCTTCCACGGCAGCCTTGACCGGCGCATCGCCGATCACTTCCGCCTTGTAAGCGTCCGGCTGCGCCTCGAACAGATCGAATGACGGCACCGACACCACGCGCGTCGGATGACCAGCCGCGTCGAGCCTGGCCTTGGCGTCGAGCGCGATCTGAACCTCGGAGCCGGTCGAGAAGATCGTGACTTCAGCCTTGCCCTCCGCCGCCGCGAGTTCGTAGGCGCCTTGCCGCACCCTATTGTCGCTGTCCCCGTCGAAGCGGACGGGCGGCAGCGGCTGACGCGACAGGATCAGCGCCGTCGGCGCATGCGGGCTCTCGACCGCGATCTGCCACGCCTCCAGCGTCTCGATCGCGTCAGCCGGCCGGATCACCTGCAGGTTGGGCATGGCCCGCACCGCTGCGAGATGCTCGACAGGTTGATGGGTCGGTCCGTCCTCGCCGAGGCCAATGGAATCGTGGGTGAAGACATAGATGACGCGGTTGTGCATTAGCGCCGAAAGGCGCAGCGCTGGTCGACAGTAATCGGAGAACGTGAAAAAGGTGCCGCCGTAGGGCAGAATACCGCCATGCAGCGCCAAACCATTCATCGCCGCGGCCATGCCGTGCTCGCGGATACCGTAGCGGACATAGCGACCGCTATAGTCGCCCGGAACGATATCCCTCATGTCCTTGGTGCGGGTATTGACGGATGGCGTCAGGTCGGCGGCGCCGCCGATCGTCTCCGGGATGGCGGCGTTCACCACTTCCAGCGCCATTTCGGAGGCCTTGCGCGTCGCCACTTTCGGCTTGTCTGCCGCAAGCTTCTTCTTTTCGGCCCGGACGGCTTGGTCGAAACCTTCCGGCGTCTCGCGCGCCAGACGCCGGTCGAATTCGTCGCGCGTCGCCTGATCGAGGCCGTCGAAACGCTTCTGCCAGGCTTCACGCTCGACGACACACCGGCGTCCGGCCTCGCGCCAGGGCTTCATCACATCGTCGGGTATGACAAAGGGCGGCGAATCCCAGTGAAGCTCCTTGCGCGCGCCGGCGATTTCCTCCTCGCCTGGAGCGTCGCTATGCGCCTTCTGCGTGCCCTGGCGGGTAGGCAGGCCGAAACCGATGATGGTCCTGCAGGCGATCATCGTCGGCCGGTCGGATTTCTGCGCCGTCTCGATCGCCTTCGCAATCGCGTCCGGGTCATGGCCGTCGATGCGAAAGGCGTTCCAGCCGGCGGCTTCGAAGCGCTTGACCTGGTCGCCGGTCTCGGTGATCTCGGTCTTGCCGTCGATGGAGATCGAATTGTCGTCGTAAAAGACGATCAGCCGGTTGAGACACAGATGGCCCGCGAGCGAGATAGCCTCGTGGCTGACCCCCTCCATCAGATCGCCGTCGGACGCCATCACATAGGTATGGTGGTTGACGATGGCGTCGCCGTAATGCGCGTTGAGGATGCGCTCGGCAAGCGCAAACCCCACGGATGTCGCGATGCCCTGGCCGAGAGGGCCTGTGGTGGTCTCGATGCCAGCGGCGTCATAGACTTCCGGATGGCCCGCCGTCTTGGAGCCGAGCTGCCGGAAACGCTTGATCTGGTCGATCGTCATGTCTTCGTAGCCGGTCAGGTAGAGCAGCGCGTAAAGCAGCATCGAGCCATGGCCGGCCGACAGGATAAAGCGGTCGCGGTCAGGCCAGAACGGCGCCTTCGGATCGAATTTGAGGTAGCGCGAAAACAGCACGGTCGCGACGTCGGCCATACCCATGGGCATGCCCGGATGACCGGACTTCGCCTTTTCGACCGCATCCATCGTCAGGGCGCGGATCGCATTTGCCATCCGGTCGTGGTTTTCTCTTGAACTCATAAAGCATCCGCTTTCTTCTGTGCGGCCGAAGGCCGGCTGGCCATCCACCGAAATCTCCCCGGAGACATAGCAGTTGCGCATCGCGAGTCAATAAAACCGCCGCCGGCCGCCGCGCAAGCAAGTCCGCATAATTTCAGGGGAAACAATCACGGCTTTATTGACCGAGATTCATCCGCCGCCTAATTTTTTCGCCGTAACGTGTTACGAACACGTGCGATTCGATGCCGGTGGGGCATGGAACGGGACAATGACCGGGGAAGCGACACTCAAGGAAGTTATCGGCCGGTTGGCCAAGGCCATCGAAATCCTGGAAGAGGCTGTCGCCATAAGGCTCGAGCACGAGCAGGATTTCACCGAAACGGAAGCCGAAGTCCAGCGGATGAATGCCGACCGCGCAAGACTGGCGCAGGAACTCGACAAGTCCGAGGCGCGCGCCGAGCGTCTGGAAGACGCCAACAAGGAAGTCTCCCGCCGGCTTGTCGCCGCGATGGAGACGATTCGCGCCGTTCTCGACAGGTGAGGGTGCTGCCATGGCTCAAGTGACCGTGACGATCGATGGCAAGGCCTATCGCATGGCCTGCGACGAAGGCCAGGAGGAACATCTGACCGACCTTGCCGAACGCTTCGACCGCTATGTCGCGCATCTGAAGGATTCCTTCGGGGAGATCGGCGACCAGCGCCTGACGGTGATGGCCGGTATCATGGTAATGGACGAACTTTCCGAACTGCAGAAGCGCGTCACCGGCATGGAGAGCGAGATCGGCACGCTGCGCAAGACGCGGGACGACGCGCTTTCCAAGGCCGATAAGAACGACGCGGCGCTGACAGGGGCGCTTTCCATGCTGGCGGAACGGATGGAAGCGCTCGCAGGCAGGCTGTCGGCCCGAGGCGGGTAGCCACTCTTCCAGCAGTAACTCTTCCAGCAGGAGCCGAGGCGATGGAATGCTTCGGCCGCAGGCCCCCCTCACGAGCGGTAATAGGCGCCTTCGGGACGTCTTGACCTATTCGCATTCTCTGGCAAACAGCAAGCGCCAGCGAGAAAACGTCGGAAGCCCTTCATTGCAGCCGCGGGTGAATTTCAATAGCATTGGCCGTGGACTTGCGTACGGCTGAGCGGGGCGTGGCCGATGGGGAAGTTACGGAACAGTCTTTTTCTTTCACGTGTGTTGCTGGAACTCGGCATCTTCTCGGCCGTCGTCAACATGCTTCTGCTGGTGATGCCGCTTTATATGCTCCAGGTCTATGACCGCGTCATTCCCTCTGCCAGCCAAGAGACACTCTTCTACATAACGGTCATAGCCGTCTGCGCCGTGTTCGTCCTTGGCGTTCTGGAGGCCGTTCGGGCGCTGTACGCGAACCGGCTGGCCGCAAGGATGGATGTCATATGCGGCCCGCGGCTCTTCACGGCCGCCCTTCTCGGGCAACGGGCTGCTTTCGGCGACGTCCAGTCCCTTCGTGATCTCGCGACGATACGCAATTTCGTCGGATCGCGCGCCGTCTTTTTTCTCTTCGACCTTCCCTTCGGCCCCTTCTTCATCGCGCTTCTCTATCTCATTCATCCGCTCCTGTTCGTCATAACGCTGGCCGGCGGCGTGGTAATGCTCGGCCTGGCATTCGCCAACCAGAGGACGACGCGCCCGAACGCCAAGGAGGCGGCGGAATCGCTCGCCTCCGCGATGAATGCTGCGCAAACCTTCGCCCGCAATGCCGAGACCGTACGGACACTAGGTATGATGGAAGCGGCCGGTCTTCATTGGGGGACCACATTCGCGCGATCCCTCACGGCTTCGGATCGTCTCACACGCATCAACGCGTTCTACAGCAGCATTTCGCGCGGGATCCGGCTCCTGATCCAAATCGCCATGTATGGGGTCGGCGCATATCTGACGCTGAAACACGAGATGACGGCGGGCATGATTTTCGCTGCTTCGATGGTGTCGGCGCGCGCCCTGCAGCCACTTGACCAGATCGTGGGAAGCTGGAAGCAGATTCTGGACGCTTCGGCTGCCTGGAAGCGGATTTCTTCCTTTATGGATGCCGAGCAGAGAAAATCGGAAAGCAGGACCGAACTGCCGACGCCTTCGGGCGGCGTCAGCATGGAAAATATCGTCTATTTCGTCCCGGATGGGCGAGAGGGGGCGCCGCCGCTGATTAAGCGGGTCAGCTTCTCTGTCGACGCGGGCGAGACCCTGGCCATCATCGGCCCGAGCCAGGCAGGCAAGTCGACGCTCGCCCGCCTTCTGGTCGGCGCCATAGAACCGCGTTCGGGAACCGTTCGATTGGGCGGAGCGGATATCCGTCATTGGGACCGTGAGAAACTCGGTCCGCATATCGGCTATCTCTCCCAGGAGGTCGAGTTCTTTCCCGGTAGCATTGCGCAGAATATCGCCCGCTTCGATCCTGCGGCGGAGAGTCGGGAAATTATCGCAGCCGGCGAGCGGGCGTGCGCCCATAAGATAATTCTGACCCAGCGAGACGGTTACGACACCATCGTCGGCCCGCTGGGCGTTCGATTGTCGGGCGGTGAGAAACAGCGCATCGGCCTTGCCCGCGCCTTCTATGGCGACCCCCGGCTGCTTGTGCTCGACGAGCCGAACGCCAATCTCGACAACGAGGGCGAGACAGCGCTGGAACAAGCGGTGCTCGATGCAAAAAAGCGGGGCGTGACGGTCATCGTCATAACGCATCGGCTTTCCATCGCGGCGAAGTGCGATCGCATGCTCGTGCTGCGCGACGGCGCGGTCGAACAGTGCGGACCGGCATCGGAAATCTTCCGCCGGCTTGCAGCGTCTCCTGCCGTTCATCGGCCGAAGGCGGAGATCGTGCCCATGGCCGCAGCCGCACGCGCTGCAGCCAGACCGGCGGCGCAAACGGATCGGAATTGAGGGAGCTGTCGGAGCGCCCCATGGCTGCAATACAAGACCAAACCTGGCAAGATGGCATCAAGACCCGGACCGGCTCGATAGCGGCGGTCGGATATGCGGCGCTTGCCATTTTCGTAGGCGGTTTCGGAACCTGGGCGCTAACCGCTCCGCTCGGCGGTGCGACGATTGCGCCCGGAACTGTCGCCGCTGCAGGCGAGAACGTTATGATCCAGCACCTCGATGGCGGCATCATTAAAGAAGTCGTCCGGCATGAAGGCGATCGCGTCCATAAAGGCGATCCGTTGCTCATCCTCGATTCGACGGTTGCGAAATCCCAAGTCGACAGGCTGCTGCATCAACTGGCCGCCAAGCGCGCGGAAATGGCAGTGCTCGCTGCCGAGCGCGACGACGCGACAGAAGTGGAAATTCCTCCAAGCCTGCGGGCATTTCCGCCAGAACTCCACGCCGACGCCATTTTCGCCGAACAACGGCGGCAGTTCCAGGCGACAATGGCGCGTTTCAAATCCGAACAGCATATCCTCGTCGAACGGGTCGAAGCGCTGGAGCAATCCCTGGACGGTCTGCGCGTGCAGAAGCAAGCCGACGAGAAACAGCTATCGATCGTGAAAGAAGAAGCTGATCGCAAGGAAAAACTGCTCAACGAGGGTCTCACCAGCCGCGACAACTATACGGCCCTGCTCAGGAGCGCCGCCGAGCTTACGGGCCAAGAAGGCGCGTTGGAGGCTCAAATTGCGTCGACAGCCAGTCAGCTTGGGGAAGCCCGCGCGCAGATCGAAAGGGTGAAGACCTCAAGGGTCGAGGATGCGGTGACAAAGCTCAATCAGGACAGTGACGATGTCGCCGACCTGGAGCAGTAAATACGGGCGGCCCGGTCCGTGCTCGACCGGACCGTGGTGCGCGCTCCTGTCGATGGCATTATCGTCCATTCGGTTTACAACTCGCCAGGCAGCGTCCTCAGCGCCGGGCAGGCGGTGATGGAATTGCTCCCGACAACAAAGGAACTGATCGTCGAGGCGCATGTGCGGCCGCAGGACATCGATTCGATCAAGCTGAATCAGCACGCCGAATTGCAATTCACTGCTCTCGACGCACGCAGGACCCCGCGCGTGAAAGGGAGGGTGTTCTACATTTCAGCAGACCATCTCGTCGCCAACGCCCCGGAGGGCGGAGCGGCCCAGCCCTATTATGTGGTGCGTCTCAAAATCGATCAGGATCTGCCGCCGGAGATCACGCCGGAGCAGATATATCCCGGCATGCCGGCGGAAGCTTTCATCTCGACCGGCGAGCGCACATTCGCCGACTACCTCATTCGGCCGCTGCTCGATTCGATGAGTCTGGCCTTCCGGCAACGATGAAGCCGCACTTTTCCCAACTGTTTCGTAAGGCCGCCGGCTGCCGCCGGCCAGAGCCACCAGACCGGATCAAACCCGCGCTAGCTGTTTGATCCCGGGCTTTAATGGAGCATCCTTGTCACCCGAATCAAAGGATGCGCTATGGGCCAGGTTCACCATGGGAGCGCCACGACGACAGCGGCGGTCCGTCGAGCGATACAACATAGTC
>Ga0187809_10001475_pt1 | contig 10917 bp, 8 predicted proteins | sample NC_wetland_sal_i_8_FD_132415 | JGI IMG/M metagenome (GOLD analysis project Ga0187809, IMG submission 132415) | Wetland sediment microbial communities from Neuse River Estuary, North Carolina, USA - ASW_4 | ecosystem: Environmental > Aquatic > Freshwater > Wetlands > Sediment | place: USA: North... | reverse complement strand
CGCTGACTCGGGCGAGGTGTCGGGGAAACGACGACGCGACGCCCTCCGTTGGCTGATGGCCGCCGCGTCTGCGGCCCGTCATCATGCCTACGGACTCAGACTCACGAAGGTCGATGGCTGACCTGACAGCGGAGCAATGACATGTCGACCACGCTGACGCCCGCTCCCGCGGCGCCGCCGCATGCGGCGCCACGTGCGGCCACGCCACGGCCTCGGCCAAAGAAAAGCTTCCGTCGTTGGATCTATGCGGGGACGATTCTCCTCTTGTGTGCTGCCGGCGCCGCCGTCTGGTGGGCCACACACAAGACGACCGGGATCCGTTATACGACCGTTGCCGTCGACCGCGGCAACGTGACCCGATCGGTGACGGCAACAGGAACGGTCAATCCGGTGCTCACAATCATTGTGGGCAGCTATGTGTCCGGCGTCATCCAGCAGCTCTTCTGCGACTACAACACACGGGTCAAGAAGGGTCAGGTTTGCGCCAAGATCGATCCGCGCCCCTATCAGACAGTCGTAGATCAGGCGACCGCGAATCTCGCAATGGCTAACGCTCAGCTGCTCAAGGACCGTGTGAGTCTTGGCTTGATGAAGCTCAACCTCGAACGCGCGACGAGTCTCCAGCAGAACGACTATGTGACGCTCTCGGCGCTCGACAGCGCCAAGAACGCGTACGATCAGGCGGCCGCACAACTGGCGCTCGACTCGGCGAGCGTTCTTGGACGCGAGGCGGAGCTCAAGGCGGCGCGCGTGAACCTCGGCTACACAGAGATTGTCTCGCCAGTGAACGGAACTGTCGTTTCGCGCAACGTGACCATGGGCGAGACCGTTGCTGCCAGCTTCCAAACGCCGACCTTGTTTTTGATCGCGACCGACCTGACCAAGATGGAAGTGGATGCGAACATCAGCGAGAGCGACATCGGCGGGATGAAGGATGGTGACAGTGCGGTGTTCACCGTCGAGGCGTTCCCTGATCGCGTGTTCACGGGTGTGGTCACGCAAGTGCGCCAGTCGCCGCAGACGGTGCAGAACGTGGTGACCTACGATGTCGTCGTGACCGTCCCCAACGGCGATCTGGCTCTCAAGCCGGGGATGACGGCGACCACACGAATCATCATTGCTCGTCGAGAGAACGTCGTGCGCGTTCCGGACCAGGCGCTGCGCTACGTCCCGGGTGGATTCCGCAGCGGGAGCGTGCCGGCGTCGTCGGGCCGGGTGTGGGTACTACGCGGCGGAAGGCCGACGGCGGTTCCCGTCACGGTCGGACTTGATGACGACACCAATGCCGAGATCGTGGGCCGGGAGCTCGCGCCGGGCGACCTGGTGATCACGGGTGAAGAGCGCGCGAACGCAACGAGCCGCGCGGCCGTCCGCGGACCGCTATGACAATGATCGAGCTTCGAGACGTGACCCGCATCTATCACGCCGGGGATGTGGACGTCGAGGCACTGGCAGGCGTTAGCCTAACGATCGAGCGCGGGGAGTTCGTCGCCATCATCGGCGCGTCCGGGTCGGGAAAGTCCACGTTGATGTCGATCCTCGGTTGCCTGGATCGTCCGACGAGCGGGTTGTACCTGTTGGACGGCGTAGACGTGGCGCGTTTGGCCGAGCCCGAGCTGGCGGAGCTTCGGAGCGAACGGTTAGGCTTTGTGTTCCAGAGCTTCAACCTGCTGCCGCGTACGAGTGCCATCGAGAACGTGGCGCTTCCCCTGTTCTACGCGCAGGGCGGGCCGACTCACCGCAAAGCGCGATTTGCGCGGGCGGCGGCGGAGCTGCAGCACATCGGCCTCATGGGCCGTGAGCAGAATGCGCCCAGTCAACTGTCGGGCGGACAACAGCAGCGTGTTGCGATTGCGCGTGCGCTCATCAACGCGCCGAGCATTCTGCTGGCCGATGAACCCACGGGGAATCTCGATACCCGTACGTCGCACGAAATCATGGAAACGCTGAAGGCCCTCAATCGCGAGCAGGACGTCACGATTGTCGTCGTCACGCACGAGGCCGATATCGCGGCGTATGCCGACCGGGTCGTGACCATGCGGGATGGGCTCGTCACGTCGGATGAGCGGGTTCGTCCGGCGCACCTTGCGAAGGGGTCAAGCGTGCCGAGGCCAACGTCCACCAGCGCGGCGGCGTCATTGTCATTCGGTTTCATGATCGCCGCGGCGGCGGTGCAGGCGATTGCGCGGAACGCCATGCGATCCGCGCTGACCATGCTCGGTGTGTTCATCGGCGTTGCCGCACTGATCGCAATGGTTGCCGTCGGTCAGGGGGCCAACGAGGCGGTACGCAAGCAGATCCAGAGTCTGGGCACGAATCTGCTGGTTGTCGTGCCGGGCGCGACCACGTTAGGCGGTGTCCGCGCCGGGTTCGGAAGTGCGTCGACGCTCACCGTGGCTGACGCGCAGGCGATTCGCCGTGAGGATCCCGCGGTTGCAGAGGTGAGTTTCTTGACGAGGCAGCTCGGCCAGGTGCAGTACGGGGATCAGAACTGGACCACGAGCGTCCAGGGCGTCTCCCCGAACTATCCGCCCACCACGAATTGGCGAATTGCGGCCGGCCGTGCCATCAGCAGCGACGACGATGCGAATGCAGCGCTCGTCGCTCTCATTGGCCAGACGGTGTCTCGCCAGTTGTTCGGCGCGTCGGCAAACCCGCTCGGCGCCACGATCCTGGTGAAGGGCGTGCCGATGCACGTCATCGGCACGCTCGCGGGGAAGGGGCAATCGGCGATCGGTACCGATCAAGACGACCTGATCATGATCCCGTTCGCGACGGCCGAGCGCAAGGTGCTGGGTGTGACGGCGCCGAGCCAGCAGCAGGCGCCGCCTAACTGGAAGTACGTGACGCCTGCCAGTCCGTATGGCATTGCGCCTCGCCTAACGGGGTTCGTGAATCAGCTCTTTGTGCAGGCGGCGAGTCCGGCGCAGGTGCAGACGGCCATGGACCAGGTGTCGGCAACGCTCGCGCGCCGCCATCAGATCAAGCCCGGCGGGATCAATGATTTCGATATCCGCAACTTGAGCCAGATTGCGAACACGGCCGAAAGCTCGAGTCGCGTCCTGGCGATTCTGCTCGCGGCGGTCGCCTCGATCTCGTTGCTCGTCGGCGGCATCGGCATCATGAACATTCTGCTCGTGTCGGTCACCGAGCGGACGCGCGAAATCGGCCTCCGCATGGCGATCGGCGCGCGGCGGCTGCACGTACTGCTGCAGTTTCTTGGCGAGGCGGTGATTCTGAGCGTGGTCGGCGGTATTGCAGGGATCTTGTTTGGCGTGGCGGCATCCGCGGTCATCTCGATGGTCGCGGGATGGCAGACGCCCATGTCGGCATTCGCGATCGTCGGAGGTTTTACGTTCTCCGCGGCGGTGGGGATCTTCTTCGGATATTATCCGGCGCGCAAAGCGTCCCGGCTCGATCCAATCGAAGCGCTGCGCTACGAGTAGCCAGTGGCGCGCCGGACTGCGCCCGCTCCATCTCTTCTTCCGGATTGCGTCCTGATCGTCGATCGACCGATGGACACAGGGCCACGCGTGATCGCGTGGCCCTGTGTCGTTTCGTCCAAATCCGCGCCTCGCAGGCGCCATGCCGAACGGTGCCGACGCGGCGTGCTCCGGCTACGCCGTGATGACGAGCCGGTCGTCCACTTCGCGAACGCCCGGCGCCTGCCAGGCGGCACGTTCGGCGTCCCGCCGCTCGGACCACGACCGGACGTTGCCCTTGAGCGTCACCTTGCCGTCGGCCGTCTCCACGGTGATCCGATCCGCCTCGACTTCCGCGCTGCGCTTCAGTGCGCTTTCGATCTTGTTCTTCACGTCGAACGTCGAAATCACGGGTGCGAGCCGGATGAAGTTGGAGACGCCCTTCACCCCCACGAGGCGCCGAACGGCCGCGCCTGCGGCTTCCTTCTGATACTGCCAGTCCACATCGCCCCGCAGCGTGACAAACCCCTTCTCGACCGTTGCCGTGACCGCATTTTTCGGGACCTGGATGTCCCAATTCAGTGCGTTCACGACGGCATGTGCGATGTCCGTGTCATCGCGCATGTACTCGCCCGGCAGCTGCACGGTCAGCTCTTCGGCCACCGCGCGCACTCCGTTCACCCGTTCCGCGGCGAGCTCGGCGGCGAACTTCTCGGTGTACGAGGTCACCGTGCCTCGCAGCGTCACGACGCCATCCTTCACCGCAATGGCGATCTCCTTCTCGTTGATGCTCGGATCCCAGCGCAGTTCCTCTGCGACGTCGCGCTGGAGCTGCAGATCGGTTTTCATGTGTTCCTCCCCTGGTTTCTCGGTTAGGCCTTGCTTTGTGTCCCCGGAAATACGATACGCGACCGGGCGAACGTCCGGCGTCGGCTGATCCCGTAGAACGTGTCGGGTATTGCCGGACCGTCGGACGCGGTCGCGCGATCCGATCTTAGAGCGCGCTTGGAAACGTCTCAGGCACTTCACCGCGATCCCACACTCCGGTGCGTTCGAGCGGCTCGACGGCGCGTGTCTCATCGTAGTGAAGGATGCCGTCGAACTGCCTCGGTAGCCGCGCGGAGAAATAGTGGCTCAGCCGCTCCGTTTCGGGATGATAGATCACGCCAATCGCGCGTTCGATCCGCACGTCGTCGAGTCCGGTCGCGACCGCGCTCGGCGTACGTAGATCGAGGAAGAAATTACGCGGCCCCTCATGGAACAGCGCCTCGTAGCTCTCGGGCAGCGACGGCCGCACGATCTTGCGTTGTGCCGGGGCATCCCAGTCGGAAGCGGCGGTTACCGTCCCATGGTGGGTCGTGAATCCGAGCGCAACGACGTCGGGGCCAAATCGTTCGCGCGCCAACTGGCCGACATTCAACTCGCCTCCCGCGCCGAGCTCGGTGGCGCGCGCGTCTCCTACGTGCGAGTTGTGCGCCCACACCACGATCTTCGATCGAGAGCCGGCTCGATCCAGAAACGAGACGAGCGCCTGCAGCGTGTCGGCCATGTGTTGGTCGCGCAGGTTCCACGACGAAACCCGGCTGCCGAACATGGCGCGGTAATAGCGCTCGGCGTTTCGCACCACGCGGGCATTCTGTTCGGTGAAGAACAGGTCGTCGGGCGCCAGTCGCCCATCGCGCTGCGCGTAGTCGGCGGCCGAGCGCCGAAGGTCGACGAGCTGCTCCACCACCTCGCGCTCGCACGAGGGAGCCAGGCCGTAGCTCGCCGCGTAGCCGTACGCCTGCGGATCTTCACCGAACTGCTCGAAGCACGCATAGCGGTATTGCGCCCGCTTTGCCGCCGCCGGATCGACGATGCGCAGGTAGTCGAGCACCGCCGCCATCGACGCGTGCAGGCTGTAGAGGTCCAGGCCGTAGAACCCGACCTTGCGTGCGTCGTTAGGCGCTTGGTCGTTGAACTCGCGCAGCCAGCCGACGAAATCGAGGACGTCGGCGTTGCGCCACATCCATTGCGGGAATCGACGGAATCCGTTGAGCGCGTCCGACGCGTCCGCGTCGGTGCCGGCACCGCGCACGTAGCGGTTCACGCGATACGCATCCGGCCAATCGGCCTCGGCGGCCACGGCAACGAAGCCGCGTTCGCGGATGAGTCGCTTCGTGACCTCGGCCCGAATGCGGTAGAACTCGTGCGTGCCATGGGAGGCTTCGCCGATGAGCACCACGCGCGCATCGCCGACGAGTGCCATCACCGGATCGAAGTCCTCGCGCGCGCCGGTCAGGGGGCGCGCCGCGTCGCGTATCACATGGGCGAGTGATCGCCGAACGGGGCTGGTCATTGGTCCTCCGCGATGGGGCGTCTGGGTTGAGCTGCACGCGCGGTCGCCTGCTCGAGTAGGCGAACGAGCGCCGCGTCGTGTCCGTACAGGTCGGGATAGAAGGCGATCGCGCCGTCCCGGTTCACGACGGCGGTCGCGTAGAGGATGAACACCTCGATGGGACGCGCGAGCGTCACCGTGCGGGATTGCTCGGCGTGCATCGCGGCCATGATCGACGACGGCGACCAGTCATCCTGCCCGCCTAACGCAAACGCGGCGAGGCCGACCGGGTCTTCGACCCGGATGCACCCGTGGCTGAAGTCCCGTCGCGCGCGACGGAAGAGCTCGGTCTCGGGCGTGCCGTGCAGGTACACGCTGTGCGCATTCGGGAAGACGAATTTCACGAGGCCAAGCGCGTTGTTTTCGCCCGGTCGCTGGCGCAACCGCAGCGTGCCGGCGGCGACGCGCTCGAGATTTCGAGCGGTGACCGGATACCGCGTCGCATGCACGTCCGATCCGCGCACGATTTCGAGAGACTGGTGCAGCGCATAACCGGTGTCCGGCCGAAGAAGCGGGATGAGCTCTTTGATCGCGATGCTCTTCGGCACATCCCAGTACGGGCGAAACACGATCTGTCGCATCGTGCTCTCGAACACCGGCGTCGCCCGCCGCATTCGCGATGCGCCGAGGATCACGTTCATCGTGACACGGGGATGCGCCGCGATCGAGTCGCTGTCGAACGCGAACAATCGGAAGGCCGGGATGTTGATGGCGATGTATCGCGGCGGCGGCCGGCGCGGGAGCCAGCGCCAGCGTTCGAGACTCAATTCCATCTGCGTTACGCGTTGAGTAATCGGCACGCGCAGCGCGGCGAACGTGGCGGGCCCTACGATGCCATCGGCGTCGAGACCGTGTCGCTGCTGAAACCGTTCGACCGCGGCGACGATCTCGGGCGTGTACGCCAGCGAATTGGCTGTATCCGCGCGCACCGTGGAATCGGTCGCCAGATCGCCAAAGGCGAAGAGCAGTCGGCGCAGCGCCGCCATGTCGGCATAGGTGTCGCCGGGCCGGAGGGACGCTCGCGCGACGTGCGGCGGTCGAAGCGTGGAGTCGGAGGCGAGCGCTTGATATCGGGGGAGCGCAGCCTCGAGCGCTTTGTAGCCGGCATATTGCGGCTCGACGCGTTGGATCGCCGCGGGCACATCGGCGGCGGTGCTGACGTCGCTCGCCGCGGCCGCGAGGTCGATTTCGGTGCCACGCGAGAGCGAGAAGCCGAGCGACGCGGGGTCGACGCGTCCCTGGGCCAGATGGCTCACGAGCAACAGGAGCGACCGGGAGAGCGACACGTCGAATCGGATCCGTTCCGTTAGGCCGGGCGGGGCCGCCGCCATCAGTGCCATCTCGTCGGCGAGACCCTGGGCGTCGTAGGTTTCCGCTGGGAGGCCTAACGCTGGCACGCGCCCCAGGAATGCGACCACGGCGGACGCTTGCGGCGTGGGGCGCCCGTCGGCGAGCCACGCCGGCGACCACTGGCGCCGGGCGTAAAACCGCACGAGGGCTTCGTCCAGTTGCGGCGTTCCGTTCGCCGCCTGGGCCATGCTCGAGATGATCGCTCCACGCAACGCCGTTCCGGCATCGAGCGTGTCGGCCGCCTGCGCGCGCGCTGCGTGTCCAGCCGCGCCAAGCCCAACGGCGACCCAGCACGCGCAGCCCAGGAATAAGCGCCGGAGGTCGCTGCCGAACGAGACGCACCATTGCGTTCGCATGGCCGCTACCGCGCCGCGGCGCGCGCCGACGTGTCGGATCCGTTGCCGGGGTCCGGCTGCGCATCGGATAGAGGCGTGCTGTATTTGCCGTCGAGCGCGCGGAGTAGCTGATCGCGCGGGCGCTCCACTTCGGTGGCTGTCGTGGCGCCGGCCAGATCGGCCTCCGCGATCAGCGCCGTGTTCACGATCGGCGGCGCAGGGCACACGCTCGCCAGCCACCGCGAAAAATCGCCGTGCGAGCCGTGGTGACGAAGCGTCTCGGCCGAAGCGTGGCGGATCTCGTCGCGGAACTCGAGCAGGTTGCCCGCGCTGCGTCCCGTTAGGCCGCGCCGGTCGCGGAAATAAAACCGCCGCTCGGTGGGCAGCTGGCCTTCGATGTACTTGTGCCAGTGCCTCACGTGCGCCGTGAGCCGCGCGGCCGCTGTGAAGGGCCGGCCGGATCCGTCGTCGCCGCGGGAACGCAGCGTCGCCACACGGTCCGCGCGCGCGGTGATCACGAAATCGGCGTATTGCTCCAGCTCGGGTGCCAGCAAGTCCGGCCGATACGTGATGAAGCAGATGCCGCTCTCGTCCGAGTCGCGCCACCAATGGCGGAGCCCGCCGGCAACGGGCACGTGTGCTTCGTCGACGATGATCCAATGCGGAAGGCCAACCGCGGACCGCGTTAGGCGAAGCTGCTCGAGGATCGCGAGCGCGTACCGCCGCTTCACGTCGGGCGTCTGCAGCGAGAGGTCGATCACCACCGAGGTGAACCCTTGCCGGATCACCCGGTCGACTTGCGCGGGTGGCGGCAGCGGCTCGCGCCCGCCGAGCGCAACCGCGCCATGCAGGCCGCCGATCGCGAGATGGTCGCCTTCCAGATCGACGATGCAGATCACGTAGTTCATCTGGATCAGCTGCTCGGCGATCAGCCCCGCCAGGTAGGATTTCCCCGTCCCGGTCGCGCCGTCGATCGCGATCGATACGCGCGAAGCGGGCAGGGTCACCGTGGTCCCGTCGTCATAGGTGCCGAGCGCAATCGTGCGTCGTCTCGACTGGAGACCGGTGAGCCCGCCGAGGAATGGACCGACGAGGAACGCACCCACGGCCTCACCGTTTACACCGCCCAGTACCAAGTCTGCGCGCGCCTTGAGCGAGGGCACGGCGTCGCCCACGGCCACGCCGATCTCGCACACGTCGAGCAGCGAGTGGTCGTTTTCGGCGTCGCCAATGGCCACCGTGTTGTGCGGCGAGATACCGAGATCGCCCAACGCCTCATCGAGTCCCGATCCCTTGGTGACCCCGGCCGGCAGCACCATGAGCGCGGCGCGGTTGCGCACGATCTGGCATTCGAAGCCCAGGCGGTCGATCGCGCTCGTCACGAACTCATCGTGAATCGAATTCGTGGCGAGCAGTACTTCGCCGCGGCGAACGGGGATCCCCTGTGTTCGCAGGTCATACTCGAGGGCGGTGTCGACCGGCGGGCCCAGCAATCGCGTACCGTAACGCGACGAGACGACCGCGCCGTTCTCGCCCACGATACAATCGAAGTGCTGGTCGACATCGGGGAAGTCGGCTCGCAGCTCGGAGAGAATGCGGCCCGTCACGAGCACGACCTTGCGGCCGTTGTCGCGAACCGTCGCGACGGCGTTCAAGACCTCGCTCGTTGGGCGAGGTCCGCGGGCGAGGGTTCCGTCGTAGTCGACGGCGGCGGCGTGAAAATAGGAGGACATGACAGCGCGACGGCAGCCGGTATGCGTGATTGCGAAGATTCACCGCGCGAAGCGGTGGCGTCTGTCAGGGAGTCGGGGCCCGCGTGTCCTGGGATCGCCTGACAGACCCGGATGCGCTGCCGATGTACCGTAGTGACCAGAACTCCGACACAACGGGTGCGATTCATGTCTGCTATTCTGTTGGCGACGCATGGGGGCGAGAGCGCCGACGGCGCGGCCCGCGTCGCGTCGCTGCTGGCTCGGCGTCTCGGCGTGCCGCTGCGCGCGATCGCCGTCGTGCAGCCGGCGACGCTCATCGGCGACGGCTACAGCGAAACGTACGTCCCGACCCCGGAAGACATCGAAGCCATCAAGGCTGCGCTGCTGGAGGCGGTCGCCGCACAGTTAGGCCGGTGCGGCGTGCACGACTGCGACCCTGCGTTTCGATTCGGGGTAACGATTTCCGAGATTGCCAGCGTCGCTCAGGCGTTAGGCGCAAGCCTCATCGTCGTCGGCCTCGGCTCGCACCGCATCATCGACCGTGCGCTCGGCGGCGAGACCGCACTCCACCTGGCGCAGGTCGCGGCGACGCCGGTGTTGGCGGTGCCCGCCGATGCCACGACGATCCCGCACCGGGCGCTGGTGGCGCTCGACTTCAGTCCGACGAGCCTTCTCGCCGCGCGGACCGTCGCGCATTTCATGCAGCCGGGCGATGCGCTGCACCTCGTGCACGTCGTGGCGCCCAACGATTTCGCGCCGCACGCGGGCGCGGCCGGCAGCGACGACGATTCGGGGGTGGCCCGACTCGCCCAGGCAGCCGCATCGCTCCGGGCGGTGACGCACGCCGGGATCGACGCTTCACAAATTGCCGGCGATCCGGCGCGAGCCCTCCTCGAACGCGCCCGAGAGATCGATGCCGATCTGATAGCGCTCGGCAGCCATGGGTACGGAATTTGGAAGCGACTCCTGCTCGGGAGCGTCGCGTCGAAGGTCATCCGTGTCTCGCCGCGGGCGGTGCTCGTCGCGCCCATCGGATGTCTGGCGACGCTGTCCGGCGCTGAGGCGGCCGCTCGATTGCGTCCCGGCGCCGGCACCACGGCGTCGCCTGTCGCCTAACGAAGCTCCGGCGTTGCGCGCGCCGGGTACCAATCCGTCGCGGGCGGCAGTGGGTCGAGGGCCTCTGCAGTGATCGCGCACGGCGCGGGCGCCGGCGCGCCCACTTCGACGAAGCACGCGAAGAACCGGTCGAGCGTGACCGGCGTCGCTCTGCCGTCGATCGAGAGCGTCAATTCATGGGTCGTCTCCTTCACGACCCGCACCGTGTCGCTGATGCGGAGGCCTGCCTGCGAACACCGCTGACGAATGACATCAAAGCAGATTTCCCCGATCCGCAGCCTCTCGTTCAACGGCGCGTCGGCAAGGGATCGACGATGCACGATGCGGCGCAGGTCGGTCATGGGATGTGTCTCCGTTGATTTTGAATGCCTAACGGTTGGGCGCCGACTCCGAAGCGCGGGTGACACGCGACGGCTCCACCGGTGCGAGCGTGAGCATGGCCCATCCGTCGTCGTGTGCGATGAGCAATGCTTCGTCCCGTCCCTCGGGGCCGCTGCGCACCGCGACCAGTTTCACGTCCGGCATGCTGTGCGTGAGGTGCACCATCGGTGACGCCGGATCACCGAGCATGAGCTCCGCGCGCCCGTCGTTGGGATCGTACGCGG
>Ga0187809_10001474_pt1 | contig 10920 bp, 10 predicted proteins | sample NC_wetland_sal_i_8_FD_132415 | JGI IMG/M metagenome (GOLD analysis project Ga0187809, IMG submission 132415) | Wetland sediment microbial communities from Neuse River Estuary, North Carolina, USA - ASW_4 | ecosystem: Environmental > Aquatic > Freshwater > Wetlands > Sediment | place: USA: North... | reverse complement strand
GCCACCGCCTATGCCGGCATCAGCGAGATCTGCAAGCCGCAGCCCGGCGAGACGGTGGTGGTATCCGCCGCCTCCGGCGCCGTGGGCTCGGTCGCCGGCCAGCTTGCCAAGCGCGCCGGCGCACGCGTGATCGGCGTCGCCGGCGGGGCGGAGAAGTGCCTGTGGGTGCAGGAGACCTTGGGCTTCGACGACTGCGTGGACCACCGCTCGATGGACCTGGAGCGCGAACTCGCCACCTCCTGTCCGAAGGGCATCGACGCCTATTTCGAAAACGTCGGCGGCGCGGTGCAGCAAGCGGTGTTCGACCTGCTGAACCCCTTCGCCCGCGTGGCGATGTGCGGCATGGTGTCGCAGTACAACGAGGAACAGCTGCCGCCCGGTCCCAATCTCGGCTTTGTGGTTGGCAAACGCGTGCTGATCCAGGGCTTCATTGTGTCCGACCGTCCGGAGCGGCTGGTGGAGTGGCGCCGCCTCGCCGCACCCTGGGTGGCCGACGGCAGCCTGCATTATCGCGAAGACGTGGTCGGCGGGTTGGAGCAGGCGCCGGACGCGCTGGCCGGCATCCTCAGCGGCCGGAACTTCGGCAAGCTGCTGGTGCGCGTCGGCGACGACCCGGCGTAGCGGTTCGGCAACGATCCGCTCGGGAACCGGCGCGCCGCTCCGGCGTTGGCAGCGCGCCGGATCATCCGGTCTTATCGCCACGGCGAGCTGGGAGTTTCCGATGCACACCGTGAAGTACCGATTGTTTGAGCCACGCCTGGCGCCGCGCCGGACCCGCATGGAGGTGCCCGGCTGGTCCGGCGACACATCGCCGCGGCGGGACGGGTCGCACGAATATGCGTGGCACTGCATGCCCTTCGTCGAGGGCGCGCAGTACGGCATCGAGTTGTTCTACCCGTTCGACAACGAGCTGCGCGTGACCAGGCGCAATGGTCACGTGGAGCTGCATGCCGATTGGGGCCCCGATCCGGGCACCGGGGTCAACTGGCCGCCGTTCCGCGACTTCGGCGAGAACTACTACACCTATCAGCTGCTGCTCGACCTCAAGGTGGCGGACGATATGGCGGTGCTCGCGCAGCCGCATCCGCGCTACTACACCTCCACGGACGACGACGTGCCGCTCGCGGTGCCGGCGATGCTGCGCACCAGCTGGTGGCCGATGATCTCCTTCGTGGTGTTCAAGGCGCCGCCCGAGGGACGCTGGCACGTGTTCCGGCCGGGCGAGCCCTTCATGCAGATGCTGTTCCTGCCGGCCGAGGCGCCGTTCGAAATGGTGCCGATGAACGAGGAAGAAGCCGCCGAACGCGAACTGCGCGGCCGGCGCATCCACGCCAGCCGCGACACCCTCGGCAAGGCCACGATGTGGACGTCATCCACGAACACGGTGTTCGACGGCACGTATCGCCAGATACTGCGCGCCGCCCGGGCGAAGGCGAAGGAATCCGGCGGCTGATCGGGTCACGCGGTACATGGCCGGCGGATCGCCGGCCATGTACGTAGCGCGGTGTGCTCAGGTATGCTCAGCGCAGTGTGCTGGCCGGTCCTGACCCGGCCACGCTTGCCGGGGGAGACGGGCTCCCCCGCAACGTCGGGTTTGACACCGGCGCGGGACGCTTTCCGGCCCCAATTGGCGATCAGTCGTGATGGACGACGATGCCACCGACGCCAGGCACGCCAATCCAGCTGTTGTTATGATGATGATGGTGGTGATGGTGCTCGTTGCGCCGGTTGTATCCGTACCGCTCACCGTAATTGTGATGGTGGTGATGGTGATAGCGCGGCCCGTAATCCCCGCGGTAGTCCTGGCCGTAATAGTCCGCGAGCTGGAAGCTGCCTGACGTTGCCGCGTCTTGCGCGCGTGCAGCGTTGTCCGCCTTCAGCAGATCGACGGCATTCGGGATCGGCTGGAGGAGATCCGCGTAGCTGGCGGCCTGCAGGGTTGGGGCCGTCGCAGGCGCAGTGGAGGCCTGTGCGGTGCCGATGGTTGCCAGCCCGGCGACTGCGCCGAGCAAACCGGCGGTCATCTTATCCATGTGCTGTCTCCAAAAATTTTCGTCGTGGAAGCGGACCGTTTCCCCGCCTCGTCGGTTTCAGGTCAACGCCTGTGTGGGTGCGTGGTTGCCGTTGCGCTCTCGTTCGGCCGCCCGCTATCGGTCCTTTGTACGATTGATCGCCGCGGCCCGCCGTCATGCCGGCAAGACAGCCCTTCACGAGACACGCAAACGTGACCTTCGCCTGGAGCAAATGTGAGGCATCAGCTGGTCACCGCACAATGTGAGCCGTTGCTGCTGCGCCGGACAACACGGCGGTCAACGGCAGATGCACCCAGCGCGGCCCGAGGCTGCAACCGGACCGCCCGGCGCCACATTCCGCAGCGTGCGAAACAAGGCGCATGGGGCCCGGGACATTCCGGGACGGCAACTGGTCCATTCGCGTTCATCCCTGGCCATTTGCGTTTTCTGCGTTGCGTCTTCCTTTGCTCTGCCGCGGGCAAAAATGCCGCCGCAGGCGTTTGCTGGACCTGCCGCATCGCGGTAAATTGCGCGATGCACAATCCGACCAAGGCCGAGGCACCTGCCATTGCCACCGAGGCCGTGTCCCCGACAGCCGACCCGCCGCCGTTCGCCATCGACCCGCGTGCCATCCTGGAAAGCATGGGCGACGCGTTCTACGCGCTCGACCGCGAATGGCGCGTCGTCTATGCCAACCGGCGCGCCCTCGCGTTCTGGAACATGCGCGCCGATGCCTTCGTCGGCCACATCCTGTGGGATGCGCTGCCGCAGCTGCGCGGCACGATGAACGAATCCATGCTGCGCCGCGCCGCCAGGGAGCAGCGCAGCGTCAGCTTCGAGGCGCTCTCGCCGGTCACCGGCTCGTGGGTGCAGGTCACCGTCGCGCCCTATGAAACGGGCGTCGGCGTGTACTGGCGCGACATCACCGAACGCAAGCAGACCGAACAGACGCTGCGCGCCAATGAGGAGCATTTGCGCCTGGCGCAGGAATCCGCCGGCATCGGCACCTGGGACTGGTACCTCGCCGCCAACAGCATTCACTGGTCCGCGCAGATGTTCCGCCTGCTCGGCCGCGAGCCGGTCGAGGGCACCGCGGAGCAGCTGTTCGCGCTGTGGGCGGACGCGCTGCATCCGGACGACCGCGACGCCGCCTATGCCAGCGCGCATGCGCACAGCCGGGAAGTGAAGCCCTTCACGCAGGAATTCCGCATCGTCCGGCCGGACGGGGAGGTGCGCTGGATCCTGTCCAGCGGCAACGTGCTGGCCGGCGACGACGGCGCGCCGCGCCGCATGCTTGGCGTCAACATCGATATCACCGACCGCAAGCGCACCGAGGAAGCGCTGGAGCAGCGCGTGCAGGATCGCACGCGCGACCTGCAGGACGCGCTGACCGCCTTGCAGGAATCGCGCACCCGCTATGGCGCGATCTTCGCGCATGCGCCGGTCGACCTGGTGTTCATGCGCGTGCTGCCGGATGGCAGCCTGCGCTGCGAGGATGTCAATCCCGCATGGCTGCGGCATTCCGGCTATGCGCGCGAGCAGGTGATCGGCCGCACCCTGGACGCGATCTTTCCGCCCGACCAGGCGAAGCTGTTCGAGGCGCGGTTTCGCGAGACGATCGCCACCGGCCAGCCGGTCGAATACGAATACACCACGCAATTTCCCGTGGGCGAAGCCATCCGGCGCGCCTTCCAGGTGCCGCTGCGCGACGCGGACGGCGAGGTGGAGTACGTGCTGCTCACGGCGCTGGACCTGACCGAGATGCGGCGCATCGAGGCGCAGTTGCGCCAGGCGCAGAAGATGGAAGCGATCGGCCAGCTCACCGGTGGCATCGCGCACGACTTCAACAACCTGCTGACGGCGGTCACCGGCAACCTGGAACTGCTGCAGCGGCGGACGCAGGACGAGCGGGGACTGCGCTATCTGGGCACCGCCTTGCGCGCGGCACAGCGCGGCGGCGCACTGACCCAGCAATTGCTGGCCTATGCGCGCCAGCAGCATCTCTCGCCGCGGCCGCTGGACGTGAACGCGATTCTGCAGGGCATGCTGGACCTGCTGCAGCGCAGCCTGGGCGGATTGGTGCAGGTGTCGATGGAGCTGGACCCGCTGTTGTGGCCGGGGCGAGCCGATCCGGCACAGCTGGAATCGATGGTGCTCAACCTGGCGATCAATGCGCGCGACGCGATGCCGCAGGGCGGCACCCTGCGCATTGCCACGCGCAACGTCGCCGACGCGCCGTCCGGCATGGCGCCGGAGCTGGAGCGCGGCGATTACGTGGTGATCGCGGTGATCGACAGCGGCAGCGGCATGCCGCCGGAGGTGCAGGAACGCGCGTTCGAGCCGTTCTTCACCACCAAGGCGGTGGGCAAGGGCAGCGGCCTCGGGCTCGCCCAGGTGTTCGGCCTTGCCCGCCAGTTCGGCGGCACCGCTCGGCTGCAAAGCACCCTCGGCCATGGCACGACCGTGGAGATCTTCCTGCCCCGCACCTGCTTCGCCGAACCGGCCGGTGCACAGGACGGGGCAGGGGAGCCGGCCCAGCGCGGCAGCGGCCTCGTGCTGGTGGTGGATGACGACCCCGACGTGCGCGCGGTGGCGGCCGGTTTGCTCGCCGAGGCCGGCTATACCGTGCGCGAGGCGGGTGACTGTGCCGCCGCCCTGGCGGTGCTGGAGCGCGAGCCGGTGGCGGTGGCGCTGGTGGACTACGCCATGCCGGGCAATTCCGGGCTGGAGCTGGTCCGCCTGGCGCGGCAACGCCGGCCCGGGTTGAAGGTGGTCTATGTCAGCGGCGCCGACCTGGTGCTGGAGCCGGAGCGCGACGGCGCCGACCTTCTGCTCGCCAAGCCCTACACCGCCGCCGCCCTGCTGCAAGTGGTGCGGGAAGCGCTGCGCGGGCGGGGCAGGGACGCATCACCCCAGCGCGCCGATCGCCCCCACCGTTCGGCATAGCCGGCGCGAGTGATGGGGGAAGTGCTGCGCGGGCGGGGCAGGGACGCAACACTCCAGCGCCCCGATCGCCCCCACCGTTCGGCATAGGCGGCGCGAGTGGTGGGGGTAGTGCTGCGCGGGCGGGGCAGGGAGGTATCACCCCAGCGCCCCGATCGCCCCCACCGCTCGGCATAGCCGGTTCGGCAGCCGCCGCAGCCGCGCCGCCTGGATGCCGCCGAGCGCAGCGGTGGGCAGAGGGGCGAGCCGGGCGAGGCGCGACCAGCGCAGCGGACCCAGCGCCGGCGCGCCGGGATGGCTGGCGGTGGGAAATACCGGCGACAGGAAGGCCAGGCTGGCGCCGGCGGCCCCGGCGCGCCGCAGATCGGGAAGATCATGCGCCGAACTGGTGATCACGCCGTGCCGGCGGAGCGGTCCGGGCCAGCGCCCGCCGCGCAGGTGCACGCCCGCCCCAAGCGCCGCCGCCAGCCGGACATCGCCGGCCACCACCAGGACCAGCTCGCGCGCCCGGCAGATCCGGCGGAGGTCACGGCCCAATGCGGCGCGCTGCGGGTCGTCGTCGTGCCGCAGCACCACGCCGCCCAGTCCACGCGGCAGGCGCGCCACTGCCGGCCGCGGGTCCGGCAGCCTGTGCGTATCGGTGAATAGCCAGAGCGGCGGGAGGGCCGTCTTCCCCGGGCGGCGCCGAGCCGCCCGATGCGCCCACGCAAGCAGCCGCGGGTCGATCAACTGCTTCGGCTGCATCGCTGCCGTTCAACTCCTCGCGCCACCGCAACGCACCGTCCGCCTCGGGGGCGGTGCGGTGATGCCTGCCAGGCCGCCCCGAGTGGTTTTACCGGGCAAAGCGTCCTACCGGCGAGAGTTGTGGCAATAACATGTCCGGAACTTTCCGCGCTATCGCGCGTTGGCCGCTGACCCACAAGGAGAGGAGCCACCATGCTGGGTTGGGCACTGACATTCCTCATCATCGCCATCATAGCGGCGGTGTTTGGTTTCGGAGGCATCGCTGCGAGTGCCGCCGGGATCGCGAAGATCCTGTTCTTCATATTCCTGGTGATCTTCGCCGTGACGCTGATAGCGGGGCTGGCCGGCCGCCGGAACCTCTGACCGCGGGGGCAGTGAGCCAGCGAGGCCGGGCACCGGCCGCAGCATCCGGCTCGCTGCCGTGGCGGGCGGCCCGTCCAGGGGCCGCCCGCTTCGTCCCCTGTCTCCGGGGGTGAGAGACGCTTGGCTCCTTGTGTCCGTGGCATCGCGCGGCAGGGCTCGGGGCGGCTCCATGAACGGCGGCGCCACTCCCCACGGGCCGCTTTGTGCGTGGCATGGCCGGCTTGGCCCCGCGGGCAGCAGGCAATTCCGCTCGCCCGCCGCGTCGTGGTAATCAGTGCCATCCCGGCCGCACGAGGCCGGACGGCACACCACGCAGCACCGAGGCGACCCCATGAGCGCCACCGTTCTCCCCGATATCGCCACCAACCTGCGGGCCGTGCGCGAGCGGATCGCCGAAGCCGCCATCCGTGCCGGCCGCAAGCCGGAGGACGTCACCCTGGTCGCGGTATCGAAGACCAAGCCGCTGGAGGCGGTGCGCGCCGCGCTGCAGGCCGGGCAGACGGTGTTCGGCGAGAACCGCGTGCAGGAGGCGGCGTCGAAATTCCCGGCGCTGCGCCAGGAGTACCGGTTCAACCTGCACATCATCGGCGGATTGCAGAGCAACAAGGCGCGCGAGGCGGTGCAACTCGCCGACGTGATCGAGACGCTGGACCGTCCGCGCCTGGCCGATGCGGTTGCCGCCGCGATCGCCCGCGAGGGCCGCACGCCGACCCTGCTGGTCGAGGTTAATGTCGGCGACGAGCCGCAGAAATCCGGCGTGTCGCGGGCCGATGCGGATGCGTTCATCGACGACTGCAAGGGCCGGTTCGGCGCCGCGCTGGCCGGGCTGATGTGCGTTCCGCCGCTCGACCAGGACCCGCGGCCGCACTTCACCTGGCTGGCCGACCGCGCCGCGCGGCACGGGCTGAAGGTGCTGTCGATGGGCATGTCCGCTGACTTCGAGCAGGCGATCGCCTGTGGCGCCACCTGGGTGCGGGTGGGCAGCGCGATCTTCGGCGCCCGCTAGGCTCCAAACCCAATCAGCAAGAAAATTGGAACCACGGATGAACACCGATGAACACGGATGGCACCGTGGCGCGCGACCGTTTGTGGGACTGCCCAGGGCAGCCGCTAACCATTGTGTCCCGACCCGAACGGAACTGCGCGACTCCGCTGGAAATCATCCGTGTTCATCCGTGGTTCCAATTCTCTGGCTGACTCCGAAGCCCCGCGCCAAATTGGGTTTGGAGCCTGGCCCTTCACCTCTCCCCCAAGCGGGAGAGGTGCGACCCCGCCTCCCGCGAGTTATGAGACACAAGCCTCGCGCAAGCGGGCGATCACCGGGTGTTGCGCGGGACCAAAAGCCGGCGCTTGATCCGTGGCGGGCGATGCCCCTCTGCTTGCATCGCGGGAGGATTGTGACATGCGGGCAAAGACGACGGGCAGCGCCGGACCGACACCGCCGCCGGCGCCGCCCTGGCTGGCCGGGGCGGCGATCGGCCTGGCGATCCTCGGCATGGCCGGCACCGCCATGGCCATGGGCGCCAGCCTGGCGTTCGGCCAGTCAGGCTGCCGGCCGAAATAACCCGGGCTAGCGCCGCAGCGAGACGACCTTGCCGTTCTCGCCGGCGCCAAGCGCGGTGCGGATCTTGCGGGCGAGGTCCTCGTTGCGGAACGGCTTCAGCACGATGCGCTCCTCGCCCACCGCGGCGATGGCATCGTTGTCGGCGTAGCCGGTGACCAGCAGCACCGGCAGGCCGGGCCGCCGCGCGTGCACCGCGCGGGTCAGGTCGATCCCGCTCATCCCGGGCATGGCGACATCCACCATCATCAGGTCGAGCCGCTGGCCGCGGTCCAGCTCGTCCAGCGCCGCCTGGCCGCCCTCGGCCACGCGGACCTCGTAGCCGAGGTCCTCCAGGATCGCCGCGGTCACCTCGCGCACCGCATCGTCGTCATCGACCAGCAGAATGTTGGCTTGCACCGACTGGCTCATCGCATCCTCCGGGCTGACGCAGCAGGGGGGAGGACATAGCGTAGAAAGAACCGTCTCATGGGATGGGCAACCTCGCTTGTCGCCGGACCCCCGGCAACTGCCATGGCATTCAACTACCCGTGAGGTCCGGATCGCCTCCCCGGCGGGGCGGGCCGGAGCAGGATAGCACGGGCGGGGGCGACCGGCGGCGGTTTCCTCACGCCGCGGCGCTGCGTATGTGGGAACGGCACGCAGCAGGAGACGCCTCGAAGCATGGCGGAGACGCAGACAGCGCGAACCGGCGTGGCGATGGTCACCATCGGCACCATGCTCGCCACCATGATGCAGGCGCTCGACACCACCATCGCCAACGTCGCCCTGCCCTACATGTCGGGCACCTTCGCCAGCAGCTACGACCAGAGCACCTGGGTGCTCACCTCCTACATCGTCGCCGCGGCGATCATGACCCCGCCGACCGGCTGGCTGGCCGAACGCTATGGCAGGCGGCGGCTGTTCCTGGTGTCCATCCTGGGCTTCACCGCCACCTCTGCCCTGTGCGGCCTGTCCATGTCGCTGTCGGAGGCGGTGGTCGCCCGCGTGCTGCAAGGCATGGCCGGCGCCGCGCTGGTGCCGCTGTCGCAGGCCATCCTGCTGGACAGTTATCCGCGCGAGAGGCACGGCCAGGCCATGGCGATCTGGGGCATGGGCATCATGCTCGGCCCCATCCTCGGCCCGACCCTCGGCGGCTGGCTGACGCAGCACTGGAGCTGGCGCTTTGTGTATTTCATCAACCTGCCGATCGGCCTGCTCGCCGCCCTGGTGATCGGCGCCTATGTGCGGGAGACCGCTTCCGGCAAGCCGCGGAAGTTCGACGTGTTCGGCTTCACCACGCTCAGCATCGCCATCGCCTGCCTGCAGTTCGTGCTGGACCGCGGCCAGCTGAACGACTGGTTCAGCTCCTGGCAGATCATCATCGCCGCGGCGGTGGCGGCGCTGTCGTTCTATTTGTTCGTGGTGCACATCTTCACCACCGACAACCCGTTCATCCGCCCCAGCCTGTTCCTCAACCGCAACTTCGCCCTGGGGCTGCTGTTCATCTTCATCGTCGGCCTGGTGCTGTACGGCACCATGGCGCTGTTCCCGCCGCTGCTGCAGGACCTGCTGGACTTCCCGGTGGTGACGATCGGCATCCTGCTGGCGCCGCGCGGCGTCGGCACCATGATCGCCATGCTGGTGGTCGGCCGGCTGACGCAGAGACTGCCGCCGCGCGCGCTGATGATGTTCGGCTTCCTGGTGAACGCATGGTCGATGTGGGGCATGTCCGGCTTCTCGCTGCAGGTCAGCGCATGGGACGTGTTCACCTGGGGCGTGCTGCAAGGCTTCGGCCTGGGCTTCATCTTCGTGCCGCTGACCTCCACCGCGTTCGCCACCCTGGCAACGGAGCGCCGCACCGAGGCCGCCGGCATCTACAACCTGGTGCGCAACATCGGCAGCAGCATCGGCATCTCCATCGTCACCACGCTGGTGGCGCGCAACACCCAGATCAATCACGCCGCCATCGCCGCGGAGGTGTCGCCGCTCGATGCCTCGATGCGGGTGACGCCGCTGGCGCGGCTGCTTGGCATTCACTCGGCGAAGTGGCTCGATCTGCTGAACGCCGAGGTGACGCGGCAGGCGTCGATGATCGGCTATATCGACGACTTCAAGCTGATGATGATCATGACGCTGCTGGCCGTGCCGCTGGTGCTGCTGATGGCGTCTCCGCCAGCGGGCAAAGGGCACGACGGCGATACGGCGGTGACCGAATAGCCGGCGCGTCGCGGGGGGCAGGCCGTTGTGGGCGGAGGGTTCGTGCGTGCCCGGTGTGAACGGGCTCCGGACGGGCTCTGCTGCCGCTGCGTCGACTCGGAGCGCGATGCTAATGGGAACGCATGAATGCAGCCAACCAGCCAAGCCTGTTCGATGTGGATTCACCCGCCGAGGGCCAGCAAGCCGAGTCCGCCCGGGCGCGGATGCGGGCGATGATCGAGCGGTTGCAGGCCACGTCCATGCCATTTTGGCGGGATGAGGCTGCGGTGATTCTGGACGACGGCGCGTTTCAACGTGCGATGCGGCTTGTCCCGCCGCAGGAGGCGCAGGCGCTGTGGGCTGAGTTCGACAAGGAAATGCAGCGGCTGTATGCCGTTTGGGCCGCGGCGCATTCGCCGACCGGTTAGTCCTGCCCACCGGAGTTGGCGACCCGGTTGAACGAGCCGCGTCGTGGCGGGTCATGGCGCGAGGAGGGCGCCGTTTATCCCGCGGCGCTTGTGTCCTGGCGGAGGCCAGGCGCCGCTGCTGACCGCCGCTCCGCGGCATGCGTGTTGCTGCCGTTCTGCCAGCGCTGCCGATCGACCGGCCAGCATCGCTGAACCGCTGCCGCCCGTTCGCGGCGGCGTTCAACCCGACGGACTCTGCGCAGGTTTCCATCCCCCGTGGGAGCGCCGCGACTCTGTGGAGCTGAAACTGCCTGGCGGCGCAACTCGCAGCACCTGAGCGGGATGTTGTATTTTTCAGCTTCACCATAAAGCCACGAAGCCACGAAGTTTTGGTTGCGCTACGGCCCGCCTCCGACCTGACCGGCGAGAGCCGCGGATAACCCGGACTTCGTGCCTTCGTGCCTTCATGGTGAAGCTGAAACAAAGCCAGCGTCCCACGCAGACGTTGCGGGCTGCGCCTTCAGGCCGTTTGGTTGCGGCTACGCCGCGCTGGGTGCATCTGCGGCTAAGTAACTGCTTCGCCGCGCGCGGCGTCCAGGCCTGGGTGTTCCCCCGCCGGCTGTCCGTCATCCGTGGCATCGGCCCTCTCGCTCTTGTAGCCCCAGGTCTGCCGGCGCTCCTCCATCGTCATGTCCTCCCAGCGCGGCAGGCT
>Ga0187809_10001473_pt1 | contig 10922 bp, 11 predicted proteins | sample NC_wetland_sal_i_8_FD_132415 | JGI IMG/M metagenome (GOLD analysis project Ga0187809, IMG submission 132415) | Wetland sediment microbial communities from Neuse River Estuary, North Carolina, USA - ASW_4 | ecosystem: Environmental > Aquatic > Freshwater > Wetlands > Sediment | place: USA: North... | reverse complement strand
GCCCTTGCGCGCCAGCACCAGAGCCGGCAGCGCGAGTGACAGGGCGATGGACACGTAGATGGCGGGCGCCAGCATCACGGCCATTCCGGCGGTGCGATAGGCGGGTGCGAGCGCGAGCGCCGGCAGCATGAAGACGGCGGCCGCCGCGCCGCCGAGCAGGGCGATGGCGACGATGGCGGGGGCGCGCTTCAGCGTGTCGAGCAGATCGGCGAACCCCGCCGCCGGCCGGCCCGCGGCGATGCCGGACTGGCGCCGCAGCAGCGCCATCCAGAGGATGACCGCGACCAGCGTGCCGACGCCGTACAGTGTCACGCCGACCGGGTCATTGCTGTCGAGCACTGGCAGGCGCCCGCGCGAGAGATAATAGAATGTCGACAGCTGTCCGGCGATGATGGCCAGCGTGGCGTAAGGCATGCATTTGAGCAGCGACAGACGGAAGATCTGCAGCACGGCTTCGAGCAGCTCCCCGAAGGAGCGCGGCTTGAGCGGCGGGTAAAGGGCGTTCGGCATGGCGCATCTTAACTTCACGACGACTTCGCCGGCTATCCGGTCCGCAACCGCGACGGTCGGCGCGTTGCTCGCGGCCGGAGCGCAGCGCCTGCGCGAGGCATTGGGCGCGCGCGATCCGCACGCCACGCCGGCTCTCGACGCCGAGCTGCTTCTGGCGCACGCGCTGGATGCGGACCGCGCGCGCCTGCGGTCTCACCCCGAGGCCGTGCCGACGGGCGATGCCGCCGAGCGCTATCTGGCGCTCATCGAGCGGCGGGCCGGCGGCGAGCCGGTGGCGTACATCCTGGGTCGCAAGGGATTCTGGACCCTGGAGCTCGGCGTCGGACCGGCGGTTCTGGTGCCGCGCCCCGAGACGGAGCTGCTGGTGGAGCGCGCGCTGGCGCTCGGTCCGCCGCGGCAGGCGACGGTGGCGGACCTCGGCACCGGCTCGGGCGCGATCGCGCTGGCGCTGGCGAGCGAGCGGCCCGCGTGGCGGATCGTGGCCACCGATCTTTCCGCGGAGGCGCTCACCGTCGCGCGCGCCAACGCCTCGGTCCTGGGGCTCGGGCGCGTGGAGCTGCTGCAGGGAGACTGGCTGGCGTGCCTGCGTGGACGGCGCTTCGATCTGCTCTTGAGCAATCCCCCCTACGTGGCCGCGGAGGATCCGGCGCTCGGGCAGCCGGAGCTGCGGCGCGAGCCTGCGCTCGCGCTCGTAGCGGCGCAGGAGGGGCTCGCCGCCTTGCGGACGATCATCGCGGGCGCGCCCGATCACCTGGTCCCCGGGGGCTGGCTGCTGCTCGAGCATGGCGCCACCCAGGCGGCCGCGGTCGCGGGCGCGCTTGTGGCCCGCGGCTTCGCTCAAGTACGCTCGCACCGCGATCTCGCCGGGCGCGAGCGCATGACGGAGGGCCAATGGCCGATACATCGCTGATTCGATTCGAGACTTCCCATGGGGCTTTCACGGTGGAGCTGTTTGCCGGGGAGGCGCCGGTCACGGTGGAGAATTTCCTGCGCTATGTCGACGAGGGGCACTTCGATGGCACGGTGTTCCACCGCATCGTGCCGGGCTTCGTCATTCAGGGCGGCGGCCTCGATGCCCAGTTTCGCAACAAGCGCACCCATGCCCCGATCCGCAACGAGGCGAAGAACGGCCTGAAGAACAAGCGTGGCACGCTGTCCATGGCGCGCACCGGCGAGATCGACAGCGCCACCTCGCAGTTCTTCGTCAACCTTTCCGACAACGACTTCCTCGACCACAGCGCGCGCGATTTCGGCTACGCCGTCTTCGGGCGCGTGACGGAGGGCATGGATGTCATCGACGGGATCGCGGCCGTGAAGACCGGCCGGCGACAGGGCTATCAGGATGCGCCGCTCGAGGATGTGCTGATCGTCTCCGCGCGGCGCTCGCCACAGCAGGCGCAGTAGCCGCGCCGGGATGTCCAGCGGCGGGTTCGGGCGGCGGCTGCGTCGTTACGCGCTGCTCGCGATCCTCGCGTGGCTCGTCGTCACCGTCGCGCCGGTGCTGCTGCTGCGCTGGCTGGCGCCGCCCACCAGCGCCTTCATGCTGGAGGCCCGGCTCGAGGCGCTGCGCTCCGGGGACCGGGCGTACCGCACCGACTATCACTGGGTGAGCCTCGAGCGCATCTCGCCGCAGGCCGCGATCGCGGTCATCGCATCCGAGGATCAGACCTTCCCGTACAACTATGGATTCGACTTCAAGTCGATCCGCAGCGCGGTGCGCGCCGCCCAGCACGGGGCGCGGCTGCGCGGCGCCAGCACCATCTCGCAGCAGGTGGCGAGGAACCTCTTCCTCTGGCCGGGGCGCAGCTGGGTGCGCAAGGGCATGGAGGCGTGGCTCACCGTGCTGCTCGAGACGCTGTGGCCGAAGGAGCGGATCCTCGAGGTCTATCTGAACGTCGCGCAGTTCGGCCGCGGCATCTACGGCGTCGAGGCGGCGGCCCGGCGTTTCTATCACGAGCCCGCCGCGCGCCTGACGGCGGCGCAGGCGGCGCTGCTCGCGGCCGTGCTGCCGGACCCGGTGCACTGGCACGTGCGCCGCCCTTCACGTTTCGTGGCCTGGAAGCAGCGCTGGATCCTCGGCCAGATGCGCAACCTCGGAGGCGCGGCCTACCTGCGGCAGGTCAGGGAAGGCCGCTGAGCGGCGCTCGTCCGCCGCGGCGCGCGGCCGGGGCGGGTACGGGCATTGCGGGCCTCATCCCTCCTCCGCAACCGAACCAACTCCATGGCCGAGCGTGAATTGACCGCCGCCGACTGGCGTGGCTACTGCGAGGCCCAGTTTCCGCGGGGAAGCTGGAGCCTGGACGACGATGTGCTGCGCGCGCTGGCGACGGGTCCGCGGGTGGACCTCATCACGCGCGAGCGCTTCGGCGATTTCACGCTGCACTTCGAGTGGCGGCTGCCGCGCGGCGGCAATTCCGGCGTGCTCTACCGGGTGGGCGAGGAGCTCGAGCACTCCTGGCAGTCGGGGCCGGAGATGCAGCTGCTCGATGACGAGCACACCCCGGACGGCGCCAACGCACTCACTGCCTGCGGCGCGCTCTACGGCCTCATCGCGCCGTGGCACGATCAGCGCGACATCGCCAACACCTACCACACCGGCAGGATCGTGGCCCGGGGCAGTCTCATCGAGCACTGGATCGATGAGCGGCAGGTGCTCGGGTACGACCTCGCGGGCGAGGAGCTGCGGGAGCGGATCGCGCGCAGCAAATTCCGCGAGTGGCCGCGGTTCGCGCGCCTCGGGGAGGGGCACATCGCCCTGCAGCACCACGGCACCGAGGCGTGGTTCCGCCGCCTGCGCATCGAGGCTTGGTTGTAGCGCTGGATCCGGGCTCCTGCCCGGCCCAGCGCCATCTCGGGCAAAAAGCGTGGTTTTTGCCCGAGACTCGGCCACCTGCGGCGGCCGGGCACCTCCCTGTGCCTGGCGTCACTCGAGCTCGGCGAGCAGCTCCGCCTGGTGCTCCTGCTGCAGCGCGTCGAGCAGCTCGTCGAGGTCGCCGTCCATGATCTGCGCCAGCTTGTAGAGCGTGAGGTTGATGCGGTGGTCGGTGACCCGGCCCTGCGGAAAGTTGTAGGTGCGGATGCGCTCCGAGCGGTCGCCGCTGCCGACCTGCAGCCGCCGCGACTGCGCCTGCGCGCTGCGCTGCTTCTCCTCCTCGGCGGCGCGCAGCCGGGCGGCCAGCAGCTTCAGCGCGCGGGAGCGGTTCTTGTGCTGGGAGCGCTCGTCCTGACATTCCACCACGATGCCCGTCGGCAGATGGGTGATGCGCACGGCGGAGTCGGTCTTGTTGACGTGCTGGCCGCCGGCGCCGGAGGAGCGGTAGGTGTCGACACGCAGCTCCGCCGGGTTGATCGCCACCTCCTCGACCTCCTCGAGCTCCGGCAAGATCGCGACGGTGCAGGCCGAGGTATGGATCCTGCCGGCCGCTTCCGTCTGAGGCACGCGCTGCACGCGGTGGGTGCCGGACTCGAACTTCAGGCGCGAGAACGCCCCGCGGCCGGCGATGCGGCTGATGATCTCCTTGTAGCCACCATGCTCGCCGGGACTCTGGCTCAGCACCTCGACCGAGAAGCCCTTGGACTCGGCATGGCGCGAATACATGCGGAAGAGATCGCCGGCGAACAGCGCCGCCTCGTCCCCGCCCGTGCCGGCGCGTATTTCGAGGTACAGGCCCCGGTCGTCACGGGGGTCCTTGGGCAGGAGCAGCGACCGCAGCTGCGCTTCCGTGGCCGCGAGGTCCGACGCGAGCCGCTCGACCTCCTCGGCGCCGAGCGCCCGCATCTGCGCATCGGGATCGGCCAGCATCTCCCGCGCGGCGGCGAGCTCACGCTCGAGCTCGTGGTACCGGCGCAGGCGCCCGGCGAGCGGCTCGAGGCGCGCGTACTCGACCGAGAGATCGCGGAACTGGGCCGAGCCGCCGGCGATGTCGGCGGTGGCGAGCAGGCGTCCGATCTCCTCGAAGCGATCGGACAGCTTCTCGAGCCGCTGGCGGATGGATTCCTTCATGATTCAGGGGGCCGCGAGCCTTTCGGACCTGCAGCGGCGCGGCCGGCCCAAGTGGCGCCTTTTGCCGGCGATAACGGAGCTGATGTCCGAAAAAGCGCCGCAGGCGACTTTTTCCGATGAACTGCCGGCATTGTAGGCCATGCGCGCCGGGCGGGGAGGCTCTATAGTGACCCCGTGCGTCCCGCGACCGCTTCCCTGCGCTTCATACTTCTTCCCGCCTTCTGTCTGGCGCTCGCGGCCGGCTGCGCCACTGCGCCCCCCGAGCCGCCGCCGCCGGCCCCCGACGCGGCTGCCCTGACGATCATCGCGGAGATGGCGCTGCAACGCGGCGACTGCAGGACGGCCGCGCAGACGTATGCCAAGGCGGCGGAGCTCGCATCCGCGCCGGTGGCGCAGCGGGCCAGCGAGGTTGGACTCGCCTGTGAGGATTTGCCCGCCGCCTGGATCTCGGCGCAGCGCTGGCGCCGCCTGGCGCCGCAGAGCCGGGAGGCTCTGGCCGTGTACGCCGCCGTCGCGTTGAAGCTCTACCGCATCGGCGATGCGCGCTCCGCGGTCAAGGCGTTCCTCGCCGCCCCGCAGGAGCACGCCGCCCTCGGGCGCGGCGGCAAGGGCCCGGGTGTCAGGGTGGCTGGCGCCGCAGACAGCGGCTTCACCGATCTGACCACGCTGCTGCTGCAGGAGTGCGATCCCCCGGAGGTGTTCGCAGCGCTGCACGGCGTGGTGGACACCGGCGGCGCCTCCCCGGCGCGGCTGACTCTGCTCGGTGAGCTGGCGCTCGAGGCCTACGATGCCCGCAGCGCCGAGCACTACGCCCTGCTCGCGCTGCGGCGCAGCCCAAAGGATCCGCGCGCGAATCGCCTTCTCGCCCGCGCTTATGTCGTTCTGGGCCAGCCGGCGGCGGCGATCGCCGCGGCGCAGACCTACATGCGCAAGGAGCCGCGGCGCGGCATGTTCGAGCTGGCCGACGTCTATCGCCAGCTCGGCAGGGTGGAGGATGCGCATCAGGAGCTCGAGCGGCTGCGTGCCACCGACGCGCCCCGCGCTCAGGTGGACCGGCGGCTCGCGCTGCTCGCGTACGATTCCGGCGACCTGCGGGAGGCGCAGCAGTGGTTCGCCGAGCTCGCCACGCGGGGCGAGGCGGATGAGAGCGCGCTCATGTACCTGTCCGACATCGCTGCCCGGCGGGGCGACGTCGATGCCGCGCTCGCGGGCTACGGCAAGCTGGCCGACTCCGCGCTCGCGCTGCAGGCGCGGGAGAAGGCGGCGGCGCTGCTGCTGACGGCGCACCGCCAGGCCGCGGCGATGGCGCTGCTCGATGACTACGCGCGCCAGCATCCCGAGGACGCCGTCGATCTGGCGGTCGCGCAGGCGCAGCTGCTCGCGGATCACGGCGCCGCGGCCGCGGCCCTGAAGGTGCTCGACCGGGGGCTGCGGGCGCATCCCGGGCATCCGGCGCTGCTCTACGAGCGCGCGATCGTGCTGGAGCAGTCCGGACAGGTTGCCGAGGCGGTGCAGGCGCTGCAGCGGCTCCTCGCGCAGCGCCCCGCCGATCCCACGGTCTCCAATGCGCTCGGCTATACCCTCGCCGACCACGATCTGCAGCTGCCGCGGGCGCAGGCCCTGATCCGCCGCGCGCTCGGGCAGATGCCCGACAATCCGGCCGTGCTCGACAGCCTGGGCTGGGTACGCCTGCGGCGTGGCGATGCCGCCGGCGCCACGGCGCCCCTCGAGCGAGCCTACACCCTCAGCCATGATCCGCAGATCGGGGCGCACTGGGGGCAGGCGCTGTGGGCGGCGGGCCGTCGGGAGGCGGCGCGCAAGGTCTGGGCGGAAGCCCTGGCGCGCCATCCCGAATCGAAGTCGCTGCAGGCGGTGGTCACCCGGTACATTCCCGATGCGAAGTAACATCCGACGCCGTGTCACCGGCCCCGCGCTCGCCGGCGTGGCACTGACCTTGGCGCTCGCGGGCTGTCAGACCGCGCCGGTCGCGCCGGCGCCGACCGTGGCCTGGAGCGTGCGGCGACCCACCCTGCAGCATCTGCACCGGTTCGGCCTCGACGGGCGCGTGGCGGTGGCCGTCGGCAAGCAGGGCTTCAACGCGGGGATCCGCTGGTCGCAATCCGGCGAGGTGACCCAGCTCGCGCTGACCGGGCCGCTCGGCGCCGGCGGCGTGGAGGTGACCGCGGAGGGCGCGCAGCTCAGCGTCATCACCTCGCGCGGCAAGCGCCTCGGCAACACCGCGGCCCGCGCCGAGCTCGAGGAGAAGCTCGGCTTCGAGCCGCCGCTTGCGAGCATCCGCTATTGGGTGCTCGGCGTGCCGGATCCCGGCGCCCCGGCATCCGTTCAGCTCGACTCCCAGCAGCGGCTCACGCGGCTGTCGCAGGATGGATGGCAGGTGGATTACACCTCTTACGTGCCGGTCGGGGCGGACTGGCTGCCGCGGCTGCTGACGCTGCGGCGGGCGGATGTGCGCGTGCGCATGGTGGTCGATGGGTGGCAACTTTGACTGGCGAGACTCTCTGGCCGGCCCCGGCCAAGCTGAACCTCTTCCTGCACGTCACCGGCCGGCGCCCCGACGGCTACCACGAGCTGCAGACGGTCTTTCAGCTGATCGACCTTTGCGACACCCTGGCGGTAAGCGTCCGCGACGACGGGATCATCGAGCGCCCCGAGGGACCTGTGGACGTGCCACCGGAGTCCGACCTCGTGGTGCGCGCGGCCCGCGCGCTGCAGGCGGCGTCCGGTACCCGGCTGGGCGCGACGCTGCGGGTGCGCAAGCGCATCCCCATGGGCGGCGGGCTGGGCGGCGGCAGCTCCGATGCGGCCACCACCCTGCTGGCGCTCGACGCCCTCTGGGACTGCCGGCTCGGGATCGACGCGCTCGCCCGGCTGGGGCTGCCCCTGGGCGCGGATGTTCCTGTATTCGTTAGAGGTTTCTCCGCCTGGGCGGAGGGAGTCGGTGAGCGCCTGACGCCGGTCGAGCTTCCCGAGCGCTGGTACGTGGTCATCCACCCGGGCGTCGCAGTGAGCACCCGCGACGTCTTCCAGAGCTCTGAATTGACACGAAATTCACCCCTCATCACAATACGCGCCTTTTTCGAGGCCGGTGGCCGCAACGATTGCGAGCCGGTGGTGCGGGCGCGCTGTCCCGAGGTGGCCGCGGCTCTCGACTGGCTGTCGCGATATGCGCCGGCACGACTGACGGGAACCGGCTCCTGTATCTTCGCGTCCTGCGCGACCGCCGCCGAGGCGGAGCGTATCGCGGCGCGCGTACCGGACGAGTGGCGGAGTTTCGTGGCGCGGGGCCTGGATATCTCACCGGCGCATCGCTCCCTGACGTAGTTGCTGGGGTGTCGCCAAGTGGTAAGGCAGCGGGTTTTGATCCCGCCATTCGGAGGTTCGAATCCTTCCACCCCAGCCATTCATTGTTGAGGCTTGTGGGCCGACGATCCTATGACGACGAGTGACACGCTGGCGCTGTTTGCCGGCAATGCCAATGCCGCGCTGGCCACAGACATCGCGCGGCACCTACAGACGCCACTCGGTCGCGCCTATGTGGGCCGCTTCAGCGACGGCGAGGTCAACGTGGAGCTGATGGAGAACGTCCGCGGCCGCGACGTCTTCATCGTGCAGCCGACCTGCCCGCCCGCCAACGACACGCTGATGGAGCTGCTCGTGATGGTGGACGCGTGCCGCCGCGCCTCCGCGGCGCGCATCACCGCGGTGATGCCGTACTTCGGCTATTCGCGCCAGGACCGCCGGCCGCGGGCGACACGCGCGGCGATCACGGCGAAGCTGGTGGCCAACATGATCTCGAGCGCCGGCGTGACCCGGCTGCTGACCATCGACCTGCACGCGGACCAGGTGCAGGGCTTTTTCGACATTCCCGTCGACAACGTGTACGCCTCGCCGGTGCTGCTGGGCGATGCCTGGAAGCAGGCGTACCGGAACGTCGTGATCGTCTCCCCGGATGTCGGCGGCGTGGTGCGGGCGCGCGCCTTCGCCAAGCGCCTGGACGATGCGGAGCTCGCCATCATCGACAAGCGGCGGCCGCGGCCCAACGAGTCGAAGGTGATGAACATCATCGGGGACATCAAGGGCAAGACCTGCATGCTGGTCGATGACATGATCGACACGGCGGGCACGCTCTGCCACGCCGCGCAGGCGCTGAAGGACGAGGGCGCGCTGAAGGTGGTCGCGTACATCACGCACCCGGTGCTCTCGGGCGAGGCGGTGGAGCGGATCTCGCGCTCGGCGCTCGATGAGCTGGTGGTGACCGACACCATCCCGCTGTCCGCCGCGGCCCGCGCCTGCAGCCGCATCCGCCAGCTCTCGGTGGCGGCGCTGCTCGCCGAGACGATCCGCCGCATCCGTGACGAGGAGTCGGTGAGCTCCCTCTACGTGGACTGAGTTTCAGGTGTGCCGGCGCTTGGTCGCGAGCGCCGGCGCGTGTTTGTCAACATTGGAGAACATCATGCGTATTTCGTTCAGCTTCGGCGCGGACTCGCGCGGAGCGCAAGGCAAGGGTGCGAGCCGCCGCCTGCGTCGCTCCGGCAAGGTGCCGGCCATTCTCTATGGCGGCCACAAGGAGGCGCAGCCGCTGGTATTGGATCAGCAGAATCTGCTCACCATGATCGGTGACGAGCGGTTCTACTCCTCGATCGTGCAGTTGAAGATCGACGGCGCCCCGCAGGAGGCGATCGTCAAGGACGTGCAGATGCACCCGGCCAAGAACGTCGTCGTGCACGTCGATCTGCAGCGCGTCGTCGAGAGCGAGGTGATCCGGCTGCGCCTGCCGATCCACTTCAAGGGGGAGAGTGTCAGCCCGGGCGTCAAGACGCAGGGCGGCATCGTCTCGCACATGCGCACCGAGGTCGAGGTGAGCTGTCTGCCGAAGGACCTGCCGGAGTTCCTCGAGCTCGACCTGTCCAACATGAGCCTCAACGAGACCAAGTTCCTGGCGGACGTGCCGCTGCCGCCCGGCGTCACGGTCCCGGAGCTCGCGCACCGCAACGCGCCCGTCGTGTCGATCCACAGCCCGCGCGCCGCGGAGCCGGAGCCGACCGCGGTGGAGGCGGGCGCGGTGCCCGCGGAGGGGGCTGCCGCCGCGGCGGCGCCTGCGGCTGCGGCCGGAGCCGAGGCCAAGAAGGGCGAGGAGAAGAAGGAGGCCGCTCCCGCCAAGAAGGAGGGCGGCAAGAAGTAGCGGCGCGGCATGGCGGGCCTGCCGCTCATGCTCATCGTGGGGCTCGGGAATCCGGGCCCCACGTATGCCCGCACCCGGCACAATGCCGGCTTTGACTTCGTCGACGAGCTCGCCCGCCGCACCGGCGCGAGCCTGCGCCGCGAGGCGCGCCACCATGGGGAGCTCGCCCGAGCCGACATCGGTGGCGCTGCCGTGTGGCTGCTGAAGCCCATGACCTTCATGAACCTGAGCGGCCAGGCGGTCGGCAGCGTGGCCGGTTTCTACCGCATCGCGCCGCAGTCCATCCTGGTGGCGCATGACGAGCTCGATTTCCCGCCCGGCGTGGTCCGGCTGAAGGAAGGTGGCGGCGCGGGCGGCCACAACGGGCTGCGGGACATCATTGCCCGGCTCGGCGATGCCTTCTGGCGGTTGCGGATCGGCATCGGCCACCCTGGCGATCGCGATGCGGTGCTCGATTACGTGTTGGGACGACCCCCGGCCGCGGAAGCCGGGCTGATCCACGAGGCGGTGCTCGCGGCCGCCGAGTCCGTGCCGCTGATGCTGAGTGACGGCCCGCAGAAGGCGATGAATCGCCTGCACAGCCGCGGCGCCGCGGTTCCCTCTCCGCGCCCCCCGGCCTGAGCCGGCGGCGCCAACAGGAGTCTTTCCATGTCCATCCGCTGCGGCATCGTCGGATTGCCGAACGTCGGCAAGTCGACGCTGTTCAATGCCCTGACCCGGGCGCAGATCGCCGCCGAGAACTATCCCTTCTGCACGATCGACCCCAACGTCGGGGTGGTGCCCGTGCCGGACCCGCGGCTGCAACAGCTGGCCGACATCGTGCACCCGGAAAAGGTCATCCCGGCCGCGGTGGAGCTGGTCGACATCGCCGGCCTCGTCGCCGGCGCCTCGGAAGGGGCGGGCCTCGGCAACCAGTTTCTGTCGCACATCCGCGAGGTCGACGCGATCGCGCACGTAGTGCGCGCGTTCGAGAGCGCCGACGTCATCCACGTCGCGGGCAAGGTCGACCCTCTGGCCGACATCGAGACGATCGACACCGAGCTGGCGCTGGCGGACCTCGGCACCGTCGAGAAGGCGCTGGATCGGGCAGCCAAGGCGTCCAAGGCGGGTGACAAGGAGGCGCTGCGGCGCCGGGGAGTCCTCGAGCGGGTGAAGACGCAGCTCGATCAGGTGCGCCCGGTGCGTGCGCTCGACCTGACGGAAGAG
>Ga0187809_10001472_pt1 | contig 10924 bp, 10 predicted proteins | sample NC_wetland_sal_i_8_FD_132415 | JGI IMG/M metagenome (GOLD analysis project Ga0187809, IMG submission 132415) | Wetland sediment microbial communities from Neuse River Estuary, North Carolina, USA - ASW_4 | ecosystem: Environmental > Aquatic > Freshwater > Wetlands > Sediment | place: USA: North... | reverse complement strand
GGCGGCGGCGCCGGCCATGAGCCACTTGAGCTGGGCCCGACGCTCTCCGGTGGCCCGCCGCCAGCTGAGCGCCTGGCGGACCACGAACGAGGCCCAGAACACGGGTACCGCGAGCAGGAGGATCGCGAACGCGACGAGCGGAACACCAGGCGGCCCCGGATTATCGACCAGCTGCCCCTTGCCATCCACCACGATCGGCGCGGTGCTGACCTCCCACGCTCCGCCCGCCAGCCAGATGGCGGTGATCAACGCGCATAGGGCCAGGTAGGCCCGCAGGACCAGCCGCCATCGGGACAGTAGCCCGCCGTCGGGGAAAAGCAAGATGACGAGCGGGAGCATCAGGAACGGCGTGCTCCACAGCTCCGAGGCGACCACCACTGCCGCCGGGCCGAGCGGGAGCGTCCCGTGGTGGAAGTGATAGTCCAGGACCGCGTAGTCCGCGGCGTCCTCGTAGAAGGCCAGCACCGCGCTCAACGCGAGCAGCAACCAGGCCACGCTGTTTCCCGGCTGGCGCCGGGCGATGATCAGTCCCAGAGCCGCGACCGCCAGCGCGAACAGGCTGAGGCCGTCGGCGGGCTTTCCGATCCCGATGGCGCTGAGTCCGTACAGGACCAGGACCAGGGCCAGGACGCCCAGCACGGGGGCCGGAACGCGGCGCACCGGCCGCTGCGCGGCTCTGCGCCCTGGCCGCTGCGCGGCGGGCCGCACCCTCCCCATACCGGGCACGCTACGCCGGGATCGTTCCGGCAACGTTACGGCCGGTCGAGCCGGGTGCGGGTTGTGGGGGGCCGGGGCCGCCAAGTAGCGTCGGAAGCCGAGGACGGAGCACTGGCCGGAGGGTGGAACGCATGACCGTACCAGAAGCCGCGTGGCAGGCAGCGGAGTCGGCCGCGGGGGTACTGGGACCCGAGGCGGACGTGCTCGCCTCGGTGGATTCGGCGGGCCTGGGCCAGGCCACGCTGACCGTGTTCGGCCGGGCGGCCCGGCAGCCGGGCGCGATGGCCGCGGCGACGCTGCGCTTCTGGTCCAGTGCCGCGCTGGCCGGGCCGGTGGCCACGGCCCGCTGGCTGGGCCTGGACGTAGCGCCACCGGTCTCGGTGCCCGAGGGTGACAAGAGGTTCGCGGACCGGACGTGGAGCGACAACCCGGCGTTCTTCGCCCTCCGGCAGGGCTACCTGGCCGCCTCCCAGCTGGCGCACGACACGCTGGCGGCCGGATCGCGCGACGCGACGGACGACGCCAAGGCCGCCCTGGCCACCGGCTTTCTGGTCGACGCGCTCGCGCCCACGAACTTCCTGCTGACCAACCCGGCGGCGCTTAAGCGGGTGCTGGAGACCGGCGGGTCTAGCGTGCTCGCCGGGACCAGGAACATGATCGACGACCTGGTCAACAACGGCGGCCGGCCTCGCCAGGTGGACCTGCGGCCGTTCCGGGTCGGGGAGAACCTGGCCGCCACCCCCGGCCAGATCGTGTTCAGGAACGACCTGATGGAGCTGATCCAGTACGCGCCGCAGACCGAGCAGGTCCGCGCGGTCCCGGTGCTGGCCAGCCCGCCGTGGATCAACAAGTACTACGTCATGGACCTGGCGCCGGGCCGCAGCTTCCTGGAGTGGGCGGTGCAGCACGGGCGCACCGTGTTCGCCATCTCCTACCGCAATCCGGAGCCGTCCATGGGCGGAACCACCCTGGACGACTACCTCATCCACGGCCCGCGGGAGGCGCTCGACGTCATCGGTGAGATCACTGGCGCACCCAAGATCGACATCATCGGGCTGTGCCTGGGCGGGGCGCTGACCGCCATGCTGGCCGCTTACCTGGCCGAGAAGGGCGACGACCGGATCGGCACGATCACCCTGCTCAACACCCTGCTGGACTACAGCGAGCCGGGCGTGCTGGGCAGCTTCACCGACGAGAAGACAGTGGCCCGGCTGGAGAAGCAGATGGCGGCCAAGGGTGTGCTGGAGGGCAGCCAGATGGCGGGCACCTTCGACATCCTGCGGGCCAACGACCTCATCTTCAACTACGTGGTATCGAACTGGCTGATGGGCCAGGACCCGCCGGCCTTCGACATCCTGGCCTGGAACGGCGACAGCACCCGCATGCCGGCCGCGATGCACTCGTTCTACCTGCGGTCCCTGTACATGCGCAACGAACTGGCCCGGGGCGAGCTGGAGTTGGCCGGCCAGCAGCTGTCGCTGGCCCGGGTCACGAACGACACCTACGTGGTCGGCGCGATCAACGATCACATCGTGCCCTGGCACGGGTCGTTCAAGACCACCGCGCTGATGGGCGGCAAGGTCCGCTACGTGCTGTCCAGCGGCGGTCACATCGCCGGTATCGTCAACCCGCCCGGCCCCAAGGCCTGGTACGAGGCGACCAGCCAGCACCACGCCGACCCGGAGAAATGGCGCGCCTCGGCCCGCAGGCACAACGGCTCGTGGTGGGAGGACTGGACCGAGTGGTCCGATTCCCGGGCCGGAGAGCACATAAAGCCGCCCGCGATGGGCAGCCGCCGGTATCCGGCCCTGGGCGAGGCCCCGGGCGACTATGTGAAGGGCTAGGTGAACACACGATGGCTGACATGAACGGCCAGGTGGCGCTGGTCACCGGCGGGATCCGCGGGATCGGGCTGGCCATCTGCGAGCGGCTGATGAACCGCGGGGTCAAGGTCGCGGCGGGCTATGCGTCCAACGCCGACGCGGCCCAGCAGTTCGCGGACAAGTACGCCGACCACGGCGTCAGCATCCACCAGGGCAACATCGGCCGCGACCAGGACTGTGAACGGGTCATCGGCGAGGTCCTGGACCGGCACGGGCAGCTGGACATCCTGGTCAACAACGCCGGCATCACGATCGACAAGACGATGCGGAAGATGACCCCCGACGAATGGGACCACGTCATCCGCGTGAACCTGTCCGGCGCGTTCTATCTGTCCCGGGCCATCCTGCAGCACATGCTGGACCGCGGCTACGGCCGGATCATCAACATCTCCTCGGTGATCGGCGAGGCCGGCGGGTTCGGCCAGGCGAATTACGCGGCGGCCAAATCCGGGATGTTCGGGCTGACCATGAGCCTGGCCCTGGAGACCGCGAGCAAGGGGATCACGGTCAACTCGGTCACGCCGGGATTCATTACCACGGACATGACCGCGGCGGTCCCGGCCGCCGCGATGGAAAAGATCGTGGCCCGGATCCCGGTCGGCCGGCTCGGCGAGCCGAACGAGGTCGCGCGCGTGGTGGAGTTCCTGGCCGATCCGGAGTCGGGATACATCACCGGGCAGATGTACCCGGTCAACGGCGGCCTGTACATGTAGCGGATCCGGGGTCCGGGGGCTCGAGCCACGTTCCGTTCCATAAAAAGAGGTTTTAGAGCGGCATGGGGGAAGCCGGATGGGCCCGGTCACGGGGGAATCCATCCGGCTTCCTTGGGCTGCTACGGGTTGACGACCAGGCTGAACGTGCCGCCGAAGGCCTTGATCCCGTTGCCGTTGCCGGCCGGTGCCGCGCCGCCGTTCGGCATCGGCGCGAGCGCCTCATTGCTGAACAGGTAGAGCGGGCGGCTGTTCCAGGTGATCTGGGTCAGTCCGTTGGGCACGGCAACCGTGCCGATGCCGGAGGCCGGCACGCCGCTGTAGCCGGGCGACCCGTTGGTGTACGCCGGCGGCCAGGCACGGGCGCAGGCGGAGAGCGCGGTGCAGGTCGCCTGGTCGGCCCCGTCGGCGCTGAAGGTGTAGAGCGGGAAGTTGACCCACCCGATGGCGGTCAGCATCGGCTGGGCCAGCACGGTCTGGCCGCCGACCTTGGCCGTGGTGAGGGTGCCGGCCCAGGGCACCGGGTGCCCGCCCGGCGACATGAGCCACCAGACGCCGTGCCAGGGCGGCAGGCCCGGTTCGAACCAGCCCTCGCCGGTGACCGCGCCGGGCATCTGGTCGAACAGGTACAGCGGGTGTCCCGCGTAGGTGACCTGCCAGCCGACGCCGGCCCGGAAGACGCGCCCGAGCAGGGCCTGGCTCACGCCCGGCCCGGCGACCGGATTGCCGTTGGTGGTGATGGCGGGCCATTCGGCGTTCTTGTCGTTCGACGGCCCGGTGCAGGTGATCGGCCCGACCGGGGTGCTGGTCGCCCCAGTCGTGCAGCCGTAGCTATGGCCGTGGTCCGAAGTGATGTAGTACAGCGTGTAGTTCTTGAACGGACCTGAGCCGACGGCCAGCGACGAGCCGAACGCCGTATCGGCCAGGATGATCTTGGTGCCGCTCGGGGCGGCCGGCCGCGCTGTCGACGCCATGGCGGGCGTCACGGTCAGCGCCAGGGCTGCGGCTGGCACGACGAGCAGCGCCAGCGATCGACGGATGGACATGGGTTCTCCTTTTCCCTCCCGTTGGCGTCCTGCGGGGACGCCGCCGAGTACCCGCTCGATCGCGGGTACCTGCCTTGCTCGGCCGGATAGGCCCCCAGGCAAGGCGATGTGCGGCGGTGACCGGCAGCGGCACTCGAGCCGCTGCTCGCACACAAACCATCGTTAATCACCACCACGAATCACGATTCCGCGCACTTCGTCACGAACGTGACCGGAACGAGACAACCGTAGGCGCTGACCGTTCGGGAATCGTTACGAGCTGCCGCGTGAGGTGGTCAATCGTTGCGATGGCCAACAAGATCGCGGCATGCGGTGGTCGCGGGCTGGCCGCGCAGCGCCGCTGGCGCCGCGCGCTCCCGTGTACACTGGTAAAACCCGCACTGTAGGACCGCATTACCTGAGACATTGACAGGAATGGCTGTAGCCGCCAGTTGGGGTGGGTGGGATCAGAGTGGCAACGCCTCTGACGACTGACGAGTCAAGCACGGTGGGGTCGTACGACACCCTGGGGCCGTACAACACGGTGGGGCCGTACGAATTGCTCAGGCCGCTCGACCGCAGCGGCCTGTTCCTGGGCCGCTCGCCCGACGGGGGATGCGTCGCGGTGACCGTTGTCCCGGCCGACGTGGCCGCGGACCCCGGGTTCCGGGCTGACGTGGCCGCGGCCCGGCTGGTGACCGGAGCCTTCATCGCGCCCGTGCTGGATGCGGATCTGGATGCTCCGGTGCCGTGGCTGGCCACGGCGTACATCGACGCACCCTCGCTGGCCGATAAGGTCTGCGACGGCGGGCCGCTGCATGCTTCTGCCCTGCTGGCGCTGGCGACCTGGCTGACGATAGGCCTGCAGGCGTTGCACGCCGCAGGCGTGGTGCACCGGAATCTCAATCCCTCGAACATCCTGCTGACCGAAGACGGGCCGCGGCTGGTCGAGTTCGGGATCTCGCCGGCCGCCAAGGCGGGCGCGCAGCCGGACGAGGACTTCGACTCGCCCGAGTTCTTGTTGCCGGAGCAGGCCCTGGGCCATGACATCGGGCTGGCGAGCGACATCTTCAGTCTGGGCGCGGTGCTGATGTACGCGGCTAGCGGGCACGGGCCGTTCGGTTCCGGATCGAGCGCTGCGCTGATGTACCGGCTGGTCAACAGCCCGCCTGACCTCGGTGAGATGCCGGACGAACTGCGACGGCCGGTCGAGGCCTGTCTGGCCAAGCAGCCGAGCAGCCGACCTACCGCAAGCCGGCTGCTGGCCGAGCTCCGCTCCATCCGGCCACGTGCGCGCGCCGAGGAAGGCCCGGCCCGGCCTGGCCCCGGTCCTGGTCTGGCGGCCGCGGGCGCGGTGGCGGGGGCCGGCGCAGCTTTGTCTGCGATCGTGGCTTCGCCCGCCACGGTACCTTCGCCTGCGCCGCTGTCTTCGCCTGTGGCGCTGTCCGCGCCTGTGGCTCTGGCTTCGCCCGCGTCCGTGGCTTCGCCTGCGCCGCTGTCCGCGCCTGTGGCGCTGGCTTCGCCCGCGTCCGTGGCTTCGCCTGCGCCGCTGTCCGCGCCTGTGGCGCTGGCTTCGCCCGCGTCCGTGGCTTCGCCCGTGTCCGAGGCTTCGCCCGTGTCCGAGGCTTCGCCCGTGTCCGTGGCTTCGCCTGCGTCCGTGGCTCCGTCTAGGGGCCTGGCTCCGACCGGCGGCGTCCTCGTGGCCGAGCCCTGGTCCGGCGGATACGGCGGTAGCGGGCGCGGCGGAGGCGGGCGTGGTGGAGGCGGGGGCCGGCCACCGCGACGCCGCCGGTCCGCTTCGCGGGCTCCGGCGTGGATCTCCGTCGGGCTCCTGGCCGCCTCCGCCATCGTTATCCTCTTGGCCAGCGGCATCCTCCGGCTGTCGCCCGCGGGGCACGGCCAGTCCACTCTCGGGGCAGTACCGGGCGTGACGTCGCAGGGTGCGCTGAGCGTGAGCTCGTCGGCGTCGGCGTCCTCGGCCTCGCCGACCGCGCGGCACTCGGCTCGGCATTCGGGCCACACGGTCCCGGCGGTCCTGCAAGGTCAGTCACCAGCCGCGTTCTTCAGCCCACCCGGCGCGCCGTCTGTGATCCCGAGCCCGGCGCCGTCTTCGGTGCCGAGCAGCTCCGCGTCGCCGTCAGCGTCCCCGTCGGCCTCCCCGTCAGCTTCCCCGTCCCCGTCCCCCACCCCCTCGCCGACGGGTTCTCCGACCCCCTTCCCCTCGGTGACAGGTACTACGTCGACCTCCCCGCCGGCTACCACGACACCGCCACCCACGACGACACCGCCGACGACACCGCCGGCGACGACACCGCCGGCTACGACGCCACCACCGACGACCCCGCCACCTACCACGCCGCCGCCTACGACCACGCCACCGACGTCCCCGCCGGCGTCTTAGTCGGCGCCGCCCGTTTCGGGGTAGGCGCTCTGCACGTCCGGATCGTTTGACGGGTCCTGTTTGGAACCCACCCGCTACCCCGATCTCGGAGCGAGGTCAGTCCGCCATGGCCAGGCCCTTGACGATGGCCCGGGCCACCGCTGAGGGATCGGAACCGTCCAGCACAAAGCCATCCGGGGCGTTGACCGCGGGCTGGGCGATCATCCGGGGCCCGGCGCCCCGGTGCGGCCAGGTCGCCGTGTGCACTATGAACGGATGGCACAAGAACACGTCCCCCGCCTTCCCGGTGGCGTGCGCGGCCGTCAGGCATAGCGTCGACGGCCGCCAGAAGTCGGCGTCGGAATCCGTACCCGCCTCGCCGTAGGGGGCCAGGAACTGCGGGACGGCCAAGTGCGAGCCGCACAGCAGCCGGGTCGGCGCGTCGTCGCGGCCGACATCGGTGAACAGGAACAGCGCCAGCAGGCCGCGGGCCCTGGACCGGATATTCACCCAGAAGGCGCCGGGGGCTCCGTCGGGCGGGAGGTAGCTGCCCTCGATGTGGTATCCGGCGTTGGCCCGCTCGTCTTCGGCCGGGAACCGCACCACCACACTCTCGCCGAGATCCACCGAGCGCACCGAGCGCTCCCACCGGCCCGGGCCGATCAGCTCGTCATAGGCCGCGGTCAGCGCCGGCGCCAGGTATGCCGCCACGAACGGCTCGCCCGCCAGATCGTCCATGCCCTGCACGAGCGGCGGCCAGCGACCAGGGTCATTCCAGCGGACGCCGCGCCGCTCCATCGCCGCCCAGATCAGCTCCCGGCACGCCGCCGCCGTTCCGGCGTCCACCGCCCCGCGGATGGCCACGTACCCGTCCCGCACGAAAGCATCCAGGTCCACCCGGCCATGATGGCTCCGGCCGCGCACGCCAGTCATCCCGATTAACTTCGCGCTCAGGCGGCGGCGGGCTCAGCGTGTGACGGGGGCGAGCCGGGTCAGGATCAGTTCGGTGGCGACGACCAGGATCGCGAGGGCGGTCAGCGAGGGACCCAGGACGGCCAGGCCGACGGTGCCGATGAGCAGGCCGATCAGGGCGGAGATCCCGGCTCCGCCGGCCGCGGCGGCGCCTACCTGCCAGGCGATGACGTGCTGGGCTCGCCGCTCCCCGATCCGGACCGGGGTCAGGGTGACCAGCGCCGGGAAGACTCCGGCCAGCGCGCCGCCGAGAACCGCGAAGGCGATCACGGTGACGGTCGGGCCAGGTTGCCACCAGATGACCGCCGCGGCGATCACGGCCAGGGCGCTCCCGACGCGCACCACGGTGCGCGGCGCGACCGGGCGGGGCACCACGGCCAAACAGATCCGCACGGCGGTCAGCGCGCCCCAGTAGCCGAACACGGCCAGGCCGGTCGCGCTGGTGGACAGGTCCAGCTGCCCGCGGCAGAAGGTCGCCTCCCACTGCCCGGCGCCGACCTCCAGACCGGTGTACAGGAAGAAGACGCTCATGCCTACGGCCAGCACCAGGCCGTACCGGCGCCGGGACCACTGCGGGGCCGACTGCGGCCCCGCCGCGGACGGCTTCCCGGCCGCCGCCGATGGGGGACCCTCGCGACGCCGTTGACGCAGCCAGGAGCCGGCGATGAGCAGGTCGAGGACGGCCAGTACTAGATAGGCAGGCCGCCAGGATCCGGTGAGGATGGCGGCCGTGACGACCAGCGGGCCGATCGCGGTGCCGACGCCGTAGGCGCCGTGCAGCAGGTTGAGGAGCCGTTGCCGGCCGGACAGGGCGACCGCCGTGTTGAGCCCGGCGTCCATCATGCCGGCCGCCGCGCCGCCCAGGACGGCCACGCCCAGCACCACGCCGAACCCCGGCGCGAGCCCGAAACCGGCGGCCGCCAGGGCCAGGCAAAGGCCGGCCACGGCCAGCAGGGCGGGCACGCCGAGACGCTGGATGAGCGTGCCGACGAAGATGGTGACCAGTACGGATCCGGCGGTCGCGAGGAGCAGGACAAAGCCGAGGTCACCGACGGGAGCGCCGAAGGTGACGCGCATGGACGGCCACGCGGTGCCAATGATGCCGTCCGGCAGCCCGATGACCACGAAGCTGCCCAGGGCGAGCATGTCGGCGCCCCGGTTCGCGGCGCCGGCGGCCGGAGGGGCGCGCCGACGCTGCTCATTCACTGCTCCATGTAAGCGCAGGGGCCGACGCGGGCGCGAATCGGGAGGGCCGGGCGGTAAACGCAGGAGCCGACGGGGCGCTAGTCGGATGAACCCTCGCGCGGCGGCCGACCGGGCTTGCGCATGGCGCCGACCCGGCCGGGTAGCCGCCCGGCGTCGTCCAGGGCACGGCGGAGCAGGAACTCAATCTGGGCGTTAGTACTGCGCAGCTCGTCGGAAGCCCACCGGGCCAGGGCGTCGTGAACGGCCGGGTCCAGTCGCAGCAGGATTTTCTTGCGCTCAGTCACGAGTACAAAGAGCCGGTGTTGACGACCTGCTGGGTGGCCTGCTCACTGCACAGGACCACGAGCAGGTTGGAAACCATGGCGGCCTTGCGCTCCTCGTCCAGCTCCACGACGTGGTTTTCTTCCAGCCGATCCAGGGCCAGCTGGACCATGCCGACGGCGCCCTCGACGATCGTCCGCCGGGCGCCGACCACCGCGCTGGCCTGCTGCTGGCGCAGCATGGCCTGGGCGATCTCCGAGGCGTAGGACAGCCGGGTCAGCCGCGACTCGACGATGCTCACCCCGGCTGACCGGACCCGCTCGGCGATCTCGGCCGAAAGCCGCCCGGTGATCTCCTCCGCGTTCTCGCGCAGCGACAGCTGGCCCTCGCGCTGGCCGGTGTAGGGGTAGCTGGAGGCGATGTGCCGGACCGCGGTCTCGGCCTGGATGGCCACGAACTTCGGGTAGTCGTCGACGGCGTAGGTGGCCTTGGCCGTGTCCTGCACCTGCCAGACCACCACGGCGGCGATCTCGATCGGGTTGCCGTCGGCGTCGTTGACCTTGGCCTGCGCCGTCTCCAGGTTGCGGATCCGGGTAGACACCTTGATCCGCCTGGTGAACGGGTTCACCCACTGCAGCCCGGACTGGCGGACCGTGCCCCGGTACTGGCCGAACAGCTGGATCACCCGGGCTTCCCCTGGCACCACCGGGGTCAGCCCGCCGAACGCCAGCCAGGCAGCAATGATCAGCAGGACACCGATCACCACCAGCGCCACCGTGACCGCCCCGCCCGGGCGCAAGGCGAACAAGACGATCGCGACCGCCACCAGCACCAGGCCGGCCAGAAGCCCTAGCACGCCCGGTGCTGACCGTCCGACCGTCTCGGTAAGCTGGGCCGCGGCCGGCTGCTGAACCGCTCTGGCAGAGTCCTGTGCCGTCATCCTTACCACCTCGTTTGACACCCTTGATATTACACGCCTAGCATACTGATATCAGTTTTTAGAAGCAAGAACCGTCGTCGGCGTGGCGGCCAGAAAGTGGTGCGCCCGATGCAGGCGCACGCGAACGCACGAGGTCATGACACCAACGATCTCAGTACGCGGCTCACGCGCTGCTACCGCGGGAGTTGTTCAAATGGAGTCGTTCAAGTATCAGGGACTGAGGTGACGGCGATGGACTCGTTGGCCGGCAAGCTCGCCGTGGTCACCGGCGGCGGCTCGGGCATGGGCCGGGAGCTGGTCCGGCAGCTGGCGGCGGCCGGATGTTCGGTCGGAGCGTGTGACCTGCATCCCGACACCATCGCGCAGACCGTGGCGCTGGCCCAGGCCGACGCCGCGCCCGGGGTGCGGGTGACCGGTCATGTCTGCGACGTGGCCGAGGAGACGCAGGTGCTGCGGTTCCGCGACGAGGTGCTGGCCGAGCACGGCCGTGGTCACGTCGATCTGGTCTTCGCCAACGCCGGCACCGGCGGGGCGGCTAGCTTCGTCAACGATCCGAGGGAGCAGTGGGAGCGGACCTTCGCCATCGACTGGTGGGGTGTGTACTACTGCGCCCGCGCGTTCCTGCCGCTGCTGATCGCGAGCGGCGACGGCGTCCTGGTCAAGCCCCGCTCACCGCGGCCCAGGCCGCAAAGATCATCCTGGACGGAGTGCGGTCCGGGACCTGGCGGATCCTGGTCGGCCAGGACGCCGCGTTGCTCGACCGGCTGATCCGCGCCCGGCCCGAGGCCGCCTACGACTACAAGGAGTTGTTCAACGAGGCGGCGGTGGCG
>Ga0187809_10001470_pt1 | contig 10933 bp, 8 predicted proteins | sample NC_wetland_sal_i_8_FD_132415 | JGI IMG/M metagenome (GOLD analysis project Ga0187809, IMG submission 132415) | Wetland sediment microbial communities from Neuse River Estuary, North Carolina, USA - ASW_4 | ecosystem: Environmental > Aquatic > Freshwater > Wetlands > Sediment | place: USA: North... | reverse complement strand
GCTCCGGGTTCGTGACGGCGTGTCTGCGGGCGGGCGGCGCCTCCGTGCGCTCGCTCGAGATCTTTCCGGAGCTCGCCGAGGTCGCCCGGCGCAACATCGCGTGCCTGGGCCTGCGGGACGTCGAGATCGTCACCCAGGACGCGACGCAGCTCGATACCGACACCCGTTATGACGCGATCGCCATTACGGCCTCGCTTCCCGTGCCGGACGAGCGCTTCCAGCGCCAGCTCGCGGTCGGCGGCCGCCTCTTCGTGGTCGTGGGCGAGCCGCCGGTGATGGACGCCCGGCTCGTTCGCAGGGTCACCGAGGACGCCTGGGGCACGGAGAGCCTGTTCGAGACAGTCATCGATCCGCTCGTTCATGCAACTCGGCCGCAGGGTTTTGTGTTCTAAGAGCCTCTCTCCAAGAACCAAGAGCATCCCTGGAAGATTATGCACCGCGCCGTACGGACTTCGAGCCTGGCCCTCCTTTGCGCCGGCTTCACCATCGGACTGCCGGCGGCCGCCACCGCGGCGGACTTCGCCAAGGTCTACCAGGACGCCCTGGCCAACGACCCGACCTACCAGCAGGCTCATGCGAACTACATGGCCGCGCGGGAGGCCCGGCCCGAGGCATGGGCGGCCCTGCTGCCGCAGATCTCCGGATCGGCCGGTAAAAGCTGGACCCATTCCGCCGGCGTCAACACCCAGGTCAGCTCGTCACCCGGATCGGGCGCGGCGGCTCCGTTTTCCTTCCACACCACCGACACCATCGGCGCGAACCAGTGGAGCCTGAACCTCTCGGAGCAGCTCTTCTCCTGGTCCGACTGGATGAGCCTGAAGGCCGCCGACAGCCAGGTGGCGGAGGCGCAGGCCACCTACGAATCCGCGAAGCAGAACCTCATCCTGCGCGTCGCGACCGCCTACTTCAATGTGCTGGCGGCGCTCGATACGCTGCAGGCGCAGCAGTCATCGCTGAAGGCATTCGACCTGCAGCTGCAGCAGGCCGACAAGCGCTACCAGGTGGGCCTGATCGCCATCACCGACGTGGAGCAGGCCCGCGCCGCCCGCGACACCGCCGCGGCGGCCGTGATCTCGGCCAAGCAGTCCCTGGCCACCGCCGAGGATCAGCTGGAGGTCATCACCGGTCGCCAGTACGCCAGGCTGTCGGAGCCGGGCACCGGCATGCCGCTCGTGACCCCGAACCCCGCCGATCAGAACCAGTGGGTCCAGACCTCGCTGCAGCAGAACCTGACGCTGATCGCCAGTCGCCTGGCCGCGGACGTGGCCCGGGACAACGTGCGCGTCGCCTTCGGCGGCCATCTGCCGACGATCAGCCTCGTCGCCAGCCGCACCTTCAACAGCTCGAACACGGATGAGTCGATCGTCGGCGTCGGCACATTCAACGGGCTGCCCGGCTGGTCGAACGACCGCCAGATCGGCCTGCAGGTGACCGTGCCCATCTTCAGCGGCGGCGGCACCCAGGCACGGGTGCATCAGGCCCAGTACCAATGGATCGCGGCCAAGGATGCCGTCCAGCAGGCCTCCCGGACGACGGTGCAGCAGGCTCGGGACGCCTATCTCGGCGTCATCAGCGGCATCGCTCACGTGCAGGCGCTGCAGCAGGCCCTCACGTCCGGTGAGACGGCCTATCGCGCAACCGAAGCGGGTTATCGGGTCGGCACGCAGACGGAGGTCGATGTTCTCAACGCGCTGAGCACGCTGGTGACGGCAAGGACCAATTACGCCTCCAGCCGTTACGCCTACATCAACAGCATCGTGCAGCTGCGCTACGCGGCGGGAACCCTCGATCCCAACGAAGTGCAGGCCATCAACCATTGGCTGACCGTGCCGGTCTCGGTCTCCCCGGGGGCGATCACGCCGGAGGCGATGACACCGCCGGCGCCGGAGTCCACGCCCAAGCCCCCCGCGCCCCCGCCGTCGAAATTGCCGCCGCAGCCGTAGCGGGCGGCCGGCGCGAGCGCCTCAGGAGCCGGCACGACCGACGACGGGCACAGGGAGGTGCCGCGCCGCCATTCAGTAGCCCTGGTATGACTTCTCTTCCACCAGGCGCGAGCCGAGCGCGACGTTGATGCGCTTCTTGATCGCCGCCCGCTCATCGTTGGCGTGGTAGACGGCACGGGCGAGCTCGATGAAATCCCGGTCGAAGGTCTGGCGGGCCTCCTTCTCGCGGATGCGGTCCTCGATGTCCCAGAGCCGCTCGTTGACCTCCTGCAGCGCCCGCTCGTCGCGGGTGACGTCGGCCGCTGCGAAGGGGGACTGCCGCCAGGTCCGCTCCAGCAGGTCGAGCTCGAGCCGCACGTTCGCCACCTTGGCCGCATCGAGGATGCGCGCGGTCTTGATCCGCAGAATGGTGATCTTGTCGAGCAGCTCCCCGGGGGAGATGGGCACCAGGATGTCGTCGGTCATGCCCCGTATGCTAACAACTCGTCGAGCTTCGCGGTGACCTGCGGCACCTGGATCAGGTCCATGACGCCCGGCTCCTCGATCTTCTCGGTCCACGGCAGCTGCGCCGGGTCCCGGCCGCGAAAGCGGCGCGCGGCCTGCGGATAGGCGTCCACGCACCATTGGCGCGACAGATAGGGGCCGCTGCGGGCCGGATTGGTCGCGGCGTAGAGGCCGATCACGGGCGTCCCGACCATGGTGGCCATGTGCGCCGGCCCCGAATCGGGGGAAAGGAGGACGGTCGCGCGGGAAAGCAGCGCGAGCATCTGCGGCAGGGTGTCACGGCCGATCTGGTTCACGAGCGGCACGTGCGCCGCGCGCTCGATCTCCCGGCCGGCCTGCGCTTCCATAGCCGTCGGCCCCCCGGCCAGGATGACCCGCAATCCGTGACGGCTCGCGGCGTAGTCGGCGGCGGCCGCATACCGCTCGGGGCTCCAGTTGCGGCGCGGGTGACTGGAGCACGGGCTGATGACCATCGCCCGGCTGCCATCGGGGATGAGCCGGCGCGCGTACTCCAGGGACTCGGCGGGCAGCGGCACGTCCCAGCGCGGCGCGCCCCGCGGAATCCCCAACGCCTCGAGGAAGCCGAGGAAGCTGTCGAGGACGTGCTCGCGCGACCGCGGTGCGACCCGCGCGTTCGTGAAGAGCCACTGCAGCTCCCGCGCCCGCGCACGGTCGAAGCCGAGCCGCACGGCCGCCGGGACGACATGCGCCACCAGGCTGGCGCGCAGGGACAGCTGCATGTGCAGCAGCACATCGAAGCGCCGTCCCAGCAGCCGCGTGCGCAGATCGCGACGCGCCGCGAGGCCGACCCGCTTGTCCACGGTGATAAACTCCACGCCATCGATGAGCTCCATCAGGCGCGACTCCGCTTTGCCGATGATCCATGTCAGCTTCGTCTGCGGCCAGGCGCGCTGCAGCGCCCGGACCACGGCCACCACGTGGCAGGTGTCCCCGAGCGCGGAGAGTCTCAGGATGCAGACGGCGGGCGGCGGTCGTTCCAGGGGCAGCCTGCTCCCGGAGTGTCTGCCGGAGCGTATCGTCAACAGAAGGCGCACCTCAGGGGATTGGGCGTGAGGCAAGGGCTGACATGAGCGGCCGTTGGCCGCTCGGATCGGAGGTCAAGCACGGCAACTTCGAGGGAGGGGCCATGCTATATGACGCCTCCCGGGCCCGCAATTTGACGGCCTCCTGGTTCGATCCACGCTACTGGATCTCCCGCGGCGAGCTCGAGGGCACCGCGCGCGGCCGGGGCACCACGCACTTCGTGCGCAGCCGCGACCGGCGGCTGGTGTTGCGCCACTACCGCCGCGGCGGCCTCGTGTCCCGCCTCTCCTCCGACCGCTACATCTGGCGCAGCGAGGAGCTGACGCGGCCCTTCGCCGAATGGTCGATCACCTATCGGCTGCACCGCGCCGGCCTGCCCGTGCCGGCGCCGATCGCCGCCCGGTACGTGCGCGAGGGCCGCACCTACCGCGGTGACATCATCACCGAACGGCTCGCCACCGTGGGATCGCTGGCCGAATGCCTCGGCCTGGGCGCGCTCTCGATCGTCACCTGGATCTCCATCGGGCGCTGCATCCGGCGCTTTCACGACTTCGGCGTCTGCCACGCCGATCTCAACGCGCACAACGTGCTGCTCAGCGAGGAGACGGTTTACCTCGTGGACTTCGATCGCTGTCAGCTGCGGCGCGCGGGCCTGTGGCGCGACGGCAATCTCGTGCGCCTGCGGCGCTCCCTGGAGAAGATCGCCTACGGACTGCCCGCCGAGCGATTCTCCGAGGCCGACTGGCACGGGTTGCTCGACGGCTATCGGCAGGCGGCCGCGACCCGCGAGCAGCCGGCCGGCTGAGCGCCTGCCGATGCGCCTGCTGTATCTGGCTGCGGTGTACCTCGCCGCGCCCGTGGTGGCGGCGATGCTGGCGCTGCGCGGCCTGAGGGACCGCAGTTACTGGCGCAACTTCGGCGAGCGCTTCGGCCTCGGCCCGGCGCTCGCGGCATCGCCCATCTGGGTGCACGCCGTGTCCGTCGGCGAGGTCCAGGCGGCCGCGGCGCTCATCGGCGCGCTGCGCAGCCGCTATCCGCAGACGCCGGTGCTGGTGACCACGTTCACGCCCACGGGCGCGGCCCGCGCCCGCGCCCTGTTCGGGGAGACGGCCGAGGTGCGATTCCTGCCGTTCGATCTGCCCGGATCGGTGCGGCGCTTCCTCGATCGCGCCCGACCGCGGCTGGCCGTGATCGTCGAGACCGAGCTCTGGCCGAATCTCTACCGGCAATGCCGCCGTCGCCGCATCCCCCTGGTCATCGCCAGCGCCCGCCTCTCGCACCGCTCGATCGACCGCTACCGCCGCCTCGGCGCGCTCTTCCGGGAAGCCGTCGCAGGCGGTGTCGTGATCGCCGCCCAGGGGGAGGGGGACGCGGAGCGCTTTCGCGCACTCGGCGCGGCGCGGGAGCGCACCCACGTCACCGGCAACCTCAAGTTCGACCTCGCGCTGCCGGCGGACATCCACGAGCGTGGCAGCCTGCTGCGCGAGCGCTACGCGCCGGGTCGACCCGTCTGGGTCGCGGGCAGCACGCACGGGGGCGTCGAGGAAGAAGCCGTGCTCGAGGCGCACCGGCGGGCGGCGTCCGTCCATCCAGGGGCGCTGCTGGTGCTGGCTCCTCGTCACCCCAACCGTTTTGCCGAAGTAGCCGCGTGGCTGGAGCGGCAGGGCATCGCCTTCGAGCGACGCTCGCGACCGCAAGCCGCGCCCACCCGGGCCGATGGCCCGGGCGTGCTCCTGCTCGACACCCTGGGGGAGCTGCTCGGCTTCTATGCGGCGGCCGATCTGGCTTTCGTCGGCGGCAGTCTGGCGCCGATCGGCGGTCACAATCTCCTGGAGCCGGCGGCGCTCGGCATTCCGGTGCTGACCGGCCCGAACAACTTCAACGGCGAGGATGTCGCGCGCCTGCTGCTCGCGTGCGGGGCGGCCGAGATCGTGCGCGACGGCGCCGAGCTCGGCTCGCGCGTGAGCGGGCTGCTGGCGGATCGGGCCCGGCGGGAGCAGATGGGAGCGCTCGGCCGCGAGGCGGTCGAGCGCAACCGCGGGGCGCTGGAGAAGCTCCTGCGGCTCATCCACCCGCTGCTGCAAAGTGAGCCACAGGCGTCGTCCGCAAGCAGGTGAATGAGCGGACCAGGGCCGCCCCTGGCCCGCGGGGTACGTCTCCGTGACCGGCTCCGGCCGCGCGCATCGCCGGGAGCGATTTGCGTCCTCGGCGCGGAGCGCACCGGGCGCCTACCGGCGCAGGGTGTACTCCGCGCTGCAATAAGGGCACTTGGCCCAGCCGGTCTTCTCGATGGGCAGGTAGACCCGCGGGTGGGAATTCCACAGGTACATCTGCGGCATCGGGCACGAGAGCGGCAGGTCCTCCGCCGTGATCTCGTACTGATGCTGCGCGTTCGGCTGGATCAGTGATTTCGGGTGTGCGGCCATCGCGCCATTATAGCCCGCCGGCCGGCGCCATGACCTCATCCCAGATCGCGCGGACCGTGGCGCGCTCCGCCGCGAACTCGTCGGCGGCGGCGAGCCCCGGGCCGCCGGCCAGGGACAGGTGATGCATCCGGGTGCGATACGCCCGGTAGGCCCCCGTGAGCACGTCCACCCGCGCCTGCGGAACCAGGTCGGCCGATGCGACCGACTCGAGCTGCCGGATGGTGTCGGAATACATCGCCACCGGCGGGTATTCCCGCGCCCATCTGAGCGCCCAGTATTGCGCCAGAAACTCGATGTCGGCGATGCCCCCCGCATCCTGCTTCAGGTCCAGCCGACCCTCGCCGCTCCTGGAGAGCTCGCGGCGCATGCGCTCGCGCATGGCCCGGACCTCCTCCCGCAGGCTGTCGCGCCTGACGGCGTAGCGCAGCACGTCGAGCCGGATCCGCTCGAACTCCGCCCGCAGCGCCGGCGCACCGGCCACCGCACGCGCATGCAGCAGCGCCTGGTGCTCCCAGGTCCAGGCCTCGCGCCGCTGATAGTCGGCAAAGGCATCGATCTGGGTGACCAGCAGCCCGCCCTTGCCGCTGGGCCGCAGGCGGACGTCGACCTCATACAGGCGGCCGGCCGCCGAGTGCATGGTGAGCAGATGCATGAGCCGCTGGGCGAGCCGCACGAAGAAGAGCGGGTTCTCGATGGAGCGGTAACCGGGGCTGGCGCCGTCCCCCGGCTCCGTCTCCTGGCGCTCGCCGCGGGAGTCGTGCAGAAAGACGAGGTCGAGGTCCGACGCGTAGCCGAGCTCCAGGCCGCCGAGCTTGCCGTAACCCACCGCGCAGATGCTCACGGGCCGCCGCCCGGCGCCCTCGCCGCAGTGCGGCACCCCGAACTGCGCCGTCATCTGCCGCCAGGCGAGATGCATCGCCCGCTCGAGGATGAGCTCGGCGATCCCGGTGAGCCGATCGCTGACCTTCATGACCGGCAGCCGGCCGGTCAGATCGGCCACCGCGATCTGGAAGACGGCGGCGCGCTGAAACTGACAGAGCGCCTCGACCTGACGGTCCGGATCCTCCTCGCTGACCTGCTCCATGGCCGCCGCCAGCTCGCGCTCGAGCGCCTCGCGCCCGGGCAGCTCCGTCAGCAGCCGCTCGTCGACGAGCTCATCGAGCAGCAGCGGATGGGAGGCGATCTGACGCGCCAGGAAGTCGCCGTGGCGGCAGATCTCGATGAGCCGCGCGCGTGCGGCCTGGCTCTCCCGCAGCAGCGCGAAATACGCCGAGCGCTTACCCGTGGCCTCCAGGATGGAGATGATCCGGCGCAGCACCGCGAGCTGCTCCTCGGCCGGCAGCCGCGCCGCGCCGATGTCCACGAGCACCCGGGGCAGCAACGCCTGCAGCCGCTGGCGTCCGGGCTCGTCGAGCTTGCGCACCAGCGCGGAGGCGCGCAGCGCCAGCAGCATCTGCGCCGCCTGCGCGGGCTGCGCGAAGCCCGCGCGGCCGAGCGAGTCGGACAGCACCGCGGTCTCGGCACCGTCATCCCACAGCCGGCCGAGATCGATCCTGACTCCCTCGCCGCCGGACTCGGCCGTTCCGAAGACGAAGCGATGGAAGTGCCCGCTGACCGCCGCCTGATGGCGTCCCAGATCCGCCCGCAGGGTTGCCCAATCCGCCGCGCCCATGGCGAGGGCGACGCGCTCGCGCGCGAGCTCGTCCGCGGGGAGCCTGTGTGTCTGGCCATCACCGAGCATCTGCAGGCTGTTCTCCAGCCGGCGCAGATACGCATAGGCGGCCCGCAACTGCGCCACGGCCGCCGCCGGCATGAGCTGCAACTCGCCGAGAACGGCGAGCGCCTGCAGGAGGGAGGTCGTCTGCAGCCGCCGCTCGCGGCCGCCGCGGATGAGCTGGAAGGCCTGAACGACGAACTCGATCTCGCGGATGCCGCCGGGACCGAGCTTGACGTCATCGGCGAGCTCGCGGCGCGCGACCTCGCGCTCGATGAGCGCCTTCATCTCCCGCAGGCTTTCGAACACACCGTAGTCGAGGTAGCGGCGATAGACGAACGGGCCGAGGGCGGTGGCGCGGATCTCGGCGTAACGATCGGCCGCGGTGATGGGCCGTGCCTTCACGTAGGCATAGCGCTCCCAGTCGCGGCCGTGCAGGGGCAGGTAGTCCTCCAGCGAGGCGAAGCTCGTGACCAGCGGGCCGCTGTCGCCGAACGGCCGCAGCCGCAGGTCCACGCGCAGCGTGAAGCCCTCGGCGGTCGCGGTCTCCAGGAGCCTGACCAGGCCCTGTCCGAGACGGGTGAAGAACTCCTCGTTCGCGATCGGCCGTGCGCCGTCGGTCTCGCCGTGCTCGGGGAAGAGCAGCACCAGATCGACGTCCGAGGAGAAATTGAGCTCGCCCCCGCCGAGCTTGCCCATGGCCACGACCACCAGCGGCTGCATCACCCCGGTGGCGGACCGAGGCTCGCCATACCGCGCCGCCAGGGCCTGGCGCGCATGCCCCAGGGCGGTCCGGATGGCCGCGTCGGCGAAGTCGGAGAGCTCGGCTAGCGTCTCCTCGACCTCCGCCCACCCAGCCAGCGCCCGCCAGGCGATCCGCGTCATCTCCCGCCGCCGCCAGCGCCGCAGGGCGGCGAGCATCTCGGCATCCGAATGAGCGCCCATCGCCGGAGCGCGGGCCGCGAAGTCGTTGGAGCCCGCGCGGCGCGTCAGCCCGTAGTGCTCGAGCAGATCGCCGAGCAGGGCCGGCTCGCGGGCGCAGGCCTGCGCGACGAAATCACTCGCGGCGAACACGCGCGGCAGCGTATGCCGCACCTGCGGCGGCAGCGCTGCCACTGCCCCCGGCGCGGCCGCCTCGAGCGCATCCAGCTGCCGCTGCACACAGGCCCGAAGCTCCGCGCTGGGCGACCCGGTGCCTTTAGGCGAGGACACTCAATGTGTCCTCGCTCCGGCGAGCGCCCACGCACGGATGCGTGGGCCGGGGGCCCTGCCACCGGGGACGGTCAGTGGCACCGCGCCGAAGCCGCCTCACAGCCAATCGTTGTTGCCGAGATCGTGAATGGAGGCCCGTCCCAGGCGGCGCGCTCCACCCTTGAAGGTCGAGGCCTCCGCGTAGACCTGCGCGCCGCCGGACGCCGAGATGGCGGCCTTGCCGCCCTCGATCTCGCTGTTCTCGATGTGCACGCTCGCGCCCAGCACCCGGATGGCGACGCCCGCGGCGCTGATGCGGCTGTTGGTGATGTGCACTTCGCAGCCCGCTTCCGCGGTGATGGCATTGCCGTCGAAGCGGATGTTGCGGTTGTCGATGTGCAGCACCCGCTCGCCCTGGCACACGATGGGCGCGTGCAGTGTCTCGAGCGGCGCGTCCGTGACCTTTGTCTGCGCCGCTGACACCTTCTGGCCTCCGGTGCCGGGGGAGGTCGCGACAATGCTGTAGCCGGGTCCCTTGGCGATCACCCGGCCGCCCGAGGCCGCGCTCTGCGCCACGGCCAAGCCCGCGGCCCCCACAGCCAGCCCCACCCCGGCCAGCAACCCCAACGTCGCAGTACGCCTGGAATCCCGGTTCATCGGATCGCTCCACCGCCCAGCCAGGCCCGCGATTATGCGCCGTAACCGGCCAGGTGACGAAGCCGCAGCCCTCGACCGTCCACCCACTCGATCCATGCGTCGTCCCGGAGCCCGGGCCGCGCTCGCGCAAAACGGCAGGAAGCCGCTTTGCGCCAATGAAAAAAAAAAGCCCCGCTTGCGCGGGGCTTCAAGATTGCGCGGAATAGGGGGTCTTGCTCCGCGTCTTTCAGGGAGTCGCCCGCTTTGGGGTCGGGCGACTCCCCTAACCAGTGCCGACAGGTTATCGGCTCGTCTTTTCAGAATCGATACCTCTTCCGAGGGGGCGCTACATATCCATTCCGCCCATGCCACCCATGCCGCCCGGCGGCATGCCGTGACTGTGCTCCTCGTCCTTCGGGGCCTCGGCCACCATCACCTCGGTCGTCAGCAACAGACCCGCCACCGAGGCGGCGTTCTGCAGTGCCAGACGCGTGACCTTGGTCGGATCGAGAATGCCCTGCTCGATCAGATCGCCGAAGTCGCCCGAAGCGGCGTTGTAGCCGTAGGTGCCCTTGCCTTCCTTGACCTTGTTGAGGATCACGGCGGCGTCCTCGCCGGCGTTGTCGACGATCTGACGCAGCGGCTCCTCGATCGAGCGGGCGAGGATGCGGATACCGACCGTCTGGTCCTCGTTCTTGCCCTCGAGCTTGTCGAGCGCCTTCTGCGCGCGGATCAGGGCGACACCGCCGCCCGGGACCACGCCTTCCTCGACAGCCGCGCGGGTCGCATGCAGAGCATCCTCGACGCGGGCCTTCTTCTCCTTCATTTCCATCTCGGTGGCGGCGCCGACCTTGATGACGGCGACACCGCCGGAGAGCTTCGCGACGCGCTCCTGCAGCTTCTCCTTGTCGTAATCGGAGGTGGCCTCCTCGGCCTGCTGACGGATCGACTCGATGCGGGCCTTGATGTCCGCCGCCTTGCCGGCGCCGTCGATGATGGTGGTGTTCTCCTTCTCCACCACGATCTTCTTCGCCTCGCCGAGGTCGTTGAGGGTCGCCTTCTCGAGCGACAGACCGACCTCATCGGAGATCACGGTGCCGCCGGTGAGGATGGCGATGTCCTGCAGCATGGCCTTGCGGCGGTCGCCGAAGCCCGGCGCCTTGACGGAGGCCACCTTGAGGATGCCGCGGATGTTGTTGACCACCAGCGTGGCGAGCGCCTCGCCCTCGACGTCCTCGGCCACGACCACCAGGGGCCGGCCGGACTTGGCCACGCCCTCGAGCAGCGGCAGCAGCTCGCGGATGTTGGAGATCTTCTTGTCGACCAGCAGGATCAGCGGCTTGTCGAGCTCCGCGGTCTGGTTCTGCTGATTGTTGATGAAGTAGGGGGAGAGATAGCCGCGGTCGAACTGCATGCCTTCGACCACTTCGAGCTCGTTCTCGAGCCCCGACCCCTCCTCGACCGTGATCACGCCT